>ENA-ORBV01001543-ORBV01001543.1-microbial-mat-metagenome-genome-assembly--contig:-NODE-1543-length-50954-cov-9.212689_pt1 | contig 50954 bp, 47 predicted proteins | sample MGYA00237777_ERZ505514 | MGnify/ENA primary metagenome ERZ505514 (study PRJEB26160, sample SAMN06269048) | microbial mat metagenome | isolation source: Oligotrophic lake microbial mat | place... | reverse complement strand
GGTATGGCGGCGCTCCCCAGTCCAGACTTGCTGGGGTAGGCCCGACAGGTTACCGCTAACTCATCAGCATGGTCGATCTTGAACTCCTACGAACCAAACTTGCAGAGTCCCAAGCTCTGAGAGCGCAGGGTCGCGTCGTGGGTGTGACGGGGATGACGGTTCGGATCGCCTTGCCCGGGGCACGCATCGGCGACGTGGTGGTGATAAGGCGCGCGAGCGGCACACTCCTGGCCGAAATCGTAGGCTTTGATGTGGGCACGGCGATCACGCTGCCGATTGGCGACGTTTCCGGAATTGGCATCGATGATGAAGTCGAGGCAACTGGGCAGGGGCTGACGGTTCAGGCGGGCGAGGCTTTGCTCGGCAAAGTCTTAAATGGCCTCGGACAACCACTCGATGGTTCCGCGCTCCCTCCGCACCTGACACCCGTACCCGTCGATCGCGCCCCTCCGAATTCCCTGCTCCGGCAGCCGGTCAACACGGCGTTGTGCACCGGCGTCCGTGTCATTGATGGCCTCATCACGCTCGGTGTTGGACAGCGCGTGGGGCTGTTCGCGGGCTCGGGGGTTGGTAAGAGCCTGTTGCTTGGCGCGATCGCGCGCGGCACGAGTGCAGACGTCATTGTGGTAGCTTTGGTTGGCGAACGCGGACGTGAGGTTGGAGAGTTTCTAGAACACAGTCTGGGTGAAGAAGGCCGAAAGCGTGCCATCGTGGTCGTCGCTACCAGCGATGCGCCAGCCATCGAACGCCTGCGCGCCGCACAGGTGGCGACCGCGCTCGCAGAGTTCTTCCGAGATGCGGGGAAAAGTGTCCTTTTGTTGGTCGATTCGATCACGCGCGTGGCGCGCGCGCAGCGCGAGATCGGTCTGGCGGCAGGTGAGCCTCCTGCCAGGAGAGGGTTTCCACCCAGCGTTTTTGCAATGTTGCCGCGCCTCCTCGAGCGAAGCGGCCAGGGTGAACAGGGCTCGATCTCGGCTATTTACACGGTGCTAGTGGAAGGCGGCGACCTGGATGAGCCCATTTCAGACGAGGTGCGCGGGATCCTCGACGGCCACATCATTTTGGACCGGGAGCTTGCCGCGCGCGGACATTATCCCGCCGTCGATGTCTCCAACTCGCTTTCACGAGTGATGCCGAAGGTGGTTAGCTCAGCGCATTTGAGCCATGCCAACAAAGTGCGCAACCAGCTTGCGCAGTATGAGGCCCAGCGAGAGGTGATCACGCTCGGTGCCTACAAGAAGGGCAGTGATCCTGCGCTAGACCGGGCGATTCTGGCCAAACCTAAGATTGATCAGTTTGTTCAACAGGACACAACCCAGAGCTCCAGCTTCAGCGGCACGCTGGAGCTGCTGTGCAGTCTCGCATCAACCCTTTAGCCGGCTATTTATCTGCGAGCTCAGCTTCAAACTCAGCCAGCAGCTTCTTGGCCTTGCGGCTGAGTGAGGTGGGCACTTGAACGCCAACCACCACGTGCAAATCCCCGCGCCCGCCGCCATCCACGAAGCGCACGCCTTGGCCGCGCAGATGCAACACCGTACCGGGCTGAGTTCCCGCCTTGATATCGACCTCTAGCTGCGATTCATCCGGCAAAACCAAGCTGATGGTCGTGCCGAGTGTTGCCTGGGCAAATGACACTTCGCGCCGGGTAGCAAGGTCCGCTCCTTCGCGCTGAAACGATTCATGCGGCTTCAGGCTCACGTCAACGTACAGATCACCCGGGGCTGTTCCGGGAGCACCCGGCATGCCCTGAGCCGGAACGCGCAGGCGCTGCCCGGCGTCAATACCGGCGGGAAAAGCCACCAAGACTTTGCTGCGCCGCTCGACACTGCCACGGCCGGAGCAACTTTCGCACTTATCCGTAATCACCACCCCGCCGCCCCGACATCGCGGGCAGGTGGTGCTGAACATGATGAACCCACGCTGCGTCGCTACCTGACCCGCACCGCCACACTGCACGCAGGGCTGCGGCTTTGTTCCAGGCTTGGCCCCCGTGCCCGCGCAGGTTTCACACGGCGCCGCGCCGACGACGTTGACCTCCTTCTTGATGCCCGTCATCGCCTCCGCCAGAGTGAGCTCTACTTCAACCCCGACATCCCGGCCGCGCTCAGGCTGCCGCCGACGATTGCCACCATTCCCACCAAATCCGCCGAAAAAATCCGAGAACATGTCTTGGAACTGGCTGAGGACGTCACCCATGCCACCTTCGAAACCACCCATATCTGCCGAGTGACCAAAGCGATCATACTGTGCACGCTTCTGATCGTCGGAAAGCACCGAGTAGGCTTCCGTCGCTTCCTTGAACTTTACCTCCGCCTCGGCGTCGCCAGGATTGCGATCCGGATGGAACTTAAGCGCACACTGCCGGTAGGCCTTCCGTATTTCATCGGAGCTGGCCGTCTGGGCTACTGCTAGGACTTCGTAGTAATCGCGTTTCTGACTCATCAACTCAGCTCGTTCGTGATTCCACTTTTAACTGATGCCCAAGCGCCGACTGCCGCTGCTTCAGGGCGCTGGCCGCTTCACGTGCGGGGTCATCAGAGACCGCCGAACCAAGGCCCAACTTTTCTTCTAGGCGTTCAATGGTCCATAGCAAAACTTGGTAGTCGGCCTCGCGCACAGCGGCCTGTTTTTGGGCTTCCGCAAGCTTCAGCTTGAGCTCCGTGTGCTCCAATTCCGCTTCCGGGGACACGCTCTGCATTTCGGTTTTGGCGGCGGATTGATGCAAGATTTCAAGCTCCAAGGCCAACCCTCGCCCAACCGTACGCATCCCTGAAAGCTCTGCTTCCAGGCGCTGAAGCTCCCCAGATTGGGTTCGCAGCTGGTCTTCAAATCTAGAAATCTCGCCTGACGCGTCAATTTCCTTCACTTGCTCGAAGAAGGCCAAGCGTTGCGCCTGAGCAGCTAAAACCGCCTCCAGCTCAGAGAGCTGAACGACACGTTGTTCGGCTTCAGCCCTGGACTGCTCGGCCAGCGAGCGCGTCTCAGCTTGTGCCTTTTCGACGGCGCCGCGTGCTTCTATTTGTGCCTTGTCGACAAGGGAGCGAGCTTCCATTTGCGCTTTGTCGACGGCGCCGCGTGCTTCTATTTGTGCCTTGTCGACAAGGGAGCGAGCTTCTGCCTTGGCCTTTTCGGCCACGCTACGTGCTTCGATTTGTGCTTTGTCGGCAAGGGAGCGAGCTTCTGCCTTGGCCTTCTCGGCCATGCCGCGTGCTTCCGCCAGCTCTGCTATGCCACTCTCATTCTGCGTCTGGAGCGTTGAAGCGTTTTCACGAGCAGATGCTATTTCGGCTTTTGCGCGTACAAGCTCCTGGGTCGCCTTCTGAAAAGCAGCTTCACGCTCAGTACGTTCTTCCGAAAGTTGAAGCTGCTCAGCCGCTTGGCTTGGGTTCACGCCGGTCGCGTGTGCCACCTGAAGCTCGGCCAATGGCAGCTGAATCAGGCTAAAAGCCTCCAGTTTAACTGGCTCAAAGGAGGCCAGTGCCACAAACGCTTCGGGCTGCTCAGCGCCGGCCTTGAGCAGAGATGTATCCACCGACGGCACCGGGGCTTCGTCGACTGCAAAATCGGCAACCGCATAGCCAACGAAGGGTGCCTGGCCCAGCATGCGTACCACCGGAAACTCATCCGCAACGCTGTCGTAGAGCGAGTAGTAATCGAGGTCCGACGACGTTCCCGCAACGCTAGCTGAAAGGCGAGCCTCTGCATCGACATTGTCGCACACGATGAGCGCTACGCCACGTCGAGCCAGGCTCCTTTTGCCCCGGCGCAAGAGCTCTGCCGGTTCTCGAATAGACTTCAGATCCTCGACGAACAGTAAATCGAAACCGGCGGCACGCGAGGCGCGTTCGGTGAGCGCCTCGACAACGATCCCCGAGCTGTTGCTCCTAGCAGCGGCAGCACGCGTTGGATTCGGATCCCACACGTGAACTGACGCAGCCCCTCTTTCGAGGAAAAGAGCAGCCAAACCGCTCGCAGAATTGCCAACCAGAAGCACACGCCCCTCTTGGAACAATGTTTCGGCATAGGCCACCAGCGCGGCGGCGGAATTCAACTTGGCCATAGGCGGGCGGGAGGGTAGCGAAGATCCCCTTCTAATTCCACTTGCCCAAGAGGACCGGCAAATCCCACAATCGCCGCCCTGTTTCTGTTCTGGTTTGTTTGGGCGCTCTGCCCGTCGCCCCCCGCTCTGTGTCACAGGGCGGGTGCCAGTCGGCGGGTGTCCCTGTAACGTAGCTGACGCACATGACGATTTTTACCAAGAGCCTGATCGTCGACGGAATCACACCCGTTGGCGCCTACGCCGTTCTGCGCCGCGATGCCGGTGCCGGCAGCTTCCTACTTGAAAGCGTTGTGCCCGGAGAACGCTGGGGTCGATATTCGATCCTGGGTTATCGCCCAGAAGTCGCGCTCGACATTCGAGGCCAAGCCGGCGTGGATCCATTTTCCGAGCTAGCGCGACTCACCGCATCCGGCGCTGCAAGGGAGAGCGACATCGCTAGCCGTTTCGCTCAGGCCCACGTCGGATTGCTCGCGTACGACATGGTGCACTACGCGACGCCTGTGCCAGCTTGGCCGAGCAACAGCGCCCCGATTGCGCGTTTGGTGGGCAAAGCCAACGTGGTTGTCTTCGACAATTTGACGCACACGGCAACGATCGCCGCACACAGTTCAGAAGAGCTCGCGCGAGCGGTCGCCCATTTGACACAAGTACCCGCGCTTCCCCCCATGGCCCCTCCCGATGCTTCGGCTCTCCCGTCGGACATTGAAGTGAACACCTCGGACGAAGCATTTAGTGCCAGCGTTGAGCGCTCCAAGGAGTACATCCGCGCCGGGGATGCTTTCCAAATTGTGATTGCGCGTACCTTTTCGATGCCCACAGACAACGCGGACCCATTCGACGTGTATCGCGCCTTGAGAGTGCTTTCTCCCGCGCCTTACATGTATCTTTTGGAGTTACCTGGCGACGGAACTATCGAACGCACCGCGATCGCAGGGGCCAGTCCGGAAACGCTCGTGCGGCTCGAAAACGGCAAAGTCACGCTGCGCCCGATCGCCGGCACGCGGCGTCGCGGACGCTCTGAGGCAGAGGACGCAGAACTCGCCCAGGAAATGCTAGCGGATCCAAAAGAACGCGCCGAGCACGTGATGCTCATGGATCTCGCGCGTAACGATGTGGGGAGAGTGGTCGAGGCGGGTAGCGTTTCATTGCCGCAACAAATGGTCGTCGAACGCTTCAGCCACGTGATGCACATCGTGAGCGAAGTGGAGGGCAAGCTACGCGCAGGCCAAGGGCCCTGGGATGTGCTCAGGGCCACTTTCCCCGCAGGCACACTGAGCGGCGCGCCGAAAGTCAGAGCGATGCAGCTCATCCGCGAGCTAGAACCACGAGCACGAGGTGCTTATGGAGGCGCGGTCGGTTACGTCACTGCCGATGGCGAGCTCGATTTCGCCATCGCGATCCGAACCGTCGTTATGCGTGGTGGGCGCTTTGAAGTCACCGCCGGGGCTGGCATTGTTGCCGATAGCGTGCCCGAGCTCGAATGCCTCGAAACCAGAAATAAGGCGCGTGCCGCGCTGGCTTCGATCCATGCTGCACGCCAGGCGCGCGGATAACCACCATGCAGCACTGGGCACTTTCGTGGGTTCCTGAAGAGCTCAGGCCACCCCTGCAGTTCTTGCTCGATCCCCACACACTTGGGCTCTTGGCGTTATTCTCGCTCTGCACGTTCATACTGAGCGCGATTGGAGTTCCCTGGTTTTTTGCGAAAGTTCCAGCTGATTTTCTGACGCGACGCGAACAGAAGGAGCTTGGCATTGTCGAGCGTCGGAGTCTCTCGCGAATACTGCTACGGCTACTCAAGAACGTCGTCGGCTTGATCTTGTTAACGACGGGCTGCTTGATGCTCGTTCTGCCAGGTCAGGGAGTGTTGGCCATCCTGGTGGCCCTGTTTATTCTAGATTTTCCGGGCAAACGGCGCTTTCAACGCGCGTTCCTGCTGCGCCCCGGCGTGCTTTCGCTCATCAATCGGCTGCGCGCCAAAGCCCATGAACCGCCGCTGGACGTTCCCGATCCCGAGCATGCGCCAGTTTCTTCGCGTCGCTCCGGCTAAATGGCTATTCCCCGGCAGGAGGGCCCACTCCGGTTCTCTGCTTAGAGCCAGCCTGCGCGCCGATACCACTCTGCCGTCAACTTCATACCTTCAGCGAAGGGGACTTTTGGCTCCCAGCCCAGAGCGCGACGCGTCTCGGTGCCATCACACACCCACTGCGAAAATAGATCATTGCATTTGTCACGAGTGAACATCACCGCTTGCTGGGTTGCCCTACCGTAAAGCTCGCTCCCGAACGCGAGCGTCTTCACGACCCGCTGCGGAATAGGTAGCCGCAACCACGCCCGCTTGCCCACGGCCTGCTCCGTCGTCTGTATCATCTGCTCGAACGTATAGACGCCACCATCGTCCACGAAGTAGGCGCTGCCACTCGGCACATCGGCGCTCAGCGCACGCACACAGGCATCTGCAGCATCTGGCCCATAGATCATGCTAAATTTCGAGTTCAACGGGTTCGTGAGCGGCAACACGCCATTCTTGACCGACTTGAAGAAGATCAAAACTTCGCGATCCCGGGGCCCGTAAATCGTGGGTGGGCGCACCATCACCGTGGAAAGCCTATCCGAAGCCCCAAGCACCACTTGCTCTGCCGCCAGCTTGCTCTTTCCATACGTTGTCACTGGGCCCGGCACACGAGTTGCCGGCACCGCGTTGCCCGCGGTGTCACTCGGCCCGAGCGCACCCAGGCTTGAAACGAGCACAAACCGCTTAAATTGCGGCCCCGCCTGGAGCGCTGCGGCAATCGCATTCTCAGTGCCGCCCTCATTGATACGAAAAAATTCAGCCGAGCTCCGCGCCTTCACGAGGCCTGCCGAATGAATCACTGCTTCCACACCCAAAGCCGCTCGGCACACGCTGTCCCGATCTTCAACCGCGCCGAACACAAGCTCTAGATTCGGCAGCTTCTTGAGAAAGCTGGTGTCACTTGAGCGCCGCACCAACGCGCGCACTGACACACCCGAATATGCCAAGCTCTCGGCAATGTGCGAGCCCAAAAAACCTGTTGCCCCAGTGATAAGAACGGTCACGCTTCACAGCTCCTTTTCGTAGATTCGGTACGTCTTGTAAACTTTGCCGCCCATGAACTTGATCGCAACGTTAACCGGAGCATTATCTTCTAAAGTCCAGGAGAGCTCACCCCACTTGAAGCCGGCGCGCGCCCCAGCGTTATTTAGCTCAACGTACATGTACGTGCTAAGCCCCGCGTATTTTCTGACATTTCGAAACTTCTTCCGAATACCAAGAATCGCAAGGCGCGCTGTTTTAGGGCGCTCAACCTTCAAGCGCCAGAGCAACTTGGGTAAGCCGAAGGGGAACAATTTACCGCGAAAATCGGAGATGATTTCGTTGAGATTGGGCAGCGCCACCGCCACCGCAGCGGCCTCGCCGTCCACGTAGCAGATCTGAGTGAGCTCGGGCACCAAGAGCAGCTTGAAATCCTCCGCCATCTTCTTGAGCTCGCTCTTAGTGTAAGGGATGAACCCCCAATTGTCACTCCAAGCATCATTGAAGACATCCATCACAATGCCTACGTCGCGTTCGATGTGCTGCTTGTCCGCGTGGCGTGACGTCACCTCCGAGAGTGCAGCTATTTCAGCGTGTGCTTTCTTAGCCCGTGCGGGCACATCACCAACGCTATAGCGCCAGGCATACAGATCTTTGAGCTTCGCAAAGCCTGCCTTCTCAATCAGAGCAGCTTGATAAGGAAGATGATGGGGCATCAAGATCATCGGCGGAGTATCAAAGCCGTCAATCAAGCAACCCATTTCCTCATTGATACTGAGGGACATCGGCCCGCGCATGCGCTTCATGCCACGCGCTCTCAACCATCCCTCGGCCGCCGCCAGCAGCTCCTTGCTCACTTCTTCATCGTTGATAGTGTCGAAGAACCCAAAGAAGCCGACGCCGTCGTTGTAGCGTTCCAGGTGCAGGTGATCGATTTGCGCCGTCGCACGGCCCACACATTTGCCATTTCTGTGGGCGGTAAAGAATGCGGCCTCGGCGTGCTCAAAGAAGGGATTCTTGTGGCTCAAGCGCTGAGACATGTCCAAATCCAGAGGGCGCACGAAATGCGGATCGTCACGGTAGATGTAATCCACCACACCCAAGAAATCGTCGATTTTCCCCCCGACGCCAATCCTCCGAATTTCTACACTCATGATTGGAGTGTCACCTACGGCTCAGGCGCGGCGCCGTCAACCTGCAGCCTGACGACCCCTGACGACCCCGATCCAGCGGCATAGATCTTGAGTGTTTTTTGGGGTGAGGAGTAGTGGAGATTGGGCACCGCGCCCGGCAGAGGTTGAGTCCCAGATGGCGTCGGGGCGGGCTCCCAAACTTGTCCGTAACCTCTCTCTCAAAGTCGAGCACAAGATAGTAGGCATGCTTACTACCGTCCAAGGAACGAAAAAGGCAGCTCGCCGGGCGCTCCCGAGGAAGGTGGCCAGTGACGAGGGGATTTGAGAAGCGTTACTGGGGCTCGGCAGGCGCCAGAATTAGCCGCCCTTCAGCACACCGTAGCGGCGGCCGACCTTCTCAAACGCCTCAAGAGCCCGGTCCAGATGGTGGCGTTCGTGCGTTGCCATGTAGCTGGTGCGGAGCATCTGATTTTTGGGGGCCACACCGGGAGTGATGAAAGGATTGGTGTAGATGCTGTGATCTTCGAGCAAATCCCGCCACATCATGATGGTCCGCAAATCCTGGCGCACGTAGATTGGGATGACGGCCGTTTCGGTGTGCCCGATGTCAAAACCGATGCGCTTTAGCTCATGGCGCATGTACGTGTAATTGTCCCGCAATTTGTCGATGCGCCAAGGCTCCTCTTGAAGAACATCGAAGGCGGCCATCGCGGCTGCAACCTGTGGCGGTGCTGCGCTGGCGGCAAACATGAAGGAAGGCGCAAAATGACGAATATAATCCAACACCTTACGGTCGCCTGCCAGATAACCACCGATACTGGCAAAGGACTTCGAGAAAGTGCCTCCGATAAGATCCACCTGATCGGCTAGCCCAAAATGGTACGCCGTTCCTCGGCCGCCTGGGCCAATCACACCCAGAGCGTGCGCATCATCAACAAAGATGCGTGCCTTATACTTTTTGACGATCGGCACGATCTCATCGAGCTTCGCTATTTCGCCCTCGGCGCTAAAAACCCCGTCTGTAACGACGAGCGCGCCCTCGTCGGATTCGAGCTTCGCCAAAATACGCTCAAGCGACTCGGGATCTGAATGGTGGTAGCGCACCATACGCGCCCCAGAGGCCTGACCGAGCCGAACGCCGTCGTACAACGACGCATGCACGTTGCGGTCGATCACAGCGACGGTTCGCTTATTTGAAAGCAGTGCGCACAGGGTGGCTAGGTTGACCTGATATCCGGTGGTGAAAACCAACGCTGATTCTTTTCCGAACCAAGCGGCCAGCTTCTCCTCGAATTCCTCGTGGAGCTTCATGGAGCCGTTCACAAGCCGAGAACCTGTCATGCTAGTACCAAAGCGGTCGATGGCCTCCTTAGCCGCTTGGCGCACTTTGGGATGCGTGGTCAGGCCAAGATAGTTGTTCGACCCGAACATGGTGACCCGACGACCGTCAACAACGGCTTCCGGACCATCGTTCAGATCCAACGGACGGAAGAAGGGATAGATCCCCATCTTGCGGGCGTTGTCCGCGGCCATGAACTTAAAGCACTTTTCAAAAACATCTTTGCCGGAGATGTTCGCCAGACCTGCTCGCTCTTTCAGCGAATCATCCATCTCACGCGAACTCGGTGTGGCCCCTGAGTCGTGCGCACTTCCGTTCACACCTGTCACGCCTGTCACACCGGAAGCGTGAACGAAGGCCCCATTCGTGTGCTTGCCGTTGGTAGGCGGGGGCTCACTCTCGATTTTGGCTGGCCTGAAGCTATCCGATTCACCGATATGGTCGTCCAGAGCGGGGTCAATCGACGGAAGCTCATGGCCACTCAAGAGGATATTCCAGGCGGCTTTCACACGCAGACGGGCATCCATCACGCCCTGCGCTGCTTTCATCACGCGATCATCCGAAGCGATTCGCATCACGGACGGACGCAAGATGGCCTTCTTCCCCTGATCTAGAATTCTGTCTCTGAGACTCATCGAAGTTAGTTCCTCTAAGCCAAGTGTTTCCAGCAAGGCTTTGCATGCTCTATGCCCAAGTCACTATCGGACCTGCTCAAGCGCGGCCGGACGCTACGCGACGAGTGGAGGTGAGTCAATCAATGGATGAGTCATGCGGCCAGACGTCATTGCCGAGTAGGTCCAATTCAACGTCCATCAGATAGAGCCCATCTGGGGGAGCCGTAATCCCCAAATCGGTGCGAAGACCACTTCTTAGTGCACGCTCAAAGGCGTCCGACTGTAAACGCCCGCGCGCGATGTCGACCAAGGTGCCCACAATGATTCGCACCATCCGGTACATGAAGCGATTTCCCTGCACAACCACCAGAATACAGCGCGGATCTGCTGGATCTTGCTCTACACTTACCCGGTAAATCTGCCGGATTGTATCGCGCCGGCTATCTGCCGCCGCACGGAATGCGCGAAAATCATGCTCGCCCAAAATCGTTGCGAGCGCAGTCTGCATTGCCATCTGGTTTAACCTGTTGGGCAAACGCCAGACTCGTCCGTCGAGAAACGGATCACGCACTCTGCACTGCAGCAGTCGATACGCATACGTTTTTTTGAGCGCATCGCGATGGGGTAAGTATCCAGTCGGCACGTGTGCCGCTTGGACCACACTGATCTGTTCGGGTAGGTGAGGAGCCAAGCCAAGCACCCAACCACGGGAGGGGATATTGAGTTTTGTCTCGAACGCGACGAACTGCGAATAGGCGTGCACACCTCGATCGGTCCGACTCACCCCCCGCACAAACGAGGCCGCTGGATCAAGGCAGCGGATAGCCCCATCGAGCTCACCCGCAATGGTTCGGCCGTTGTCCTGCCGCGCGAACCCGGAAAATAGCCGCCCATCGTAGGCCACTTTCAAGCGAACCCCGGAGTACCCCTGGGTTCGCTGCGCCTCATTCTCAGCAAACACGGGACCGCGCTCTACCATCCTATTTGCTCGGAGCGCCCGCCTGAGCTCCTTGGGGCTGATTCTGCTTCGCAGAACCTAGCGGCGTGGCGCACCCTTGGGCGACAGATTGTGCCCGCTTGTCGATCACTTCTTGAGACTCACGTTTGGCTTGATCCCGGACGTCGTACGCGGGCGCCTCCGGGCAGGCGGGAGTGATGCCGTCGGAACCGCACGCGCAAACCCCAAGGCCTGCCACTAACAGCCCTGTCAGGCGCAGGCCTCGCGCGACGCACCGCTGAACAATCCCAGATTTCATCGCTTCGCTTTGAAGTTAATTGGAACTTGCGCGTCCATGCAACCACCCCTCGGGGCGGGGAACGAAGACGCCCGAAAGCGTTGCAGAATGCAGCCCCCAACGGATGGATCGCCGAGCTGGTCGGCGACGATACTTGCGCTGCAAACCGCGCCGCTCGGAGCGATCCGCACGGACACACGGATTTGCCCCTCCAACATCGCATTCTGACGGAGAGCCCGCTCGTAACAGCCCTGCGCCTGGCGCGCACGACCCGCCAGCGCTGCCTGAACTTCACCGCTATCGCCAGAACACGGGCCAGCGCAGCCCACCGGGCCTCCCGAATGCACGGCTTTCTTTGGCACCTCAGGTTCACTCCCCGCGTCCACCGGCTCCTCGGGTGGAGGGGGAGGCGGCGGGGCCTCTGCGACTTTAGGAAGCGCAACTGGCGCGGGCGCCTGCACCACTGGCTGAACTTCGGCAGCTCCTGAATTGAGCTTCCAATAGAGCAAGCCTAAAATCAGCGCGATCATGACCGCAGCTGCGGCCACAAAAGGACCCGTGCCGCTCCCTTTGACAGGGGGCGGAGTCGTATCAACCATTAGCGCACTCCATCCATCGGTGTAAAAACTCAGACATGTTGCCTCTGGCCAGCAGACGTGGCCAAAGGTTCTTACGGAACCTCTGGCACGCTCTCAAGAGCGGACGCGACGTAAACCCAATAAGGCCCTCAGGCAAAGATACTTATCGCAGTATCCCCCCAGTTCCGCTGGTCAATCAGTTGTAGCTCTAGGCCCCCAATCCGATCTATCGGCTTTCGGGCTGAATGTTCCAAGACAACCCGCGCACCCGCGTTCAGCAGGGACGCGCGCCCTTCAGCACTTGGCCGGGCGCCGAGCAGTTTCCCGAGGACGCTGCTGGCGACGTGTTCAGCCATGTCCCAAGGTGGATCGCACAGCACCAGATCGAACGGCGCTTTCTCCTCAAGCCTCTTCTTTGAGCGCTCCACCTGGAGTGCAAGAACCGAACTCGTCCTCAACAGACCGAGCTTCTCGAGGTTGGCGCGAATGGCCTGGAGCGCGAGCGCGTCCTCCTCAACCAATACGGCATGTGCGGCGCCGCGTGACAAAGCCTCAATTCCCAACGCACCGGTCCCGGCGTACAGGTCCAGCACCACGGCGTCAGCGAGCATCACCGAAAGCACGTCAAAGAGCGCCTGTCGCACCCGGTCTGCCGTCGGCCGTGTCGCCACGTTCTTGGGCGAAACCAGGCGTTGGCCTCGGTATTTTCCAGCAATCACCCGCACAGCTCAGGTTTCGATCTTGGTCCACATTTGACGTCGTAGCTTCTGCCGAGAACGATCCTTGTGAGTGATGATTCGGGCGACACTTTGCGCCGCTAGCAGCTGCCCCTCTTGACCGAGTCCCGGCAAGACGGTCGTGCCCACCAGATAAGTGCCTGGGATTGGCCCCCGCACCGGTTCTCCTCCTAACCCGAGATAGCCTGAAGGCTCCACCACCCACTGCCACAGCATCGGTTCAGCTTCAGGCGAAGTTCCCCGCACATGCACTCGATCAATCAGGCGTTTTTTGCCGTTTTCGTACCAATCGAGTGGCAGACCATCATGCGCAGAATCGACCATCACGAGGTGTTCGTCGAGGAAGGGCAAATGCTCGCGAAGCGTCTCCAGAACAGCCTCACGCGCCTCAAGCACCGTGAGCGGTCCATTTCGCAAGAGCAGCATCTCTGCTACCAAGAGCTTCTCGCCCTCAACGCCGGCGTTGGCAATCAGTGCCCGCGGGTTGAGAATCTGAAGATGGATCGGCGGCCTGCGTTGTGAACCTGCAGTTTCGGCAACGGGAAGAATAAACGCGTGATGTCCGAGGGGTTCTGGGATGAGCTTCTCCTTCACCACTAAGCTCACCACAAACCGCCCGACGCGCGCCGCGACCCTTGGCCAGTGTCGCTGTGCGCCCTGGGTGATGCCATCTCCAGCAGCGAGTTCAGCCAAAGCCTCGCCAGGGAGGTCGCAAACGATCGCTCCTGCCCCGGTTGATTCTTCGTCGCCTTCGAGCCGCACGCCTACGGCGCGGCCGCGCTGCACCACAATCTCCCGAGCGCGCACATCCAAGAGGCACTCACCACCGTGCGCCTTGATTCGGTCGACCAAGAATCGTACGAGTTCCTCCTCGCCACCTGGAAGCTCCTGGACCCCCCGCGTCCACGATCCGTGCAAGCGAGCCAAGGCGAAGGGCGGAAGCTCATCGGAGGTCAGCGCCAGATCACTGGCCGACGCCGCGGGGAGGCCCACCAGCCTGCTGAAAGCATGCCCCGGGGGAAATTTCCCGAGCAACTCCCGGGAACCGTCGAGCGAGACGAGTGGCAACGCGGCCGCCAAACGATTGGTCTCAAAACGTTCCCAGAAGGATCCGGGCGGCCATACGGCGTCGCGCTCAAAGATGGTGTCAGCAACCGCATTGACCGAGGCAAACGTCGAATACAATTCCTCCACCAATTGACGCACTTCCGGAAATTCGCGCTCAACCTCACGCCCGAAGAGCTGCATGTCAGGAGGAACCTGCACACGCCTCCCCATGCCAAGAAAACAGAACATGGGATCGAGATCGCGCACTCTTTGGCGCAGCCGTTGAGTCTGCGCTAACTCCTGCAACAGCCGCTTGAAGACCGGCGAAGAGGCAAACAACATGGAGAAGGTGCGCCGGCAGAACACTCGCTCCTCAAAAGCATACGCCTGAGGCCGCTGTGCTTGCCCTAGCAACAACACCCGAAAATCCCGGCGTGCCAACAGCGCTGCTGTTGCTAACGAGCCCAACGAGCGGCCCAGCACGACCACATCGAAGTGGCGGGTCAAGTGGCTCCTTTTGCCCGAAGCACCTGGCTCACGACAACTCCACGTTCACGCGCCGCCGCCCGTTCTCGCCCCGGTGCAGACGCACCTTGCCGAGCGCAACTTGCTGGAGCACCTCCACGAGCAGGCTGTGCTCCACGGCGAGCAAACGGCGCGACAGCGAAGCTTCATCGTCCGCTGGCAGCACAGCCAGGCTCCGCTGCGCTATGATTGGGCCAGAATCTACGCCTGACTCCACGAAATGAACGGTGCACCCGGTGACCTTGACGCCATATTCGATGGCTTGCTTCTGAGCGCCTACCCCTGGAAAGGCGGGCAATAGTGCAGGGTGAATGTTCACGACGCGATCGGAAAATGCGTCAAGCAGCACGTTCGTTACAATGCGCATGAATCCCGCCAGGACCACCCATTCCACCTCGTGACGACGAAGCTCAGCAACGAGAGCCACATCGAAGGCTTCGCGGCTCGCGAAGTCACGGTGGGGAATGGCAACTGCCGATATGCCAGCCAAGCGAGCACGCTCAAGCCCCAAGGCTTCCGCCTTGTTGGAAATCACAACGCGAACCTCGGCGTTGAGTGTACCTGCCTGGATCGCGTCTAAGATCGCTTGCAGATTCGTACCGGTACCGGAAACTAGAACTCCAAGTTTCAACTTGTCCATCGCAAAGCTACCTCCTTTGAGACGCACGCTAGGACAGCTCTACATAGGCCGGCCCGAGAGGGTCCCCGGCGCTCAATTCTCCCAGCTCAAAGGCGCGCTCGCCGGCGTCCTCCAACGCTCTCAACGCCTGCGCCCGCGAGCCCCGCTCGACGACGCAAATCAGACCGACGCCCCCATTGAAAGTGCGCGCCATCTCCCCTGCATCGATGGGACCCGTGCGCGCCAACCAATCAAATACCGGCGGGCGTTCGTGAGGCAGCTTCACATGCGCCACCATTCCCTTGGGCAAGATGCGTGGGAGATTGCCCACAATCCCGCCACCCGTCACGTGGCAAAGCGCGTGCGCGCTTGGCCCGAGCTGGGCTAACAACGCCTTCACCGCCTTCACGTAAATGCGTGTGGGCGTCAGGTACACGTCCCCGAGCGTTGCTCCGAGCTCTGGAACGTAGTCTTCGAACTTGAGCCCGGCGCGTTCCGCAACGGTTCGCGCTAAGGAATAGCCATTCGAGTGCAGCCCGGAAGCGGCCACACCGATCAAGGCATCGCCGAGGGCAACGCGCGTCGGTCCTAAGATCTGAGAACGTGCCACAACGCCCACCGAGAACCCAGCGAGATCGTACTCGCCATCGGCGTACATGCCCGGGAGCTCGGCTGTTTCCCCACCGAGCAGTGCGCACTCAGCCAACTCGCAACCCCGAGCAATTGAAGCAATCACAGCTTCCGCCACCCCAAGGTCCAGTTTTCCGCAACCAAAATAGTCCAGAAAGAACAGCGGCTGTGCGCCGGTAGTGACGACGTCGTTCACGCACATCGCAACGAGGTCCTGGCCAATCGTGTCATGCCTACCGGTAGCGAAAGCCACCTTCAGCTTGGTGCCGACGCCATCAGTGCCACTCACTAGGACCGGATCGACAACGTCGCTCGGGATGTTGCAGAGGCCGGCAAAGCCTCCGATCCCTTGGAGCACGTGGCGAGTTGTTGTCCTTTGTGCGTGCGGCTTGATTCGTTCGATCAACTCATCGCCTCGATCGATGTCGACTCCCGCATCTCGATAGCTGACTGCCATGGGGCTGCCTTATAACAAGCGGGGCCACGAAGCACGGGGCGTGCCCATTCCAAGGCAGGAGAGGCCAGAAATTATGGGTTAATAGGGTGGGGGCCGCCACCCTGACCGCCAACAAGACGACCCCAGGCCCGTTGGCAGAGCTCATCGGATAAGCCGGCGAACCGGATCGTATGGAGCCAGCGCCAGCGGCGGCTTCCTCCCTAAGATCAACGCAACCACTGTCTCCGCGCTGACCGGCGCGAGCAGTATGCCGTTCCGATAGTGCCCTGAAGCCAAAATCACCCCCTCACTGGCTCCCTTTCCGAGCAACGGCAATTCGTCTTGTGTGAATGGCCTAAAATTGGACCACGTATTTGAGAGCGTGGCTGTTTTCAGTTCCGGAACCACAGCTAACGCAGACGTGAGCAACTGCGCCACCGCACCCGCCGTCACAGCTTTCTGATAACCGGCAAATTCCACCGTGGAGCCGATGATGATACGCCCGTCATCCCGCGGCACCAGGTAGCAGTTGGGTGCAAACACGACTCGATTGAGCAAACGTTCGGGGTGCGAAAGCTCGACGATCTGTCCGCGTGCTGGACGAATCGCATCCAGCGCTAACCCGAGGCCGCCAATCTGAGTGGTCCAACTTCCCGCCGCCACGACTACCGTCTCTGCACGGATGACGTCTCCTCCTTCCAGCGCCACGCCGACCACGCGCTCCGCCTCACTCTTAACCGCCAACACGGGTGCCGAGGTTACAAACTGAACCCCATTTTGGCGCGCTGCCAGATGCAACGCCTTGGAAAACAGCACCGGATCGATGCGTGCGTCACCTTCATAGTGCAGACCTGAAAGTAGCTCCGCCGAAACCTGTGGCTCCAGCGCACGAAGCTCGCGCTGATTCAGGCTGCGCACAGGCAAGCCACGCCGACGCTGCCAAACCGCCTCCTGACGAGCTTTTTGCAGATCTGCGCGCACGAATCCAACCCGGAGCACGCCTCCCTCTCGATACCCGATATCGATCCCGGTTTCGCGCTTCAACAGCTTCGACCAGCTGCCAAAGTAGCCTCGACTCTTCAGAGCTAGCTCCAGCATCGGGCCCGGCTGGTGACTCTCCACCTGGGCACCCAAGATCCCCGCGGCGGCGGAGCTGGCTTCGGCTCCGGGCACACTTCTTTCAAGCACCGTCACCTTGATTCCTTGAGCCGCCAGGCGCCACGCAGACGCACAGCCTATCACCCCTCCCCCGATGATCAGGACTTCACGCTGCTTGAGTTTTGGTTTCCGCATGCGACAAGCGCAGCCTAGGCCAAAACAACGTCACGAGTCCAAGCGCACTGAACACGAAAAAGCCAAGACAGAGCACCGCGAAACCGAGCACCCAACGGTTCGTGACCGGCCCTTCTCCGTCCAATAAGACCCACGCGCTGCTTGCGCCACTGCCAAAGCGCGCTTCTAGCGCGGACTTTAAGCCCAAGTGGTTAACGCCAAGCTGCGTGAGAGGGAGCAGCCGTCCGACGAACGACGACGGCATAATAAATTCTCCCGCGTTCGGTAGGACTTCTACTTGGACAAAAATCAGCGCATCCCCCGGGACGGGGATCAGTCGAAAGGTGGAAGCCTCAAAGGGGCGACGGTAATCGAGCGACACATCGGCGAGCACCGCCTCAGCCCGAACCCATTGGTTTGCCAGCTCGGCCGAAGGCCGAACCTTTCCGAGCTCCCCCAGGTCACGTGGTGCTCCCGCGGTCAGCGCGAAGGCAGCATCGTGGCGCAGGCCCAATGCCATTGCGGCGCTCGCCAACAGCGTCAGACCCAAGAGAAAGGCAGTCAGGGAACGCAAAAGGCCGTTTGAGCGCGGCAGAGTCGCGAGATCCTGGGTTGGTTCGGCTACTGAGGTAGGAGGAGAGGAGATATCCGAGCAGACACTCGAAGCCCTCAGAGGTTCCATCGGCCCTTGAGCCAGCTATCTCACGAGCCGCCTATCGCCCTGCCCCCTGTACGGCAGAGCGTCGACTGGTATCCTGATAAGCTTGAGGTTTCATGGCACAGGCGAAACAAATTATCTGCCCCTTCTGCGGTTTCAAGAATCAAGCTCCCCTAGCGAATGACCGCTGCGTCTCGTGTGGCGCCAAGATAGAAGATCTGAAGCGGGTGATGTCCCGCCAAGAAGAGCTGGAGCGCCGCTACCAGCAGGAGGGCTTCAGCGTGAAATGGTTTGGCGTGTCCTTAGCCATTATGGTGGTGGTCACCATCGCGCTCCTGATGGGCTTGCCCATGATGCTCCGCTTCTTGGATTTCGAAGGCTACGTGGGCATGGTGATTTCAATTCCCACCTGGTTCTTGGGTGGCCTTTTGATTGGCCTAGTGAGCCCAGGAAAGACCTTCGTGGAGCCCGTGGCCGCCGTATTTCTCGTGGCGATGCCCACCTCCTTCCTACTGCACATGTTCCAGACCGTGAAAACGATGCCTGGCTTCATGTACATTCTCCTCGGGTTCTTGGGAGTCATGTTCACGCTGATTGGTTCGTACGTCGGTGAAAGGGTCCAGATGGGTCCAGCCCCGCGGAGTGAGTAGCTTCTCCGCTGCAAGCCTCGCCGGAACCTTTTCAGGTTTGGTGCTCGCATCCAGCCTAGCTCTGGCTGCTTCGGCTTGCGCGCGCCGAACCCAGGGTGATGCCGTGGAGCGTGCCCAGACAGCGCAAGTTTCATTCGCGATTGATCAGCTGAGGAACGCTCCCAATTCGAATAAACAACTGCTGCTGAAGACGCTCCGCCAAGTGCCCTGCAGTGTCGAAGCAGCCTGTGCATTGAAGCGCGTCTGCCTCGAAGCCTACACGACTTACATTGAGAGCCTGAACCAAACTGCGGCCGTCAGGGTGGCACTCCGAACCAGTTCGGAGCCAACGGCAACAACGAAGCCTCAAGCGATCTTGGAAGATTTGCTGAACGCCGAATCCAAGCTCCGTGCCAGCCGCGCCGCCTTAACGCACTGTGAACAATCCCAAAGCTCGGCGAAGCTCCGTTACGGATTCTAAATCCACTTGAGGTCTAGCGAGGAGTTGCGAACACGCAACTCCGGGATCGCCTCGTCGAGGGAAGCAAGCCACCCCTGAGGCGACCGCCAGAGTAACAAACGTCGCTCGGAGATCGTGAGCGCGAATGGGTCCACGAGATGCAGGCAGCCTGCGGACAAGAGCCAACACAAAGCCAGTTCTGGAGCCTCTCGCTAGTCGGCGACTGGGCCAGCACGACGCGCGACGGCGTGCTTGAGAACCGCTCGCACACGGCGGTGCACGAGATAGCCAGCCTCACGAAGGCCAGCTCCGCCACGGTAGCGCTCAACCACGACGCCAAGGGCAACCTGACGCTCACTCAAAATGGCCAGACGCTCAGCTGGAACCTCGAGAATCCCACTTTGCGTGATCTACACTGGGTGTGTCTTTAGAGTTTCTATCCCACGCATAAATTTCGAAACGAAATCTTCCGTGGGCAAGTAGCGATCGGTCTTTCCCTGTTTAACGCGGCGCAGAAGGCCTTTCCGCTCCAGAGCCTGGAGGTCCTTACGCGCGGTGAGGTAGGTCACCCTGTGGCTGGTAGCATGACCTGTCACCGTCACGCTCGCTTGGGGTTTTCGACCTAGGTAGGTGAGTACCGCTTGTTGGCGGCTATTGAATTCGTGTGCAAGGGATAGTGCTTGCAAAAGGTGACCGAGTCGTTCGGACCTCTGCTTGAGGTGTGCAAGGAGGTCGTCTGTTGCTCGGCGGAGAACGGCGAGCTGGTTTAGGATGAAGTAAGTGAGGTCGCCATCATCGGTCTCAGTATGAACGAACGCCATGTAGTGGGCCCTGCGGGACTTATCGATCGGCCCAGAGATGGAGAGGTACTGGGCAAAGTCGTAGCCGCTCCGCAGCATCTGCCAGTAGAACAGCGCTCGAGACATGCGCCCGTTGCCGTCCACAAAAGGGTGAAGATATGCGAGCCAGAAATGCAGCACGATCGCACGCACCAGCGGGTGGAGAAACGCCTTCTGATCTTGAGCGTTGGCGAACCGAAGAAGCGCATTGAGACGATTCGGCAGCTCATCAGCGGGAGCTGGCCTGAACCACACCTCTCCTTCGTTGTCCTCTACTCGAACGTTCTCCCCCGACGTGCGCAGCCTCCCGGCGCAGTTTTCGACATCAAGGGCTTCTTCGCCGAGGATGGAATGGATCTCCAATAGGTCGTCGAGCGTCAGCTCCTTCTGGTAGAGCTCGAGGAGCCGCACCATGGCCTTGTAATTATTGGCAACCATCCTCTCGCCATGGGAGCGAGGCTGCATGCCGTCCAGGATCATCTGTTTTGCTTGCGCGCGGGTGGTTAGCTTTGCGCCCTCGATCAACGAAGAATTGATCGCCTCTTCAATGAGTTGATCGATTCGATAGCTCTGCCGCACGCTATACTCCGACATGGCTGTCAGCATCTCGCGCGTCGCGTCTTGCCGATCGAGTTCGTGCGTTGCTCGATCGATTACGTCCAAGCGACAGTACCAAAACGGCCGACCTGCCTCTAAGAAGTCGGGGATCAGCACGCGGGTGCTTCGGCGAGCCTGCGACTGCGCGAACCACCACTCCTCGTGGGTAAGGCCGTCAGGTGGCACCCGATTCCTTAGATCGTCCCAATGCAGGTAGCGCCCATCCGGCAAAACAGGAGAGTTGTGTGCGAACAGGATCTTGACGAGAGTGCACGACGGTATCGTGCTCAGGTCGAGGTCGGCCTTAGGGGGCCGCTGCGGAAAGCGCATAAGACGTTTATAGTAACCTAATACTGTATAAATGAAACTTTCTTCGGGATGAATTTCCTGCTGGACTTCATGGCAATTGGGGTTTTCACACCCCTCTGACCCCAGCTCGCCACGTCACCGAGGCTCAAGGAACGGTGACCCCAACGCAAAGCGGAACTCAAAATCTCACTTCACGCGCTCGCAAATAGATCTCCGCACTGAGGTGCTCACTTCCAGCAAAGGGAGCAGCACCCCCAAGGGCAACAAGCCCGGCGTCAGACCCTCAACAGAACTTGAGCCGGAGCTGCCCGAACGAAACCGGTGGTGGCGTGGGAGGTTGAGGAGCAAGCCCAAGCTTGACGAGCAGCGAAGTGGCAGCTTGTTCGGTGGTGGCAGCTTCGAGCCAGCGCATGGGTCCACCGCAGTGCACACAAGTCTCAAGGTCAGCCCGGAACAATGAGCCAGGAGCCAGGAGCCAGGCCCAGCGTTTGCGGGAAGGGGGAGCGTTAGCGTGGGCGTTGAGCTTGGGGAACTCGAGCTGGTCGCCAGAAGCAGGAGGCGGCTTGAAGGCGGCAGGATCCTGTGGCGGCTTAGGGACTACTTCGGAGCGAAACTTGGAGTGGCTTGAAAAAACCCCAAAAAAGCGCACGAGGTGAAAGCGCGGTGGTGGGATTGCCGCGATGAGACGGATGATGAGGTCGCGGGGTGGAAGCAGGATCGCGCGGGTGCCGTCTTTCCAGACGTTCTTGAGAGTGAGCTCAAGCTTGCCATCGGGGCGAAGTTCCAGGCGGTCCTGAGCAAGCGGGGGGCGCGTAATATACCTGCAAAGGCGCTCCAGCTGGGGTCTGTCACGGCCATCGACGCATTGACGAGCGTGGAGATTCACGCCTCGGACTTCAGCGGAGATTAGCTCCGCAGCTTTCGATAAAACTCCCGCGGCTCAATCTCAAAGTGACGGCAGAGAGCCCGAATGTATTCGTCTCCTATTTCGCTCTTGCGGCCATTGTGGGCTGGAACAGGAAAGACCCGGCAGCCCGGTTTCCTTAGCTTCCAGTGGGAACCCTTGCTCGGTTCCTCAAGCTCGATTCCGTATCCAAGCAGCAAGGCCGCGATGGCGGAGAGGCGCGCGGGCATGGCTCAGCAATGCGAAGGTTGCTGAGTTGAGCCCCGCACTTTGGCAATCACCCATGGGTCCGGAAGTGTCTCAAAGAACTCAGCATCGAGCGCTGCGTGTAACGGTCGCGAAAATCTCAGCTGGGCAACAACCGCGGACACGCTGGCCATATCTGCCGCGGCAATCGAATCAAAGGGAGCGCCGTGTTTCACCACCTCGGAAAACTGCGACCAATATTCTTCTGGCGCGCTGGGTCGAGTGAGTGGATCACGACCTTCGGAGAGGTCAACATCTACCACCAACTGAACGGCCTCCCGAATGGCAGCCATCGCCCCGATAAACCCATCGCCTTGAGTTACCAAGTCGAGGTGCAGGCAGTGAGCCGTCCAAACGCCGGGCAAGTCGGCAGCAGGCTTCAAGAGCACGGTGACGTTGCAGAACTTCTCCATGTTAGACCTTCCCACTGTTTCGCTCGGGCGTGCCAAGGCCGCTCTCCTACCCAACAGGTAAGCACTATTCTAGCGGCCGGCCACGGTTTCCGGTGACCCTCGGGCCAGGGGGGAGAGCAAAAGGCCAACATTTACGGGCGGGTAGCCCTTGTATCGGGGTACACATTAGGCCTCAAGCCGCTCCTTCGGAACCCCGCCAGCCAGGGTCGCCTCGCGGGCTGCATTCGCCGCAACCATGATGTCGAGCCTGAGAGGCCCGGGCACCCGGGGATCGCGCATGGTCTCGCGCAAACGTTCGGACGTTCGATCGTGGGCGTCCAGAAGCTCCAGCTGCTCAACTGTAAGGCCTGCCCTGCTCTGCCTTTCGGCCTCGTTGAGCATTCTCCGCCAGCTGAGCGCCCTGTCGCAAGCGCTGATGATGCGGCCGTGCTGGCCAGGGGTGGTGGACTTCGATATAGGTTAACTCCTTCACTTAATGGGATTGGTTGGCGAGTTGGTGCGATTGAGCCCGTTCGTCGACATCGCGGCCGCGCTCACCTGCATGTCGGCTGAAGCCTTCGCGGCTAGCTCCAGAATCTTCTGCATTTGAGCCGCGTCCTTGAGGTCGTTGCTCTTTCTTTGTTCTTGCTCAGGAACCGTGAAGGCGGAGCTAATGCCGGGCCCGGTACCAGTAATCGAATTCTTGATCAGGTCGGAGATTCCCGGGCCTGGCGCATACAGAAATTCGCTCATGAGGAGTTGGCCTAGCCCGCCCGTGGTTGGCTTGGATCCGCTTGTCATGAGCTCATTCTGCTTGTCCTGCAGCTCCTTGCGGGTCGCGTCGGTCAGTCCGCCGTAGTCTTTTTCGATTCGCCCTCATTACATTCGAAGTAAGAGTCGGTCGGTAAGCAGGAGCAGGTGAACACGAGCGACTGCGGATCTCAAAAGCCAGCAGGATACCGGCGCAAACAGATCTGCGCCCTCCGACCGGAACTCAAGGCGCCTGTCGACGCAGCTCCAAAGCCCGTTGCAAACGATCTTGGAGTGGCTCAGCCGAGCGGAGCCGTTCGAAAACCTTTTCACGATCGTTCCGCAGCGGAAAAACCCCAGGTGCGCTCGCACTCGCTGGTGCTGGAGCGACCACTTCTGATCCCTGCGTCGCCTCGCTCCACACGATTCTGCCAAAGCGGGAAGCCTTGTGGAAATTGCCTTGCCCAAGAATAGGCGACCAAGCAACCGCCGCAGCCTGGCTCAGCGCATACAAATTCATCCGCCACATATCCCCTGGAAGCGGAGGACGACGCTGAGCGAGGCTCAGAGATTTCCAAGGAATGAACAGCTCAACGCTGTAGCCCTGATCTTTATCCGCTGGGTTGTTCAACGTGCCCTCGAGCCGCACGCCACTCTTGAGTTGGGACGACCATGCTTGATGGCCAAAGGTTTGGGCCTTTTCGTCGTGGGGTAGGTTGTAGGAGTCAAATTGGGAGTCAAAGGCGAGATTCTGCGGATTGACCTCTATCTCGTAATAATCGCGGTTGTCCCCATCACCCTCCGGATCGATCATGATCTCGACGGTATCTTCGGTCCAAAGCTTCTGATCGGAATGGCCAGGCGTGAACGTGCCCACGATGTCAGCATCGCGGACAACGCACCCCACATAGAACCCGTCCGCATCCCACAACAGCTTGGCGCGTGCCGCGATTGGCGCTCCCGGGTTAACTTCTCCCGTTCCTGGATCGACAAAGCCACCCGTCGCTCCCGCCGTTTGCCAAGCGGGCTCATTCAAGATCCCGTCGATCTTCAGTGCTACGCCTTCAGACAATTTTGGGACACGCAAGAGCGGAAGCACGCTGGAAGGCTTCGGCTGAGGGGGCGAGGTGGCCTTCCCCAGATCCACGGCGAGGGTGGCGACAATGCCGCGTTGCAGCCGATCATGAGGGCCAGAAAGCGGGACCAAACGTTGCTCTCCCCGGAAAATGCCGGCTACCAACTGGACGCTGGTTGTCTTGGTTTCAAGCGGCAACGTGAACTCAGTCTCATCCACGTACACTCGACCTGGATCCCAATCTGCCGGGCCGAGCACTTGCGTTTCACCCGGCGTGACCCACTGCCGTAGGGCGCCATTGCCATCCAGATTCGCGATGCGTTCGCCAGATGCGTCCAGGAGGTGGGTGAACACGCTCCAACCGCTCTCCATATCTTGCTCGGCTCGCCAGAAGAGTGTGAGCTTGACGGCCGTGCCAGGTTTCAGGGGCCCCTCTGGCTGAATCCTGTAACCGAGCAGCTTCGCTTTACCTTCGAAATCGATGTCCAAGCGATTCAGTGCCGCGGGGGCAGAAGCGAGAATGTATTCTGAAAGTCGGGCCTTCTCTCGCTTGGCCCGCGCAGCTTCTCCGCCGCAGCCGAGGAGCGCCACTCCGCCGAGGAGCGCCACTGCGAATACGAAGCTCGGCGCACAACTCCGCCGAATTAGCCCACAAAGACCGCTATTTCTTCGATTTCTTGCGGGCATCGCGTTCGCGCTTACGTTGATTCTTCTTCGCGTTGCGCTCCACGCGTGAGAGCGTTTTCATGCGCGGTGCGGCGGGAGCCGCGCCGCCCATACCGGGCATCCCGCCGAACAGGGAGGCCAGATCTCCCATGCCAGGCAGCCCGCCCATGCCGCCCATACCCGGCATCCCCATGCCAGGCATTCCGGGAAAACCTGGCATGTTGGGCATGCCACCCTTCATGGCCTTCTTCATATTGCGCGCTTGGGCCAGCTGCTTAAGGCCCGGGATGTTGCCCATCATGCCCAGCTTGCCGCCCATGCCCCCCATCATCTGCTTCATGAACATGAATTTTTGAACCAACTCACCGACGCCCGCTTCAGGCTGCCCGGAGCCGCGCGAGATACGCTTCATGCGCGAGGGCTCGCGGATCAAAGCCTGCGGATCCCGGCGCTCATTCTTCGTCATCGACTGAATCATGGCTTCGATGCGCGTGAGCTCTTTATCATCCAAATTGATGCCAGTGGGCAGCATGCCACCCATGCCCGGGATCTTATCCACGAGATCTTTGAGCGAGCCCATCTTCTGAATCATCTTCACTTGGCTCAAAAAGTCTTCGAGCGAGAACTGCCCGCTCAACATGCGCATGGCGTCTTCTTCCGCTTGTTTCTTGTCGATCACCTCCTCAAAATCCTGCATCAAACCGACAACATCGCCCATGCCAAGCACACGGCTCGCCATCCCCTCCGGACGAAACGGCTCAAGCTTATCGGTGGTTTCACCCATGCCCACGAACAGCACAGGCGCCCCCGTCACTTCTTTCACGCTGAGGGCCGCGCCACCACGCGCATCACCATCGAGCTTGGTGAGCACCACTCCAGTGAGCGTCAGACGATCATGAAAGCCCCGCGCCGTTTGGACGGCATCTTGGCCAATCATCGCGTCAACTACCAACAGGATATTGTCGGGCCTAACGGCGGCCTTGATCTCCTCGAGCTCTTGCATCAAAGCGCTATCAATTGCGAGCCGGCCTGCCGTGTCGTAGATGATAACATCGCAGCCCAGCTTCTTGGCCTCGGCTTCTGCAGCGCGGCAGATATTCACCGGCGTTTCGCCGGGAATATTGAACACCGGAACGTCGATCTTTTCGCCAAGAACCTTGAGTTGCTCTACGGCAGCCGGGCGCTGCATGTCGGCAGCCACGAGGAGCGGCTTCTTTTTTTCACGCGTGAGAAAAAATGCGAGCTTCGCGGAAGAAGTGGTTTTGCCCGAACCCTGCAGGCCCACCATCATCAACTTCGTGCGCCCGCCTTGAGCAAAAACAAGCCCGGCCCCCGGATCGCTCATCAGCTCAACCAGCTCATCGTGGCAAATCTTGACGAAGGCCTCAGCCGCCGAGACACTGCGCGTTTCCCCGGCGTGCTTCACCCGGATGCGGAGCGTTTGCCCAATCGCTTTTTCCTCAACGTTCGCGAGGAAGCGCTTCACAACGCCCAATTCGACGTCGGCTTCAAGGAGCGACTCCCGAACCTCCTTCAAAGCTGGCTTAATGTTCTTCTCGTCGAGCTCAGTGAGCCCGGCAAGCCGGTTCTGAGCCTCACGGAAACCTTTAGTTAGAGCTTCAAACACGATGCGCCCCCCTTACCACAGACTTGGGCGGGGGCCGAGCCCGAGCTTTGCCGACGAAAGACAGCGTTATTCGGCTTCGTCCGCTCGGCCGTCGCCCTGCTCGCGGGCGACCCGCTCAGCGCGCAGGTCCAAAACACGTTCATAAATCTCCCGACGCGGCAGACCCAAGCTAAGCGCCAGCTCCCGAGCAATGTCCCGGGCGGCATGCCCCGCTTGAACCTTCGCAGAAATCGCCGCCAACAGCTCCGACTCGTCGATCGGGGCGGGGGCGGCCGGCGCCATCGAGGCTAGGACCAACGTGATTTCACCACGCCACTCGGAGCGCTGGGCCAGGTCCGCCAAGGTGCCTCGAACCAATTCTTCGTGCTGCTTGGTGAGCTCTCGGCCCACCATCGCTTGGCGATCGGGCGTGCGCTCGGCAAGCTCGGCGAGCGTGGCCGCCAGCCGGTGCGGTGACTCAAACAGCACCACTTGCTCCGGGATCGCAGAGATCCGATCCAGCTCGCGGCGCCGTTCTTTCCCTTTGCGCGCCAAAAAACCCATAAAAAAGAACGCTCCCCCAGTAAAACCTGAGACGGCCACTGCGGCCGTGACCGCACTCGGGCCGGGCACCGACACGACTTTCACGCCGGATGCGGTTGCCATCGCCACCAGCAACGCTCCGGGATCGCTCACCGCAGGCACACCAGCGTCGCTCACGAGCGCAGCAGAACGGCCCCCGACGATCCTCTCCACGATGGACTGCAAGGCAGAAGGGCTTGAATGAGCATCGACGCGGGTTACCTGCTTGGAAATCCCCAGGTATGAAAGCAGCGCCCGAGTCCGGCGTGTGTCCTCAGCCAATACCCAATCAACCCGGCGCAACGTCTCGATCGCGCGCGCCGTGATATCCCCGAGATTCCCGATGGGAGTCGCAACAATGTAGAGCTCGGGCGGGGGCTTGGGCGGGGGCGTGGGTCCCGAAGGGTGCGCCATGGCGCCTTAATCCCGGACTCGGACGGCGTCGCCCAATTTTTCTTCGAGAAAGACTCGCAGCTTACCCGTCAAGCGAGCTTCGAGCTGGCGTACGCGTTCGCGCGAAACACCGAATCGATCGCCCAATTCTTGCAGCGTGAGCGGTTCATCGGAGACCAAACGATCGTCAAAAATTTCAATCTCTTTGCCTTTGAGCGTACCCCGAAAAGTATCCAAATGAACGCGCACGAGTTCCTGCAGCTCGGCCCCTGCCGCAGCTTCGTCGGGAGCCGTTCCGTTACCTGGCAAGAGGTCCATGCGCGTCGTTTGCTTGCCGTCTGGATCGCCGACGGTGGCATCGAGCGATGCATCACCCCGTGCCAGGCGACGATCCATCTCCACGACGTCCCGCTCATCCACGTTCAAGCGTTTGGCTATTTCGCCGTGAGTGGGCACGATGCCCATCGCCAGCAATTTTTCTTTTTCTTTGTTGAGATTGAAAAAGAGCTTTCGTTGCGCCTGCGTGGTGCCGATTTTCACCATGCGCCAGTTATTCAGGATGAATCGCAGCATGTAGGCGCGGATCCACCAGGCTGAGTAACTGGAGAGCTTCACGCCTCGATAGGGGTCGTACTTCTTGACCGCCTGCATCAGGCCGATGTTTCCCTCTTGCACCAAATCCATCATGTTGCGGTAGGCGCGACGGTACTCGTACGCGATCTTGACCACGAGGCGCAGATTGGCGGTGACGAGCTGCGCGGCGGCATCCACATCGCCCGTCTTGGTGTATCTCACCGCCAGCTCGTGTTGCTCATCCGCGGTGAGTAAGCGGTGCCGCTGCACCTCACGCATGTAGACGGCCAGAGCGTCCGTCTTGGCGAGCGCGCTGCGCCTTTCAGCCGGTAAAATGGCTCGTTGCGGCACATCATCCGAAAACACGGCTTCAGCTTCCACCGATAGATCGTCGATGTTGTCGAGATCGGACTCGCCGCCCTCAGGCTCCACTTCGGGATCGGGCTCCGGAGCGCGCTCGGACTTGCGGGATCTCTTTGGGTCTAAAGTGGTCACACGCAAGGCTCTTCTAGTTGCTCGGGCCAAGCAGCGTGGCTTCTGTGGCCCCACCCGTCAAGCGCTTGGGGCGTGCTCACAAAAGCTTGCCGCCGCCCGTACCGCCTGTCGCGACCTTACCGCCTGTTCCTGTTCCTGTTCCTGTTCCTGTTCCTGTTCCTGTTCCGTTCCCACCGCCCCCACCACTGTGTCTGCCGCCCAGAGCCGTGGCCTTTCCAGCCGCACCTGCCTGACCAAATTCAAAGCCTTCAAAATTCTGTGTGCAAGCTCCGGCGCAAAGGATGCCAGAGAAACCGAGCGTCGCTAAAATCCAAGCCCTATTCATCAGAAGCTCCCATTCAAACTCACCGAGTTGAGCCCAACACCAACGGTCGTCACGCGCGCAACCGGGGCCGCACTGGCGGGCGTTGGATCCGCCGAGAGATAGAAGAAAGCTGCGGAGCTTGCACCAAAAATGCCCAACACTAGGCCAATGTTCGCAATCGCTTGAGCCTGCTTGCCTTCATCCCGGGTGCTTGCCAAGTTTGCCGGGCACAGCATTTCGCCGGGACAGGCGCGTTCCAACTCGTTATACTTCGAACGGCTGCTCGCACCAAAAAACGCAAACGTAGCCACTCCCGCTATGCCAACCCCGCCGCTCACGTAAAAGAGGGTTTTCGACGCTGAGGCTTCGGGCACCTTGGCTTCGAGTGTTAGCTTGCGCGTTGGCTCAGGTGGAGGCGCTGCTTTCGGCTCCGTGGCATCGATTTCGAGGGTTGCGCTGCCGCCAGCTTGCACTTCAACGCTCTGCTTCTGCTGACTCTCGCCGCGTTGAAAGACGGCCTCCACAACTCCAGGCATCACGGGCACCGGCTCCTTCCAATCATCGGCTCCAAGCTCTCTTCCCTCAAGCAGCACCTTATCGCCGGGTAGCGTACCCTGCAGCTTGAGCGTCAACAAGCCCAGCTTCTTTCCTAGCTCTAGGCGCGCTTCACGCGCCGCAACTTCGGTCGCTTCGTACTTCGTGGACGATTTTTTCGCCTCCGCAGCCTCAAGCTCGGTTTGCAAGAGGCGACGATACCCTTCCGAAAGCTGCCCGAGCTCGATCAGTGAGCGCGCCACCATGAGCAGGGCATTCGGGCTCTTCACGGCGCCGTACGACTCTTCAAAATCGGCCATCGCCAGCCCAAAGTTTTTCTTCTGAAACTTGAGCATGCCCGCCGTATAGCTATCGGTCGCTGTCTTTTTTTGTTGGGGGGTAGCAGCAAGGATGCCTGCACCTTCAGCCAACGCTGGGGTACAAAAACCTAAACCACAGAACAGAGCGGCCAGGGTGAGGAAACTGCGGGGAAGGATCATTCTAAAAGTTTCCGTTCGTGTACAGCCATGGAGCTAACAGGGATCCGAGTATCAAATGCCAGATGGCGTGAAATCAGTCTTGGGGGCAGGTGTGCGAGACTGCGGAGCGCGTTTGGGCACGACGGGGCGAACAGCCTTCGGGGGCGCGGGTGGCGGCTTCGGGAGCGCCATAAACGGCTTAGGGCGCGCTTTAGACTTGGCCTCAGGGATCGGTGGCGCAACAGGCGCTGAGCGTTTCGGAGGCGCCACAACCACCGGTTTCACTTTTGAGCTGGATGCCGGCACTACATCTTCCGGAACCGGAACCACAGGCTCACTCTTCTCGACGGGCGGACGAACCGCGGGCAGTGCCGGTGCCTTGGCTGCGTTGGGCACCGAGGCTTGCGCCTGATTCTGATTCTCATCAACCACTAAACGCCAACCCAACCACAACGCTGAGCAAGCGATCAACGCCGCCGCTATCCAAAGCAAGCTCTTAGTCTTCGGCCGGGCCGGACCTGGAACCACCCCGACGCTCAGCTTCGTCTGCTCCGTGTGGCCTTCCTCATTCGGTAGTGTATTCAGCACCTCGCGCACGAGCGAACCCAACAGCAGGTGCTCGCTCGGGCGACGATCGACATCGGTTGTTTCGCCATCCATCCCGCCAAGCTCCGGACCCTTGATCGCCGTAAGGATCTCGTCGAGCCGCACCGGGCTGATCGGTAGGGTCTGCTCCTCTTCGGTGGTCGGCCGGGTTGCGCTGGCAGGGCGCGTTGGAGAGCGTTCGGCTTGTGGTGGGAAGGGTTCCGAGGAAGCAGCCGAGGATGAAGGCTCCCGTTCCAAGGCATCGAGCAGCTCGCTTGCCATTTCGACTTCGGAGGCTGGCTCAGGCGCACGCTGTATCGGAGGCCCAGCGGCAATCGAGGGCTCGATCGCTTCGACCTCGGAATGGGAAACCATCTGGGAAGCACGCAGCACATCCGCAGGCTTGGGTGGTGCCATCCCGAGAATCGTGCGCCTCGCAGGCTTCCCAGCTACGGCTGCGTCTCGAACCGGGGGCGCGGGAGGCGTCGCAAGCGGCTTGGCGAGTTGCGCTGTTGCCACGGTGACAGCGGTTGGCGGAGCAGGGGATTGGTTGTCGGTACCGCAACGCCCAATCAACTTCTCCCGAGCCAGGATGGCGTTGCCGGCCAACTCCTTCAAAAAGGCCTGCACCTCATCCACCCCAAGCGACACCTCGGTCGCGTCGATAGCAGCGCTCATTTCGGCGAAACTGCCGAAGCGTTTCTCGGGCTCCCGATTGAGGGCGCGCGAAACAACCGCGGAAACCTGGGGGGAAATCCGCTTCCCTCCCGGGAGCTTGAAGCCACTCAGCTCCACGATCTCAAGGGTTTCGAGCCGTGCCAGGACCGTCAGCCGGGTTGCACCCGTGAACAATCTGCGTCCTCCGGTTAACATCTCCCACAAGAGCACGCCCACGCTGAAGATATCCGCCGCTCGACTCAAGCCGCCTGCAATCGACTCAGGCGCTTGGTACGCGACGGCATCCACAGCTTCTGCTGCCAAACCCTCCGCCTGTATTTGTCCCGACAAACAGGGGTCGATGAGCAAAGCCAGCCCGCTCTGTTCCACCAACACGCTATCGGGGCAGATCCCCCCGGACATGCTAATACCTTGCGCCTCAGAGTGGCTCAGGGCACCCAGCAAATCCTTGGCTATCTTGAGCGCCACCGCAGCGGGGAAAGGCTTGCGTAGGAAATTTGAGAGACGCAGCAGCGACCGCAACAACTCACCTTGAGCAAAGTCAGTCGCGACTACAAGCTCTGTTCCAAGCTGAGCCACTTCCCGAACACGACCGATGTTGGGGTGCACCAACCGTGTTGCGCGGCTTGCAGCATCGACCAAGCGCTGAAGTTGGACAGCCTCGACCGCTGCTGTTGGCAGCCGTCTCAAGCAGTAGAGTGCGTCGCCAGGTCCGCGGACAGCCCACAAGCTACCCAAGTGCGACTTCCCTAGCTCAACAACGAGCTGATAACGCCCTAAAGAGCGTGCGGTGGAAGCTACCGGGGCGGCCATTGGGGAACGCCTAGGTTAGCCGAATTGTTAGCGAATTGTTGGCCGAGACGAACACGCCCCCACCGAGTGGCTGGTTTTTGGGACTTGCCATCGGCCGGGACCGGGTGGAAAAGGGTGCGCGTCCGGTGGGTTCAGTAGCCGGACGTGTAGGCTTGAGGAGAGGGCCACCACCACCGTGGAAGAAGAGCGGGAACGAGTATTGCTTGAGTTGCTAGGCGTAGCGGCGCTGACAGCCGATAGCGACGGGCAGATCCGTTATGTCAACCACGCAGCCGAAACAGCCTTCGGTAGGGACGCAAGCGAGCTTCTCGGAGCTTCGCTGGAACAGACGATATTGCCAACCCCGAGCACAGAACCCGTGGCCGCCAGGTTGAAGCAAGCAGCCAGCTCAGGCCAAGCGCTGGTTTGGAAAGCTTTATCCGGAACCAAGCTGCTTTTCCGGGTAGTCCATCTCGGCAATCCAGAACGCTACGTACTCCTAGGCGTAGAAGACTCCCCACACCCCGCAACGCGGTCTACAGATCTCGGGTTACCAACGCCAAGTTTCGTCGCCAGCATCCTTCACGAAATCTCCAACCCGCTGACCTACACATTGGCCAGTCTCGAAGGCGCCCTCAGAAAAATCGAAGAGTTGCCTGAAGACACACTCACCCCTCCATTCCCGACCGTTCTTGGCTATATTCGAAGTGCCCACGAGGGGGCAAGCCGCATGCAAAGCATCGTAAAAAAAGTAACTACGGCAGGGGACTCTGGAGTTTCCTGGCCCGCAGAATCCGAGCTGACGTTAGTTTTGGATCATGCGCTGCTGCTCGCGTGGAACGAGCTGCGTCATGCCGTCACCGTCATCAAACGCTACACCGCGTTGCCTCGTGTGATGGGTGATCAACATGCGCTCACGCGTGCCGTCGCTGAACTTTTGGCAATCGCAGGCGAGGAGTATCGGCAAGCCGGGTCCACCGAGCTTTCGCTTTCCGTGAAGCGGCACGGAGAGACGGCAAGCGTGGAAATCGTCAACGAAACGCCTGTTTCGGGAGCCCACGTTTGGGGAACGATCGACGAAGGGCGGCTCCAATTTGCGCGCGACGCTATTTCGGCGACGGGGGGCAACTTGCGGCTAACGCAGCGCGCTTCTGGCGGCCAACGCTGTTACGAATTGGATCTACCGCTAGCCGAAGCGGCTCGCCGCTCAAGCCCCGCCAGCTCATCGGCTGTGCGCACGCTCTCAGCTCGAGTGCTGTTCATTGATGATGAAGCACTGCTCGCGGAAACACTCCAACTTGCCTTCGGTAGCGACCACGATGTCCAGGCGGTAACGAGCGCCAAGGGTGCGATTGCCTTGCTCGAACGCGACCGCGACTTCGATCTCATCCTTTGTGACTTAATGATGCCAGAACAAACCGGCGCGGCGGTTTTCGCGCGCATCAAAGAGCTAGCCCCCGAGCTCGCACCGCGCTTCGTGCTGATGACGGGTGGCGCTTTCACGCCAGCAACTCAGAAGTTCCTGGAGCAATTTCAGGGGCTCACCCTAGAAAAGCCCTTTCAAGTTCAAGACGTTGAGGCGCTCATTGTGCAATTTTTGGCGCTTCGCAAGCGCCATTAGCGCCGTACGGTGAGAATCTGGTGCGATTCTATACCTAGGCTTTATTCCCTAGAGCTCAACCTTGTGCCCAGGCACTGGGAGCTGCTCCAGGAGGATCGTAGCTTCTGGTTTCACGTTCGTTAGGGTCTGCGCGGAAGCCGCCAGGTCAAACAAGAGGCCCCAGCCAAGCCCCTCCGGAGCGGCAATATACAAGCGCTTGTCTTCCTTGCACCCTTTGAGAAAGCGTTCGAGCGTCTCGCTCGTCATGCTGAGATCAGGGCCACCTAAGCCGTGGGTTCGCTTGCTGGCAACTCCTCCCGAAAGCTTCCAAACGGCCGTGCCACGATCCTCCAGAATCATCGCCACAGGAGTGCAAGCGGTCGGTTGTGCCGCGCGTTTTTGGGGCACAAATCTGAGCTCCGAGGGATACTCCTTGCGCGTCTCGGTGCGGATCAACACAGAAGCCACACCGAGCTCACCGAGCTCACCGAGGTAGTACGTGACCAGCCGGATGCTCGCTTTTCTGTCCACTAAGAGCGGGACATCTTTGCCGGTCAGAAATTCCTTATATTCGGTAAGCTCGGCACGTAGGTTCGCGCGGTCCCGCTCCTCTTTGATCACGACCCGCGAGTAACCAACGCGCGGGCTAATGTCGTCGAGTGCTAGCTCAGGCGGGCCCTTCACCTTCGCCGCTACTGGCTCGGCTTCCTCCACCTTCGGTGCTTTTTCCAAAGCTGCGGGCTTCGACTGCTGGTCGGATTTCGATTCCTCACAGCCAAAGCAAAGCCCAAGAGCGCACACCCATAAAAGCCAGTTATTCCGCCTCACCGGCGGCATCATGACGCGACGGGCCGAGAGATCAAGCCACGTGCCGAAAGGCGCTCGCGCTCAGCCCCATTTTTGGCTAGGAGCCGCAAGACTTGTGAGCCGCAGCCAGCCCCGATGACCCCGCCCTCCTCCCAGTCGCTGTCGCCGCGAGCCTGGGCCATCATTGTTTGGCTTTCTGCCATCTTCATCAACGTGAATGTCTCGGGGGTGGTGGTTCTGCTGGAGCAGCAGTGGCTCATCGCACACGGGGTGAGCGCACGGGTCCTGAAAGACCTTGAAAATTCACCGCTCACCACCGATCCTAAGTGGCTCATTGTTAACGCTAGTGCCGTTCAACTGGCGCTTTTGCTCTGCGGGATTGGCTGGTTGTGGTACTTCGGCCTGCCGGATTCTCTACCCTTCAAGCGTGTGCCGACCCGCGCCTGGGTTGGCACCTTTCTCGTGTCACTTGGGGCTCTGCCAATCGGAGGCGCCGCAGAGGAGCTGGTGCGGCGAACCATGGGCCAAGAACTCACGACGGGACTCCTCATTGTAAGGATCGCGAACAAGAGTTCTGTGCTAGAGCTTTTAGGCTTGCTGCTCTCGGTCGCTGTGCTCCCCGGCATCGCCGAAGAAATATTGTTCCGCGGCGTCATCACCCGCCAACTCTCACGGTATTCGAAACTGGAGGTGCTCGTGCTGCCGAGCGTGCTGTTTGGCTTGGCACATCTCGAGCCTGCGCAAGCGGCTGGCACCATGATTCTTGGGCTGGCGTTCGGCTTCGCACGCCTCGCCACTGGCTCAATTCTGCCAGCTGTGGCCGCGCATATTCTGAACAATGGCCTGGTTCTCAGCTTGGCCTTCCTGAGCCAGGAGGAACCCACCCCAGAATCCGGTATTGAATGGCCCATGCTGTTGATTGCCGCAAGCGTTGCAGCGAGTGGTGTCAGCCTCCTCACGCGACCGCCACTTCAGAGCTGAGGCTTCATCGATGAGGAGAGCTGCATGCGCCGAATTCTAAAGGGGGTGACCCGTCGCCTGATCCACGCGGCGGCGAGCGCAATTGATGAGGCGGCCACCATTGCCGTTAGCCGAGATACGCTACGGGTCCGCGCCCGAAGCTCAACTGGGGCGCGGTTAACCCAGATCTTTGATTTCGCGGACGAATGGCAACGCGTTGAAAGCACGTTTGATTTTGCACCGTTTGTCCCAATATCTCCCCTCCTGACGCAGACGGCAGCAGGCCAATTGGATGCCGTTTGGCCCAGCGAGTACTCGCCGTTCTTTGAAGACCTCGCTCCCACACTTTCAGCATCCCAGAACCAGACGGCCGCCGCGCGCTTCTTTGGGTTTGATCCAAAGCGCCCAACTATCGTGATTGTTCATGGTTATTTGGCTGGCCAATACGCTCTGGAGCAAAAGATTTGGCCACTCGCGTGGCTCAGCGAGCTTGGACTCAACGTTGTGCTTTTCACGTTGCCCTTTCATGGAGTTCGCCTCGGCAAGGGTGAACGCCGCGGATTTCCGACGAAATTGCCACGAGAAAATATCGAAGGTCTCAGGCAAGCGGTCTTCGATCTCGGCAATCTAATACGTTGGCTACGTGCATCCAGCCCAGCAAAAGTCGGCGTTGCCGGCATGAGCCTTGGTTCCTATGTGAGCGCACTCCTCGCAACCATTTCTGGTGAGCTCGATTTCCTGGTCACCTGGGTGCCGCTGGCCTCCTTTGCTGATTTTGCGCTAGAGCAGCATCAGCTTGGCGATGATTTCCAAACGCGGTCCCAGGCGCACCAAACGCTCACCCAGATCTATTCCAAAGTATCTCCGCTAGAGCGCCCGCCGGTGCTCGAACGGGGACGCACGTTGGTGATCGGCGCCCGCGCGGATCGCATCACGCCCATCACTCATGCCCAACGTTTGGCGCGACATTTTCAGGCGCCTTTGCACAGTGTTCCCGGCGGGCACCTGCTGCAATTTGGCCGGAGCGATGGCTTTCGCGTGATGCAAGACTTCCTGAAGCAAGCCGGAGTGATTTAATGGCGCTCAGGGCTGGCTTGCTTCAGCCGAAACTGATGCCCTGGCGCAACGCGGGCTATCAAGCACAACAGTAACTCCCTGGTTACTCGGCACGAGCGCGTTGTAGAGCTTCGTGAGCGCGGGCTCACCCATAAAAATGTCCACGTGGTTACCCACCACTCGCACTCCACGATCCTGCGCGATGAAGCAGCCATCGTGTTTGGCGTGCCCTTCGAGACCGCGCGGGGCTCCGGCGAATTCTGGGATGTAGATGGCCGTACCTAGGGGAATAATACTCGAGTCTACAGCCACCGTGAGGAGCGGCGTGATCGGTCGCCCTGTGGCGCCTCTGCCCCAGGGGAAGGCTTCAGGGCGAAGCGCTTCATAGCAAATCCGCTGCGCACTCTTTGGGCATACTTCTGCGCATGCGCAATCGCGCTTGGCAAAACTCACCGTCTGGCCCGAGGCCAACCTCCCGCTACCCTGCACACACAGCGTGTCGTGAAAGGCTTTGCTCACTTCGGCGATTGACTTGCACTCGGCGTCTTTGAGGACCGAGCGCGGAGTGCCCCGAGCCTCAAACTGCCGCTCGCTTGGAAAGTCGTAATAGGTGTTGCGAAAAGTACCCAGCACGCGCCCATCGATGGGACGCACCGATAGCCTCGACCGCCCACCCCCGCGCAACTCGGCCACTTCAGAAGGGCCATCCGTACCGCCAATTGAGCGAACGCGGTAGTGCTGAGCCCGCTCAGGCGTCCGCCGAGCGTTGCTCACAAGGTCCACCTGTTGAGCAGAAGCCGCCACGCCATGCGCATCCGCATCCACGGCATTCGGCTCCATTGTCCACGCGGCCCCACCACTGTGGCAGCCCATAACCATCGAGCCTCCAAAGCCGATCCACCAACGCCAGGCCCCGCATGGCCTCATCCTCATGTGCGCTTCCTTTGCAGCTTCAGACTCTCGCTGGGAGAAATACACTCCGAAGCCAGATTGCCCGTGATCTGCGGCATCAGCTTCAAAGTATGCTCAATAAAATGCTCTCGGATCGGCTCGGCAACATGAAATTCCGCCAACGTTTCCTTGAGGATTTGCAGCCTACGCATGAATTGGCCACCCATGATTCGATGCGGGGCGTGCGCCTCCGTCAGTGCCCTGCCCGTGTACACGATATCCGCCCCCAAGTGCCGAGCAGCAAACTCGACTTCCCGTTGAATCAGCCGTTCATGGTCCACATCACGGAAGAAAAACCCGATCATCACATCATCCACGATGCGCTCAACGAATCGGGTCATGATACGCCTGAGCACTGGCTCTCCACCCAACTGCTCAAAAAGAGATAGCTCCGGCTCCGCCACCCGTGGAACCTACCACTTTCTTCAGCGGAAGCTCAAATCCGAGCTTGTGCTGAGTCCTACCAAACGACGCTCGCAACCAGCGGAAGCCGCCGACTGCTCGTTCCCGCGTGGATCCGAAACTCGCCGGGCTCAACCACCCAGCCCGGAACGGAGTCATCCCAGAATGCGAAGGCGCGCTTCGGGAGCTGAAAGCTTAGCCGCTGGCTCTGCCCCGCTCCAAGGCGCACTTTCTCAAACCCTTTGAGTTCACGCGGCGGACGGATCACAGAAGCTTCCACGTCTTCCACGTACAACTGCACCACCTCGGCACCCGGCCTTGTGCCTGTATTGGTCAGAGTGACACTGACGGCGAGCGTGTGTTCGCCGCTATTCTGAAGCTCAAGCTGCGAGAGGTCGAACGTCGTGTAGCTCTCACCGTGACCGAATGGGAAGAGCGGTTCGATACCCTTCGCATCGTGCCAGCGATAGCCCACCAAGACACCTTCCGGATAGTCAGACGCCTCACTGTGATAATCATCGAGCGCGATCACTGAATTGTCCGCCAAGCGTTTGGGAATTGAAAATGGCAGCTTGCCTGAAGGATTGATGTCGCCGAACAACACATCCGCAAGCACGTTCCCGATCTCCATGCCGCCATACCAACCCCACACCACACTTCGCGCCTGCGCTAACCACGGCATCGCCACCGGCGAGCCAGCGATCAGGACCACAGCGGTATTGGGATTGCAGGCGAGCACCTGCTCGATCAGTTCATCTTGGCCGCCAGGCAAGCCATACGCATTGCGGTCCTTCCCCTCCGTATCGTGAAAATGGTTGAGGCCTCCAACAATGACCACGGCGTCAGCCCGCTTGGCGAGCGCCACCGCAGCTTCTAATCCTTGGCTTTCGAACCGCCCGGGATCCCCGGGAGTTCGCCACCCGAAGCGAACCCGTTCGCCGGCAACACTATTCAGGCACTCCAGGCGCAGCCGGTAGGGTACCCCGGGAGACAACTGCACTTTCACTTCTACAGCTCGCTCTTCGAGCTCACGTTCGCTCTCAAGCTTCAACTCTTCGTTGATCAGAAAACGCAGCGCACCCGCTCCAGATGCCGCGAAGCTGTACTCGCCCGCGTCTGACACCATTATTTCCGCTGTAAAAAGCAGGCTTTTCGGACTCTCCCCCGTGGAGGGCACCTCTTGTTCACCTTGCACGCGAACTTCCTCGACAAAGATCTCGTGCACCGGTGTCCCTTCTAGGTTCGCATTCGCGTAGCCGAACTTCTTCCAGCCTTTGACACCCGAACCGGGATCCGCAGACACCAAGGCCGCACCCGGAATGCTCTCAAACGCGAAGCCTGTGTCCGGGTAACCGCGCAGATGGACAATCTCCACGGAAGCTCCCAGCCTGTTCTTCAAGCCCGCAAGCGGGCTCACCTCGTACACGGGCCGCACCCCGGAACTGTTCCCGCCCTCCGCATGCAGCCGATCCGCATTATCGCCGAGTACGGCCAACGTCTTGATCGACTTCTTGAACGGCAAAAGCTGCCCTTCATTCTTCAGTAGCACCACGGCTTCCGCGGCAACGTCGTAAGCTGCCTGTTGATGGGCACCCGTGTTTCGCGCGCCCACCTTGCGCTGGCTATCAAAGATGCCAACCGCAAACATGACCCGTAGCACTCGGCTCACTTTGTCGTTGAGCTCAAGGGTGCCATACGTGCCCTCCAAGATCGCCTGCCGATACGGCTTGGCCAGATAGTAGTCCTCAAAGTCTGCATTGGTGCCCATCTCGATATCCAAACCAAAGCGCACCGATTCATGGGTGCTGGTGGCGCCCGCCCAATCCGAGATAAACGCCCCAGAAAAACCCCATTCCCGCTTCAGCACATCGCACACCAAATATTTCTGATGGCACGCCTGCTGGCCTCGCACCTGGTTGTAAGCACCCATCACCGTTAAGCTGGCGCCCACTTGTGTCGCCGCCTCGAAGGCCGGCAGATAGATCTCACGCAGGGCTCGCTCATCCAAACGCGCGTCAACACGCATGCGATTGAGTTCTTGGCTGTTGCAGGCAAAGTGCTTGATGCAAGCGGCGGTATCTTCCGCCTGAATCGCCTGCACGGCGGGCACCGCGATTTCCGCGGCTAAGAACGGATCCTCGGTGTAATATTCGAAATTTCTGCCACAGAGTGGATAACGAATGATGTTGAAGCCGGGCCCGAGAATCACATCCTTGCCACGCGCGCGAGCCTCGGCTCCGAGTACGCTTCCCGCTTGCTTGGCGCAGTTTCGATTCCAGGTTGCGGCTTGGGCTGTTCCCGTGGGCAAGTAGGTGCAGAGATCATCGCAGCCTTCCAAGAAGGCCCAGCTATCGCGGGCAATCTCGCGCCGCACTCCGTGCGGCCCGTCCGACATCGTGAATTCCGGAATGCCTAAGCGCGGCACGGGAGCGATCGTGAATTTAGAATTCGCGTGGACGAATCCGATTTTTTCTTCGAGCGTGAGCTCCGTCAGCAAGAACGCGATTTTCTTTTCAACTAGCTCACCAGAGCGCTCAGACGTTCTCAGGTGTGCCGCAGGTTCGTGACTCATGCGCGCGTCTTACTTCAGTTTGCGCGACAGGCAAAACCTCCACTGGCCAGCAGCTGATTTCGGTCCCAAGTCGGCCCCATTGCGTCCCCGCAGCAGAGCCGCGATCACTCAGCTCTAGGCGCGATCAGTGAGCTCGCAGCAGAGGGATGAATTCGCCACTCCGAGTTTCGACCTTCGTTTGCCCCCTCTCGCCTCGCGCTGAATGCACTCGGCGTGTCTCCCCCAGGCCATCGCTTTGCTCTGGCGGGGGCGACCGCGCGAACCTTTCCGTGTTGGCAACACGCGGAATCCATCTGCGACAGGGCACGCGCGTTTGACCACACCAGCTAGAACGTTCACGGCGTCACACCCCCAAACGCTGCAACGGCAGTGTTCAATTCCGCTCTAGATTGCTGCCTGCGCAAGCAATCTGGAAATATCGGTTCGTACCATCACGAGACACACGGCATCGTTCTGACAGAACCACACCACCAGTGACGTTTTGTTGCTGAGATTTGGCGCGCAGTGGCCTGGCGCTACGACCGAATGCGGCGCACGATCATGGCCCACGCCTGAGCTCAGTCTCGCAGTGCTGTTCCAGACTATCTCTGCATCAGATGAGCAATCTCATGGTCAAGAATTCGGCATTCCAGGGTGAATCACCTTTACGAACGCGAAGACCCGTGAGGCTGGAGCGGCTAAGGGGCTGCCTTTTCGGCTTTCTTCCGGCCTTTCTAGCCGCAAGCTGCAGTAGCTCCGCTGGAACCGAACGCCGTGATGGCCCAGGAAGAGCGAGCGGCACTGGCGGAGTCAGCGCGGTGAGTAGCGGCGATGCTCCGAGCAATGCCGGCGGCGTGCACTCCTCGAACGGCGACGGAAGCTTAGTTACTGCGGGTGGTTCACGACCGACCCCTGCTGTCGGCGGAACCAACACTGGCGGAACCAACACTGGCGGAACCAACACTGGCGCAACCAACACTGGCGCAACCAACACTGGCGCAACCAACACTGGCGGAACCAACCCCGATTTAGGTGTCCCCCCGATTCCTGGTTCTAGTTGTGCAGGTTTAGCGCCTCATTGTGGACCCGCCGAAAACGAGGATTGCTGCGCGAGCCCACTCCTACCTGGCGGCATGTTCCACCGCGGCGAAATCAACGACAACGGCGCGCCAGCAACGCTCAGTGCGTTTCGTTTGGATCGGTTCGAAACAACTGTTGGAAGGTATCGAAACTTCGTGATTGCCTACGATGCATGGCGCATGGCCGGTCACCCCGCGGCGGGTGAAGGTGGGCACCCGCATACACCGGGAACTGGCTGGGACCCAAGTTGGAATAGCAGGCTCGCGGTTGGTGCACCGAATGCGGCAACGCTCAGTCAGAAGCTCGCCTGTGCCCCCGGGCAAAGCACCTGGTCGGACGCGCCAGGTGCGAACGAGACCCGGCCAATCAACTGTGTGACCTGGCTTGAAGCTGAGGCCTTCTGCATCTGGGATGGTGGGTTCATTCCGACCGAGGCGCAGTTCAACTACGCACAAACCGGTGGCGACGAGCGTCGGTATTTGCCGTGGTCTTCGCCGCCCAGCGCTGAACAATACGACCGGAAATACGCGAGCTACGAGTGCTCGTTTGTGGGCTCGCTCGATAGCTGCCTCTTCAAGGTTGGCGCCCATCCGCTAGGAGATGGAAGATTTGGCCAGGCCGATATCGGAGGCAACGTCTGGGAATGGACGTTCGATTTCGAACTAGAGTACCCCGTTCCCTGCCAGGATTGTTCCAACACGGTGGATGCTGCCAGCGAGGGCCGCATCGTACGCGGTGGAGGCTGGCCCAATGGCTCGAGCGGCATGCGCGCAGGCTATCGCGTCGGCCAGAATCCGGAGACGACGTACGGCGCCGGCATCGGGTTTCGTTGCGCACGAAAACCCTGAACCGAGCACCGGGCGCATTCCTTCTATTCTCCCAGCCGAATTTTCGCCTCGCCGCTGCGTGGGTCGAGACTGAAGGCCTCTTGCCACTCACGCACTGCCGCGTTTCGATCGCCAGTGCGCAGCAGGGCATCACCGTAGACGAGTCGCGCGCGTGCATCTTCGGGTGCAATCTGCGTGGCACGTCGTGCCCATTCTGCGGCGAGCAAGTTGTTGCCTCGATAAAGGTGAGCGCGGGCCATGCCAAGGTTGGCCCCCAAATCTTGGTCAAAGAACGCCAATGTTCGCCAAAAGAACCTCTCGGCACGCGAATAGTCCTTGTTGCGCACGGAGGCCGCGCCCTCGCTCACGGCGCGGCTCGTCAGCTTGGCAACCCCGACTGAATCGTGGTCGGTGATCCCGGCCGCATCCAGCCAAGCCTGGCGAGCGCCAGCCAAGTCACCGCTTGTGATGAGCGCGTCTCCCAGCAGACCCTTCGCACGCGCAGGCTCAGCCTGGAGTTCAAGCGCACGTCTGGCAACGCTTGCGGCAAACTTGCCATCTCCGCGCAACACCAGCAGCTGCGCGAGCGCGAGCTGCGCCTTGGGGTTTTCGGGATCGAGCGCAATGGCCTGGCAGAAGGCCGCTTGAGCATCCTCCACATTGCCAAAAACCAAGAGCTTATGACCCAGACGGAGCGCCCCCGCGGCGTCCATGGGAGGAGCACCACGCGATGGTTTGACGGATTTTTCCAGGTCTTCACAGGTCGGCGTGGAGCTGGGCTTTGGGAGCGGCAAGGCGCCCAGGATGGCCGCGGGCTCAGCGACGGCAGGCTTGGTAGTGGCCGCTGCGATCGAGGGGTCTGCAACCACGGCTCTTTCCGGTCTCGCTGGCACCGCAGGCTGAGACAGTTTCTGATTAACTTCTCCGGCTGCGAGACCCTCCACGGCGCGCACATCGCCGGTTTTAGCTGATGGGCCACTCAAGTGCTTCGCCACAACCACACCAATTCCAACAACCAGGGCCACCTGAACGCAGGCGAGGGCCGCGAGCATGATCCAAGCACGCCAGCCCAACGCTGGATTTTTCTGGGCTTTTGGCCGCAGAGTGACAGCCTGCAGCAGATCGTGCTCGGAAAACGCATCGGAGCGCACCGTACTCGGCACGCTGACGGGCGGGTTGGCTGCTTTGACCGAACTCGGCGGGCCAGCAACGGGAAAATCTGGCACCTTTGCCGGCCCCGGGAGCGAGGCGAGCGCGGGCTCAACCGAACGCGAGGGAGCAGGTATCGATGGCGCAATCGGCGGCGGCTCCGCCTCCGCGAGATTGATCGCCACATCAACCGTGGCCATGAGGTTAGCCTGAGACGCTGCGCCTATTGGTTCCACATGCACGCGACCCGAACTCAGAACCAGAAAAGCCGCAAGCGCCAGGGGCCCCGACAGCTCCTTGGCCACAGGACTCACCACCTGGGCCGTCGCGCCGACGATCAAGCCCTCAGCCAGATCAATGCTGACGGTGAGGCGTGGATTGTAGACACTCAGCCGAAGCGCCTGCGGGCAAACCGCTAGCGCCTTGAGCAACCGCGCGGGGCCAGTCGTTTCAAGCCGAGTGTCGAATCCCTTGCCGCCCGTGGCGCGTTCCAAGAGCGAACGTTCCGGCTCCACGAGTGCGGCAAGCGTGCCAGAAACCTGGTCAACGATCGGAGCATCGCCCTGATCTTCAAAAAGCTCCTCCCAACGTAACACCAACAAAGATGCCCAACGTAGCCGAGTGTCTCGTCGCATTCGACGAATCAGCTCATAGCCAGCCCCCTTCAGCTGAGTCTCTCCGATCAGGAGCACCGCAGGATCGAGTTGCCTGAGTTTAGCAAGCCTTGCCTCAGTCGGGGCGAGGTCCGTCACGAAGACTTTGGCCCCGTGGCTTCGGAGTTCCTGGGCCACCGCATCAGCACGTGCGGCGTCATCATCCGCCAAGGCCAAACGCAACCCCCTCACGTCGGCGGCAGCGCGCGGCGAATCACCGCCGAGCAAGCCCAGCGTCCCGCCGGCACGTTCGTCAAACTCGTAGGTCAATGGCTCCGCCGATACGACGTGGGTGCGCACCCGCTGCACGAAATCATCGACGAAGTCAGCGAGTAGCTTCCCGCCACCCAACATCAACCGAATCGCTTGTTCGGGTGGAGCCTTAGCGGCCTGCACGCTCAAGATCCCAGTTCGGAGTTCTGATCTCAAGGCATCCACGAACTCCTCAAGCGTGGCCTCGCCGACCATGTGTGGACTGTCCGTGCCACGATCTGGGATTTCTTTCGCAAGGCGAGCCACTTTCTCCGCAATCGCATCGATGCTCGCCGAGCGTGGGATAACGGCGGTCGCCCCGTGACGAAACGCTTGGAGCCGCGCATTGAGCGCCATGTTGTCGTCGATCAGCGCAACCGGCACCACCGAGCTTTGCGGAGAAGCCGCCAGCTTTTCAAGTGTGACGCGGCCCCAGTCTTTCGCGGCTTCGCCGAGCAACAGGATCAGATCAGGCGCCGCTGCCACCACCGCATCCACCACCGAGGGGGCGTCCGCCGATTCGACAAACACGCCATGCCGAGCGAGCGCGATTTTGAGACCAGGGAGGATGGCGTCATCGGTACCAATCGCCAGCACTGCAGGTTCTACTTGAGCGCGGGGAGTTGCGCGCGCGACGGCTGCCAGCGTGGCTAAAGCGAGCGCCGGCGCTGCGCGTAGCGGTTTAGTGAGGGGCTGCGTGGCTCCAAGTGGCTTGACTGCTAAGGGCCGCGCCGTGGTCTCTGACCCGGTGTTGCTGCGGAGCGTGGAGGCCCGCCCATTGGCCGTAACCAGCCCACCTGCTTTGGCCAATGGGACGTTAGCCTGAGACGCCGTTTTGCCCCCCGGTCCCAAGATGGAGGCCGCCAGCTTGGGCGGTAAGCCGATCCCAACGCGCGTCTTGCCAGCGACACGCCCATCCGAGCCCGGCCCCGGAGGTGAAGGGGGCAAGCCCGCTTTCTTTGATTGCCCAGGTTCGTCCATGGATCGTAAGGATCCCTACGGACCGCCAGCGGGCCGGATTAGCCAGAGTGCAAGGCCTTGGGACGATCGCCTAGCGACCCCAAAAATAGAGCAGCAGCTGAACAATCCAGGTGAGCGCGATTGCCACCAACATTGCGTTCACCACGGCATCGAACCAGATCCGGAGGACCTTCATTTGTGGCTTGAAAAATAGCTTTCCGACGAGAAGTACCCCAAATAACAGCGCCAGCAGCTTTCCAAGCACCTTCGCAGTCTACTCCCGCTTCCGGCGAAAAGGCGATTCTACTGCTAGCATAGCCAAGCTGCCCCGAGGGCTCAGCCAGCTCCGGTTGCCAATCAGCGAGCCAGGCTGCACGCTTGCGGCCGCGTGCACAGGGGAACACTTGCCATCCTTGTCGGTTTTGCCACCTCACTCTTTGGGTGCGCAGCGCAGAGCGTGGGAAACACCGCGCCGCTCTCGTCAACCGCAAGCTCCCCAATCCGGTTCGACTCGAACTCGCTCAGACTGACGCACTCAGAGCGTCTCTTGGCTCGGTTTGACCTACTAGGAATTACTGCCGGGCAGGTCGAAGCCGTGACTGTGCGCGACTGCCCTGTCGGCGAGAACTCACTCAAGCTCAGCACGAATATTCGAACGAGTGGTCTGGCGCGCCTTGTGCGCAGCGTGCAAGCAGAAGCTCACACGACGGTGCGGGCAGCGGACGCGTCACCCACCAAGAGCTTTTTCGAGATCGTCGATGGCGAATCCCGCGTCACTTACGACGTTGATTTTTCGCAAGGATCTTTTCACTATTTTCGCACAAAACAGACAGGCGAGACCCGCGAGGAGACGATTTCAGTTCCCGACGGCTTGCCGGCACATGATCTACAGACTGCGATCCTATTGCTTCGATCTTGGCGGCCAAAGGTTGGAGCCGCAGGATATTTTTATGTTGTTTCTGGGCGTTTCTTACTGAAAGTGGACATGATCTACCACGGACTCGACGTGGTCACGATCGATGGCGCGCCTCGGCCTGCTGTGCGAGTGGAGGGTCAAGCCGTCAGGATCGGAGAACTTCCGGAAGAGAACCGCGAAAAACGGAAGGTTCAGATCTGGTTTTCAGACGATGCTCGTCACGTACCCTTGCGCATCTCCGCTGAGTCGCGCTGGGGACCCATCATCTTTGATTTGTTGCAATATGATCCGCGCGCGAACGCTGCCTGCTCTCCCGATAGTTCGGAAGCTGCCCCCGTGAGCTCGCCAAAATCAGCAGAAAACTTGTAGAATTCCCCATGCTCGAGCCTAGGATGCTGGACGCCCATGCCCTCTCCTTTCCGAGCCCGAGCAGCGCTTCGCACGACTCAGTTGCGGTCGGCGTCAAGGCTCGTGTCGGTGAGCTGTGCTCTGCTGTTGGGAGTACTGGCGTGCGACTCATTCGACAGCGATGCGCCCAGCCTCGCCCAGAATCGCGAGCAGCAGCGGCGCCTGCTGCCTGGGAAGTTCTTCCCTGTGATCTCCGAAAAGAACGCTTCGGGTGTGCTGGGCGAGCGCATTTCCAGAAACTCCGAGGGATTCAAACGGTTAGTCCGTGGCGATCCGACCGAGCTTGTCTTCAAGGACGAAGAAGGCACAGGCGCAGACCTCGTGATGTCTCCACGCTTGCGCGATCGGCTCATGCGGCTTTCCGAGCTGGTCGAAACCGAGTGGCCGGGAACCCGAGTGCGCATCACTGAGGCCTGGGATGAACAGAACGAACACGGCCTAGGGAGCTTGCACTACGCCGGACGCGCTGCCGACATCACGACATCCGAGCTGGGCAGTAGCAGGCTCTCACGACTCGCGGGCTTGGCTATCGCCGCGGGTTTCGATTGGGTCTACTACGAAGGTTCGCATGTGCACGTTTCGGTGAAATGAGCGCTTGAGCCACGCGGCCCCGATCACCCGCGTGATCGTCAACACATGCCACGGTCGCATGCCACTCTCTTCGTCGGCATAGACGGGGCGCACGGGCACCTCGATCACCCTGGAACCCGCAGCCGCCAGCATGGCCAGCAGGTCATTGGGGTAGCCGAAGCTTGGCCAAAGTTGATCGAGCGGAAGGCGTTCGAGTGTCTTCGCGGTTAGGGCGGTATAGCCGCACTGCGTGTCGCCCACGCGCAGGCCTGTTGCCAGGCGGGTGAGTGCTGACAAGTAGCGGCCTCCAACCCGCCGCAAGAGCGGCATCTCACGGAAGGCGGCGTGCTCGAAGCGATTGCCTTTCACGTAGTCAGCGCGCCCCTCCAGAATCGGTTGCACGATCCCAGCGAGATCCGAAGGATCCATCTGATTATCGCCGGCCATCACCACCAGAATGTCGGCCTGTGCTGCGAGCGCTGCGCGGTACCCTGTTGCGATCGCACCGCCCACCCCGATGTTCCAGGGATGCGTCAGCAACTGAATGCGTGGATCGGCGACGCCGAGCACGCGTTCTCGCGTCTCATCTCGACTGGCATCATCAACGACACAGATCGCATCCACCCACTCGGGTAAGCTCGACAAGGTGCGGACGATCAGCGCTTGCTCGTTAAAAGCGGGAACAATTACCGCTATTTTTGCGCCCATCCGCATAGCTCTACCTTCTTAACCCTGCCCACGATTCAAACGCAAGCCGTACTAAGCGCCTGCCTCCCCCCCTCTCAAAATCGAACACAAGGTAGTAAGCATGCTTACTACCTTACAAGAAACGAAAAGGGCAGCTCACCTGGCACGCCTGCGTCGCGGCCCGCAACCCACTCCATGTGGCCGCGTTGGCGCTCACGAGCTGGAATGCTAGCGTCGCCCCGTGATGCGCAAGCGAAGCTGGTTGATTGCAGGAGCCGTGGTGCTCGGAGTCGCGCTTCTCGTTGGCTATGAGGCGCTGAGTTATCCGAGCGATCGGACACCAACCGGCGCCTATCTTCGAATCGTCAAGGCCGTCAACACCGGCCGCCCTGAGGATTTCTTTGCGTACATCGAGACCAAGGCGGAGCACGCCTGTTACACGATACTCGCCTACCGAAAGAAGTCTTGGCAGCGGATTCAAGCCACTTTCCCGGAAGCAGAGCGGGCTCGCCTCGCGCCTGAGTATGCCCCATTTTCTGAAGCTCCCGATGGCGCAGATGTCTTCGCTCTCTACGCGCACCGCGAGGGTTGGCTCAACCGTTTGCGCCGCGATCTCTCGGGTGTCGCGCGCGTCGAACAAACAGGTGATCGCGCCAGCGTCGAGACAGCGCGGGGCACTCGCTACCCCTTTCGAGTCAGAAGTGAGAACGGCATCTGGGGCCTCACGCTCTACACTGCAACTCTCGTAGCCGAAGCAGAGCGTGCCGCAAGAGACGCGCTCCTGATCGAACACGCCGCTTCCGACTACGCGCGCGTCGCCGGAGCCCGTAAGCACTGAGCACCCATTTCAGTTGGCAGCCCGCACTTGACCCAGCCTGGGCTCAGCCTCCCAAAGGCATCCCGGCAGCCAGCATAGCCCGCGGGCATTTCCACAACATCCGCAAACCCAGCCGTTAGAAGCAACTCCAACGCAAGCTTCGAGCGCAGCCCAGACTGACACCCCACCACGATCCGCTCCGCCTTGGACAAGCAGGCGCACACTTTTTCAACGAAGCGCTCATCCACCCTGCTACCGAACCGACCCTCACCCAACAGCGGAACATTGACGGCTCCGGGAACATGTCCGTCGACGAACTCCAGCTCCGAACGCACATCAAGATAAACGTAGCCGTCTTTGAGAAGAGCCCAGACAACCTCTGGAGAATGCGCTTGTGTCAAGAGATGCCTCCCTGCCGAAGGATTATTGCAGAACCGCGCACAAGTATACTCGTCCTACACGATATCTGCTAAAGCTTCGCCACCTGTTGCACCGCCACCCCCTTGCTCAGCTCCCGTAATATGCCTCGTTCGCTTGATTCCAAGTCCATTCGTATAGTGCCTTTGGGAGGCCTCGGTGAAATTGGCATGAATTGCCTCGCGCTCGAACACGAACGAGGGATCTTGATCGTCGATTGCGGCTGCACCTTCCCGGCGGATGATCACGGCATTGATCTGTTTCGCCCCGATTTCAGTTGGCTCACTGCGCGCGCCGATCGGATCTGCGGTGTGTTTCTCACGCACGGTCATGAAGACCATATCGGCGCTTTGCCTTACCTGATGGATGAGTTGCGAGTGCCCGTTTGGGGCTTGCCACACACCTTGGGGCTCGTAAGAAAACGGCTGACTGAATTTGATTTCGATGACGAGGATGTTGAGCTCATCGAAGTTCGCCCCGGCAAGGTGTACTCGGCGGGCCCATTTTCTGTAGAGCCGGTTGAGGTCGCGCATTCCATTATTGATGCCTGTGCGCTGTCGATCCGTTCGTCTCAGGGCACGATCTTCCACACGGGAGATTTCAGCTTCGACGAAGCTCCGCCTGCCGGGCCACCCTCGAATGCGGATCGCATGCGAGAGCTGGGTCGAGAAGGGGTCAGCCTGCTTCTGAGCGACAGTACGAATGTCGATGTGGAGGATCGGCGTGGTTCGGAAAAGATGGTGGGGGAAGCTCTGGAGCGCATCGTAGAAGCGGCTCCGGCACGCGTATTTGTGGCGCTTTTTGCCAGCAATATTCATCGGCTGTTGATGTTGGGCGACATTGCGCTGCGCACCGGCCGCAAGCTTTTCCTGATGGGGCGCAGTCTGAGCACCCAAGCAGAGCTGGCTCGGCGCCTGGGCGTCCTCAAGTGGCCGAGTGATCTCGTGTTGGGGCCGGATGCTGCCGCTGGTTGGCCACGTGAGAAGCTATTGGTGTTGGCGGGAGGTACGCAGGCTGAGCGCTTTTCCGCGATGCAACGCCTCTCTCAAGGGCAGCACCCAGCAATGAAAATTGCGGAAGGCGATACCATCGTTTTTTCAAGCCGTGTGATCCCCGGCAACGAGCGTGCTGTCGCCACTCTGATGAATGATCTGACGCGGCTCGGCGCAACACTCAGAACCCCACTCAGCGATCCCGATGTGCACACGAGCGGTCACGCGAGCCGCCGTGAGCAGCGTCAGATGATCGAGCTCATTGAGCCTGAACACTTCCTGCCGGTGCACGGCACGCTCCGGCACATGAATCGCCACGCTGAAACTGCCCTCGATATGGGCGTTCCGAGCGCTGTGGTGGTCGAAAATGGTACGCCCGTCGTGCTCGGAGACGCAGGCTTTTCGAAAGAAGCGCTCATCTCTTACGGCAAGGTGGCGATTTCGCACCGGGGTGATGTGCTCGAGCCCGAGATCTTAGGGCGCCGCGAGGAGCTTGGCCGCGCTGGGGTCGCCTGCGTGGCGATCGCGCTCGATGCAACAGGGCGCATCGTTTCGGGGCCGGATGTCACGAGCTTGGGAGTGCCGTTAGTCGACGATGATGCGGCTGCCTTGCGATCCGTTGCCAGGGACATCGCGCTCAAGCTGAAGCCCAGCTACAAATCGAAGACCGAGCTCGAAGAGACCGTGCGGCGGACGGCTCGCCAGGCGCTTTCCAAGATCAGTGGGTATCGCCCCGAAGTCCAAGTGCAAGTGCTCTCGCTTCGTGGCTAATTCGGCGGCATAGATTGAGTGCCTTTTTTAGGTGAGGCGTAGTGGAAATTCAGCGCCGCGCCCGGGCTAAGGTTGAGTTCGAGGTTGCGCATCCGCAAGTGCTCCCAAACTTGTCCGTGCCCTCTCAAAGTCGAACATAGATAGTAAGCATGCTTACTATCTTCCAACGCACCAAAAGGGCCGCTCACCACGCACTCCTGCGGCGCGGCCCCGCTACCACAATCCCAGTCGTGCCCCACCCGCAGCGACCCCGGCAGCGACGGGGCGATGCCGGGGAGCTGTCTCTTATACACATCTGACGC
>ENA-ORBV01001542-ORBV01001542.1-microbial-mat-metagenome-genome-assembly--contig:-NODE-1542-length-50977-cov-11.036955_pt1 | contig 50977 bp, 42 predicted proteins | sample MGYA00237777_ERZ505514 | MGnify/ENA primary metagenome ERZ505514 (study PRJEB26160, sample SAMN06269048) | microbial mat metagenome | isolation source: Oligotrophic lake microbial mat | place... | reverse complement strand
GATCGAAATCCACGTCGGACGCGCCCCCGTGCGCGACGGCCTCGGCCAGGGTGATCTGCCCGCCCGCGAGCTTGCGATAGTCCTCGATGCTCAGCAGCACATGGGCCGGCCGGCCACGGTCGGTGATGAACACCGGCCCACTGTTGGCGGCATTCTTGGCGTCGCCGGTATTCTGGTTAAATTCTCGGCTTGAGAGTGTGGTGATGGGCACGGTCTTGCCTCCAGGTCGAACGATGTAGAGATGTTACTACATCAATGCATCGTAACGAGGTTCAGGGCCACGCGCGAGCTCAGACCGACCACGCCCGAGTTGTCAGGGTCACCGTATACGGTAAACTTTCCACCATGCTTTCGTCCGTCTCGCTGGCCGTGATCGTACTGGTCACCACCGTCGGCTGTACGCGGCCAATTCAAACGACGTCGCCGAGTGCGCTGCCGGCGCAATCGACGGCAGGCCCGTGGCAGTTTGTTGCCGAGCGTCCCAACACCGGCGTCCGGCCTGTGGCTGACGGTCCCTTTGCGATTGTCCGGTTCGATCAGGCCGCCTTGCGGCAGCTGCTACGCGATGCGCCGCTCGAAAGCGGTGCAGGCGGCGTGTCGGCCGGTGTGGTGCTGTCGCTGCCACTGCCCGACCTGACCTTTGCGCGGGTGCGCGTGGTGGAGTCGCCGATGCTGGCGCCCGAACTCGCCGCCGCGTTTCCTGACATCAAGACCTACGTTGGCCAAGGCGTCGACGACCGGACGATCACCGTGCGACTGGGCTGGACGCAGAACGGCTTTCATGCGCTGCTGCTCGGGGCGGCGGGCGACATCTACATTGATCCCTATCAGCCCGGGGATCTTGAATATTGCATCACCGTGAGGAAGGCGAAATGAGCAACGGGATTACGCGATCGTCTGTGCGTCGGGGCGTGTGGCCCGCGCTTGTGGCATTGGCCCTGACCATTGGCTCGGCCGGGAGCACGGTGTTGGGCATTGGCCAGCAGCCGGCCGACACGGTGTGGCAACTGGCCAATGGCCCCATGCCGGCCGCTGCGGCGGCGGCCCGGGTGGCCGCTGGCCAGGCGGTGGTGCGTTTCGACAAGACGGCGTTTGACGCGCTGATGAGCGCGGCGCCCGCAGAGTCTGCAATGCGGTCGGCCGGGGAGTTGGTGTTTTCCTTGCCGTTGTCAGACGGGACCTTCCAGCGTTTTCGCGTCGCCGACTCGCCGATGCTCGCGCCCGAACTGGCCGCGGCCTTTCCAGAGATTCGTACCTTCACCGGCCAGGGCATTGACGACCCGACCGCCACGACTCGGTTTGGCTGGACCAGTGCCGGCTTTCACGCCATCGTGGTGGCGGCCTCGGGCACGGTCTACGTCGATCCGGTCGAACCGAGCGACATCGAGTTCTACGTAGCCGCGGGCAAGGCCTCGCGCCAGCAACCGGACGCGCCGTTCATCTGTCTGCTGGATGGCGCCAACCATCCCCTGGAGGCGCAGCGGGCCGTTGGAGTCTTCCCGATCAGCCACGGCACCTCGTTGCGAACGTATCGGATGGCGATGGCCGCCACGGCCGAGTACACCGTGGCCGCCGGCGGCACCAAGGCGCTGGCGTTCGCGCGCATCGTGACGACGATGAACCGCGTGAACGGCATCTACGAACGGGAGGTGGCGGTGCGCATGACCGTGGCCACGGGAACCGGTGCGGACCCGACGGCTTTGATCTACCTAGCCTGAATAATTCACCAGTGCAGTGAGTTTCCCTGAAACACAAACGCCCCCGCGTGAGTAATCAGTAGTGATGAAGCCACTGATGCCCCACCGGAGGCGCCTGCGTTGACTGCGCCGACGATAACACAGACTGTGCTGTTTGCGGACCTGGCCGATCGGGCCGTGGTCGCGACCTTTGATCAGCCCCACGCGAGTTCGGACGGCGGCGCGATTCTGCTCAAAGCGGCCGATCGCCAGCTGGGGTTACTGGCGGCACTGACCGCGACGGTCCCCGATGCGCGCGCGTCGGCGCGCGTGACGCACGGCGTCGGCGATCTGCTCGCGCAGCGGGTCTTCGCGATCGCGTGCGGCCATCCCGACGGCAATGACGCCGACCGGCTCGCCGACGATCCGATCCACAAGCTGCTTCTGGGGCGCGACCCGATCGGCGGCGGCCGCTTGGCCTCACAGCCGACGATCTCGCGTTTCGAGCACACCGCCGCCCCGCGGATGCTGCTCGCGATGAGCGCGGCGCTCGCCGACACCGTCATCGCCCGACATCGCCGGCGCCGGCGCGGCGTCCGGTTAATCACGATCGACCTCGATGTGACGGAAGACCAGACCCACGGCGCCCAACAGCTCACCTTCTTCAACGGTTTCTACGATCACTGGTGTTATCTGCCGCTCGTCGGGACGCTGACCTTTGACGACGAGGCCCGCCAGTCCCTCGTCGCCGCGATCCTCCGCCCGGGCAACGCCGCCGGCACCGCGGCGCGGTGAGCCTGCTGCAGCGGTTGCTCCCCAAACTCCGGCGCGCGTTTCCCGGCGCCCAGCTCCGCGTGCGCCTCGACGCCGGCTTCGCGACGCCAGCGATCTTCGCGCATCTGGAGGCGGCCGGCGTCGAGTATGTCGTCGCGATGGCCGGGCATGCCGTCCTCGCACGGCATGCCGAGCCCGCGGTCGCGCCGCTGCGGGCGGTCGTCGCCACGACGCACGATACGGCGACGACCTATGCGGAGGCGGCCTATCAGGCCGGCTCGTGGGAGGCACCCCGGCGCACGATCATCAAAGCCGAAGTGGTGTGGCACCACGGCCGCGAGCCGCGCGACAACCCACGCTTCGTCATCACCAATCTGCGCCAGACGCCCGCCTGGATCTACACGCACGTGTATTGCGCCCGCGGCGATAGTGAGAATCGCTTGAAGGAACTGAAACTCGCGCTGGCCTTCGGGCGCACCAGTTGCACCCGCTTCTGGGCCAATCAGTTGCGCGTCACGCTGACGGCTGCGGCCTTCGTGCTCTTTCAAGAGTTACAACTCCGCGCGGACCGGACGGCGCTCCGCGGGGCGCAAGTCCCCCGGCTGCGGCAGGCGCTGATCACGATCGGCGTCCAGGTCGTGCGCTCCGTCCGCCGGATCGTCCTGCATTTCCCGCGATCCCATCCCGACGCGATCCCGTGGGCGCAACTCGCCCGCGCGCTCGGTGCGGCGCCGGCCTAACCGCATCGGCACGCATGACCGCGACGACGCCTCACGCCGGAGGTGTCACCGGCCGGCCGCCGATCCCCATCCCGCGCAGGCCCGCGTTCGCGTTTTACGCGTCAGGCCGCCGCGTCCATCATCGAGACCCTCGTCCGTCGAGTCGCAGGCACTCCAAAACGCTTCCACGACCAGCAGCTCGCTCACTCATGAATAAAGCAGGCTAGCTAGCTGCGTAATCGATGGGAGATATGAATCGATGTCGACGGAATCCGCTCTGCAATAAGGGACAAGTAGACCTCTGGCTTGATCGACGCCCTAAAGCCTCCATGTCGCATGTGAGTCACTATGCCGACCACTTCAGCGGACTCTTCGCTGGGGTCAAGGGGCAGTCGGAAGCGGAGCCGCGAGCCGAGGGGACTCTCCTCACCCCAGAACGTATGTGCCATCGTCTGGTCCACCAGCGCGACTCGCCGACCAGTCCGGGCATCCTCCCAGGCGAGGTCTCTGCCCGCAAGAACCGTCGCGCCCACGACTGCCGCAAACGCGGGTCCGACGAATTTTCTTCCAGGAGGCTCCGGCTGGCGCCCAATCAGGAATCGACCTCGGCCCTCAACGAGGAATGACGAACGCGGCGTCAGGTCAGCAACTGGGCTGACCAGCGCGAACGTCACACCCTTGACTCCCGGAACGCGGGCCGACAACCAGCAAGATGGCGGCAGCACCGCCTAATTTAGTAGTCCGCCGGCCATCCACCCGACTCCGGCAATCCTCGGACGCGCCGATGTCGAAGGGTGTGTCGAAAAGTGTCGGACTCCCAAAGCGTCGAACGATGACACGATGAAGGCGTAGAACGCTGTAACGCCGAAACAGACGCAGACACCCGCGCCCACGAGTGCGAGACTGACACCCGCGCCTGAGGCCCCATAAATGGCGACGAGACGGTCACCCGTTCTCGATCCGAATCGCCGACGTCTGTTTCGAGCATCAACCTCGCAGCGTATATCTGCCGAAGACCGGGCAGGTCCCAAAGAATCATGGGTAGGCTCACGTGAGATCGGCTGATTTGCTGCAACTTTCAAAATGGCAGCCATCAAGCCCTCATCTGTTGGCGGCGGGTGCATATATGCTGTCGCACCCAATAGGCCCGGGCGAGTCCGAGTGCGATTGACGTCTGTCTGTCTGTCTGTGGTGGCTGCCTGGAGTGCCGTGTCAGGTAGGGTCGTGCGAGGGGCTGCCGACATTTTTCGACCCATTGGACTTCCCTGGAGGGCAGCCGATGCAGAATCCATGCCTCTTCTCGTCACGGGCAGGTCCTCACGACTCGCCTGGCCACCTTCGCCGCCGATTGCAGCATCGTGAGAACTCCATGCAAAATTGGTTGCGAACCGCGCGAAAGACATGGCCGCCTGACTCGGCATCGTGCTTATCGCACACCGCGGCAGGAGTCTGAGACACCGGCTGACGCCCAGGACCTCACGCACGCGCCCGGGGTATGATGCGCCACCGGAGGCTCTATGAAGTGGCGTGTAATCTGGCTCGCGTCAGTCCTGTCAGTGGTCTCGACGAGCGCGCAGGCGCCGCCGCGTGCGACCGATATCTCGCCGGCCGTCTGGCCGAAGGGTGAGTACGAACGGTTCATCGCGGCGCAGAACGTGGACCGCACCACGGCGTCGGTGGCCACCGGCCGCAATGGCGCGGTTACCGTGGCCTACAACGGCATTGCCGCACGCGCAGGACTCGAATCGCTGGCACGCGGTGGCAACGCGATTGATGCCGCAATGACCGCTGCGGTCACGCAAGTGGCCGTCACCGCCGGCGCGCCCATCAGCTACTTCGGCATCATGTCGCTTGTGTACTACGACGCCGCCTCCGGCAAGGTCTACACGATGAACGCCGAGTGGCATACGGTGCGCGGCGAAACGAGCGCGGCCACCATTCCCGGAAGCATCAACATGGCGTCACCCGAGGGCCTGCGCGGCACCGCGGTCAGCGGGCGCACCGCGCTTGTGGGCGGATTCATGAAAGGTGTTGGCGCCGCCCACGCCAGATTCGGCAAACTGCCCTTCGCCCGAATCTTCGACTCGGCGATTCATATCGCCGATCGTGGCATGCCGGTCACGCGCCATCTCGCCGGCAAGTTCGAGTTCAGGCGAGAAGACCTGGCGCGGCTGCCCGCCACCCGCGCGATCTTCCTCAAGCCGGACGGCTCGGCGCACAAGGCCGGAGACACGTTCACGCAGCCGGCGCTGGCAGCTACGCTGCGGGCCGTCGCTGATCAAGGCACCGACTACGTCTACAAGGGCGCGTGGGCGAAGAAACTCGTCGCCGCTGTTCAGGCCGACGGTGGTGCGATGACGCTGGACGATCTCGCCGCCTACGACGTCACCTGGGACGAGCCGCTCGTCGCAGACTTCGGCACCTACCGGATCTACACCAACAGCCCGCCCAACGACGGCGGCGTGAACCTCATCGAAGCGCAGCGACTGGCCGTGGCCGCAGGCCTCGACAAGGGACCACACTGGACGAAGTCTGGCCCGTCCTTGAAGAAGGCGCTCACCATCAGCCAGGTGAACGCGCTCGGCTACCTGCCGCAGGCCCTCAAGGCCCAGATCTATCCGGGCCTCGATTTTTCGCCGGCATCTCGCACGTCACCCGCGTTCGCACAGGAGTTGTGGAAACAGATCGACGCCGGCGCCAGCCCGTTCCGCTGGAAAGCCCCCGAGGGCCATCACTCCGACGATGTGGTGGTGATCGACAAAGATGGCAACATCGCGGCCATCACGCAGAGCATCAACTGCGTGGACTGGGGGCGCACGGCGATCAACATCGACGGCATCTCGATCGGCGACCCGGGCTCGTTTCAGCAGGCCGCCATCGCGCGGGTGCCGCCGGGCTCACGGCTGCCGGCGCCCACCGAAACGGGCATTCTCTTCAAGGACGGCGCGCCGGTGCTCGGCTTCGCCTCGATGGGCTCGGGCCTGCACCAGCGCACGTTCCAGGCGCTGGCCAACATCATGCACTTCGGCATGACGGTGGACGCCGCCATCAATACCGCCGACTTCCTGCTGCCCGAGACGGACCTGAAGACGGGCGAGATGACCTTCCGCGTGCCGAAAGGTCGCTTCCCGAAGTCAGTGCTCGACGCGGTCGGCTACCAGTACCGTGAAGTCGATCCCAGTGATGTCCGTTTTGGAGGAGAAGGATTGTGGGTCGCCATCAGTCGCGATCCAAAAACGGGCGTGCTCCGCGCCGCCTCGCACAATCGCAACAACAGCGCGGCGGTGGCACGATGAGGATCGTGAAGAAGCTACTTCACCCGCTTGAGCACGACGTGCAGCGCGCCCCGCGTGAGCGCTGACGGGCGGGCAGTCTCGCCGGGCATGGCGAGCGTCACGCTCACCGTGTCGCCGTCAAGTTCGTACACGCCCAACTGTGTTTTACCGGCATCATTGCCTTCGGCAATGATGAGATCGATCGACTTGGGCTTCGAGCTCACATTGAGCTTGACCGTGCCGCATCCGATGAGCGTCTTGTAGGTTGTCAGGTCGTCCTGAATATCGACGCCATCCCAGAGCACGCGTCCGCTCGTCGGCGGCATGAGGCCCACCAACATCTTGACGGTTGTGGAGCGCGAGATGCACCCGCGCGACATCGTGCATGTAGCCGCCCACGCGTGCGAACTGGGCCGAAGCCGCGAGGCGGATTTCCGCGCGACCCTGTGCGGAGTTCCCGGTCGCTTCCAGGTACAACCCGACGTAGAGATGCCCGTAGAACTCGGCCGAATCATTACCGCGGGCTGCCGCCAGCACGTGGGCAGGATCCTTCCGGCCGCCGAACATCAGGTCGATCTCACGCATCGGTATCCGCGAGTCCGGTCCGACCGGCAGCATCCGGGCTCTGGCGGTCGCCGGAGACTCGGCTTTCGCCACGCAGAGGAAGTGCCACGCCGCATTCTCAACGTCGGCTGGATTGACGAGGCGATGGGACTCGAACTGGCGCCGGCAATCGTCGAAGCGACCGGCGTAATCCGCAATCGCGCGATCAAGCATCGCGCCCGGTGTTTGCGCGTTGACGGGGCTCGCAACCATCAACGTCAGGACGATGACGAGGGCGCTCATTGCCCGCCTCGAAGGTCAAGGCACATCAGCGTGTCGTCGTTGCGGACGTAGAACAACCCCCTGGCCAACGCAGGCAGCGCGCGAACCGTCGCCGGCAACACCTGCGCAGTCGCCAAGGACCGAAACGCGTTCGGCGTCGCATCCGCCAGCACCAGTTCGCCAGACTCCCGCATGACAACGAGCCGGTTGCCCGCAAGAGTGATGCTGCCGGCACGGAAGCCGTCCACGGTCCAGCGCACCTTGCCCGTCACGAAGTCCACCGCACGCAGGGTTGGCCCGAGCTCCTGACGGCCGTGATAGCCGTACAAGACTCCGTCACGATACACGCTGGTCGCGTAGTGGTTCGTCAGCACGTCGTTGGATGTCCACAGTGGCGTCAACGTCCCGTCAGCCACCTGGAAGACGCCGGCCCCTGGCCCGTACTCCGCCGAGATGAACAGCCGGTTGCCGACCACCAGTGGCGATGCCGCATTCACAGATGACGCGGAACGGGACCGCCACGGTTGCTGCAGCACCACCTCGCCGTTCGAAGGCGCCAGGCCGACGATACCAGCACGCGTGAGGAAGACAACGAGGCGCCGACCGCCGAGGGTCGTCGCAACACCGGACGAATAGCTCGCACCATCCTTGGTGGCGGTCCACAACTCACGACCTGTCCTGGCGTCGAACGCCACAACGCCCGCGTCCGGCCCACCGACATTCGCGATCACTCGGCCGTCTTCCACGACCGGCGATCCACCCGTGCCGAAGAAGTTCTTCGGCACGCGATAGCGGCTCATCGTGTCCACGCTCCACAGCCCCTTGCCGGTCGAGAGCTCGACGGCATGAAGCTGCCCTTGAGCCCCGAACACGTAGACGACGTCGTTGGTCACTACCGGCACCGCGCGCGGCCCATCGTCAAACCCGAAGTCGTCGCGGTAGGTGGTGGGGTACTCGTAGCGCCATTCGGTGGCACCGGTGTTCGCGTCCATCGCCTCAACCACCTCGCGGTTGCCGACGCGATGAAACAGGACGAGGCGGTTTCCGACGACGACGGGCCCGCTCAGTCCGTGACCAATGGGTTTCTGCCAGGCGACCGCGGGCCCCTTCGGGCCCCAGGAGTCCGCGAGCGCAGGTCCCACATAGACGCCATTCCGCGAGGGGCCCAGCATCTGGGGCCAGTCCTGCGCGTAGAGGGCCGTTGATGCGATGACCAATGTCACCGTGGCGAGGGTACGAAGGTGTGCGGTCATGCCTGTGAGATCCGGCGAAGGGCGGGGCACAGAGCCATCAGGTGCCGATTCTACTCTCGACTGCCCGCCGCCTCGGGCGGCCGCACGTCAGCACAGGCCACGGTCGAGTGAGGAATTTAATCATTGACTGCAGACGCACCTCACCGGCTGTTGGCAGAGCGGACGGAGCTCAACACCGCCAACGATTCCGCCTTGTGCTGGCGCCCTGACGTAACATTGCCCCCATGCCCCTGTTGCGGAAGCCGGCCGCCGTCCCCATTATGGCCGTGCTGCTGCTTCTCATCTGGCGGGCCGACGCGCGGTCGATCGATCAAACGCTGATTCCGGCCGGGGCCGCGTGGACATTCAACGATTCAGGCGCGAACCTCTCCACTGCCTGGCGCGCGCCGGGATATGACGACGGCGCATGGGCCTCGGGCCCGGCGCAGTTGGGCTACGGCGACTCCGACGAGGCCACCGTGATCGCCTACGGCACCAGTACGACCGCTCGTCACATCACGTACTACTTTCGACACACTTTCACGGTCGCCGACCCGGCCGCGTTCGCGGCGATGACCGCCCGCGTCGTGCGCGACGACGGCGCCGTCATTTACCTGAACGGCGTCGAAATCGTCCGGTCGAACATGCCGACGGGCGTCGTCGGTTTCACCACCCTGGCGTCGGCCGCCGTCAACGGTGCCGCCGAGAGCCAGTGGTTCGTGGTGCCGGTCGATCCGTCCCTGCTGGTCCCGGGCACCAACGTGATGGCCGTTGAGGTGCATCAGTCGTCGGCGACGAGCAGCGACGTCAGTTTCGATTTCGAACTCATCGCCGCCCCGACACAGGCCCTCCTGCCGGCAGTGTCGCTCGTTTCACCGGCCAACAACGCGGTCTCAAACCAGGCCAACGTGACTTTCTCGGCGAACGTCACAGCCCCGGCGGGTCTCTCGAGCGCTGCGCTCTTCATCAGCGGTCCGCCGAACACCGCGATTTTCAGCGGCCCGACCCAGATTGAAGACGCCCAGATTTCCGCCGACACACCAACGACCGCCAATGGCAGCGGCGCTGAAATCAATGTGGACGGCCTGACGCCCCACGCGCACGGGCTGCTCCGGTTCCCGACACTGATCGGCGGGGGCCTCGGTCAGGTGCCAGCGGGCGCCATCATCAACTCGGCCACGCTCCAGGTCAATTGCACCAACAGCGGCGCGATCATGAGTCTCTATCGCCTGACCGAAAGCTGGGTGGAAAACGAGGCGACGTGGAACCAGCGCCAGTCCGGGGTGACATGGGGCGCACCTGGCGCCGACGGCCCGGCTTCGAACGCCGGCACGGCCGTGGGCGGCAATTGTTCGTCCGCGGGCACGAAGAGCATCAACATCACACGCTTCGTCCAGGACTGGAGCGACGGCGCGCCGAACCACGGCATCGTGCTCACTGATACCGGCACTGACGGCGTGGACTTCAGCAGCAGCGAGTCTGCGAATTCCCCGGTGCTGACCGTCATCTACAAGGACGACCTGGTGCCGGTCTCGACAGAAACGCCTGCGGGCACCTCTGCGACCGTCACGTTTCCCGCGACCATGTCGCAGGCCGACACGTGGTACTGGAACGTGCAAGTCACCGACCTCAACGGCGCGAAGGCCTGGGCCGGCTCCGACTTTCTGTTCACCTACGACCCGGCGGCGCCAGACGAGCCCGTCCTGGTGTCGCCACTGAATGGATCGACCGGTGTGTCACCATCCGCGCCGCTCCAGGCGACGGTCAGCAATCCGGCCGGCGGGTCTCTCACCGTCACCACTGCCATCCGGCGCGCGGCCGAGCCGGAGTTCACCATCATCGCGCTGCCCGACACGCAACACTACTCTGAGGACTTCCCGGCGATCTTCACGTCGCAGACGCAGTGGATCAAGGACAATACGACCGCTCGCAACATCGTGTTCGTGACGCACGAGGGCGACATTGTCCAAAACGCGGGTGTGACGTCGGAGTGGGTGGCGGCCAATGCGAGCATGAGCATCCTCGATGGCGTGGTGCCCTACGGCATGGCCCCCGGCAATCACGATGAGCCGACGACAAACTTCAACATCTATTTTCCGTGGACCCGATACGCTGGGCTGCCCTGGTACGGCGGACACTATCAGACGCTCAACGACAACAACTATCAGCTCTTCTCTGGTGGCGGCCTCGACTTCGTCATCGTGCACCTGGACTTCTGCCCGGCGGCAGGCGCCATCGCGTGGGGCAGCAGTATCCTGAACTCGTTCCCCAACCGGATCGGGATGATGACGACCCACGCGTACCTGGATACATCCGCCCAGCGCACCACACACGTCTGCGGCGACACCCAGTTTCTGTGGGACGGGCTTGTGCCAACCACTCCGAACCTGCATTTCATGCTCAGCGGGCACGTCAGCGGCGAGTCGCGGCGCACTGACATCGCCAACGGCCACCCGGTTTACCAGATGCTGGCCGACTACCAGAACCGAGCGTCCGGCGGAGAGGGCTGGCTCAGGATTCTGCGATTCGTTCCCGCCGACGATCGGGTCTACGTGCAGACGTATTCGCCCTGGCTGAATCAGTTCGAGGCCGATGCGGACAGCGAATTCTCGCTCGACTTCCCCATGGCCGGCGCGTTCTCGACGGTGGGCACGACATCGGTCGCGAGCGGCACGACGGTCTCCGCCGTGCCTGCCGGGTTGCTGCCCAACACCGAGTACGAGTGGCAGGTCACGGTCACGAACGCGCAGGGCAACACGCGGACCGGCCCCGTCTGGCGATTCACGACCGGCACCGGTACGCCGGTCAACGCGCCGCCGACGGCGGTGGCGGATGCGTACTCGGTGCATTCGGGCAATGCGTTGATCACAGATGCGCCGGGTGTGCTCCTCAACGATACGGACGCCGAAGGCACCGCCCTTTCAGCCGAACTCCTGACCGGTCCAACCAATGGCACGCTCGGCTTCCGCGCCACTGGCCTGTTTGTCTACACGCCGACCGTGGGCTACGTGGGCCCGGATTCGTTCACGTATCGCGTGACCGACGGGGAGAATTGGTCCACCCCCGGGCTCGTCAGCCTGACCATCGAACCCCCACCCGTCGTCACTGTCATTTCGGCGAACTTCAATGCGGCCGCGGACGGCTTCAGCTACGAGGACAATACCTTCCGCGGAACCAGGGAGCCCGTTTATGCCTCGAGCTCACGGATTCCGAGCGGCGGCTTCACGGGTGGCGCGCTTCGAATTTCGCTCGGTGGCGTGAACGCCAGCACCGTCATGCGCATGTCGGGGGGCTGGCGGCGCACGTTCACGTTGTCGGCCCCGACCGCAGTCACGCTCTCGTTCCGCTACAACCTGAATCAGGGTCCGGACTACGAGAGCGACGAGGTCAGCCAGTTTCTGGCATCCATCGACGGCGTGCTTCTGTCCGACGGACCAGGCGACTGGGTCGCGCAGGTCAGAGGAAACGGAAACGGCGGCCGCGACGTCACCACCGGCTGGAAGCTGTTTCAACAGAATCTCGACGTCCTGCCTGCAGGCACTCACACCCTCACACTCGGCGGGTTCAACAACAAGAAGAACAGCGCATCCGAGCGCACGACGATCCTGATCGACGACGTGAGGATCGTTCGGTAGGTCGGCTCGCGTAACTATTCCGAGCGTAGTGTGATCGCAGGGTCAACCCGCGTAGCCGTGCGAGTCGGATGCCAGCTCGCCAGCGCCGCTCCGGTGATGACGAACGCCGCGACGATGACGTATGTGATGGGATCAGTGGGCGAGACCTGAAAGAGCTGAGACTCCACGTACTGCGATGCACCAACGGCGCCGGCCAGGCCGAGCGCGGTCGCGAAGGCGCTGATGATTCTCGTCTGGACAAGGGCGTCCGCCTTCCATGCCGGGTAGTCAACAGTAAGCGAAATCGCGACGGGGTTCGTGCTGTCGAAACCCTTCTCCACACGAATGCGCGACAAATAGGTCTGGGCGAAGAGAGAGCCGCCGATCAGAAGGAGTGCCGCCAGCGCAATCTGGGCCACGTCAGGCTCTTCCGGCTCCACGCGGCCAAGGCCGATCCACTGTGTGACGGCCCCGCCCGCTTCAAGACATCGAGCTCTCTCGCGCCTGACGCGTAGAGCATCACGGGGCGCGCGCGCGCTGGGCCTGGCGTGCCGTAGCGCGGGCCGCGAGGTCCTCCGCCGGGCGGATTGAGAAGCGGTGCCAGGCGTTCGCGCATCGAGAACCTGAGCAAGGTAACAATCCCCTTCATCACGCGGCTTCGTGAGGCTGTCCGTCCCGTGCGATCCGACGAGCGGAGGCCCGAGAGGCCACGTCGAGGTCTACACGGATGTCGAAACCGCTTGGCGAAGGTCCATCCCCCCTGCGTGGAACCCGCGATGGGCTGCAGAGGGGGGTGGCAGGACAAAGCATCAAGCTACGTCCCGTCCCGAGCCGTACACCAGCCCGAAGTACGTCGCGCGCTTGGGTTTCAAGGCCGAGGCCCTGGAAGATCAGGGGGCCGGCCGCTGCAGGAGGGCGCGGGTGGCGGGATGCAGGGGCGAGTCCAGTACCTTGCGAGGTTCTCCCGCTTCGACCACGCGGCCCTGGGCGAGGATCACGAGCCGCGTGGCGTGTTCACGCACAAAATCATCGTCGTGCGACGTGAGCACGAGCGCGCGGCCGGTGGCGGCCAGTGCCCGCAGACTGCGGCCCAGCTCGTTTCGACGCGCCGGGTCGAGCGACGCCGTTGGCTCATCGAGCAACAGCAGCGAGGGATCCATGGCGAGCGATCGCGCAACGGCCACACGCTGCGACTCGCCTCCCGAGAGCTCCCGTGGCAGCGCGTCTGCGCGCTCGCCTACGCCCAGTTGATCGAGCAGCTCTCGCGCACGCGCCACCGCCTCTGCGCGCGGCAACCGCAGCACGTGTCGTTGCGCCAGGCAGACATTTTCGAGTGCTGTCAGATGCTCGAAGAGGGAGTGCGACTGGAAGACCATCCCGATCTTGCGGCGCAGGGCGGCCGGCGACTGTGACCGGCGACCCGACGTGAGCTCGACACCATTGATGTGGATCTCTCCGCCGTCAAGCGTCTCGAGTCCGGCAATCGCGCGCAACACCGTGCTCTTGCCGGCTCCCGACAGGCCCATCAACACCAGAAGCTCGCCCTTGGACGCCTCGAAGTCCACGCCCGAGAGGATGTCGCGAGTGCCGCGACGCAGTCGAAGTCCACGCACCTGAAGGACGTTACTCATGCGGTGGTGGGCGCCTTCCACCGCGCTTCGAGACGTCTTGCGACATAGGCCACGGGCAACGACATCGCAAGATACAGGGTCGCGCAGATCAGGCCGGGAACGATCCAGCTGCCCATGTTGGTGGCGAAAATTTGCGTCTGCTTGGCCAGTTCCGGCACGGCAATCACCGATACCAGCGACGAGTCCTTGAGCAACGCCACGAAGTCGTTCGTCATGGGCGCCAGCGCGATCCGAAGGGCCTGCGGCGTGCGGACCAGTCGGAGCACTTGCCCTTCGGTCAGGCCAAGCACACGCGCCGCGTCGAGCTGGTTCTTCGACACGGACTCAAGGGCGCTGCGATAGATTTCGCTCTCGTAGGCCGCGTAGTTCAGGCCCAGGCCGAGCAGGGCCGCCACGTAGGCATCAAGCGTAATGATGCTGGCGAGTCCGTAGTAGATGACAAAGAGCTGCAGGAGGATGGGCGTGCCGCGCATCACCTCCACATACGCGGTGAGCACGAGGCGCGTGGACCGGCTGCCGTACACGCGTCCAACCGCAATGCCAATGCCCACGACCACCGCGCCGAGCATCGCCACACACGACAGCCAGAGCGTGGTCCATGCCGCAAATAGCAGCTTGGGCAGAAACGCCCGCGTCGTCTCAAACCATGACGCCCGCGCCTCGGTCTCGCCCTGCGGGATGGTCGCCGCGGTCATCGCCTGGAACAACCGCGGCTGGTCGTCGTTCCACACGCCCGGCTGTTTACGCAGGATGGCCTCAAGGCGGCCGTCACGCATCGCACGGCGGAGGATGTCGTTGACGCGGTCGAGCATCCCGGGATTCTTCGGCGACACAATGACGACGTATTGACTGGTCGCCACGGCCGCGGGATGGGTGTACAGACCCTTCTCACGGCGCACGGCGCGATCGGCCAGCAGGTGGTCCAGCAGCACGGCGTCCACGCGCCCGATCGCCAAATCGCTGTACGGATGCACATCATCGTCGTACGGCGTGGCTGTGATCCCGGCGGTGCGGCCGAGAATGTCGGCGGCGATCGTGCCGGCAAGCGTGGCCACCTTCCGGCCGCCGAGGTCTGCGAGTGTCTTGAAGCGATCGCGGTCGGCCGCGCGCACCGTGAGCACTTCCTTGAACTCGTAGTAGGGGATGCTGGTGGGCACCATCTGACGCCGCGCCGGCGTGTTTTCGATGCCGCTCAGGCCGATATCGAAGTCGCCGCGCAGCGCAGACTGATCGAGCGACTGGAACGTGATCTGCACGAACTCCGGTCGCCGGCCGAGTTCGGCCGCGATGAGCGCCGCAATGTCTACGTCGAAGCCGACGAGACGATTCGGGTTGCGTGAGTCGGCCTGGACGAACGGCGCGCCACCCTCGGGGTCGCCACCCCAGCGCAGCACGGGCTGCGCCGGCGCCTGCGCCGCCAGGTGCGCAGAGACGCCGATGAAGACGACGAGAATGCCGGCGAGACCGGCGCGGCTACGCATGGTGGAAACGGCTGCAACTGCAAGAAGTGCGCCGTTGTGGACGGACCGCCGCACCGAGATAAGTGCCAATGTCGTTCCGGGTCGGGGCAGGACCCACTGACGTTACTCGAGCATGATCGGCGTATTTGGTTGGTCGTCTTCTGCCAGCAGATCAGGGTGCGCGTTGAATACCCGCGCGCACGCATTCCATCTCAATCGGGCGTCGTCATTGTCGGGCGGGCGAAGGGCGTCGGCGCGCTCATAGTCGGCCATCGCCTGATGCAGCCATTGGGTGGCCCCGCGCCGGCCCATGCCGCCGTGTGAGAGCAGGGCTCGCGCGCGGCGCTCGGCCACGAGGCCGGAATAGTAGCAACGGTCGTATGCCGACGGCAGCCCCCCGACCAACTCCATCGCACGAGCGGCCGCCTGGGTAGTCGTTGGAAAGCTGTCGGTAATCGCCAGAATGAGCATGACACTGGCGGCGTGATTGCCCGGGTCGGCCCGGAGCACGTCTTCACAGATGCTCTGGCACTGCTCGGGCTCGTTGAGCAGCCGATAGCGCTCCGCCTTGGCGAGGGCGGCCGGCACCGCTGCTGGCGAGAGGGGTTTGAGTTCGAACATCGTTGTCCCCTTTTCTCGCGCTACTCAGGAGCGCAACACCCTCAAGAGCCGGGTGACCGGGTCATAGAACCGGTCCACCACCCGCTCTTTGAGCGGGATGATCGCATTGTCGGTGATCTGGATGTGTTCCGGACACACATTTGTGCAGCACTTCGTGATGTTGCAGTAGCCCAAACCCTGGGTGTCTTTCAGGTCACGCAGGCGCTCTTCGGTATCGAGCGGATGCATCTCGAGGGCGGCCGCGTACACAAAATAGCGCGGACCGATAAAGCCCTCGTCGTGTTTCTTGTGCTCGCGCACCACATGGCAGACGTCCTGGCACAGGAAACACTCGATGCACTTGCGGAACTCCTGGACGCGATCGATGTCTCGCTGTGCCATGCGCCAGGTGCCGTCAGCGGCGTCGGGTTTGCGTGGCTTGAACTTCTTGACCCCCGGCTTGACGCGGAAGTTCCACGACACGTCCGTAACCAGATCCTTGATCAGCGGAAAGGCGCGCATCGGCTCCACGGTCACAGGCGCGGTGAGGTCGAGCGTGTTGAGCCGCGTCATGCACATCAACTTCGGGTTGCCGTTGATCTCGGCCGAACACGACCCGCACTTGCCGGCCTTGCAGTTCCATCGGCACGCCATGTCGGGGGCCTGGTCGGCCTGCACTTTGTGCACCGCGTCGAGCACCACCATGCCTTCAGACACCTCGGTGGTGTAGTCCACGAACGCGCCCGTGCCATCGGAGCCGCCACGCCAGATACGAAAGATCGCCTGCGCCATTATTGTCTCTGGGCCTCTATTGCTGCTGATCAACGATGATCTGCTTGAGTTCTGACGGCATTTCAGGAATGGAAATTCGTGACACCTGCATCGCGCCGCTGCTGTCCTGCGACACCGCGATGTTGAAGTCACTGAATGCGGGGTCCTTGTCCGGATAGTCGTCGCGGAAGTGCCCGCCGCGACTTTCCTTGCGCTCGAGGGCAGACCGCGTGATGGCTTCGGACACCGCCAGCAGATTCCGAAGATCGAGGCAGGTGTGCCATCCCGCGTGATATTCGCGATGGCCGTCAACGCCGGATGCCTCGGCACGCGCGTTCAGGTCCGCCAGGCGCGACAACGCTTTCTGCATTTCGGTTTCGAGCCGGACAATGCCCACAAGGTCCTGCATGGTGTCTTGCAGATCGGACTGGATCTTGTACGGATTGCCCGAGGCGTGGCCGCGGTCGAACGGCTCAAGCGACTTCTTCATCGCCGCATCGATGGCCGCGTCGTTCAAGGTGGGCGCGCGCTGCACCCTGGCCTGGGCTGCGGCGTACTCGCCCGCACGCTTGCCGAACACGATGAGGTCCGACAGCGAGTTGCCGCCGAGCCGGTTGGCCCCGTTGATGCCGGCCGCGCACTCACCGGCGGCGAACAGGCCCGACACGGTGGATTCCTGCGTGTCTGCGTTTACGCGGATGCCCCCCATGATGTAGTGCGTGGTGGGCCCCACTTCCATTGGCTCCTGCGTGATGTCGAGGTCGGCCAGTTCCTTGAACTGGTGGTACATGCTCGGCAGCTTGCGTTTGATGTGTTCGGGCGCCTTCGCGATCTTCTCTTTGATCCACGCAATGTCGAGAAATACGCCGCCGTGTGGAGATCCCCGCCCGGCCTTGACCTCGCGCATGATGCACCGGGCCACGTGGTCGCGCGTGAGCAGTTCGGGAGGACGACGGGCGGATTTGTCGCCCTGCGTATAGCGCCAGCCTTCTTCGGCGTCGGCGGCGGTCTGGGGTTTGTAGTTGTCGGGAATGTCGCCGAACATGAAGCGTGTGCCTTCGCTGTTCTTCAGCACGCCGCCTTCACCGCGCACCCCCTCAGTCACCAGAATGCCCTTGACGCTCGGGGGCCACACCATGCCGGTGGGATGAAACTGCACGAACTCCATGTCGATGAGTTCGGCACCCACGCGATAGGCCAGTCCATGGCCGTCGCCGGTGCCTTCCCAGCTGTTGCTGGTGACGCGGTAGGCGCGGCCCACGCCGCCGGTGGCCAGAATCACGGCCTTGGCCGAGAATACGTGGAACCGGCCTCGCTCGCGGTCGTAGGCCAGCGCACCTGCGGCGCGGCCGTCGTCCATCAGCAGGTCGATGACGGTGTGTTCCATGTGGACCGTCACACCCAGGTACACAGTGTGATCCTGCAGGGTGCGAATCAGTTCAAGGCCCGTGCGGTCGCCAACGTGGGCAAGGCGGGGATAGCGGTGGCCGCCGAAGTTGCGCTGCAGAATCTTGCCGTCGGGCGTCCGGTCGAACACCGCGCCCCACGCTTCGAGTTCGCGCACCCGATCGGGCGCCTCCTTGGCGTGCAGTTCCGCCATGCGCCAGTTGTTCACGTACTGGCCGCCGCGCATCGTGTCGGCGAAGTGCACCTGCCAGTTGTCGCGGTCGTCCACATTGCCCATGGCCGCGGCCATGCCGCCTTCGGCCATGACGGTGTGCGCCTTGCCGAGCAGCGACTTGCAGATGAGGCCCACCGAAACGCCCTGGCCGGCCGCTTCAATCGCCGCGCGCAGACCGGCGCCGCCGGCGCCGATCACGAGCACATCGTAGGAGTACGTCTTGAGCGCGGCCATCAGAAGAGCCTCAGATCGGTGATGACACCCATGGAGCACAGGCGCACATACAGGTCCGAGGACATCACCGAAAACAGGCTGCACCAGGCGAAGAGTTGATGCCGTCCGTTCAGGCCGCTGACACACTCATACGCAAAGTCGCACACGGGTGACTTGGACACTTCATTCAGCCGGCCGCCCACCACGTGGCGCAACACATGGCATCCCCAGGTGTAGCAGGCCAGCAGGACGACGTTGACGGCGAGCACGAGGGTGCCCACGCCCATGCCGAACTGCACCTGCCCGGTCGCAGGGTCCGTAAACCACATCGCCAACCACACGTCCCAGGCCAGCAATGCGATGAACACGATGGCCACCCACATGAAGTACCGATGGAAGTTCTGCAGGATCAGCGGGAACGAGTGTTCGCCCCGGTAGCCCTTGCGCGGTTCTCCGACCGTGCACGCCGGCGGATCGGCCCAGAACGACTTGTAGTACGCGCCGCGGTAGTAATAGCAGGTGAACCGGAACAACCCTGGAAACGGCAGGATGATCAGCGCCGGTGAAAACGGCAGCAACCCCGGCCACCAGTCTGGCTTTGGCCCGAACCAGGCATGCGGCGAGGCGCCGAAGATCTCGGGTGAATAAAACGGCGACAGGTACGGCCCCCACGTGTAGTGCGCGTTCTGGAACGCCGCCCACGTGGCGTAGACAATGAACGCCGAGAACCCCACGAAGATCATTGCGGGCGTCGCCCACCACCGATCGCGCCTGGCTGTCTGACCGAATCCGCGCCTGACCCCTGCCACCGGAATTGCCTGCATAGGGGGCTAAAGATATAACAATTCAGCGGATGAATTGAACGCGGCGATGGTTCCGTGACGATCTCGGGCAACGTTATACTGTGGCCAATCGGCTTCATGCGCCTGATCACCCGGAACGACACCTCGCTTGTGGTCGGCCTCATCGCCGGCACGGTGGTGATCTTTCAGCGGCCGCTCCAACGCGTCTGGGAGGTCTCACGTGACGTGCAGGACCGCTTTCAAATCGATCTCCTGCCCGCGCTGACGATCTTCGTGGGCGTGTTCATTTTTCACGAGGCGCGCAAGCGGCAGCAGGCAAAAGCGGATGTGCTCGTTGCGGCTGCGGAATCGGCCCAGGCGAGGATGCGCTCGGAAGAGCTCGAGCGGCTGGTGACCTTCAGTCAGGCCGTCTCAAACGCGCTCGACCCCACCACGCTCCAGCAAGCCTTATGGCGCTACCTCCCCACCTTCACGGGCGAACGCGAGTTCTGGCTGCTGGCCAAGCACCCCGATCGCTGGGAGTCGCTGATGCAGGATACGCCCGCCCCAGGCCGAAGACCCTTCGAAGAGCTTGAGGCGCTGGCCGAACGCGCGGCGGTGCTCGAGACGCTCCCTGACGCCCGCCTCGTGGGCATCGTCGAGGGAGACGACCTCTGTTTTCCCCTGGTGGCGAACGTCGTTGTCGGCGTCCTCGGCATCCACAAGGGTGCGGCGATGACAGCCGAGCAACGCAAGGCGCTTGGCCTCGCCGTGGCGCTTGTCGCGATTGCGGTGAGGAATGTGCAGCTCTTCCTGGAGACCCGCGAATACAGCCTGCGCGACAGCCTGACGAGTTGCGTGAGCCGCGACCATGGCCTCGAAACGCTGGACCGGGAAATGGAGCGGTCGCGGCGGTCTACACAGCCGCTGTCGATCCTGATGGTGGACATCGACCAGTTCAAACAAATCAACGACGGGCTGGGGCACCTGCGCGGCGACGATCTGCTCCGTGAGGTTGGGACGCTTCTCACGCGGGTTCTCAGAAGAACCGACGTGAAGTGCCGCTACGGCGGCGATGAATTCCTGATCATCCTGCTCGACACGTCGGTGGCGGGAGCGCAGCAGGCCGCTGAGTCGTTGCGGCGAAAAGTGGCCGCGCTCCCCATCATCGTCGACGGCAAGGCGCTTTCCGTCACGGTGAGCGTGGGCATCGCCGAAGCCGGGCCATCTGAACACGGCACCACCGGGTTGATTGGACGGGCTGACCACGCCTTGTATCAGGCGAAGCGCGAGGGCAGAAATCGCTGCCGCGTGGCACTGACTCCGACACCGGCAGCGATCAATCTCAGCGGTCTGTAAGTACCGCCCACCGCAGTTTCGAGGATGAGGCGCGTGGGTTCGCGCGCCGTTCTCCAGGTGTGGCGCGAATGACCTCGTCTGCCACGGCCGAATAGACACCTTCACGAAAGCCCGCCTGGAATGCTTTCTTCACTCGCCGGTCTTCGCCGGAGTGAAACGTCAGAATCGCCACGCGACCGCCAGGCGACAGGCATTGGGGCAGCGAACGCAGGAGCGAGTCGAGCGCCGCGAATTCGTCGTTGACGGCAATGCGCAACGCCTGGAAGGTGCGCCGGACCGACGGGGTTGCCTCGGCGGGCGTCAGACCCGAAAATGCAGCTGTCAGCGCCGACCGCACCAGAGCGTCAACGGCACCGGTGGTGAACACCCCCGCGGAAGACAGTCCCTGCTTCAACGCCTTCGCAATCACACCCGCGTGCGGTTCGTCGGCGTTTTCATCGAGCACGGTCGCCAGCGCCGCTTCGCTCGCGCGCTCGATGAACTGCGCCGCCGTGACGCCTCGCGAGGGATTCATCCGCATGTCGAGAGGGCCGGACGCCTTGTGGCTGAAGCCCCGATCGGGATTGTCGAGCTGCATCGACGAAACCCCGAGGTCCGCCAGGATGATGTTCGCGGTCGCGTGCCCCTCGGCAGCCAGAGCCTTGTGCACGCCGGCAAAGTTTCCAAGGCGCGCCACAAACGCCTCAGGACCGAACCCTTCGCTGCGCAGGCGACTCTCCGTTCGCGGCAACTCGATCGAGTCGACATCAAGTCCGATCACGCGTCCGCCCGGCGGCACGCGCCCAAGCAGCGCGCGCGTGTGACCGCCACCGCCCAGTGTGCAATCAACCGCCACCTCACCGGCCATGGGTCGAAGACACGCGATGACCTCGTCCACCATGATGGGGCGATGCATGCCGGCCGGCGTCTTGCCGGATGCGATCACCTTCTGCACCTCTGCGCCGTAACGCTCGGGACTCAGCTCTTTGTACTTGTCGTGAAACCCGCGCGGGTTCTTGCCTGGATATCGTCGGCGCCTGGTAATCACGCAACGATTATCGGAGCAACCGGCGTCCAATCGCCAGCAACGCCCTGGCCGACACCTCGGCCTCGGTCTTGGATCCGCAGACCCAGAGGAATCCTTCAGCGCGCGCGGCGACACTCGGGCTTGAGAACCAGCCCGAGCTACGTACGGGCCAGCGCTACGTGCCGGCACGAGATCATTCCGTACGTCGCTCGGCCTGGGCTTCAAGGCCGCGGCCGACACGCAAACGAAACACGCTCTAAAGACATCGCCATCGAGCGGATGAATTGAACGCGTCGTCAGTCATTCTTCTTTGGATCGCGGCGCCGCGGGGCATACCAGAGGTCCATGCCCTGCCTCTGTTTGACTCCCCTCAGGCCTCGAAGCGCCACGGCTGCCAAGCCACCCCACATCTCACGCGCGGAATGCGTCCGCAGTTTCCGTCCCGAGGTGGTCACGGCGTGCGTCAGGATGACAAACCGGCCCTGCCGCTTCAGTGCGCGGCTCATGATGATCTCTTCGCCGCCGAAGTACTGTTCGTCGAAACCTCCGACGGCCTCGAACCCGGCGCGCGTACAAAACAGGAAGCACCCGGCGGCCAGGCCCGTCGCGCGAAACGCGCGGACCAGCAACGCGGTCATCACCTCTGCGTACAACGGCACGGCCCCGTCGAACGTGATGCCGGCACCGCCACCCACGGCCCCGTGCCGCATGGCATCAACGGCGCCACGAACCACCGTCGCGTTCACAATCGTGTCCGCATCCACGAAGATGAGGAACTCCCCGCGGGTTTCCCGGGCACCTGAATTGCGCGTCGCCGCGATCTGGCGATGGGCCACCTTGACGACCCTGGCGCCGTGGCGCTCAGCAATCACCGCCGTCTCATCGTTCGACCCGTCGTCAGCCACGATAATTTCGTAGGGTTCCGGGTGATCGCCATCGGAGGGCGTGCCTTTAGCCGCGCCGGCTGCCTGGTGCAACGACTCGAGCGTGGCGCCAATCAGGTCCGCTTCGTTGTAGGCCGGGACGACAAAGGAGATCATGCCACTATAATCAGCCCTTCTGATGAGTCTGGCCCCCGGAACGAAGATTGGTCCCTACGATATTGTCGGCCCCCTGGGCGCCGGTGGCATGGGCGAAGTCTATCGCGCGCGCGACGCCCGACTCGATCGCGACGTGGCCATCAAGATCCTGCCCGACCTGTTCGCCCAGGACCCCGAGCGGCTGGCCCGCTTCGAGCGCGAAGCCAAGGCGCTGGCCGCCCTGAACCACCCGAACATCGCCGCGATTTACGGGATAGAGGAAAAGACCTCTGAGGTCGTTTCCAAGATCGGCGGCATGGAAACGACCTCAGAGGTCGTCTTACGCGCTCTCGTCATGGAACTGGTCGAGGGCGAGGACCTGTCCGCGAAGATCGGCGCCCTTAAAAACCAGGGCGCCCTACGTACGTCCGGAATGCCGCTCGACGAGGTGCTCCCCATCGCGCGGCAGATCGCCGATGCGCTCGAGGCCGCCCATGAACAGGGCATCGTCCATCGCGACCTGAAACCCGCCAACGTCAAGGTCCGCGCGGACGGCACGGTCAAGGTGCTCGACTTCGGCCTGGCGAAGGCGATGACCTCGGACCTTGGACCTGGCACCTCGGACCTCCACAACTCCCCCACGCTCACGGCGCGTGCCACGCAGATGGGCATGATCATCGGCACGGCCGCCTACATGTCGCCCGAGCAGGCGAAGGGCAAGGCGGTGGACCGGCGCGCGGACATCTGGGCCTTCGGCGTGGTGCTCTACGAGATGCTGACGGGCCGGCGCGCGTTTGAGGGCGAAGACATCTCAACGACGCTGGCCGCGGTATTGATGCGCGATCCCGAATGGACCGCGCTGCCGGCGACCACGCCGCCGGCGCTCGTGACGCTGATCCAGCGTTGCCTTGAACGCGATCCGAAGCAGCGCCTGCGCGACATCGGCGAAGCGCGATTGCTCCTGAGCAATCCGCAGACGATGAGTGGGCGCGTTGTACCGGTTGCTGCGCCTGCGGCTCGCCTGGCGGGTTCAAAGGCGCCGTGGGCCTTGGCCGGGATGGCTCTGGTCGCCGCCGCCGTCTTCGGCGGCCTGTGGTTCGCCGGGGCGTCGCAACCAGGGAAGATACGGCTCGAGGCGTTGATCGCACCGCCTCCTGGCTCCACGGTTGGCGTCGGATTCGCGCTTTCGCCCGACGGCCGCCAGCTGGTGATCACCAGTGTAAATCAAGAAACCGGAGTCTCCTCACTCTCGATTCGTGACTTGGCGAACGGCACGCCTTTGGCCGTTCCGCAGACCGATGGCGCCAGCCTGCCATTCTGGTCACCGGATGGCACCCAGATCGCGTTTTTCGCTGACGGCAAGCTGAAGAGGACGGACCTTCAGGGAAGTCCTCCGCAGGTAATCTGCGAGGCGCCGTCGCCGCGCGGCGGCGCGTGGGGACCAGGCAATCGAATTGTGCTGAGCGGGACGTTCCGTACGGGACTCGATATCGTGGATGCCGGCGGCGGAACGCCAAAGGCTTTGACCACGTTCGATGAGTCGCGTGGCGAAAAGAGCCATCGCTGGCCGGTGTTCCTGGATGAAGATCACCTGCTTTTTGTCGCACAGACCGGCGAGGCTGGGGCCAAAGACGATTCGAGCACGATTGAAGCGCTCACGCTCTCCACCGGCGTGCGCACGCGGCTGGTCACGGCCAACTCATCGCCACTTTACTCAGCCGAGGGATACCTCCTGTTCTGGCGTGAGGGCGCCCTGCGGGCCCAGGCATTTGACACCATACGCCTGGCAGTGTCCGGCGCGGTGTTCCCCGTCGCCGCCGGCCTCGAGTTCGATTCAAACGAGCTGGTGTATGCCAGTGTTTCGTCGGACGGCACACTCGTCTATCTGCCGGATGCCGGCACCAAGCGTTCAACACTGATGCTGGTGAGTCGGACGGGCCAACCGGTTCAGACAATTGCGGAATCCGTGCTGGTCGAAGGCGGGCTGACGTTGTCACACGACGGAAAGCGAATGGCTGCCTCGATCACAGCTGCCGGCGCGCGGTCGCAGGACATCTGGATTTACGATCTGCAACGTGGCACGTCGGGCCCGCTCACGTTCGAAGCAGGCAGCGACATGTATCAGATCTGGTCCCCGGATGACCGGTACGTGGCCTACGCCAACGACCACAAGAACGACGGCATCATTTATCGCCGATCGTCGGACGGACGCGGGCAGCCTGAAGTGATGGGAACCAACGCGTCGGGATTCTGGCCCTTTGCCTGGTCTGCCGATGGATCCTGGCTGGTGGTCGGCGCGGTGGCGAACCAGACCGGCCTGGACCTGCTTCGCCTCGACCTCAAGGATCAGAAGGTCACGCCGCTGGCGCAGACCCAGTTCGGTGAACTGACGGGCGCGCTCTCGCCGGACAACCGGCTGCTCGCATACAGCAGCGACCAGACGGGGCGCCGAGAAGTCTACGTGACCTCGCTGTCAGACAGCAGCCGGTGGCAGGTCTCCACACAAGGCGGGGCGATGCCGTTGTGGCGGCGGGATGGCCGGGAGCTGTACTTTATTGGCCCGCAGAACCGGCTGATGGTCGTGGATGTTGAGGCAGGCGCCACGTTTCGCCATTCAACCCCACGCGAACTGTTCAAGGCGATTTTCAATTGGGCCGGGCCCGAAGACTTCATGCGGCCCTACGCACCGATGCCCGACGGTCAGCGATTTGCGCTCAATGTGCTGAAAGAGCGCAGCGCGCAGTTGCTGACGCTGGTCACCAACTGGACGTCGCAAGCGGCGGCCGCGGGCCGGTAAGATCGCACGCCATGTCACTTTCGGCCGGCACTCGTCTTGGTGGGTACGAAATTCTGTCTGCGATCGGCGCCGGAGGAATGGGCGAGGTCTATCGTGCCCGCGATACCAAGCTCGACCGCGATGTGGCGATCAAGGTCCTGCCGCCGCATCTGGCTTTGGACGATGCGGCGCGCGCACGATTCGAACGCGAAGCAAAAGCCATTGCGGCGTTGTCACATCCGAATATCCTCGCCGTCTACGAATTTGGCTCCATCGAGGGAATCGCATTCGTCGTCATGGAGCTTCTCGAGGGCGAGACACTGCGCGAGCGATTGAATTCGTCCCACGGCGCAGGCACGCCGTCTGCTTTGCCGATTCGCAAGGTGACGCAGATCGGCATCGAGATCGCGCAGGGTCTGGCCGCCGCACATGAGAAGCACATCGTCCACCGCGACCTGAAACCGGAGAATGTATTTCTGTCTGCCGACGGCCGAGTGAAGATCCTGGACTTCGGTCTTGCGAAGACACTCGATCAAGCCACAAGGACAGACGCGACCAGCGCACCGACCCAACTGCAACAGACCAATCCCGGGACCGTGATGGGCACGGTCGGCTACATGGCGCCAGAGCAGGTCAAAGGGTTGGCTGCCGACCACCGCGCCGACATTTTCTCGCTGGGCTGCGTGCTCTACGAAATGGCCAGCGGCCGGCGTGCGTTCGCGCGTGAGACGGCTGCCGAGACAATGACGGCCATCCTTCGCGAAGATCCGCCGGATCTGGTTCGCGACAGCGCTGCCCTTTCCTCATCATTCGAATCCATCGTCCGGCACTGCCTCGAGAAACGTCCCGAGGAACGTTTCCAGTCGGCACGCGACCTGGCATTCGCACTGCAGTCTCTCGGCTCGTCGACGGCCTCTGGTGGCGCGGCGGCGATCGTGTCGCCGAGGGCCGAACGGCGCCGAGGCCGGCCAATCGCCGTGGCGCTGGCACTCGTCGGAGCCGCCGCGATGTTCCTCGTCGGTCGCTACACGGCGAATCGCCCGACCGCCTCCACGGGGTCTCACGTGACGGAGTTCCAGCAAGTCAGCGATTTTTCAGGTGTCGAAGCCACTCCAACGCTCTCGCCTGACGGAAGGACCGTGGTCTACGCCAGCGACGACACCGGCAACTGGCAGATCTATTCCCTGCGCATTGGCGCGCGCAAGGGCGTGGCGCTCACCACCGAATCGGCAAACCGGACGCCGGCGTTCTCCCCGGACGGTGAGCGCATCGCCTTTGGCTCCGATCGCGATGGGGGCGGAATCTTTCTGATGACGGCAACCGGGGAATCGGTCACGCGCGTGAGAGAAGAAGGCTACTGGCCCGCGTGGTCACCGGACGGCCGCGAGCTCGTGGCCTCCCGCAGCGACTTTGTCTCGCCCACGGATCTGGGCGGCTTCGCGTCTGGCCTGTTGGTGATTGATGTGAAATCCGGCCAGAAGCGCGAGGTGCGGACGACCGGCTCTGCCCTGCAACCCGCCTGGTCTCCGCACGGATGGCGCATCGCCTATTTTGGCCTCCGGACCGGTACCGGCCAGCGCGACCTCTGGACCGTGGCCGCGGACGGCTCTGAAGCAGAAGCGGCCATAATCGATGTCACCAACGACGCGGCGCTCGATTGGAGCCCCACCTGGTCGCCTGAAGGCGACTACCTGTATTTTTCGAGCAACCGCGGCGGCACCATGAACCTGTGGCGCATCGCGATTGACGAGCGAAGCGGCCAGGTCACGGGCGATCCGGAACCGGTGACAACCCCGTCGTTATGGAGCGGGTCCATGTCGTTTTCGCGCGACGGCAGCACCCTCGCGTTCGCGAGCCTTGAGTGGCGGTCGACGATGTACCGGCAGGGCTTCGACGCGACGCGGGAGACGCTGGTCGGGTCGCCGATTCCCATGCTCAAAGGCAGCCGGCCCATTCGTGACCATGACATCTCTCCTGATGGCCGCTGGATCGCCTTCAATGAGACTGGCACTCGCGAGGATTTGTTCGTCGCTCGGACCGACGGAACCGAGTACCGGCGTCTGACCGACGATGCCGCGCGCGACCGCGGTCCCACGTGGTCGCCTGACGGCACGCAGATTCTCTTCTACTCGGATCGGGGCGGCGCGTACGACCTCTGGACGATACGGCCGGACGGAAGCCGCATGGAGCAGGTGACCGCTGGAGCCAACCCGAATTTTCCAACGTGGTCACCCGACGGTTCGCGAATTTCGTTCGGCGGCGTCAATGCCGGTGGCTTATTCTTCATCGCCGGTAACTCGAGGGGCGCCCAGCCGCCACCGAAGGAGTCCTCGTTCGCTGACGATGCCCAGATGTGGCCGTTCTCGTGGTCCCGCGACGGACGCCGTGTTCTTGGTCCTGCTGTCGATAACACCGGCGGGACTGCCGCCCTGATCACTTATGACCTTGCGTCAAAACAGTATCGTCGCGTTCCACTGGCATTGAACGGCCTCTGGACCCAGCCCGCCTGGCTCGGCGACAGCCGGCGACTGCTGTTGCGCACGTCTGACGGTATTTCGGTGGTCGACTCCGAGACCGGGACAACCAAGCCGTTGGTGTCGGTGCGTGGTTATGTGATCGGGCGCAGCCTCAGCGTTGCGCACGACAACACCTGGTTTTCCTATACGGCGACCGGCACCGAAGGCAACATCTGGGTGGCGGTGTTGAAGGACAAGGAGACGAAATAAGAATGGTTCCCTTCAGGCGGGGGCTTCAAGGGCGCCTTGCACCGCTGGCTTGAGACCCAGCCCGCGCTACGTACGCCACGATGCGTGACGCTGGTAACTCACTGGAAGCAGGTTCACCGTAGAGCGAGGAACGATTGCCGGTCTTCGTCAGCATGAGCTGAACATCGCTGATGTGCCGCTCGCGGAACGCGCCTTCACAATAGGCCAGGTAGTAATCCCACAGTCGGCAGAACCGATCATCGAACCCCAGCCCGCGCACCGCCTCACTCGATTCGTGGAAACGCCGCCGCCATTCGGCCAGTGTGGCGGCATAGTGCAGGCCCATGTCTTCGAGGTGGAAGACTGACAGCCGGGTCGCACGCGCCTAGCGAGCGCTGGATCTCGAGCAGCGACGTGAGTTCCGAACCCGGGAAGATGCGCCGCTGAATCCAGTCGCTCTGGCGAAGTGGACCTGCCAACTGTCTCGATCGTTCACGTTCGCCATCGCCGGCGGCCATGGCGCCCTTCAGCCGTGACGGCATAGGCTTTGCCGAGCAGCGAGTTTACAGATCAAATCGGCCGAGACGCCCATTACCGCCGCTTCGGTCGCGAAGGGCATCAGCACCCATCGGCTTCACCAGGTGCTGGACGTGCCCCTACCTTGGCGTTGTTCATGAATCATCGGCTCCTCCACGCCATGACGGAAAACGGCGGGCCCTTTGCGACACTCTTAGGCTTGAAGGGTCGGTCACGTTTCGTGCTGGTCCGAGGTTGAAATAGCGAGCGTCGGCTGGGCGCTGTGGCCAAGCCGTGACCATGACCGCGAGGACGAGCGCGACGACGGCGCTGACAACGTGGGGGCGTAATGCCTCGCGGCGGCAATCAATCGAGAGTACTCGCGCTCGTCGTAGTTGCGCGGCCGTCTCATGGACGCTTTCCCTGGGTGAAGGAATCCGCCGCTCGTCGGCGCCAAAGGACCAATCATGAAATCAAGGACTCGTAGCAACTAAACGGGCAATTCCCGTATTGACCCAACGTCGACACGGGCGCAGGATTCGGCAGTGTTAGTCCCTTGCCAGAGAAAAGGAGCCATGATGAAGAACAATCGAACGAGGCGCAAACTGATCCTACTTTGTGCACTGCTGCTTCTGGGTTTTGCGCGTACCGCAGAGGCGGCCGCAGGATGCTGCCCGACAGCGGTGGCCCAGTGTGACGATGCATGTACAGGTCATGCTGGCCAGTACAGTTGCGCTGAGGGGTTTGCGTACTATCACTGTACTTGCAACGACGTCACAGTTCAGCTCGTTCCAAAAACTGGTCAATGTGGTGGCTGACAGCCCGGAACGGAGCGGACCCTGGTCCGCTCCGTTCCAGCCGTGCCGTGACTAAAGGTTGAGAGGAAAGCGGCTAGCGACCAGGAGAGCGAAGATGGACGCTGTGAGAAAAGGGCGGATTGCGGCAGCTTTTGACCAAATCGCAACGCTGGCTGTCATTGCTGCGGCCTCATTGGTGATATGGCGTTTTGCCAGCGATTCGTTTGTGTGGAGATCGCGAGCGGCGGTGCCGGCCGCCGCCATTAAACTGCCGACCTCACCGCTGTCACTCGATTCAGCGAAATTGCGTGGCAGCGCGACGGCTCCCGTTGTGCTCCTGGTGTTCTCTGAATTTGAGTGCCCCTTCTGCCGAAAAATGGTTCAGGACGTCTTGCCGACCCTTGAGAAAGAATACGTAGCCTCGGGTCGCGTTCTTTTGGCTTTCAGGCATTTACCGCTTATCTCGATCCATGCGAACGCAATGCCAGCGGCCATCGCCTCCGAGTGTGCGTCGTCGCGGGGCCGATTCTGGGACTTTCACGATCGACTATTTGGTTCCCCTGAAAAGTTAGGAAGCGTTGCAATCGCCCTCGCGCGGGCAGATATTGGGTTCCCGGATGGTGAGCTCGACAAATGCTCGCAGTCTGATGCAGCAAGGAGGCAGGTCGATGCTGACATGCGCGAGGCGGAACGCCTAGGTGTCACAGGCACTCCCACGAGCTTTATTGGAAGAAGGGTGCTGGGAGGAGAGGTGGCTATAGAGGCGGGACTGTGGGGGGCGCAGCCGATTGCTCGATTTCGCGAAGTGCTCGACACTGCTTTGAAGCAGAAGTAGGGTTGGAGTTACCAGGATTTCGTGGACAGTCTGAGGGCAAGTACGTTGCTCTCCTCAGGAGGTCCCCATGTCTCAACAGCTTCGGCACGCCCGCGTGCGCAAGACCTACGAATTCATCAAGAGCCATCAGCGGCAGTTCCCTGTCGCGGTGCAGTGCCGGGTCCTTCAGGTCGCTCCCAGCGGCTACTACGCGTGGCTGAAGAAACCGGTATCGGATCGCGGCCTCGAAGACGCGCGCCTGCTTCGGCTGATCCGGGCCTCGTACACGGCGAGCCAGGGTATCTATGGGGCACCACGCGTGTTCCTCGATCTGCGGGAGGCCGGGCGAGGGCTGCAGCAAGCACCGCGTCGCGCGTCTCATGCGGGAGTCCGGCTTGCGGGCGTTGCACGGCTATCGGACACGACAATGGACCGTGGGCAAGCCCGCAGTGCTCATCCCGAACCACTTGAAACGTCAGTTCAAAGTCAGCCATCGGAATCGGGCGTGGGTGACGGACATCACCTACATTCGGACGTGGCAAGGGTGGCTCTACCTGGCCGTGGTGCTGGACCTGTTCTCGCGCAAGGTGGTGAGCTGGGCGGTCGCCCCGACGATTCGACGCGAGCTGGTGCTGGATGCCGTGTTGAAAGCGGTCCGTGCGCGACGCGCGCGCCACACGCTGATTCACTCGGACCGAGGCTCGCAGTTTGGCAGTGACGCGTGGCGGAGGTTCTGCCGCACCAACCGGCTCGAGCCCAGCATGAGTCGCAAAGGCAACTGTTGGGACAACGCCGTCATCAGCCCGAATCAGTACGAGGCCGCTCATGTCGGCTGACGGTCAAGCAGTCTCCACAGAATCCTGGGAACTCCAGGTCGCAGTCCGAGCCGCCGACCTCGCGCCCAGCTTTGGAGAAGCCAGGCCGACTGTGCCTGACTAAACTAATTGTCCCTCAAGACGACGGCTGGGTCGATTCGAGAAGCCCTTGTCGCCGGCGCCAACGCCGAGCACCAGGAGAGTGCCAACATGCCGCCTACGACTGTGACCACAATCACAGGATCTATCGGAGAGACCTCGAACAGCTGATTGTCCATCAACGTGCCGATCCCGATGCCAGTCAAGACACCGACGGCACCACCGATCGAGGTCAGCCGCAGTGCCGTGTGGATCACATTCCAGCGGGCCTGACTGGGACTGGCGCCCAGCGCGAGCTTGATGCCGATCTCGCGGGACTGGGCCCTGACAGCAAATAGCAGTCCGCTCGACAACCCGAGGATCGCGACCGGCACACAAAGGAACGCGACGAGCATCAGCACCGCCGAGCGTCCGCGCCAAGGAACAACTGTGGCATCGACGTCTGAAGCAAGGAGCCGAATCTGATCCGATTTCAGCGGACCAAATCTCACTTGCAACAGGTTGCGGACGCCTGATGCCGCGGCCTCGGCGTCACCCTCTGAACGAACAATTGCAATTCGGGCCAGGGCAGATCGGTGTGCGAGTGGCTGAAATATCTGCGGAAGAGGCGCAACTCCCGGAGCGGAATCCACCAGATTCTTGACTACTCCGATCACTGTCCCATTCATATTGCTGCTGACGATCTTCACTCCAATAGGCCATGCTTGCGGTGAAATCTGTCTCGCGAAGGTTTCGTTGATGACCATGACGTCGCGTCGTCCAGCGGCGGATGCAGCATCAAAGGACTCCCCGACCAGCAGCGTTGCACCAAGGGCCTTAATAAAATCCTGGCTGGCCGAGATAAGTACGACTGGGAGTCGGTCTACGGGGCGACTGCCCACCCAGGTGACCTCAGTGCCGGCGGTGGTAAGCCTAGTGCGGGTAGGTATTGGGGTGTCGGTGAGAGCTGCGGCCGCCTTGACTCCAGGCATGGCCTTCAGCGCCTCAATCGACTCAAGAGTGCGTTGTTTGTGAGATTCCACCCACCCCTTCACCTGCTCCAACTCATCCTTTGTCCACTTGCGGTCAGGTCCATGATCGCCCTTAATCGGGGACGGTGACAACGGCAGGTCAGCGACGAGGACTCGGTTGGCGTCGAAGCCGTAGTCGAACGACAGTACACGGAAGAGACTGTGCACGGAGAGACCTGCCACATAGAGCAACATGGTCGTCAGCGCGATCTGAGTCACCAGTAGGAATCGCCGAGCTCTCGAGACAGATCGGCGCCCGTCTCCGAGGCTTCCGGACAACAGGGCCAACGGCGACACGCGCCGAATGAGGTAGATCGGTGCGGTCGAAATGACCACGATGCCGAGCACGGTGGCTGCGCCGGCAAACGCCAGCGTCCTCTCGTCAGCTTGAAGGTACTGCCCGAACCGGACACTTGCTGGTAGCCAAGAGATCAGAAGGGCCGTCAGGCTCGGAACGCCCGTCCAGGCCAATGCCACGCTCCCGAGCGAGAGCCAGATCGCGTCTGCGGCGAATAAACCGACTAATCGGCTAGCGCTCGCACCCATCGAAGCGCGCACGGCCAACTCTTTCAGGCGATCGGCAGCTCTGGAGAGCATGAGGCCTGCCACCTGAACCCAGGCCATCAGTAGCAGTGCGACGGTGGTGCCAAATATGAACAAATACGGGACCGAACCTGTCACGCGCGCGCTCTTCTCGAGAAACTGGATATCGAGGGCAGGAAAGGCTTCTTGTAGCTGTTCTGCCGTGGCGCCAGGAATGAGTCGCGCGAACCCGCGAAAGTCGTCTACGCCGATTGAGTTCAACGGCGTCCAGACGTTCGTTTCACCAGGGAATTTAACGTCAGCTTCCATGATTCCCACGACGGTCACGGTACGACCGGCGAGCTCGACGCTGCGGCCAATGACTCCGGCGTCACCTCCAAACTCTCGCAGCCACAATGCATGGCCGATCACGACTGGCACGGCTGCTGGGACCGGGTTCTTAGACATCGCCGTCAATGCATCACTTGAATCGAGAGTGCGGCCCAGCTTCGGTCTGAGCCCAAACATCCCGAAGAAGCTCGCGCTAACAGCAGTGCCGCGGACTTGCGCAGCGGCTGCTTCCCTTGGATCGAAGTATGGGGTCGGAGTGCTGATCGCTCGAGCTTCAAGTATTGGAATAGACTGGAGCCGCTCACCCAAGGCTCTCCGAGCCGACGGGTCGCTCAGAGTCGGAATCAACTGGCGGAGTCGGCTCTCGTCTTTGGGAAGGGCGATCGAAACCAGCCTGCTCGATTGCGGAAACGGAAGTGGCCTGAGAAGAAGACCGTCGGCTACCGAGAAAAGCGCGGCGCTGACAGCTGTAGCCATCGCGAGAGGCAACAGAATCGCGATGACCAACAGCGGTCGCCTCAGCAGATCCCGAAGTGACAACCAGAGTTCCAAGCGAGTTGGCATCACGCGTCACACCCAGTGTTACTCAACAATGACAGGGCTGGCGCTGACCAATTGATGGTCGGGCGGCCCGCGCACATCATACTGCCTGCTCAAGGTGCCCCAGAGACTCTGGCCAGCGCACGAACTGCCCGATTAATTGCTGTACTCGGCACGGCAAGCTACAGCAGGCAGTTGCTGGAATCTCAATGCTCGATCATGGAGAGCGCAATGTGCGCAATGCGCGTCTCGGCCGCTATGAACGTCTGGTGCTCGCAGTACACTTCGAGTCGATGCTCGCCCTCGTCAATTCCTGCCTCCCTGAACATCAGATGGGCTCTGCGTGGCTCGATCACGTCAAGCAGGTCTCCGGGCCGTGATCCTGTGCGCGACGCGATCCGCACCGCGCGAAACACACGACAGAAGCGGTTGAACGAACGGTCACAGATCCCCGCAGAATGGCACCATACCCTCAAGGTTCCATATCCGACGCCGGCAATGGTCGCCAGCGACTTCAGGCTGCGCCAATCGGTGGGGTGCTGACTCGTGACCACCACCACGCGCGCGAGACGCTCAGACGATGGGCGATGGGGCTCGGCCGATTCCTCCCGGGGTTGGAGCGATGTGCGCGATCGGGCATCCGCTCGAACCACCAGCGCCCTTCGGACGGTCGCGATCCGCGCATCACACGGCCGCGGGCGGCATTCACACACGTCCGCGCCGAGACGTCCCACCTCGAAGGCCAGTCGGGTGTCACCGGGATTCAAGAGAACCAGAACGGGCGTCGTGATGCCGACGCGCCGCAGCTCGCCAAGGATGTCGAGTGCACCGGCGGCCGGGTGGCGAACGCCCAGAATGATGAGATCGAGGGTCGATTGGCGTGCGCGCAGCAAACCACCAGCGGCGTCAGTTACGGCTTGAACGTCATGCCCGGCGCGGAGTAGACAGTCTCGTGCACCGGCCGTGGCAGTCGGATCATCATCGACCCACAAGATCCTCAGCGCGTCGTCGTTTCGGTTGGCTGAGGGGTCACTACGTGCCGTGCCGTGCCGTGCCGTGCCGTGCCGTGCCTGTGTCTGGAGTCCATACGCCATGCCTCACCACTAAAGAGAAGCGCCGACGGGTCTGAACCGGTTGAGTTGTTAGGGCAACTTCCATCGTCTGCAAGTGTCGCGCCTCGATTGGGCCCGCGTGTTATCTCGGTTGACGCGCGCACCTTCCCATTGGCATCGCCGAAATCTGAAATCTCGATTACGTAACATGCGCCTGTTTGGTCCTGACACACGTAGGCGCTGACCCGGTTCGAGCCGACAGGTCTCGGCGTCGAAATAGCCCAGGTCGTAGTGCAGCCCGCGCTACGTTCGTAACGAAAAAGACACCCGACGTCTTTTCAGCCGACGCGTATCGATCAATCAATCAATCATCAGCGGTCTTGTCTGGGATCGCGACGACGAGGGGCATACCGTCCGACGTTGTTCAGGCCGGTCCCCAGGGTCGCCGTAGAGGGCGGCACGATTGCCGGTCTTCGTCAGCATGAGCTGGACGTCGCCGATATGACGCTCGCGGAACGCGCCTTCGCAATAGGCCAGGTAGTAATCCCACATCCGGCAGAACCGATCATCGAACCCCAGCCCGCGCACCGCCTCACTCGATTCGTGGAAACGCCGCCGCCATTCGGCCAGTGTGGCGGCATAGTGCAGGCCGATGTCTTCGAGACGGAAGACGGACAGGCGCGTGGCGCGCACGAGAGACCGCTGAATCTCAAGGAGCGACGCCAGTTCAGACCCCGGAAAGATCCGCCGCTGAATCCAGTCGCTCTGCCGGCGATACGTCTCAAAGCGCTGCTCGTTCATGGTGATGGCCTGCATCACCATCGAGCCGTCGGGCGCCAGCAGACGATCGCACGCCGCAAAGAACGTGTCGTAGAACTCCAGCCCGACCGCCTCGAACATCTCGATGCTGACGATCTTGCTGAAGGTGCCCGTCAGTGTCCGGTAGTCCTCAAGGAGCAAGGTGATGCGCGCGCCGGCCTCGCCTGCCGACGCGAACAGCCGCTTCGCCTCGTCATGCTGCTCGCGGCTGATGGTGGTGGTGGTCACGCGGCAGCCGTAATTGCGTGAGGCATGAAGCGCGAATGCGCCCCACCCCGTGCCGATCTCCAGCACATGGTCATCGGGGCCAAGCTGCAGCGTGCGGCAGATGCGATCGAGTTTCTCCACCTGCGCGTCTTCCAGCGAGTCACCGGCATGCCGGTACACGGCGCTCGAATACACCATGCGTTCGTCGAGGAAGAGCCGGAAGAAGTCGTTGCTCAGGTCGTAGTGCGCCTGGATGTTTCGCCGGCTGCCCGCTTCGGTGTTGCGATGTGTCCAGTGCCGGATGCGATGAAACACACGACTGACGGCCTGCAGAAGAGGATGGCCTCCCTCAAGTGTCTGCAGGTTTCTTGCCGCCAGGCGCACGACCGCCACCACATCGGGTGATGACCAATCGCCGTCCACATACGCATCCCCCGCGGCATCGTCTCCGCCGAAGAGCAGACGGGAGAAGAACCGATCGTCATGCACCGCGATGCAGGCGCGCAGGTCGGCCTCGGGGTCGCCGAACACAAACGACCGATCGGGACAGACGACCTCGAGCGAGCCGTGCTTCAGGTGATCCAGCATCCGGAACACGGTACGGCGCGCGAAGGTCTTCTTCATACTCATGGGTGTGTCTCCTCCGCGGATGGCCGTACTCGGGCGGGATGTGTAAAGACCGGCAGTCCCTTGAGAAGCAGCCGCAACGCCTGCCAGTGAATTGACGCGATCACCTTGACCGTCATCCAGGGGTGCTGCAGCAGCGCGATCCGGATCGCACGCGGCGTCCATGGCTGATGGGCCAACGTCAGGGTGGCGTCGAACAGCGGCGGCGCTCCGGGATTCTGCTCGAGCGTCGCCATGTGCGCGACCAGCGACGGACCGGGCGGCGAGAGCACGAACTCGTAGTCGAGGTTCATCGGCATGAACGGGGACACGTGCATGCGCTTCGCGCAGCGATAACGAAACGCCTCAGACGCCGGCTGACGGTTCCTGGCCCAGAGCCAGTAGCGATGCTGTTCACCGAACGTACTGTTGACCTCGGCCAGCACGGCCTGCACCGCGCCTTGTGCGTCGTAGCAGAAGAAGAACGAGATGGGATTGAAGCAGTAGCCCAGGTAACGGAGGTTCGTCAGTACGTAGATTGGCCCCTCTGTCAACACCACGCCCTGCTCGGCGGCGTCAGCGGTGACGCGATGGCGCAGCGACAAGGCAGGGTCGCCAAGGTGATCGCGGTCGTCGTAGCTGGCCCAGTTGAACCGGTTGAGCCCCGTCCAGCGCGAACGCTGCATGACCTCGGGAATCCGATCGACATCGAGCCAGGCCATGAACACGCCGTACGAAAACGCGTGGGCGCGCGGACGAAAGCGCCGATGGCGCAACGTGCCGGTGTAGAGACCAGGCTCGGGGATCATGCCGCCACCTCGATCACGTCGGCGGCGCCCAGAGCCCTGGCCACACGCATGCCACTGCGCACACCGTCTTCATGAAAGCCGTAGAACCAGTACGCCCCGCAGAAATGCGTGTGATGGTGACCGCTGATCTCGGCCCATCGCTCCTGCGCCCGGATGGCGTCGTGCGTATAGAGCGGATGCTCGTACACCATGCGCCGCAGCACCTTGGCCGGATCGATGGCGTCGCCGCCGTTCAGTGTGACGCAATAATCCTCAGGCGTTGTCAACGACTGCAGCCGGTTCATGTGATACGTCACGGCGACCACATCACGGGCGCCGAGGCGATAGTTCCACGCGGCCCGGGCCGCCTCGCGCCGCGGGAGCATCGACGAATCGGTATGCAGGCAGGTCTCGTTGCGGGTCGTCCGGAAGCACGCGAGGATGTCGCGCTCGGCGTCCGTCGGGCGCTCGAGCAGCGGCAGAATCTGATCGCCATGACAGGCGAACACCACCTCGTCGAAGTGCTCGTCGGGCTGGCCGGCGACGCGCAGCGTCACTGCATCTGGAGACCGACGGACCGATGTGACGGAGACGCCCGTCCGAATACGGTCCTGAAACGGCGCGGTGAGCGGCGCAAGATACGACTGGCTGCCACCGCGAATGACCTTCCACGTCGGGTGGGTGTTCAGGCCCAGCATGCCGTGGTGGTGCATGAACCTGATGAGCGTGACCACCGGGAAGTCGCGCATCGCGATCGGCGACATCGACCAGATCGCCCCGGCCATCGGAATCAGGTACTGCTCCACGAACACCGGCGCATATCGCTGACGGTCAAGGAACTCGCCGAGCGTCATCCCTGCGCGCGCCGGGTCGTCGAGCACCTGCGGCGCTTCGCGATTGAACCGAACGATCTCCCACAGCAGGCGATAGTGCCTGATCGACAACGCGCGTCGGCGCTGCGCGAAGAACCCCGACAGTCCCCGGCTCGAATACTCGAACGCGCCGTTCGCGGTGCTCACGCCAAACGACATGTCGCTCGGCTGCGTCGCCACGCCGAGTTCGGCCATGAGTGCGCAAAACCGCGGATACGTGCGGTCGTTGTGGACGATGAACCCCGTGTCCACCAGGACGGGCCCGGTGGCTGAGTCCACGGTCACCGTGTGCGTGTGTCCCCCAATCCGCGTATCACGCTCGAAGACAGAGACCTGGTGCGTCTGACTGAGGCAGTACGCCGCTGAAAGTCCAGCGATGCCCGAACCGATGACCGCCACGCGTTTCATGAGGAGGTCCTCGCCTTGCGAACCGGGCGCAAGCCGCCGGTGATACCCACCCAGCTGAGCGCCTTGAGCACGAGATACGTGATGTCGAGCTCCCACCAGCGCTGACCTTGCCGGCAGCTGCCGGGTGAGTAGTGATGATTGTTGTGCCAGCCCTCACCCAAGGTGATAATCGCCAGCCACCAGTTGTTCCGGCTTTCGTCGTGCGTCTCGAATCGGCGCGAGCCAAACAGATGCGCCAGTGAGTTGATGGCAAACGTGCAGTGATAGAGGACGACGGTGGACACGACGTAGCCCCACACAAACGCCGGCCATCCGCCAATCACCGCCACGGCCGCGCCGAAGACCGCGGTGGGCACCCAATGATGCCGGTCGAGCCAGACCAGTTCGGGATAACGGCGCAGATCCCGGACGGCCTCAGGGTCGTACTCGTCGAAGTCGTTCGACAGCACCCACCCGACGTGCGCCCACCAGAAGCCTCGCCGATGGGGCGAGTGGACATCTTCATCCTGATCCGACTCGCGATGGTGCAGCCGATGATGGGCAGCCCACCAGAGCACGCCCTTCTGCGCCGACGTCTGCGCGAGAAACGCCATGACGAACTGTCCGGTCCGGCTGAGCGTGTAGCTCCGATGGCCGAAGTACCGGTGGTAGCCCGCCGTGACCCCGAACATCCGAACGACATAGGTGGCCGTAAGCCAGAAGAGGAGCGGCCAGGTTGGAGGCACCCACCAGATAGCAACCAACCCGATGTGGAGCAGGAGGAAGAACAGGACAGCGCCGAATTGGTAGCGATTCCTCTCTGACATTGAAGCCATCATCGTTTCATTGCGCCAGTTTGTCAATAGCTTGTCTAAGACAGACATTTGACAGCATGTGGCTCCGCGCGATATCGTGGCATCTTAGATGGCGACCAGCTACCCCATTCGCGCCGTGTCGAAGCTGACTGGAATCAGCCCGGATACGCTGCGCGCCTGGGAGCGCCGTTATCAGGCGGTGCGCCCGGTCCGGTCCGGCCGTGGCCGACAGTACGGCGATGCCGAGATCGAGCGCCTGAAGCGCCTCAACCAGCTCGTGGAGCGGGGACACGCGATTGGCGGGATCGCGGCCCTGACTGACGAAGAACTCGACGCGCTCCTCGCCAAGCCCGCGACAACGGACGAGCGTCGGCCCGCAGCTCCAACCGGTCTGCTGCAGCCGGTCATGGCCGCGATTGACACGTTCGATGCCGCCAAGGCCGGCGACGAACTCACGCGCCTGGCCGCCGTGCTGGCGCCGAAAGACTTTGTATATCAAGTTGTGCTGCCGCTCATGCAGGAGGTGGGCACACGCTGGCACGATGGCCGCATCAACGTAGCGCAGGAGCATCTGGTGTCGCAGATGCTCCGCACTCTTCTGGGCAGCCTGATGCGCCTGTTCCGTCCGTCAACACCGGCGCGCCGCATGGTCGTGGCCACGCCCGCGGGTGAAACCCACGAATTCGGCGTCCTGGCTGCATCGATGCTTGCCGCGATCTCCGGCATCGATGTTGTGTATCTCGGCGCGGACCTTCCTGCCGACGAGACCGGCCGGGCCGCGCGCCTCGTCTCCGCGCCGGTGGTGCTCTACGGCATCACGGTCGTGACGGGTTGTACGCTCGATGAAGTGAAAGCGGTGGCGCGCGCGATGCCGGAGAAGGCGACGTTGTGGCTCGGCGGTGCGGGTGTCGCCGCGCTCGATCTCTCCGAAGTCGAGCGTCGAACCGTCGTGCTTTCGGACCTCCCGGCATTTGAGCACGCGTGCATGCGTTGGAGATTTTGAGATGGCCATGTCCACTGCCGAACCCGTCGTGCATCGCGAGCACGCGTGGTACGAACCGCTCGTCGACCGGGACCTGGTGCCCGACTGGATGCTTCGCGCCGGTATTCGACGACGGCTCGCTGCACGCCTTCGTGAGGAGGACAAGGGTTCGCTCGAGGCTCAGCGTGCCCATCTGCTGCAGTACGTCGCTCAACTGAAGGCCAGTCCGATCGCGGTCCAGACGCGGGCTGCCAACCAGCAGCACTACGAAGTGCCGGCCGCGTTCTTCACGTACGTCCTCGGGCGCCATCACAAGTACAGCTGCGGTCTTTGGCAGGATGGCGATACGCTGGACGACTCGGAACAGCGCATGCTCGATGTCACGGCCGAACGCGCGCAACTCTCGAACGGGCAGCGCGTGCTCGACCTCGGGTGCGGCTGGGGCGCGTTCTCGCTCTACGCCGCGGCACGCTTTCCGGAGAGCCGCATCACCGGTGTGTCCAACTCACACTCGCAGCGCCGGTTTATCGAGGCACGAGCGCGCGAGCGTGGTCTCACGAACCTCGAGGTGGTCACGGCCGACATCAACACGTTCGACGCCGGGCCTGGCTTCGACCGGATCGTCTCGGTCGAGATGATGGAGCACGTACGGAACTACCAGGCACTGTTCGCAAAGGCCGCATCCTGGCTGAACCCTGGTGGCCTGCTGTTCACCCACATCTTCACGCACCGGCGTTTCGCGTATCCCTATGATGTGAAGGACTCGGGCGACTGGATGGCGGAGCACTTCTTCACGGGCGGCCAGATGCCCAGCGACGACCTGTTGTTGTATTTCCAGGACGACCTGAGCATTCGCCATCACTGGGTGGTCAACGGCCGGCACTATCAGCGCACGTCCGAGGCCTGGCTCAGGCGGATGGACCGGCATCGCGCCGAGGTGCTCGCGTTGTTCGCGGATGTCTACGGCGCCTCGGAAGCGCGGCGATGGTTCGTGCGCTGGCGGATCTTCTTCATGGCCTGCGCCGAGTTGTGGGGCCATCGCGGCGGAGAGGAGTGGGTCGTCTCCCACTATCTCTTCGAACGGACATGAGGACCGCGCTCATCGTGGCCTTTCTGTTGTACGGACTGCCGCTGTTTCACTTGCGTTATCGGTGGCGCTCCACGGTGTATCGAATGACCGACTGGAAGATCAACGTGCTGCCGTGGTTTGGACACGACATCGCGGCACTGTTCACGAATCGATACTTCCACACCCAGGACGAACGCGCGATGGCGCGACGCTTTCGGGTGTATTTTGCCGGATACCTGGCCCTGCTCGCTTCGATTGTGTGGCTACCATGACCGACATGTGGCCCGACCTCTGGCCGAACGTCTGGATGACGCTGTGGATGAACCGCCTGATTCCCTGGCCGCCGCGTCCGTCAGGCGGCCTTGGGTTTGTGGCCGTCAGCGAATGCGACGGTACTGCTGCAGAAGCCCCGGCCCAACCATGGCCTTCTCCACTGCCGCGATACTCCGTGGCACGAAGTCCGAGAGGATGGTGGCGCGGTCTTCCGTGATGACGATCATGTCTTCCAACCGGATGTAGATGTGCTCTTCAGGAATCGTCAGCGCGGGCTCGATCGTAAACACCATGCCGGGCCGCATCAGACCCGTGCCTCCGCCGAAGTCGTGCGTCGCCATGCCCACCGCATGGCCCAGTCCGCCGGCACGCTCTGCAGACGCCCGGTAGCGCTCGACGAACCGTTTCGCGGCCTCGGCGTAGAGCGGCTTCGAGAACCTCGCGGCTGCCAGGATCGCGTCCATCTTCGGCAAGACCGTCTGCAGAATCTGTTGTGACGTCAGGCCTGGCTTGATGCCGTAGAGCACGGCCTCGTAGACGCCGAGATAGAAGTGGTAGAGGTCCCGTTGATCCGGGCTGAACGTTCCGTTGACCGGCCACTGGCGTGTCACGTCGCACCGGTAGTAACCGAGGTCGGGACAGTAGTCCATCAGCACCAGTTCACCAGACGCCATGATCTTTTCGCCGGCACGATGGTGGGCGTTCATGGCCGCCGGGCCGCTGGCCACGATGGCGCGATAGGCTTCGCCCTGGGCACCGTGGCGCACGAAGATGAACTGCGCGAGTGCATCAAGTTCGTACTCGGCCAGGCCGGGCACTGTGCTGCGCATACTCTCAAGAATCGCCGCGCCACCGACCGTTGTCGCGCGCGTGATGAGTGCGATCTCCGCAGGACTCTTGATCTCGCGCATCGTGTTGAGAATGGGCGAGAGGTCCTTCAGCGCGAGACCGGGGACCCGAGCCGCGAGCACGGCGCGCAGGTGGGCCTCGCGACTGATGCGGCCGTCCCACGGATCGCCGGCGGCATCCGCCGTGCGGCGCCGCGCACCATCCGGGCTCTCACTCGCCCCTTCTGTCGGCGCAAACGGCACAAATATCGCCTTGGCGTCCGCGCGCGCCTCCAGGTCGGCCTCCAGTTGTTCGGGCGATCGCACCTCGTCTACACCCGTGATTCTGGCGGTCGCCGCCGGATCATCTGACGACAGCAGATCGCCTTCGACGGCGGCGCGGCTGACGTTCTGTTTGGGCACATACAAGATGCTGCGCCTGGCGGTGCCGTCCATCAGCAGGATGGCCTGCGGCGTGACGACGCCCGACAGGTAGTAGAACTCGTTGGACTGGCGAAAGATCGTCGACGAATGCACACTGGGCAGCCCCTGAATCAGCGCGAGGCTGCCCGGGCCGATCGCGTCGTAGACCCTGGCACGCCGCGCGGCAAACTCTGCCAGTGTGAAGTTGGTGGTGAACGCGCGACCGGCCTGCGCATGGCCAATTGGCGTCGCCACCCCGATGCCCAACGCCATCACCAGAAAACAGCCAACGGCAGTTTGCTTCTTCATTTTCACACTCCCGGGCGCATGATGGCACAGATGCTCGTTCACATTCCGGCCGGCCAATTCCTCATGGGCAGTGACGCCGGGCAAGACGATGAGCGGCCGGTGCATGAAGTGGAGGTGAGCGCGTTTGAGTGCGCGGTCTACCCCATCACGCAGGCGCAGTATGCGGAGTTCCTCCGCGCAACCGGCCGCGGCAGCCACGACCGGGACGACACGCCGCGGGAGTGGCCGCGCGAGATCATTGTCGCTGACCTGCCGGTCACCGGCGTGAGCTGGCTGGATGCCGAGGCCTATTGCCGGTGGCGCACCGACAGCGGCGACCCCATTCGCCTGCCGACCGAGGCGGAGTGGGAGTACGCGGCGCGAGGCGGCCTGGCGGGCGCGCGGTATCCGTGGGGCGACGAGATTCCCTCGTGGGTGCCCAACGGCGGGCGGGGCGCACTGTCTGGTCCCTGGCCGGTAACGTTCGGTGAACCCAATGGCTTCGGCATTTGGGGCATTGGCGGCAACATTCACGAGTGGTGCGCGGATTGGTATGCGGCCGACTACTACGCGACATCGCCGAGGCGCGATCCGCGCGGTCCGGAGTCCGGCCGGCGGCGAGCGTCCCGGGGTGGCGCGTGGCGGCATGCGATCACCGTCAGCCGCTGCGCCCAGCGCAGCCGGATCGATCCCTCGTTCCGCTACACCGACTATGGGTTCCGTGTGGTGCGGTAGAATCCGCGCGGGATGTCCAGTGCCGTCAACATCGCCGACCTGCGGCTGGCCGCGAAGAAGCGGCTGCCTCGAGTGGTCTTCGACTACATTGACGGCGCGGCAGACGCCGAGATCACGCTTCGCGAGAACAGTCGCGCATTTGAGGACGTCACGTTCCGGCCCCGCTCGGCCGTCGCCACGAAGCAGTGCGACCTCAAGACCACGGTCTTGGGCACAACACTCGACCTCCCCTTCCTGCTGGCGCCGGTCGGGAGCAGCCGCATGTTCTGGCCGCGCGGCGAAGAGGTGGCCGCCCACGCCGCCGGCGAAGCCGGCACCACGTACATCCTTTCCACACTCTCGGGCGGCCACGTCTCAGACGTGAAGAAGGCCACGCGCGGGCCGGTCTGGTTCCAGCTGTACCTGGTCGGTGGACACGAGGTGGCCCTGGGTGGCATCGAACGCGCGCGCGCGGCCGGCTGCACCGCATTGGTGGTCACGATCGATACGCCTGTCGCGGGCATGCGCGAGCGGGACCTGCGCAACGGGATGAAGCCACTCATCGCCGGCACGCCCTTCACGATGCTGCCGCATCTGGGCCAGTTTCTCGTCAAGCCCCGGTGGCTCGCCGCCTACCTTCGCGACGGCGGCCTCATGCACTTTCCCAACATCGTCCTTCCCACCGGCCCCATGCCCTATGCAGACGTGGGCGCGGCGCTCGAACAGTCGATGGTGTGCTGGGACGATCTTCGCTGGATTCGCGACGCGTGGAACGGCCCCATTGTCGTGAAGGGCGTCCATACGGCAGACGACGCCCGACGAGCGATCGATGGCGGCGCGTCGGCCGTGGTGGTGTCGAACCACGGGGGACGGCAGCTTGATGGCGTGGCGGCGACGATTCGCGTGCTGCCCGAGGTGGTGGACGCCGTGGACGGCCGCGTGGAGGTGCTGCTCGACGGCGGCATCCGCCGCGGCGGTGATGTGGTGAAGGCGCTGTGCCTGGGTGCGCGAGCCGTGCTCATCGGCCGGGCGTATGCCTATGGGCTGGGAGCGGCGGGCGGGCCAGGGGTCACTCGAGCGATCGACATCCTGCGCGCCGACATTGTGCGAACGATGCAGCTGCTCGGACTTCCGTCAACTGCGGCGCTCGACGGGTCGTTCGTCGACGTCCCCGCTGGTTGGCGCCGCTAACGCGACGCCCTGTGTCTGTTGTACCTGCTCCCGTGGTGCTATCATTGATAGCATGCTGCAGCTTCTGGTCCGCAATCTTGATCCGAAGGTCGTTGCCGCACTCAAGGCACGGGCCGCCAGACATGGCCGGTCGGCCGAAGCCGAGCACCGGGACATCCTCGAGCGAACGCTGCTCTCGGCTCCACCGGAAAAAGACTTCAAGGCATTCCTCCGGTCCGCGCCTGGACCCAGCCTGCGGGTGACACGCTCGAAAGACCGAGGGCACCTGGTGACCTTGTGAGCTTCCTGCTCGACACCAATATCGTGTCGGCGTTGCGCCGGCCGACGGCGCACGTGGGCCTCATCGAGTGGTTCGACGCGCAGCCAGCCAACGCGCTGTTCCTGAGCGTCGTGACGACTGGGGAGATCAGGCAGGGCATCGAACGCCTCCGGTCGAAGGACGCGCGACAGGCGAACCTGCTGGATCGGTGGCTCAACGGGCTGACGCAGTTCTACGAAGATCGCCTGCTCTACGTGGACGGCAGCGTGGCCGACGAATGGGGTCGCCTCTGCGCACGCCGGTCAGTGCCCGTCATGGACGCGCTCATCGCGGCCACGGCACGAATTCACGGCCTGACGCTTGTGACCAGAAACGTCCGAGACTTTGCCAACCTCGGCGTGGCGCTCCTCAATCCGTTCGAGTAGCCGTAGATCTACCGCACCACAGGCGCCACCGCCTCAAGCTTCCCCGCCCACAACCCGCTGTTGAAGTCGGTGAAGAGAATGTGTCCCTTCCACGGCATCGCGTTCATCACAAACGGTGCGTTCGCTGTGTAGCCCTCGGGGTCATACGGCTTGAACACCGCAATCTCGCGGCCCTGATCGTACAAGTTGCCCAGCAACATCCCCGAGACATCGACAATGCGCACGCCGCCGTCGTAGTAGGCCTGATAGAGAATGTCGTTCTCCACGATGATGTCGTGCGACCCGTAGTCTTCGATCTGGTAACGGCCCACCTTGCGCGGTTTGGCAGGGTCCGTGAAATCCACGATATGCGTGTAGCCGCCTGACGTCTGGGCAATGCCTCCCGGAGACGACAGCTGATAGTTCGTGCCCTCCCACACGCGTCCGCGCCGGCCCATCTCCTCATCACCGATGAAGAGGTAGGTCTTGCCGGTTGACGACTGCGCGTACGGGTAAATCTCGTGTCCGCTGCTGATCGGGAACGTCGTAATGAGCTTCGGATTCTTGAGCGTGCCGCCCCACTTGCCGTTGCCCACATCCACGATCACGGTGCCCACGCCGCCCTGCGCGGAGTACGCAATGCCGTCACGCACCCAGAGGTCGTGCAGGCGCGCGTTGGGATGGCGATATTCGCTCACATACGTCGGCTTGTTGAGATCCTCGGTATTGATGATCACGTACTTCGACCCGCCAGACACGGCGAACAGGTGGTCGTTGGTCGCGAACATGTTGTGCACGCCGCCGGTCAGCTCCGTATCGAACGACGAGGCGATCTTCGGATGCGCGGGGTCCGCCAGGTCCAGCAGCACCACGCCATTCACGCGATTGGACGCGCCCTCGCGCGAGAGCACCGCGTACCGCGCATCAGGCGACACGGTCACGTCGTTGATCGTCCGCGCGTCGATCTTGACGGAATCGGTGCGGACGATGTTCGTCAGGTCCGTAATGTCGAACACATGCGCATACCCGTCGCCGCCCCAGGTGCCGACGATGCAGTAGTCGCGGCCGTTGTTGCCGGTGTAGGGCCAGAGGTCGGAGGTGTGCGTATCGCGGATGATGCCGCGCCCGGTCACCGTGAACTTCTGCCGCACATCGCGCGGTGTAACCTCGATGGCCGTGCGCGCGTGCGCGGTGCCGGCCGACGCCAGAATATTGAAGCGGCCCGGATAGTTCGCGACAAACAGCCCGTCGTCGATGATGCCCGGGCCACCGGGGGCCTGCACGGTGTTCCCTTCAGGCGCGGTGTAGGTGAAGCTCCACGTGATCGGCGCATCGGTCACGGTGGTGCCGTCGGCACGCTTCGGTGTGCCGACGAGCTTGATGACGTCGCCGGTGCGGAGCGTGGACTCCTTGATACCAAGTTGAAGGGACGCCACCGGATTCGCGGCCACGGTGTACGCCTTGGTGGCGCTCACACCTTCAGACTCCGCCGTGATGGTGACCGCGCCGGGCTTGACGGCCGTGACGTTGCCGAAGCGATCAACGGTGGCTACTGAAGCGTCAGACGACCGCCAGTTCGCCACAAGCCCGGCGCGGTTCGAGCCATCGGCGTGGGCGCCGGCGGCCAGATGCGCGAGCGTGAGTCCGGTGTAGAGGCGACCGGGCTCCGCCGAGATCTCAAGCGTCGCCAGAGCCGGCCAGGCGATGGTGACGGGAATGTCGAGCGTCACCGGCGCCGCGCCCATCGCGCCGGCGGCGACGGCCGTCGCGACGACCTTGCCGGCCGCAAAGGCCGTGATTTTTCCGTCGGCATACGTGCCGGCCGTTCGCGGCAGGTTGACGCGCACCTGCGCGTCGGGAATCGGCTTGCCGCTCGCGTCAAAGGCGGTGATCTTGACGGCCACCGACTCCCCCGCACGCATGGACACGGTGGCCGGCTCGGCCACGAGCTTCGCGACGGCGACGGCCGCCGGGGCCTGAGCCGCCTGGGATGGCGCGGCGGCGTCCAGGCGTCCGGCGGTGTGCACAAGCGCAGCAAGGCAGATGACGAGGCCGAGGGTCCGTGTTAGGTTCATGGGCGACATGATGCCAGACACCCGAAGCGCGAGCAATACAGGTCCGCAGGTCCGCGGGTCCGCAGGTCCCAGGGTTCGCGGGGGCGCTCCGGGCGGCTTCGTGGGCCTGCTGGCTGGCCTGGTCGTCCTGACTGGGACATTGGACGCCGGGCTCCCGGCAAACACCGCACAACGGCCCATGAACACCTATTGGGTCTACGTCGGGGCCGAATCAGCGGACCTGATCCACCGCATCCGTTTCGGTCCCGAGGGCACGGTGGTAGAGAGAACGACGACGATTGGCGAGTTGCCGAACGAGATGGAAGGGCCGCACGGCCTGCAGGTTTCGCCAGACGGCAAGTTCCTCTACATGACCACGGGGCACGGCCGGCCGGACGGAAAGCTCTGGAAGTACGCGCTGGGCGAGAAGGCCGACACACTCGTGGGCGAAGGCCTCTCGCTGGGGTATTTTCCCGCGTCACTCGACCTGACGCCGGACGGCCTCTATTCAATCTCGGTGAATTTCAACCTGCACGGCGACATGGTCCCGTCCACGGTCTCGGTCGTGTTTACGCCCACCAACACCGAGGTGGCACGCATCGTCACCTGCACCATGCCGCACGGCAGCCGTGTGGATCCGAGCGGCACGCGGCAGTACTCCACGTGCATGATGGACGACCAACTTGTGGAGATCGACGCGCGGAAGTTCGAGTTGTCGAGGCGGTTCTCGCTCGCGAAGGGCAAAGAAGGACCGCTCCCCGCCGCGGCCGACGAACATGCGGGTCACGTCATGCCCGGCTCGGCGGCTCCGAAACCGGTGGTGGACCCGGCCGACGTCGGGTATGCCGGCATGAAACACGACATGATCGCGGCGACATGCTCGCCCACCTGGGCGCAGCCATCGGCTGATGGCCGCAAGGTCTTCGTCGCGTGCAACAAGGCCGACGAGATTGTCGAGGTCGACCGCGACAGTTGGTCCATCACCCGCCGCCTGCCAACGGGGCGTGGCGTGTATAACCTCGCGGTGACCGCCGATGGCCGACTGCTGGTGGCCACGCTGAAGCAGGGTCACATGGTGGAGATCTTCGACCTCGCCAGCGGCAAGAGCCTCGCGCGCCTGAAGACGTCGAACAACATCGCGCACGGCGTGACGGTGAGTCCCGATTCGCGCTACGCGTTTGTCAGCAGCGAAGGCGCCGGTTCAGCGCCCGGCAAGGTGGACGTCATCGATCTGCGCGCGCGCGCCATCGTCGGGACCGTCGACGTCGGGCAGCAGGCAAGCGGGATTACGTTCTGGAAGATGATCGGACGCTGACGGGGCCGATCATCTTCCAGAAAGGGTCCGCTGGTCCGTGGGTTCGTGGAGCCGCGCCGTTTGGCTCGGGGCTTTTGTTAGAGGAGACATGATGCGCGAAGCGCCACCGAGAACCCACGCACCGACGGACCGACGGACCCGCAGACTTCTTGCCGCCCTCGCCGTTCTGGGCGCCCTGGGCGCGGCCGAGCACGGGATCGGCGCCCAGACTGCCGCCGACATCCGGGCGGCGTACGTGAAGTCCGAGCACATGATTCCGATGCGGGACGGCGCGAAGCTGTTCACGATCGTCTACACGCCGAAGGACTCGTCGGCCAGGTATCCGTTCATGCTGCACCGCACGCCGTATGGGTCGCCGCCATACGGTGCCGATGCGTACCGCACGTCGCTCGGACCGTCGGCGGATTTCGTGGCAGAGAAGTTCATCTTTGTGTATCAGGACGTTCGGGGGAAGTTCCGATCCGAAGGCGACTTTGTCGTCATGCGGCCCCTGCAGCCTCGACCGAAAGGGCCGCGCGCCACCGACGAGAGCACCGATACGTACGACACCATCGATTGGCTCGTGAAGCAGGTGCCCAACAACAATGGCCGTGTGGGCCAGTGGGGCATTTCGTATCCTGGCTCGCAGACCGTGTGGGGCATGATCGACGCGCATCCCGCCCTCAAGGCGTCGTCTCCACAGGCACCCGCTATCGACATGTTTCTTGGTGATGACTTCCATCACAACGGCGCGTTCAGGCTGATGTATACCTTCAGTTGGCTGGCGGGCAACGCGCGGCCACGCGCGGGCGCGACAGAGACGCGCGGCGGCGGCTTCGACTACGGCACGCCGGACGGCTACCGCTTCTTCCTGGATGCGGGTCCTGTGGCGAACATCAACGAGAAGTACTTCAACTACAGCGTTCCCACGTGGAACGAGTATATGGACCACCCGAACTACGACGACTACTGGGTGCGGCAGAACCCGCTCACGCATGCGACCAACGTCACACACGCGGTGCTGAACGTGGCCGGCTGGTTTGATGCGGAAGACTTCTACGGTCCCCTTGAAACGTATCGCCAGGTCGAGCGTGCTACACCCTCGAACAAGAACCGCATCGTCATTGGACCGTGGCTGCATGGCGGATGGGCGTCGATGCCGGGCGATGCTCTGGGCGATATCCGGTTTGGTTCGCCGACGGGTGATTACTACCGGCGCGAGATCGAGTTGCCGTTTTTCACGCATCACCTCAAGGACAAGGGCGCGGCGCCTACAGCCGAAGCCACCGTCTTTGAAACCGGCGGCAACACGTGGCGCACCTTCGACGCGTGGCCACCTGCCACGACTGAGTCACGCACGCTGTACTTTCAGGCCGATGGCGGATTGTCGTTTTCGCGTCCGACAGCCGCGTCGGCCGCCACGGGCGGGACTTTTGACGAATACGTTTCGGACCCGTCGAAACCCGTGCCGTGGAGCACTGAGGCGCGCACGACACAGGGCCACCTGTGGATGGTGGAGGATCAGCGCTTTGCGGCAGCGCGTCCGGACGTCCTCGTCTATCGCACCGAGCCGCTGACCGAGGACGTCGTGGTCGCTGGGCCAGTTTTTGCATCGATCATCGCGTCCACGACGGGCACCGATGCCGACTGGGTGGTCAAACTCATCGACGTGTATCCAGGCACCGCGCCGGACAACACGCCGAACCCGCGCGGCATCAGGATGGGCGACTTCCAGATGCTTCTGGCCGGTGAAGTGTTCCGCGGCCGCTTCCGGAATTCCTTCTCGAATCCCGAGGCGCTCGTGCCCGGTCAACCGGTGAAGTACGAGTTCGACCTGCGTGACCGCTTCCACAGATTCCTCAAGGGCCACCGGATCATGGTGCAGGTGCAGAGCACGTGGTTTCCGGTCATCGACAGGAATCCGCAAACGTTCGTCAACATCTACAAGGCGAAGGCCGAAGACTTCCGCAAGGCGACGCAGCGCGTTTATAGGACGCCCACGCAAGCGTCAGGGGTGCGCGTGGGGGTGCTGAAATAGTGTCGGGGTCCTGGGCGCTTCGCGCATCCTGATTCCCCAACAAAGCCCCTGCGCCGAACGGCGCAGGCACGACAGACCCCAGGACCCCAGAAC
>ENA-ORBV01001541-ORBV01001541.1-microbial-mat-metagenome-genome-assembly--contig:-NODE-1541-length-50981-cov-20.715622_pt1 | contig 50981 bp, 49 predicted proteins | sample MGYA00237777_ERZ505514 | MGnify/ENA primary metagenome ERZ505514 (study PRJEB26160, sample SAMN06269048) | microbial mat metagenome | isolation source: Oligotrophic lake microbial mat | place... | reverse complement strand
GGCGTCGTCAGGCTGCGGTCTGCGCCGCCCTCGCGATCCTCCTCGCCGCCTGCACCGCGAGCGCCGAGCCGCCGCCGAACGTGGTGGTCATCTTGGCGGACGACCTGCATGTCGGGGACCTCGCGCGGGCGATGCCGCGCGTCACCGAACTCGCCGAACAGGGCGTCCAGTTCGACGCAGCGTTCACTCCGTACGCGCTCTGCGGACCCGCCAGGATTTCCCTGCTCACGGGGAAGCTGCCGCGCACGCACGGCTTCTACACGAACGACCCGACGGGCTTCGACGCCTCGGACACGATCGCGACTCGGTTGCAGGCGGCCGGCTACCACACGACCATCCTCGGCAAGCTGCTCAACAAGCACTGGCTCGCGACCAACATCGAAGCCGGGTGGTCGACCTTCCTGCCGTTCAACCGGCACGACGACCACGGGACCGCGCAGTCGGACGTCCTGACCTCACAGGCGCTCACCTGCATGGCGGGGCCGTCGCCGAGCCTCTGCTACGTCGGGGCTGTCGCACCCCACGGGCCCTTAGAAGGACCCGCTCGATGCGCAGCTCGCGAGACCCCGCCGCGCCCCGAGACCGTCACCGAGAAGCGATGGACGCAACGCATGTCCGCGCTCTGCGGCCTCGACGACCTCGTTGCTTCGATCGTCGAGGCGCGCGGTCCCGACACGTGGGTGATCCTCACCAGCGACAACGGGTGGATCTACGCGGAGAACGGGCGCAACGGAAAGCAGGAACTCGTCCTCGATGCCGCGCAGGTCCCGCTGATCGTCTGGGGGCCAGGTTTACGCGGGCACCACCGGCGCGAGATGGTGTCGCTCGTCGACGTGTCGGCAACCGTGCTGCACCTCGCTGGTGTCTCGCGATCGGGGATCGAGGGGCAGTCCATACTCGGCCTCTTGCGCGAAAGCCCAAATCGATGGGCCGGCCGCCTCGAGATCGAGGGCCGCTAGCCATGTCGCGCGGAATCGCTTCGCCATCAACGCGGCCGGGGGACACTCCGGACTACCGCGCGTTCCTCGCCAGTAAGCGTGAAATCGCGACCGCGGTCGGGTTCGATGCAGGCGTGATTTCTGATCGACTGTTTCCGTTCCAGCGCGACATCGTGCGATGGGCATGCGCTCGAGGCCGGGCTGCGATCTTTGCCGACTGCGGACTCGGCAAGACACCGATGCAGCTCGAGTGGGCGCGGCTCGTGAACGAGCACACCAGGCGTCCCGTCCTGATCCTTGCGCCACTGGCGGTGTCCTCGCAGACGCAGCGCGAGGGCGAGAAGTTCGCCATCGGCGTAACATCATGCCGCATCGCGGCGGACGTGCGCGACGGCATCAACGTCACCAACTACGAGAAGCTCCATCACTTCGACCCGGCCGCATTCGGCGCGATCGTGCTCGACGAGTCATCGATTCTGAAGGGTTTCGATGGCGCGATGCGGAAGGCAATCACTGATTTCGCGCTATCGATCCACTACCGGCTGGCGTGTACCGCAACGCCGGCCCCGAACGACCTGATCGAGCTTACGAACCACGCGGAGTTTCTCGATGTGATGTCGGGGAAGGAAATCCTCGCGCTGTTCTTCCGGCAAGACGGCAATACGACGCACGCATGGCGGCTGAAGGGGCATGCCCGCGAGGACTTCTGGCGCTGGATGGCATCGTGGTCGGTGGCCCTCCGTAAGCCGTCCGACTTGGGATACGACGACGCGGCATTCACGCTCCCCCCGCTCACTGTGCACGAGCACTCGGTTGCGGCGAAGCCCGCGACCGGCGAGCTGTTCGCGACGCACGCGACATCACTTGCTGACGTTCGGGCCGCGCAGCGCGGCTCGCTCGCCGAGCGAGTGGCCATGTGCGCCGCGATGGTCAACGCATTGAGCGATCCGTGGATCGTCTGGTGCAATCTGAACGCCGAAGCTGATGCACTCGCGAGAGCCATCCCAGACTCGGTGAACATCCAAGGCTCCAACTCGGCGAACGAGAAGGAGTTGGCGCTGCTTAACTTCGTGAGCGGCAATGTGCGGGTGCTGGTGAGTAAGCCCACCATCTGCGGCTTCGGGATGAACTTCCAGCACTGCGCAAACGTAGCATTCGTCGGACTTTCGTACTCGTACGAGCAGTTCTATCAGGCCATCCGCCGATGCTGGCGGTTCGGGCAAGCCAACCCAGTGAACGCCCACATCGTAATTGCGGAGAACGAGGGCGCGGTGAAGGCGACTATCCAGCGAAAGGAGCGTCAAGCGATGGAGATGATGGCAGAGATCGTGCAGCGTATGGCCGGACTACAGCTCGATGGCCAGAAACGCGACGTGATGGAGTACCGCGAGGACCTCACAACCGGCGACGGCTGGACATTGCGACTCGGCGACGTGGTGAAGCGGCTACGCGAGATCCCCGACGACACGGTTGGACTCACCGTCACCAGCCCACCGTTCCCCGGCATGTACGCATACACCAACTCGCCGCACGACATCGGCAACGTGCGCTCAATCGGCGAAGCGATCGAGCACCTCAAGTTCCTGATTCCCGAGCTACTGCGCGTGACGATGCCGGGGCGGTCGTGCTGCCTACACCTGACGCAAACCCTCGCGTTCAAGGGCAAGGACGGATACATCGGAGTCAAGGACTTCCGTGGCGCGATGATCCGCGAGATGGAGGCCGCCGGCTGGGTTTACTACGGCGAGGTCGCGATCGACAAGGATCCGCAGGTCAAGGCGATCCGCACGAAGGATCGCGGGTTGCTGTTCAAGACGCTGGCGACCGAGAGCGCGCACATGCACATGGCGCTCGCCGACTATCTGATTCAGTTCCGCAAGCCAGGCGAAAATCCTCGTCCGATCCGTGCGGGAATTTCGGAGAAGTACAACAACGCCGACGGCTGGATCACTCAGGAGGAGTGGATCGAGTGGGCGGCGCCGGTCTGGTATCGCCAGCGCCCAGAGTACCCAGGTGGCATCCGCGAGACGGACGTGCTTCAGGTCGCGCCCGCACGTGGGGCAGATGATGAGCGGCACCTTTGCCCACTGCAACTCGGGGTGATCGAGCGCGCCGTCAAGCTATGGAGCGCGCCCGGGGACCTAGTACTCGATCCGTTCAATGGCATCGGATCGACCGGCTTCGTTGCACTCAAACTGAACCGCCAATACGCCGGGTTCGAGCTTAAGGAATCGTATTGGCGCGTGGCACTTAAGAACCTCGACCGGGCCGTGAACGAGCGTGAGCAGAATGACCTGTTCACCGTGCCTGCGCAGGGGCTTCGTACCTGCGACGCGGCCACCGCATGACGCTCCGTGAGATGCAGGCGCAGGCGCATGCCTTGCGCCACTCCTCGGCGGCTTCGGCTACCTCCGTCGTGATCAGCATGAGAAGCCCGAGCGGTGGGCGGTCAGTTGAGCAGTTCGACAAGGCCACACTCGCGGAGGAGCTGGCCGACATCATCATCCGCGTTGGCGACGCCGCTTCGCACTGGGAGATCGACCTCGAAACCGCCGTCGTCGAGAAGATGCGACGCAACCGCGAGCGGCCTGTGCGCCACGGCGGGAAGCGGTACTGATGTCGCCCACCACCATCCTCGTCCGCGCACTGCGCGAATACCGACTATCCACCGGGCACTGCACGCGTTGCGGTCACAACCCGATCGCCCGTGATCGCAAGTCGTGCCGGTCCTGCCTGCGAGACATGGCGGAAGAGGCTGCGGAACGTCGCGCCCGGGTGGGGCGCGCATGAACGCGCTCTACGAAATCCAGTCCCTACGCCGTGCCGCGTAACTTCCGGGGAATCCCCGTCCCTTCAGGGCGGGGAGGATGTCAACTGTTCACAGTGCCTGCGCAGGGGCTTCGTACCTGCGACCAGCGATCGCAGCAGCGACAGCGAAGGCTACACCAGGCACGAGGGTCCGTGTGGTGGAGATAGAGACGGAGCGCGTGGTGTCGGAGATTCACGGGGCGGCCACATGACCCGCGTCACCATCACCACCGACACTGGCCCCCTCGACATCCACGGCACCGTTATCGGCGACGACATTCTCGCCGTGCACGAGACGATCCGCCGCAAGCTCAGCGTGGCACCATTGGCACCATTCACGCTGTCGCACCTACCGACCGGCTACGCGTTGATCCGCGGCTACACCGAGACGGTCCTCGTGAAGGTCGGCAAGGCTCTCGTAACACTCGTGCCCGACGTCCTGGCGCTCACCGACCCGAAACAGATCACAGCGCAGATGCCGGGGTTGGTCGTTGACTGGCTCTGGCACTGCCACCGCGATGGGTGGATGGAACCGCCCTCGCTGAACGGCGCAGTCGCGCCAAGGGAGAAGATCATGCCGAAGCAGAAGACGTTCAAGGCTGGCCCAGCGGCCCAGAAGATCGTGCGCCAGCTCGTGCAGAGTATGACGACGGAGAATCGCAAGGCCTTCCACGAGGGACTGCGCGTCGCGACCAAAGATCACATCGCCAACGCGCTGCTCGAGGCGTTCGACGCCGGCAAGGGCGGCTGTTTGTTTTCGCAGGATTGAGGGGAATCAGCGCCGGGCGTCTCCTCTCTCGGCGCTGAAAGGGACCGATCTTGGGCGCCTTGCCTCGCTCGGGGTCGGTCCCAACATGGAGGTGTGGAGCGTGACCCGCTTGTGCGCAAGTCCGTCATTCCCAGGATCGTTCTGTCGCTCAGCCTTCAGCTTGACAATAAAGTGCCTGCGCAGCGGCTTCGTAGCTGCGACGATCGGTAGATTCGGCGCTGGGATGCGCCTGGTGGGGTTGTTTATGGCGCGGTTCCGCAAGGTGGACGTTCGAACGTGGGGCGACGAGCGCTTTCAGCGGCTATCAAAGCCGGCTCCGAATGGGCAATCACTCTGGTGGTACCTGCTCACCAATCCGGACACGACGAGTTTGCCGGGCCTCTATCGCTCTGGTGCTGCGGGGATGGCGGAGTCTCTCGATTGGCCGCTCGAAGGCTTTCGGGAAGCCTTCGTCGAAGTGTCCCGCGAGGGTATGGCGAAAGCCGACTGGAAGGCGCGCGTCATCTGGGTTCCGAAGGCGATTCGATACAACGAGCCAGAGTCTCCCAATGTCATTCGCAGCTGGCGCACAGCATGGGACGAGATGCCTGAGTGCGACCTGAAACGCGAGGCGTATCAAGTACTTAAAGCCTACTGCGAAGCCAAGGGTGAAGGCTTCGCTAAAGCCTTCGACGAAACATGTGCGGCACCTTCGACAAAGACTAAGGCTAATCAGGAGCAGGAGCAGGAGCAGGAGCAGGAACAGGAACAGGAGCAGGAAAAGAAACTCGCTTCGCTCGTTTGCTCACGCGCCGAAAGATCGAAACGCCCGAAGCGCGAACCTCCAACTGGATTCGCGGAATTCTACGCCGCCTATCCGCGGAAGAAGCAACGCCCCGATGCCGAACGCGCGTGGTCGAAGCTCGATCTCGACGATGACCTTCGGCTTGCGATCACCGCCGGGCTCGATCGCGCGAAGCGGTCGAGGGACTGGACCGAGAATGCCGGCAAGTTCATCCCGTACCCGGCAACGTTCCTGAACGGGCGCCAGTGGGAAGACGACTACGACGCCCCAACTCGAGCATCCCCACCCCAGCGCGCGCTCACCGCCGCCGGAACCACCATGCAGAACGTCCGCAACATGCTCGAGGAGGTCCGCGAAAATGAGCCCCGTTGAAGCGGCCGAATTGGTCGCGATGGTCGCTGCCACCTACCCCGTCCCGGGGTGGGAGCCCGAGACGATGAAGATCTGGCGCTCGATGATCGCGGACTTGGACGATGGCATCACGGCGCACGTGATCGACGACTGGATCAAGACGCACGATCAGCGACCGTCGATCGCAGCAATCCGCCGTGCCGTGGCGGACAAGCAGCTCGGCAACATCGCAGGCCAAAAGCTCTTCATGCCGCCCGACGAAGCATGGGAGTACGTGCACCGCTGCTTCGGGATTGTCGGGCAGTACCGGGACTTCCCCGACGAACACCCGCTCGTGAAAGAGGCCGTCGAGCGCATGGGCTGGATCGGCATGTGCAGGAGCGAAAACCTCGACGTGCTGCGTGGCCAGTTTCGAATGGCGTACACGGCACTGCTCGAGCGCAGCTTGGGCGAAGCCGCAGCAAGCCAAGGCGCCGCGTCGATGCCACAATCGCTCCTGCCAGAATCCGCCAATGTTGGCGAAGTTCGACGGCTGACGGTGGCGAAGTGAGTGAGCCGGCGTCGATGCGCGAGGGCCTTCGCTCGGCGCTGAAACGAATCGGTGGGCTGTGGCTCGAGCGGCAGGAGTCACGTTGCGACTGGTGTCGAAGCATCCTGACCAACGAAGACGTCGAGGCCTACGTCGACTTCTGCATGGAACTCGGGAAGCTGCTGCCAGGGACGCGGAAGCGCATCCCTGAGCCGAAGGTGCCGTGCCTCGACTGCGCCGGTGGCGCGTTCACCGAACTGGTCGACGGCGTGCGATTCTCGCCGAACATCCGACCGTCGACGGACCCACCGGATCCGTGGTCGCGGCCGCTGTACCGAGGAGGCGTGGATAGTCGTCCCGCTCTGGCCACTGTCGGTGTGGGTACGCGATCTTGACGGTGGGGCTCGACCGCATTGAGTTCGTCGTGCCTGGAATCCCTGCTCCTCAGGGAAGCCATAGGGCATTCATGCCACGCGGTGCGCGATTCCCCGTGGTGACCGACGACAACCCGCGGACGAAGCCGTGGCGCGCGGTCGTTGCGGTGGTGGCCGGGCAGCACCGACCCGCGAAGCTACTCGATGGGCCATTGTCGCTCACGGCTCGATTCTTTCTGCCGCGACCGAAGTCCCTACCGAAGCGCATCGAGCATCCAGCGAAGAAACCCGATCTCTCGAAGCTCGTCCGGGCGATCGAAGATGCGCTCACCGGGATCATCTGGCGCGACGACGCACAGGTCGTGCACGAGAACGCGTCGAAGCACTACGGGGAGCCACGCTGCGAGATTCTAGTGATGGTTCTGCCACGGAAGGAGTCACCGTGCCTGCGCAGCGGCTTCGTAGCTGCGACCGGAGAGTCCAACCGAAGCAATCACCCCCCCACGCGAGCAGCGGCGGCCCGTGCGCGCCGATCGCCCCCAGGTTGATACCAGTGCCAGGGTCCATGTCTTCAAAGCCCGCACAGCGGCCTCGTAGCTGCGACATGCTGATTCCCCTGTTTGGGTTGCGGGGCGATTCGCGGGGCCACCTCCACACGAGATCAGCCGCGCCCCGGTCCACTTGCCGGGCTGGATCGGTAGGAAGCGGCCTATGGCACGTTCCCAGGGGCTGCAGCTCGCGGCGCCGAGCGGGCCCACTTGATGACCCCGGCATATTTGCGGCTCCTCGAACTTGACCTGGCAACTTCCGGTAGCTACTTTTAGTAAATCTTTTTGGGGGTGGTGATGGCGAGGCCCAAGGACCAGAAACCGCTCGGGATCCAACGTCCCACTGCCTACATAGGGACTTGATTGGCGGCCCCCTTCCGGGCTAGACTCCGGGTTGTCAGGTACCGGACGTCTAGTTAGGCGCCTAGTGCTTCGGGAGGCCCCGGTATGAGTGTTAGTGGCACTCAGCCGGGGCTCTTCTATTTTTATAGATGTAGCTGCTCTTCCTTTGCCCCTCCAAGAGGATGGATGTGATCATGCAGGACACGACTAGGCGGGTACGGGCCACGGCCCCACGTGGAGCCGTAGTGTCTTCCGGGGACTTCCTCAAGGACGCTGGGAAAGTCTTACGACAGGTTACGCGGGTAAGCCACGTCGCCGTTACGGACGGCCACGGCAAGCTCGTCATGGTCGTGTCCGGCCAACGTCGCGACCTGGCCTAGCACCGTAGGTGAGCGCATCTCCCGAGGGAGCTGCCCTCGATCGGACGAAAGAGGTCGTTCGGCGGTTCCTAAGGGACTTCTCCGGCTGTGAGTTCGCCCGGAGCTTGGCGCAAAAGGCCAACTCGCCCTCAAACGGACTTGTGTGGACCGCGTTTGCCTCCCCCGCGCCCGAGGATCTAGTAACCCACCTCGACGCCTTCTTGCTGGCGGCGATTGCGGAAAACAAGGCGGCCGTGGCCGTCCCACGACCCGAACGCGCCGCTCTGCTTGGTGGTCAAGTTCTAGCGGCATGACCTGTTCACGATTAGTCTGGAGAATAGCGCCGCTACCAAGATGTTGGCGAGTGATGGCGGGCGGTACTGGGTTAAGAACTGGACGGGCGCTCCGCAGTAGACCCTTTCGGCATCCCGCCGCCCCGTCAAATTAGGACACTACCCACAGTGCCTGCGCAGCGGCTTCGTACTTCGCGTTGATCGGGTGTAGACTCGAAGCAGCAACAACGTTCTCATAGTGCCTGCGCAGCGGCTTCGTAGCTGCGACTCGAAGCCTGCGCAGGGGCTTTCGTTGCTGCGACAAGGGGGTTGTGGGTGTGGGTGAAATCAGAGAACCGGTTGAAATCTTCCTGAATCAACTGCACTACAGCGTCACGGAGGAAGAGCTGGCGACGGCTCTTTCTGACCTCGGGAAGATCTCTCGCGTGCATATCGGCAAGGACGAAGACGGCAAGTCGAGGGGGTTCGCCGTCGTGCGAATGTTGTCACTCGCCGACTTAGCGACGACGATCGAGTCGGCCTATGGGCGCGAGTTCTGCGGTATGCGAATCCACGTCGAGAGGGCGCGCCCGAGGCAGACCGAAGCGGACATGTGGGCGAGGCGGAGCGCGTGATTACTCGCGTTTCATGAATCCGCAGTGATGAAACCTGATGCCAGCTAGGCGCGGAGCCCCGAAAGGTCGCAAGGGACAGCTCCCGTGGCGACGCGATCGCGACGTTCTCGACCGCATGGAGCGCGTCGAGCGACTCCGCCTGGCGGGGGCGTCATGTCGCGCGATCAGCCAGTCGATCGGCGTAAACGAGAAGACGATCCGCATGGACGTAGCTCGCCTGGCCGAGCTGTGGGTCGAGCGCGTCGGGGACAGCCAGGAAGCGCATCGGGCAAGGGCCGCGGCCGTACTTGAGGAAGTCGCGCGCCGAGCATTTGAGGCTGCGGACTTCGACGAGAAATGCGAGCGATCGGTCCTGTTCGGCGAAGAGGTCGAGATCCGCGGCACGAAACGAACCGCCCGCCGTGACGACAACGACTCAGCCTCGTTCAAGGGTCAGAAGGTCGCCGCTCTGAACCTCGCCCGGCAGTCAACCATGGACTGGGCCAAGATCATGGGCGTGGTGGTCGACAAGGTGGCGCAGACCGACGGCGCCGGAAACGACCTGAGCCTCGCCGACCTCGCAGCTCGAGCACGGGAGGCTCGTGCGCAGCGCGAAGCAGCCACGTCCACTCACGGCTGACGAACTCGACTTCGTCAGTGAGACTGAAGCCAACCCTAATTTCTTCGGGGAGTACGTCCTCGGTCGGGACCGGTGGGAGGTCCAGAAGCAGATCGCGGATGACCTGACCGTCCCGCGAGCGCGCATCGCCGTCAAGGGTGCGAACGCCACCGGGAAGACGAACCTATCCGCAGACACCGTTCTATGGTGGACGATCCATGGCGGCATCACGATCACCACCGCCCCGACGTTCCGTCAGGTCACCAAGACGATGTGGCCCGCGATCCGCACGGCCCACACGAAAGCCCGATACCCGCTCGGGGGGAAGCTGCTCAACACCGAGCTGCAGATCGCGCCGGATATCTTCGCGCTCGGCATGTCGACCGACGCCGGCGTCAACGCCTTGGGCTTCCACGGCCGGATCTTGGTCGTGATCGACGAGGCCCCCGGCATCGGGACGGGGATCTTCGACGCCGTCCGTGGTATCCGCGCCGGCGGCGACGTCCGCATTCTGATGCTTGGCAATCCCGACGTCGAAGGCGGTCCGTACAGCGAGGCGTTCACCGCGGTCGGAAGCGGATACCGCTGCTACACCATCTCGGCCTTCGACACGCCGAACCTAACGACCCTGAAGAAGCGCCCGGAGGAGCCGTGGCAGGAGACGCTCAAGACGCTGCTCGAGCTGTCGCCCGACGCGCTCGAGGACAACGTGCGCCCCTACCTCGCCACCCGTCACTGGGTGAAGGAGATGTACGTCGAATGTGGCGTCGACTCCCCGCTCTGGGAGTCGAGGGTGCTCGCGCAGTTCCCGAGCCAGAGCCAGTACGCGGCCTATCCCTTGGCGTGGCTCGAAGCTGCGAAGAAGCGGACGATCGAGGTCCCGGCCGATGCCGACTGGCAGGCTGGCATCGACGTGGCGGAGGCCGGCGAGGACGAGACCGTGCTCACCGTCCGTCACGGCCCGATGATCCAGCCGGGGTTCCCGATCTCATGGTCGAAGAACCCCGAGACGATCCAGGGCGAGATGATCGAGGCCCTCAAGCCGTTCAGGGGCAAGGACATCATCGTCGCGTATGACGCGATCGGGGTGGGCGCGTACTTCGCCACCCCACTGAAGCAAGCGGGCTTCCGGTGCGTGCCGATCAAGGTGTCAGAGTCACCGACCGACAAGGAGAACTTCCCCCTCTTGCGCGATGAGATGAGTTGGGCTCTCCGCGATCGGATGAAGCCCGACGCGGACGGGATGGCGCAGTTCGGCGGCCTCGTGGACGAGAAGGCGTTTCGCCAACTCGCCAACATTCGCTACGCGCCAGACAGCCAAGGCCGACGAAAGTTCGAGTCAAAGGAGTCCCTCAGAAGGCGCGGCGCGAAGTCTCCCGATCGGGCGGAATCGATCATGTTGGCATTCTCCGCTAGAGCGAGAGCCAACCTGCAGTCGCAGATCTTCGTCGGTCGTGTTCGTAGGTAGACCTTCGTTATGATACATTCTCCCCACGGTCAGCCGGCGGACCGTGCCTGCGCATCGGCTTCGTAGCTGCGACACGATCACGGCGACACCCGACACGATCACGTCGATACCCGAGAGGTGTCTCTCGATGAAAATAGCTGCGTCTCGACGTCCGCCGCTCAGAGGGCATCGCCATTCCACGGTTTCTTGACGCCGCTGCGGATCGGCTTCGAGGCCTGATCGGTTCGCGCGCGCCAATGCGCGTTGCTGAACCGACACAGCGTCGCTCGAACGATGCGCTTGCGGAGTGGGCACACTCCAGATCTACCAGGGGGCGCCGGCGGTCGATCTCGGTAAATCCATACAAGGAATCAATCCCCGTCTTTACCTGCACGTCGATCCTGGCGGATGCGATTGTGCAGATGCCGGTGCGGATCTACAGCGGCCGCGACCGGCGCACGGCGAAGGAAGTCACCAACGGCCCCGTGGTCAAGCTCTTCGAGCGACCGAACGAGGTGCAGGAGCAACCTGACTTCATCCGCACGGTGGTCCTACAGGCGGGGCTCGGCGGAACGACCAAGATCCAGAAGATCGGCGAGACCGCCAAGACTCGGCTGGCGGAGCAACTGATCCCCCTCGGCCCTGACGGCGCAACACCAGATCGTCCGAGCAACAACCTGTTCAAACTCGACGGGTGGTTCGTTGCGAACAACGGGCAGAAGCAGAAGCTGCAGCCGCATGAGATCGTACTCGTCAAGTACGCAGATGACCCCAACGACCCACTGATGGGCGTGTCCCCCGTTGGTGTTGCCCGTCGCTCGATCGAGATGGGAATCCTCGGGCTGGAACGGAACCGCTCCCTCCTAGAGAGAGACGGCCGCAAGGAGGGTGGGCTCTTCTACAGGGGGACCGGGACACTCGACGAGGACCAGGTCAACCAGGTCCAAGATCAGCTCGAGGAGAACTCCGGCCCCGATGGTGCCGGGTACGTCCCGATCTTCGGTGGCGACTTCGAGTATCGATCGTTCTCGATGTCAATGCGCGACCTCGAGTGGGCCGCGGCGATGAAGCTCGATCTCGAGGGTGCGTGTCGGATCTACCGGATCCCGCCGATTTTCGCGGGCATCTACGACAACGCCGGCTGGGCAGAGGCGGGGGTCAAGACACAGGAGAAGCTGCTCTACCGGAACGCAGCCCTACCCTTCGTCACCAGGATCGAGCAGGCCCTCACGCTTGGGGTCCTTCGGCCGTTCGACCCCAACTTGTCGGTCTGGTTCGACCGCGACGCCGTCGATGCCCTGCGCGACGACATCAACGCGAAGCTTGACACCGCAGCGAAGCTGCTAGAACTCGGGTGGACGCAGAACCAGGCGAACAAGTCACTGGAGCTTGGCCAAGAGGACACCGCGTGGGGCGGCGAGTCATTCGTCGATGGCGGGAAGACGACGCGGACGTCGATTGTCGAGCTTGCTTCCCTGCCGATGGATGAGCCCGACCCGGCAGTCGACGGCCCACCCGCTCCCGCAGTTGTGCCCGCGGATGGGACCGAACCTGATCCCGCAGTTGATCCAGTCGTCGACCAGCCGAAGCCCGACGACCAGACCGCATCGCTGGAGTTCCCGCATCTGACCACTGCTCAACTGGAGCTGTGGCGGACGCACATGCGCGCTCTGCAGCCGGGAGAGAAGAAGCTCCTCGGGCGGATCAGGCGGAACCTGCTCAAACAGCGAGCGGCGGTGTTGGCCGCGTTGCGCGGTGATCCACAGGCGCGGAAAAAGCCGAAGCAACAGGACGTCGAGGAAGCGGCGAGTGCTTTCGATTCGCGCGACCTGGCGAACCAGATTCTCCCGCTTGTTGAGGATGCCTACGCGACGGCCAGCGTTGCCGTCGTCGCTGAACTGGCAAAGCTCGGCATCGAGTCCAGCGTCGCGAAGGACATTCTCGAGACCAACATCCCACAGTTGGCGTCGAGCTACCGCGAGAAGCGCATGGGAATCACGGTCGAGATCGGCGACCACATCCGCGAAGCCGTTGGCAAGACGTTGGCCCAAGGCTACGCGAGCGGCGAAGGGCTGTCGGAGCTGGTGTCGAGGATCCAGCGCGTGTTCAACGCGGGCGCGCAAAGAGCCAGGACGATCGCGCGGACCGAGATCAACTCGGCCAACAACAACGCCCGACACGAGATCATGAAGGACGCCGGGGTCGCGCGGAAAAGCTGGTTAACCGCAGCGGATGAGCACGTCCGCGAGAGCCATGTCACAGCCGGGCAGGAGGGCATCATCCCCTTCGCGCAAAAGTTCTCAAACGGCCTCGATGCGCCGCACGATCCGAATGGTCCAGCAAGCGAAATCATTTCTTGTCGTTGTGTCGCGCTAGCTCACGCACCAGAGTGACGGAGGAAAGCCATGCAATCTCAAGTCGTCAGATCATTCCTCGGCAGAACCGAACGCGGTCCCCTTGGGCTCTTTGGGCTCGACGCTCCGAGTGGTGGCGACCGTCGCTCGCTGAAGCGAGACCTCGACGACGGGCGGCGCATCTTGCTCCGCAGACCGGGCGTTGCCGAGATCCGCGCAATCGACAAGAAATCGCGCGAGGTCGAGATCGTCGCGTCGACATCCGGCGTCAAGCGCGACGGCAACGCGATCTACCACTCGGACGCCGCGTGGGACTTCACCAACTTCGCGAAGGTGCCGGCGATGCTGTGGTCACATGACTACGGCTCGGCATTCGCGCCGCCGGGCTTGCCCACTGGATTCTGGAGATCGTGGGGCATCGAAAAGTACAAGGGCTCGAAGGCTCTCTGTATGCGCGGCTACCTCGAGGACGACGAGTTTCCCGAAAAGATCTGGCGCCGGATCCAGAGCGGCTCGATCCGTGCCGTCTCGATCGGCTGGAACCCGCTCAAGTTCGAGGAGTTGCTCGACGACACCGGCCAGCAGGCGGGCTGGGTCTTCACGCTGAACGAGCTCTACGAGTGCTCGTGGGTCGTCATCGGCGCCGACCCGGATGCGGGCGTGCGTAACTCTCTCCAGGCCTACGAGGGTCTGAACGAGCAAGAGCTCGATGCGTTCAATGGACGTCGGGTGCACGAGTTTTCGAGAGGCGTGGCCTACGTCCTCGACCACCGCGAAGCCCCGACCGAGCTCGTGCGCTCGCTTCGCACGAAGAGTGGAGTCGCACTCATGGACATGGAAGCACTGTCGATGGACGAGTCACCGTCGGTTGTTCAAGCGGAAGCGGTACCGGTCGAGCCCGCGGTCTATCCGGTCGCACCCCGGGAGCCCGAGACTCCCGAGCAGCCTGAACTCGCGCCAGCAACGCCCGTTGTGCCGGAGCCTGCCGAGGAGCCGGTTCCGACTGCTCCGGATCCGGGGCAGGCCACAGCGGCGCTCGTCCCCGAGATTCGCATCGGCAAGAAGATGGCCGGCCAGCGACTCAAGGAACTAAAGGGCTACCGCGCCTCGCTGATCTCTGTGACCGAGGGAATCAGCGCGCTCATCGCGCAGCTTGAGGGCCAGGCCGAGGAGCCCGCTGCTGAGTCGGAGACTGCAGCCGCCACGGCACCGCTCGACCTGAGTGCACTACGGCTCCTCGCCGACGCATTGGCCGACGAAGTGTCGCCACAGAAGCAGTACGTGGCCGAACTTTTTGGCGACCTACTCTCAAAGGCTGACGAACTTCGTGCTATCGTCGCTCCGTCTTCCGCGGCCAGCGACGCCTAAGGGCTGTCACGCTGCGTCAAGCGGCATCTCACCTTCACTTCACACGACACGTTCACGCTCCGGTCCTCGATTGAGGACAGACTGGAGTGTCAGTCGTGGCAGTCGTAGAAACGAAGATTCCGGCGCAGACCCATCCGGGCGAAGCGCCAATGCTCAACATCGACCAGAATTCCGAACTTCACAAGATCCGCGATGCCCTCGAGCTAGTCCTCGAGGGACACAGGGATTTCAAGCGCGAGATCCCGAACCTCGTGACCCAAGAGTCGCTGCAGAAGTTCACTCCCCAGGTCGAGAACATGGGTCGCAAGCTCGATGAGATCGAGCTTCGCGTCAAGTGGCTCGACGAGCACCAGCCGCGGGGCGGGAAAACCTACACTGCCGATCCGTTCGGCAACTTCGAGTCCGCTCGTGAGGGCCGCCTCCGCTCGATGGGCAAGTGGTTCTCGGTGGCTGCTGCCGCCGAGGAAGGTGCGCGCAACCTGCCCGATGGCTACGAGTACCGCGCCGCGACGGCCGGCACCGATACCGCCGGCGGTGTGTACGCCCCGATCGAGACGATCAACGACACCATCCGCATCATCAAGGAGCAGTCGATCGCGCGCCAGCGCGCGCGGAACATCTCCGCTCCCGGTCAGCGGCAGGTCGAGGTCCCGACCGTGGTCTCGGGCCTGACCGCCGAGTTCCCGGGAGAGGGTACAGCTCCGACTGGTTCGGATGTCGTCTACTCCTCGAAGTCCGCCAGCAGGCTCACTCTCGACGAGTGCGTCGTCTACACGTCCGTGTCTCAGCAGCTCCGCGGTGCCGCGCTGGAGAGCTTCGAGCCGGTCCTCGCCGAGTTGTTCGCCGAGGCCATCGCGGCCAAGGAGAACGCGGCGCTGTTCTCGATGACTACTCCCTTCACCGGCATCGTCCAGACCACGGGTATTGGCAACTGGAACGAGGGCGGCTCTGCCACCTCGGGCAAGACGCACTACTCCGCGGTGTCGTTTGCCGACATCGTCAACACCCTCAATCAGGTCGCGTCGAACTGTCGCGGCAACGCCGAGTGGGTGATGCATCCGGACATCTTCATCTATCCGATGCTGCTCACCGACACCGCGGGAAACCCGATCTACGGCACGAACTACGCCGACGGGTTCTTCACTCACCCGGTGCCGAGTCCGATCACCGCGGCTCCGGCCCGGCTGCTCGGAAAGCCCTGCTGGTTCTCGGAGCAGATGCCGAACTCCAACGCCGTGTCGAGGATCTTTGCGATTGTCGGCGACATGAAGAAGGCCGTGTTTGTCGACGGCCTGAACATGGGCCTACGCTTCGACGACAGCGTGCTCTTCAAGGAGCGCATGCGCGCTATCATGTTCTTCGAGATGTTCGCCTCGAAGGTCATGGTCGCGTCCGCCTTTGCCGGCATTAAGACAGCCGCGAGCTGATCGTCGCCAGGTAACGCAACAGCCGGGAGGGGCGTCCCATGTGCCCCTCCCGGACTCACCTTCACAGGAGACAAGTATGGCTCAAGTTCGCATCACCGGTCGCGTCTACACCATCGAGGGCTGGGTCAAGCCCGGCCCTCGGGCGTCGTTCGTCGACCGCGACCTCCCGCAAGCAGAGGCCGAGCGCCTGGTCGGGATGTTCCCCGATAAGGTGGAGTTCGTCTCCCCCGACGACGAGAAGCGCGACAGCTTCCCGCGCAAGGGAATGGATCGCTCCATCAAGTCCGCGATGACGCGGTGAGTCCGGTGCGCCTGCACTGGGCGATGCTCAACACCGACGCCGACGCGGCCGGGAATTCATTGGGCTACCGGACGGCGTCCGTTGCCTTGCGCGACGCTGTGGCTGCGGCCGGCGTCGAGGTCACCAACGACGCCGACACTGCGCTGCACTTCTGCCACCCGGCGAACTTCGAGCCGATCCCGGGCAAGGTCAACTACCTCTTCACGATGTACGAGGCGATGCCCGTACCGCCTGAGTTCGAGCGCGGGTTCGCCGAGGCCGACCACGTCATCACGCCGTCGAAGTTCTGCCTCGACCTCTTTGCCCCTGCCCTGAAGGCCACGCGCAAGCGCTGCTCCGTTGTCCCGCTGGGCTTCGACCCGAAGCTGTGGACCTACGAGCTACGACGTCCACCTCGGGATGAGGGTCTGCGGGGACCGTTCGTGTTCCAGCACTGCGGCGCACCAAATGCCCGCAAGGGTGCGATCCGCCTCGCGAACGCATGGAAGCTCGCAGGGTTCGCCCAGTGCGACGACCTGCTGCTCTACTTGAAGACCACCGATGAGAATGGTCTGGGCAAGATGGTGAAGCTCGGCAACACGATCTTCGACAGCCGGAAGCTCCCCCGCCACGACCTGGTCACGCTCTTTCACGAGGCGCACTGCGCGGTTCTGCCGAGCACCGGTGAGGGCTGGGGTCTCATCATGCAAGAGGCACTCGCGACCGGCCTGCCGCTCATCACCACGAAGTACGGCGGGCAGTTGGACTTCCTCGACGAGAGCGTGTGCTCCTTCGTGACGCACACCTTCGACGAGACGACGGATATCTTGGGGTGGACGCATCGTGAGGCATTCGCCGACGTCGGGTCACTCGGGCGGAAGATGCTCGACGTGTACCGGAACTATCCCAGGGCATTGGCGAAGGGCGCACGGGGGGCGCTGCGCATGCACTCGGCATGGACATGGAAGCACGCCGGCGAGAAGCTACGCTCTGTCCTTGAGCAGCTCGAACGCAAGGCCGCGGCGTAGATTCCGCCACTGTTGGCGCGTTTCGCGCTGAACCGCGCGCAACATCTTGCGCGTTCAGGAGTATCATCGGACGTGCGCACATTGGTTCTGTTGATGCCGCCGGATGGATGCGACGCAATCGACGCAGAGACGGCGATGATTCAGCTCGAGCAGCTGGCCAAGAGGGGGCTCGATGTGGAGACGATCATATTGGCGCCTGGCTGGACTCGCGAAGTGTACCGAGACGACGAAGTTATCGTCATGCTAAAGGATCACGACGCATGAGTACTCACGTCGAAGTCGCGCTCACCGCTCCGCTTCCCGCGTCTGGGACGATGGAATTTACCGACGTAGGCCACGTCAGGGTGTCGTTCGACATCGACCTCGCGGGCGAGGTCTACCGCGCGATCCTGACCAAGAAGGCGCCCGACTTCGCGAAACTGACACAGGAGTCGATTGCGGCAGTTGTCGCGGCGCTGGTCGCAAAGGTTGGCGCACAGAAAACCGTGCTCGACGCGTTGCTGGTTAAAGAGACGCAGCATTGAACTTGGCAGCGTGCTCGTGAGTCGCCAGATTATCACCCACTCCGCTTTCGTGGCGCGCATCTTGCGCGTCGCTGAGATCGCCGCGCAGCGTGCCGTGCCTGTCGTGATCGGCGGCGAGACCGGCGTCGGCAAGGAACTTCTCGCTCGGTTCATCCACGAGTCGAGCCCGCGCAAGGATAAGCCATTCGTGGCGATCAACTGCGCCGCCATCCCCCGCGACCTCCTGGAGTCCGAGCTGTTCGGCTACGAGCGCGGAGCGTTCACCGGCGCGACGATGAGGAAGCTCGGCAAGTTCGAGCAGGCCAACGGCGGGACGTTGCTCCTCGATGAAATCGGCGAGATGGAGACGGTCCTGCAGGCGAAGTTGCTCCGGGTGTTGCAGGAGCGGGAACTCGATCGGCTCGGCGGGTCGTCCCCCGTCCCCCTAGACGTGCGCATCATCGCAACCACCAACCGCAACCTGCGTCAGATGGTCGACAACGGCACGTTCCGGGCTGACCTGTACTACCGGATGAACGTCCTATTGCTGACGATCCCGCCGCTGAGAGAACGACGCGACGACATCATCCCACTGGTCGAGCACGTGGTCGGGCAGTTCTCGGCGCGGCCGCTGTCTCTATCACCGGAGGCGAGCATCATGCTCCGTCAACATCCGTGGCCGGGGAACGTCCGCGAACTCGAGAACGTGATCCATCGGGCAGTACTACTGTGCGCCGGCGACGTGATCGAAGGGCAGGACATCCAGCTCGAGCTGGTGCCTGAGGAGTTCCGCGCACTGGGTTCGCTTGCTGGGTTGACGCTCGCAGAGGTCGAGCGGCGACTGGTCGAGGACACGCTGATCGCGACGGGCGGCAATCGCATCGCGGCGGCAAAGATGATGGCAATCGGGGAGCGCACGATCCGCAATAAGCTCGCGATCTACGGAGGAGATAGAGACGATGGTCGCTGACCAACAGCGAGCGCAGGCCCCGTCCTTTAGGGCGGGGTAAGCGAGCCATAAATGCGTCAACGCCTACAGCCCACGACGGACGAAGCCGAAGCACTTCTGGAGCATGCTGCTCAGGCACGCTTCGTCTGGAATCTCGCCCTTGAGCAGGCGAACCAGTACCGCCACGATCGTGGTCCGACGCCAGGATGGGCTGCGCAATGCCGCCAACTCGTGCAACTTCGGGCGGAGCACAACTGGATTGGTACGGGATCGTCAAGCATTCAGCAGCAGGCGCTCAAAGACCTGGCGCAGGCGTTCATTAACTGGTGGAAACGTCCGGGCCACTTTGGGCGTCCGACTTGGCGAAAGCGTGGGCAGCACGAAGGCTTCCGCGTCGTGAACGTCACCGAGAGGTCAGTCGAGATTCTGCACCGGAGGGCGGCCACCGTCTTCGTTCCCAAGGTTGGTCGAGTACGCTTTCGAATCACACGACCGGTGCCGCTCGGCATCAAGTCGTATCGCATCCGACGGGACGCGGCGGGTCGCTGGTGGCTGGCGTTCGCGGTCAAGCCGCAGGCGCTCACGAGAGGCGAAGGCGAGGTCGGTATCGACCGTGGCGTCGCACGGTCGCTAGCATTCTCCGACGGGACGTTTAGTCAGACACCGTCGCTGTCGTTGCCCGAACGGCGCCACCTGTTGCGCCTACAGCGCAAACTCGCGCGGCGGGTGAAGGGCAGTGTCCGTCGTGGCCGGGTCAAGCTCGCCATCGCTCGGCTGCGGGCGCGCGAGTCGGACCGCGCAAAAGACTGGGTCGAGAAGCAGACGACGCGGATCGTCCGCGCGTCGCGTCTCGTGGTGATCGAGAAGCTTCAGATTCGGAACATGGTGCGTAGCGTCAAGGGCTCCATCGAGGAGCCCGGCAAGAACGTCCGCCAGAAGGCGGGCCTGAGCCGTGTGATCCTGGCGCAGCGCTGGGGCTTGTTTGCCAGGCGCCTACGAGAGAAGTCGGAACTAGCCGGTGTTGAGCTGATCGAAGTCAACCCGGCGTACACGTCGCAGCAGTGCTATGCGTGCGGCCACACGGCACCGGAAAATCGCGAGAGCCAAGCGAAATTCAGATGCCAATCGTGTGGCCGCTCAGCGAACGCAGACACCAACGCGGCGCTGAATATCCTGGCGGCAGGGCGTGCCGTCAATGCGCGTGGAGGCACAACGGTGCCGCTGAAGCGCGAACCTACTCGGGAGGTACGCCGTGCCGCGTAACTTCCGGGGAATCCCCGTCCCTTCAGGGCGGGGAGGATGTCAAATCGGCGTGCTCGTTTGCTCGTGGAACTATGCGCACTTCCTACCCGAGGCGCTCGATTCGATACTCACCTGCGACGCCCCGGGGTTCGCCGAGGTCCTCGTGGTCGACGACTGCTCCACGGACGCCACGTCGGAGATTGCGCAGTCCTACGGGCGCGTCGATCTGGTCAGGAACACCGAGCGACGCGGCATCGTCTGGAACCTCAACACCTACCTGCCGACGCTCTCGACCGAGTGGGTTTGCATGGTAAGCGCCGACGACATGGTCTTGCCACGATTCGCCGCCGCGCACGCTCGCGCGATCAGCGAGCACGGTCACGACCCGAAGCTTGGCATCGTCTTCTCGGGGGCCAGGTACACCAAGACTCACGATCCCACGGACCGCCCCGAGCTCGACGGACTGGTGGTCGGACTCGGGGCGTGGGATGTGGACCGGCTGCGAGGCGGCAATTTCATCCACGGATCTGCGGTACTCCGGAAGTCGGCTATCGTTGATGTCGGCGGCTTCCCTGATGTGCCGATCGCCGAAGATCACCAGATGTGGCTGCGAATGGCCGACGCGGGGTTCTACGGCATCGGCGTTGGCGAGGTGCTGCTGACGTATCGGATGCACTCCTCCGGTCACCGCGACGCAGGGACGGACGGCAAGCGTGCGGCGCCCGGGTGGCGCGCGCCTAGAGCTGCAGCTTGAACTGGGAGCGAACACCGGAGCGCTGCGCTGAGCCGATCTTGACCGCGATGGTCAGCCTCTACAACGCCGAGCGGTTCGTCGCCGGCCTGATCGCCGACCTGCTGAACCAGACGATCTTGCGACAAATGGAGATCCTCGTCGTCGATGCCGCGTCACCTGAGCGGGAGCGCGACATCGTCCAGGCCGCGATGCACGGCCTCCCGTGGGTCGACATTGCCTACCACCGGACCGAGACGCGTGAGACCTGCGCCGCCACAACCAACACCATCGTGCGGGCAGCCCGCGGCAAGTACCTCACGATGGCGAACGCCGACGATCGCCACGACCCCCGTGCTCTCGGGCGCCTCGTTGAGGTGCTCGAGCAACACCCAGAGAAGGACCTCGCCTATGCGGACTGTGCGGTCACGGAGACCGAGAACCAGACGTTGCTCACGACCACGGCGATCGTCGACCACTTCCGCTGGCCGGACTTCGACCCCGCTGCTTTATTCGATCGGTGCTTTGTCGGTCCGCAGCCGGTCTACCGCAGGAGCATGCACGACAGGTTCGGGCTCTACGACGAGACCCTGCTGGCAAACGACTACGAGTTTTACCTGCGATGCGTCTCGCAGGGGGCGAGCTTCATCCACGTCCCCGAGGTGTTGGGCCTCTACCTCCGCTCGCGATCGGGGATCGAGCACAGCAACCAAGAGTGGATGTCGCTCGAGTCGCAACGTGCCCGAGAGCAGCACTGGCCAGTTTTCACCAGAAGACAAGCGGCGTGCGCTGCGGCTGTTGATCGTGGATGACGTACGGCCGATCGAGTGGGTCGAGGCGCCTATGATGGCCGGATCTGCCGGCGGTCGTCGTCAGTGAAGGCGAGCATTATCACACCCGTCCTCAACCGCTGGGATCTGACCGAGGTATGCCTCTACTCGCTGAGAGATACGGCTCCCGAAGCAGAACTCATCGTCATTGACAATGGCTCCACCGACGACACGCTGGCCAACATCACGTCGGGCTTCCGAGATGTCGCGGTGCTGCACTTCGACTCGAACCAGGGATTCGCCAAGGGCTGCAATGCTGGAGCGAAGATCGCCGGCGGCGAGGTCCTCGTGTTCCTGAACAATGACACCGTCGCGCACCCCGGATGGCTGGATCCGCTCGTCGAGGCACTCTCGGACCCATCGATCTGGGTCGCGGGATCGCTCCTGCTCTACCCCGACGGCACCGTCCAGCATGCGGGAATGACGGCCTTGCGCACCCTTCAATTTTTCCACGTCCACCAGCGAAAGGACCCAGACTCCATCCCCGGTATCCGCCGCGCGAAGGACCTCCAGGCCGTGACCGGTGCGTGCATCGCGATCCGAAAGGCAGACTTCGCCAAGCTTGGCGGATTCGACGAGAACTACGTCAACGGATTCGAGGACGTCGACCTGTGCATGCGGGCGAGGCGAGATGGAGGCAGGGTCAGATACGAACCGCGGTCCGTCCTGACGCACTACGAGGGGCAGACCGAAGGGCGGTTCGCCGCGGAGTTCTTGAACATCCGCACATTCTACTCGCGGTGGAGGCGCGAAGTGCGGTTTGACCATGACCGGGTCGTAGCCGAGGACGAAAAAAACTGATAGTCTCCGCCTGACCTCGCGGGGAGGATCGGCATGACGCTGACCGTGCCTGCGCAGCGGCTTCGAAGCTGCGACCGCCCGCATCACCTTCACTCGACACGTTCACTCCGACGCTCGGAGAGCGCGTGCCGAATGCGCAGCCGCGGGGAGAATTCAGCAGCGCCACGACCGCCCGAGCAACGGGCATCGTCGCCCGTGCGCCGAGCGGGGATGTGGCGCACCGGTCCGTCACCTCGCGGCACTACGGCCCGTCCTACTACCCTCGAGCGGATTGGATCTCGATCCCGAACCTCACCCCCGACCCGATGGGGGAGTTCGACGTGATCGCAGGTGGTTCGCTCACCACAGTGACGGGTGGCTCCACGTTCTACCTGGGCCTGTTCGGCAGCCTTAACGAGGGCCGGGTCTCGATTCCGATGCCGGCGTGCACGATCACGGAGCTGCGCTGTCGATCCACCGTCGCGCCGGGCGCGGCGAAATCGTTCACCTACACACTCCGAAAGAACTCCGCCGACCAGTTGACGCTCCAGGTCGCGTTGTCGGACTCGGCGGTCGAGTCGTCCGACACGGGATCTGTGGTGTTCGCGGCCGGCGACAAGCTCTCCGTCACGCTCGTCACGGACTCCGGGGCAGCTGAGGCCTACCATCTCTGGTCGGTCAAGCTCCAGTTGGCGTAATGAATCACGATCACGCTCACCGATGCCGGGGCCGCGCCCCAAGGACATCCTTTCGATGAGCACGATTCGACTCCGTCGGAGGATTCGACGGCACACCGGCCTCGTCGCGTTTCTCGCGATCCTCTGCACGTCCCTGTTGAACCCGAGTTCCGCACTCGCTGCGCTCGAGGCCACTGCCCCACTGACGCAGAACAACGGCATCCTCGCGTGCCCGACGTGCGCCACTGAAGCAGCTCCGACGCAGTACGGACTCCCCGTGTGGAGCACGACGCAAGAACTTGGCGTCGTCGGCCCCGACGCCTCGACGACGAAAGCGCTGTTCTCGGCGGGCTCGTCGGCCAATCCCGCGTTCCGTTCAATCGCGATTGGCGACATTCCTGCCGACACGGCGACGAACTGGGCCGCGAAGATCGGCACCCCTACTGGCACGGGTGAGTTCGTGCGCGCAGGTGCGCCCACGGTCACGGGCAACTGGGTACTGCCCGCCGACTTCATCGACACGATCACCGAGGTCGCGGCCGCGATCAAGCAGGGCACGGGCGGGACGAAATTCGCGTTGACCGCGGGTGGCTTGGTGACGACCGGAAAGCAAGTGCAGTTCGACGCGAACGGCAATCTGGAAGCGACCGCGACGAACATCGGCGGCGGCGCCGCGGTCCTCACCCACATGGACTTCTCGCCGATCACGTCACTCACTGTGACGGATGCGACCGATATTTTTTGTGGCTTCGATGGGTCGTGCTCGGCTACGGCGAACGGCGCGGATGTACAGACGCCGTTCACGGGCACCGGCACGTTCGACTCGATCGACTGCCGCGCGACTTCCGCGACAGGCACGGCGATCACCGTAGATCTCGACTTCGGCACCTGCGGCGCTGCGCTCTCGACGGGTACGGGGCAAGCTGTAATGAGCGTGACTGGATGGGCTGCGCCGACTGCGCAAACCGGATCGTCATCGTTTACTACGGGTCAGTGCGGCGTGTTCAAACTTTCGACCGCTAGCGCGGACGCCAACAAGGTCATCATCCGTTGCAGTGTGAAGCGCACCGCTGGCGCTTGATAGCGAAGGCTTGATGCGTCGCTGGTCTATCTTCCTTACGGCGCTCGTGGGCGTATTGCTCGCGAGCGCCACGCCCGCCGCGCTGCTCGATGGGCTGAACGGCTACTCGGGGCCGCAGCTTGACGTGCGCGCGTTCGGGGCGGTATGCGACGGGTCCACTGACGACAAGGCCAAGCTCGACGCGGCATATGACGCGCTCACCACCAACGGCGGAACGATCGTCATCCCGGCTGGTAAGACGTGCATGGTCTCCGCCGACGTCGAGGTCGAGAGTAACGTCTCGCTGCGGTGTGAGCCCGGCGGTACGATCAAGGCAACGGCTGGCGGAACATTCACGCTCGGCCTGCTGTCGTGGTTCGGCGGCTTCGTCGCTCGGAACAACGCCGGAGTTACTGGCTGCACATTCGATCTCAACAGCAAGGCCAACCCCGCCATCTCCGTGATCGGCGCGCAAAACCCCATCACGCGATCGAGGTTCCTCGGGGGATCGACGAGCAACGGCTCCAACTGGAACATGGTCTTGTATAATTGCAGCGGTGCGGGGTGCGTTTTTGAGCAGAACACCGTCACCTGCGCCAATACCAGTGGCGCGAAGGACATTGGCGTATCGGTCGCCGGTTCCACCACGAACGGCGAGCAGAGCATCGTCGTCGGGAATCAGGTCAAGGGCTGCGACATCGTGGGCATCAACGCGCTCGGCGGCAAGGTCCAGATCTCGACCAACACCGTCACCGCGATCGGTACGAGCGGTATCGGCATCGAGTCCTCCGCTTCCGAGGGAAGCGTCGCGGGGAACAACGTCAACGCCAGCGGGTCGAGCGGCGTCGGAATCAACCTCCAGACCGCTCTCACCGCCCTGGACAACCGCGTCGTCGTCTCCGGCGTAACCGCCACCGGCGTCAATATGGTGGTCTCGGGAGGGCACGCACAGACCAACCGCGTGACCGTCTCCGGCGCGTCCGGCGTCGCATTCAGGGCGCGCGGCTGCTGCGGCTCGATCAGCAACAACGCCTACGCCCTGACCGCAGTGACGGGCGGGACCGACGACGCAATCGGGATCTACCTCGGCGACGGCACGGTTTTCGACGAGCAGTACACGGTATCCGGCAACGTCGGCGCGGTCACGACTACCGACGCACAGGTGCACGTCGTGATCGCCGCGCCGTTGGTGACGATCACCGGCAACATCTTCACGAAGGGCAAATACTGCATCGCCCCGAGCCAGGCGTCTGCCGCCGAGTTTTCGTTCGGCTTCAACGTCACGATCAACGCCAACCGCTGCTACTCGCAGGGCACTAGCGGAATCATCGCGGTGACCGGATTCGAGATGACCGGCAACTACATTGCGTGGGTCGGCAGCGGCGGGGTCGCGGCCATTGAGGTCGGCGACAACCGCACGCTGAAGAACGGCACCACGCACACGCTGATCGTCGGCAACTTGATTCACTCCCAGGAGTCGGGCGTGGCTGGGATCAAGACGAACGCGATCGGCAAGACGTGCGACGGCGGCACGAAGCAATACCAGGCGTGCACCAACGACAACACGACCGACTGCCCGAGCGCCACCTGCCCCGGATGCTGCGACACCAATGCTGGGCTCGCGGGCGTACAGGTGACGGGAAACCATGTCCTCATCACGGCGGCGGGGCACGGGGCGGGAGTGGACCTCTCTGGCGTCAGCTCGACATCTGGCGACATCTACAATTGGGTGATCGCGGGCAACACGATCGAGACCAACGTCAGCAACGCGGCCGACAGCACTGCGGCGATCAAGTGCTCGTCGTCAAACCAGACGAAGGTCCACGACATCGACATCGGGACCAATTCGTATAACGGGTACTCTCCGGTGACAGGAGACACGACAGAGGGCAGGATCGGCCTCGACTGCACGCCTGACATGGTTGATGACGGCGGCACGCAAATGGTTTGGCTGCCCGCTGCTGGCTGCAACAACACGACCGCCTATCCTGCGTTTGATCTCCCTACTTCGAACGCGCCGTCGGCGGTGTGCGCGGGCTCGACCTACAACCGTGGCTTTCTCTCCTACGGTGACGGCACCGACCGCTCTGCGTTCACGAACGTCGCACTGATGGACGACAATATCCACCAGGTCTTCGTCAAGCCAATATACGCGGTGGCAACCGCTAACACGCTCTCGACCCGGTGGGCTTTTGCCGCGACCTGTTTCGGCGACAACACCGACTACGACGCGGCATGGAGTGCCGACAGTACAGTCGATTCGGCGTACAACAACAACGCCAATGACTTCGAGTATCCTTCGAGCTACTCGACGGTCGGCGCGATCGGCTGCGGTCGGGCAGTGCTCTCCCTGCGAACCAAGCGAGTCGGGTCGAACGCAGTGTCGGGGCAGGACGACCAGACGCAAGCAGCGCTCCTCTATGGCGTGCAGCTCTGGATCAGGAAGCAGGATTGATGCGTCGCCTCGCGCTCATCGCATTGATCCTGCTGCTGGCGTCCGTCGCTGGCGCGCAGTCCTTCGCCGTCCAGCGGCGCGCCTGGCCCACCACAGGCTCGGCGGCGTCGCAGCCTGCGGTCTGGTCCGACAACGCGAACACGGTCGCAACGTGGTTCTTCGAGGAGTCCTCCGGCACCCGCGACAACGTGCAGGGCACGGCTGATCGCGACCTGACCGACTCGGGCACCACGCCAACGATCACCAGCAGCGTGATGCAGGGCGATCGCGCACTCGACTTCGACAACTCCACTCGACTACTCTGCACCGACGCGAACTGCGGCGGCACCTCGGCGCTCGACTTCAACGGCCCCATGACCGTGGGTTGCTGGGCATGGACTGATGTCACCGGCAACCTGCGCAGGATATGGGCCAAGGGCACCTCTACTACGACGGCAAACACCACTGGGTACATGGGTGGACGACCGGCGAGTGGTGAGTTCGGGTGCTACTCGCAGGCGACCACCGTCCTGGCTTCTAGCAATACTTTCCCCGACCTGAAGTGGATCCACGTCCTTTGCCGCAGGGACGCGACTCACACGAGGCCCTACGTCAACGGGCGCCCGTCGGGAACCAACACCGCGACAACGGCCGCTGCCAACACGGCGGGCGAATTTCGCATCGGATCGCGCTCCGACGCAACGGGCGTAAGCCAGTCATGGGATGGCCGCATCGACGAGTGCGCGGCCATCAATACCAACGCGAGTGACTCGCAGATCTGCCGCATCGCCCGCTGCGGGATGGATGGCGAGTTCTGCGCTTGCGACGGCAGCACCGGGTACAAGTCCTGCATCACGGACGTTGATTGTCAGCAGTACAGCCAGAAGGGCACGTGTGACACGAAGTCCGGTTCGGCAACGGTCAACACCTGCGCCGGTCGGATGGTCGGCACTTGCACGGGCGGTGCCGACGTCGACGAGCCGTGCTCGTCCGATTCTGAGTGCGCGTCGAGTAGCTGCACGTTCTGCACGCCGGTGGCGTGCAACGACGGGGGTCCATGACACTCTCTACGTACGTCGCGCTGGGCTTTACCGACACCGGGCAGTCCGGCTCCGTGTCGTATCGGCTCTGCGCCTGCGCCGACAACGCCGCCAGCGCACAGTTCGGCGCCGGGGCGACGTTGCAGTTGACGGAGTACTGAGGCACCGGGCCGTGAAGGGGGTCTGAATGGCTATCGTCCGACTTGACGCAGGCACAACCGGAGAGGCGCGCTATACCCTGCTCGACAACGCTGGGGCAGTCATCCCCGTAGCGAACCTCTCTGCCCTGACGATGACGCTCAGGGACGCAAGGTCGGGGTCGATCGTCAACTCCCGCAGTGCTCAGAACGTCCTCAACAGCAACGGAGTGACGGTAAACAGCTCCGGGGCCTTCGTCTGGACCATCGCGATCCTCGACACGACGTTGCTCGATGCGACCCTCGAATCGGAAGAGCACGCCGCGGAGATCCTGTTCACCACCACGTCGGGGCTGAAGGGCAAGATCGTCCACCGCCTCTACTGCACCGCTCTCCGGAACCTCTGCACCTTCGATGACGTCAAGCTGCAGTTGAAGGACATCGACGACTCTCACCAGCTCTTCGTAGAGAAGCTGATCGACGCCTTCACCATTCGAGCGCAGAACGTCACCGGACGCGTGTTCCGCAGGGCTTCGGGGTTGGTCGAGACGTTCTCTCCGCGGTGGGACCAGTGGTGGGTCCGGGTCAAGCGGTTCCCAATCGCATCGGTGGCCTCGATCAAAGAGGACTTCCACGGCGACTTCGTGACCGACCCGAACGTGATCACTGCAGGGGACTACGCGATCGAGCCGCACGGTATCATCCGCATGAGAAGTCGCCCCTTCCTTGCCGGGGCGAAGTCCGTGCAGGTCACCTACGAAGGCGGGCTCTGTCGGGATGTCGGCGACGCCCCAGCGGACCTCCACATGGCGGCGATCCAGCAAGTGGCGTTCTGGTTCCAGCACCGAGACAAGCTCGGCATCACCTCGGAATCGACTGCACCCGGAAGCTTGACCATCTACGTCCGGGACATCCTTCCCGGAGTCGAGGCGATTCTTCGCGACCCGGTATACCGACCGGTACGCCTGTGAGGGTTGACGTCGAAATCGCTGATCCGCGGTTCCTCGAGGAGGACGCTGTCAAGGTGACCGCTGCTCTCCGTAGGGGGCTAGAGTGGGTCGGGCAAGAGCTGTCGTCTGCGGTCGTGAGCAACGCCCCGGTCAAGAGCGCTCGCCTTCGATCGGCGATCCACCCGACCGGAGTGATCACCGCGGGATCCGCCGGCCTGGAGCTCAAGGTCGGCTTCATGCAGGGCTCCAACGCGACCGTACTCAAGTACGCGCGGGTCAGGGACGAAGGCACCGGATACCTCCCGGGCGGGGTCATTCGCGCCAAGACCGACAAGGGCCTGTTCTTCCCTGTGGCCGGAGCGGCGTTCACCGCATCCGGCGTCGGTGGGCTCGGCTATGGGGCGGCGAAGCTCTCGGGGCTCGCGTCAGGGACCGAATGGCGGAGGGTGATGGAGGTCAGGCAGGAGGGTTCCGGGTACTTGACCAAGACCGCGGAAGCGCAAGCCCCGGCTCTGATCGACAAGTACGTCGGGATGGCGTTGAGGGACCTCTGACGTGGCAATCATCCGCGACCAGGTCATCTCCGCTTTCCGGACTAGATTGACGCAGATCACCGAAGCAAACGGCTACTCTCGCGAGGTCGGCGAACGCGTCTTCTCGAAGCGGTCCAACCCACTGGCCGTGGCCCGACCGGGAATCGTAATGCTGCAGGCGGAGGAGATTCCGAGGGAAGACGGATCCGGCTACCGCCGCCTCCTCAAAATCATGCTCGTCTTCGTGGACGCATACGGCGGCGACGACCCTGACGGAGAGGCGTCCGCGTTTCTCGCGGACATCCAGAAGGCCGTGAAGATCGGCGGGGAGATGAGCTTGACCGTCGCGAAGGCCGCTGGTGGAACCGGCCCGACGAAGGTCAACATTCGCGAGAAGCAGAACGTGCTGAACGGCTACGGCCCGGAGAACGCCACGGTGTACGGCGACATCACCTACGAGCTCGACTACCGAACGTCTTGGCACGATCCGTCCGTCCAGGGCATCAGGTGAAGGTCCGTTGGGTCGGGAAGGTTGGGCACCCCGACGAGGCCGTGGGTAACTTCCTCGGCTACGCGGCGTCCAACGCGATGCTGCTGAAGCACCTGGCTCCGCTGGTGGAGCTCGACGACGCAGCTGATCTCGCGGTGACCTACGGCACGCCCATGGACCACGAGCCCAGCGACGGACTCTCGATCCTGTTCACGATGTTCGAGTCGCCAGAGATGCCCTACCAGGCACTCGTTGGGCTGGCGACCGCGGACGTGATCATCACGCCGTCGAAGTTCTGCGTCGAGTTGTTCCGGCCGCACACCAACGCGCCGATCTACACCTGCCCTCTCGGGGTTGACGTCCATCTGTTCAAGCACCGCCCGAGGTCATGGCGACCGGGCCAGAAGTTCCGTTGGCTGTACGTCGGCGCCCCCAATCCGCGGAAGTTTACCGAGCTGACGAACCTGCATCAGGTCCTGCTCTCCCGGTGGCCGGGAGTCGAGCTCTACATCAAGACCACCGGAGCGGACGTCCGGAAACTGCCCGAGATCCTCGAATCTGGTTCGGCAAAAGAGATCGAGCCGGGACTTCTGCATGGTCAGGGCGTGACCTTCGACAACCGGCGGCTTCCGGTGTCGGAGCTGATCGAGCTCTACCACCAATCGCACGGGTTCCTGTTCCTGCATTGCGGCGAGGGTTTCGGGCTTGCCGGCGCCGAAGCCATGGCCACCGGACTGCCGACTGTGATCACCGACTACTCCGGCAGCCAGGAGTACGCCGACCGGGCCAACAGTTTTCCAGTGAAGCTCTCCGGCAAGAAGGACCGGGGCTATGCGTGGCCAGACCTACAGGACGCGATGCGGGCGGTTTCCGAGGTGATGCTCGACTATCCTCGGGCGTTGAAGATCGGCAAGCAGGCCGCTCGCGACATGCGTCGATTTTCGTGGGGAGCATCGGCGAGAAAGCTCGTCGAGATCCTCGATCGTGTGACCGCGGACCGCCATCGTGCTATCGTCCCACCATCGCCCACTACGTCACTTGGCGGATTGGGGACGTAGCGCCCTGCGCGGTGGCGTCGTAACCGCGACTCATCCTCACCTCACGATCACGTCTTCCGGCTTCGGCCGGCGTGGGAGGTGTCGTCATGGGGCTGAACCTGGTTCGGAAGACCCTTTGCCTGGTCAAGTCGGAGGTGAGCTACGGGACGGACCCGACGCCGTCCTCGTCGGTCGACAGCATGATCGTGTTCGGCGACGGAAACATCATGAAGCCGGACGTCAAGCTGATCGAGCGCCGTCCCCTGCGCAAGTCCCTGACCCGCGGGAAGCGCGGCATCGGTCGCCACAAGTGGAACTTCACCCCGCAGACGATCCTCATGTCGAAGGGCGTCTCGGCGGGGTTTGGGGCGCCCTTCTTCGGTCCTCTGTTGAAGGCGAGCGGCCTCGCCGCAGCTTCCGGGTCTGGTGGCGGATCGAGCTCAACGGTCTACACCCCGACCTCGGACTTGCCGGTCTCGGCAACCGCGTGGGTCTACGCCGACGGGCTGCTGAAGAAGGCCAACGGCATCTACGGCGGGTTCCAGCTGAAACTGCCGGCGGGTGACGACCCGACGCTGAACTTCACGATGGATGGCAGGTACAACGAGCCGACCACCGTGGCGTTCCCCGCGGCGCCGACCTACCCCAACGACAACTCCACGATGGTGCAGAGCCTGGGTCTCGCCATCGGCGGCTGGGGAGACGCTCAAGGGCTGGTCTGTCGCGAGATCATGCTCGACTGGGGCACGACGCGCCCGGATCGGGGAAGCGTCAATCACACCTACGGATTCAAGGGCACGCACATCACCGACCGCGACCCGTTCATGGAGTTCCTGTTCGAGTTCGAGGACACCCTCGTGAACAAGAATTTCTGGGCGGAAATCTCGGCGGGCACCTCTTCCAACGCGATTACCGCGACGCACGGTGACGGTGTCCAGTCGAGGATCGTCATCTCCGCCACGACGCCGCAGCCCGTCTCCATCACGCCAGAGGACGACAATGGCATCCGCATGATGCGCGTTCGCTACGGGCTCCAGTCGATCACCGACGAGGGCGAGCTCTCGATCTCCTTCGTCGAGAAGACTTGATCGACGCTCACCATCAACCGCAACTTTGACAGTCACAGGAGGAGTGCATGTCGTTCTTGCCCAAGGGTTACAAGCTCGTCCCGCGCGAGCGAAAGACCATCGACGTCTCAATCATTCCCGCTGGCGCGACGGGGCCGGAGGAGCCGGCCTTCGTCGTCATCGTCAGGGAGGGCACCGTCGACGACCTGAACGCACTCTCGGAGGCGCAGCAGGCGAAGGCTCCAACGAAAGGCTTTCGTCCCGGTAGCCCGCAGGCAAAGAAGTTCCGCCTCGACTGGCGGGAGAGCTACGCGCAGAAGTTCTTTCTCGGGTGGTCGGGCCTTGCCCCGAAGAACTTCGACCACATCAACCGTGGTGACGTCGTGCTCGATGCCCCGAGCGGATCGAAGGACGAGATCGAGTTCTCGGTAGAGGCTGCGGTCTACTTGCTCTCCCACACCGACTCCACGGAGTTCGGCGACCTGATCCAAGACGCGATGTGGAACCGCGCCCGTGAGCAGCAGGCGGAGGTCGAGGACCAAAAAAACGACTGAAGGCGTTCGCCCTCCAGGTCTTCAAGCTGAACCGCCCTTCGGCCTGTGGGCGCGCGCCTTTCGAGACTAAGAGCGAGGACTCCTGCGCGGTCAGGACCTCGCTCAAGAAAGAGCCCGGGACGTGCATCTTCGACGAGTGCCCATGGGAGATCTTCCTCGCCGATCCCGAGTTGTACTCCGTCTATCAGTTCTGCCGTCAAGCGCTCCGCTACGAGGTCCGGAAGAGCAAGGGCAAGCGGGACGAGCACATTTACGGGGTCTTGTACCTGCAGGACTTCGAGGCGCTGTGTCGGCTCTACATGATTCGGCCGGAGCGAAGGTTGGAAGCGTTGCTCTGGGCGTCGAGCGTCGCAGAGGCCGCACAGGAAGCGGTCGGCAGGCCCAAGTCGCACGATGACGAGGACGAGTAGCCGTGGCTGAACGCGAATACGTCATTACGCTGAAGGCCAACTCCGACAGCGTGCGGACGGCCTTCAAGCAGGCGTCCGAGTTCGCAGCTGGATTCGGGGACGGGTTCAAGAAGGGCGTCGTCGAGAGTCTCGCCAAGGGCGAGCACGCCGCGGATCAGTTCGGCGACAGCGCGAAGAAAGCGGCGTCTTCGTCCCTGTCGTCGTTCGAGTCGATCGCGCTCAAGATCGGCGGTGTCGTCGGTGCTCTGGATCTGGCCGGCAAGGCGATGTCCGCCATCGGTGGCGCGATCGAGGGCGTCTTCGCGGGCATCTCTCGGGGCGGAGAGTTCGACGACCTCTCGAAGAGGATCGGCGTGTCGGTCGAGACGCTGTCCTCCCTCGAGCTCGGGGCGCGAACGTCGGGGGTGTCGATCGAGGGGCTCGGCACCGGCATCCAGATGCTCTCGCGGAACATGGTTGAGGCGGCTACCGGCTCGAAGGAGGCACAGGCGGGCTTCGCCTCCCTGGGCATTGCCGTCACTGATGCGAACGGACGCCTCAAGTCGAGCGAGGAGATCCTCCTCCAGATCGCGGACCAGTTCGCAGGAGCGGAGGACGGCGCGGCAAAGACCGCGATCGCGATGCAACTCCTCGGCAGGTCCGGCGCGCAGCTCATCCCGTTCCTCAACGAGGGCGCTGACGGTCTGCGGAAGTGGCAAGAGCTCTCGGCCAAGCTGGGGCTGAATCTGACCGGCGAGCTTACGAGCGCCATGGACTCGATCGGCGACTCGACCGGCGTGTTCATGGCTGCGGTCGAGGGTGTGCAGAATCAGCTCGCGATCGGCATGGCGCCGGCGCTGGCTGCGGCCGGTACCGAGCTGGTCGAGCTGGTCTCGTCCCTTGGGATCGGCGAGGGGGGCATTCGAGCGTTCGGCGAGGCGATCGGCACCTGGGTTCGCGATGCCCTGGGCGAAGCTAGCGGGGTGGTCAAGACCTTCCAGACCGAAGTCGAACAGATCGGGTTCGGGCCGGCGCTGGTCAACGCCCTGAACAGCGCGATGGATGCGGCGGTCTCGAAAGCGACGGAAGTTGGCGCAAACATCGGCAGTGCAATCGTCACCGGGCTGGTGACGGAAGTCGCGGCGACGTTCACGACGAAGCTCGCGGCGATCATCGCTGAAGGCGCAAAATTCGCCGCTGACCAAGTCAGGTTCCTCGATGACATCGCCGCTGGCCAGGGTGGCCTCGATCCGAACGAACTGCTCACCCCCGGTGCACGCTCGCGCGCTGATCAGCTCGGCCTATCCACCAGCCAAGGGATCGACGCGTTTAACGCATCCGTGGAGAAGGCGAAGGCGGCCGGGCAACCGTTCCTGAAGCTCACCGACGATCTGGGTGGCTCGTTCCAAACGCTCGGCACCAAGGTTCCGCCCGTCACGTCGGCTGTTGATGCCGCGGGCGGTGCAGCGAGTAAGACCGCGCTCGAGCTGCCGAAGGTCGCGGGTGCCGCCAAACAGGTCGCGGACGCCATGGCCGCGACAAACACGGCGCTCATCACGTCGACCGCTTCCATGCGGGCCAGCACGGATCAGATCCTTGCCCAAACAAACGCGATACTCCAAGGCGTCGCTGGGGGAGACGCCTTCGCTGCGATCCTCGATGACGCCGCGCGCGCATCGCTTGAGGTCGAGGCTGCCCAGAAGCTCGCGGCTGGCGCGACCATCGAGAACGTCGGTGCGTGGCTACTAGAGGAGGACGCTGCGCGTGCGGCCGGTGCAGCGAAGGCTGCTGCTGCGAACACCTTCGACAACGCGAAGCAGATCGCTGACCTCACGACGGAAGTCGGCATCTGGAGACAGGTGGAGGCGCAGGTGATCTCGGTCGAGGAGGCGTATCGCCAACTGGCGATCGAGAAAGAAAAGTCGCAAGGCGCGTCGCAGGAGCAAGCCGAGCAGCAAGTCGATCAGGCCAAGAAGCTTGGGGATGAGCTTGACGCGCTGAAGGACAAGTTTGGCGAAACGAAGGATGACGCCAATGATGCGTTTGAAGGAATCGACGCCGCGTTTGGGCAGACCATCGACGGGCTGATCAACGGTACGCTGGAGATGTCGGATGTCTGGCAGTCGTTCACGCTCGGTCTGCTCAAGGACTGGACGGAAACGATGGGCGGCGTCAGCGGCATCGGCGCAGCCACCTTCGACGGACTGAAGGGGCTGTTCACCGGCGATACCGGCTCGAAGAACGCAGATGGCGAGTCCATCAGCTTCACTGAGCGGATCGGTGGCGGGGTCGCGAGGAACAAGGACGGCACGGTCGATGTCGGCGGGGTCGCGAGTGATGCCCTCGGGGGCGGGGCCACTGCGTTCTCCCTGTTCCAGCCGACCGACAACACCCAGCTTCAGGGCATTCTGGCGAAGGGCGTCGAGGAGGGCGTGATCAACGCCAGCAATACGCTGGGCCAGGTGATCGGGACTGTTATTGGCGCGGTCGCCTCGATCTGGCTCGGCCCGCTTGGCGGCGTTATCGGCGCGGCCGTGGGCAGCGGGCTCGCAAGCGCGATTGCTAGCTCTGTCGATCGCGACACATTTCGCTCTGGCCAATACACGGGCTTCGTTGGCGTACAGCAGTCGGCAGCGGGACAGTTGATCGACCCGAACGGGTTTTTTCACGCATGGCTCACCGACATCGTGTTGGCATTGCCGACGCTGGGCCTCGCGATGCGCAAGGGCGCAGAGGCAATACTCGACTCGAGCGAGACGTTCGCAGCTCTCCAGGTCAAGTTCGGCGACATCACCGTTCGGAGCGGCGGGCCGCAGGGCGTCTCCAGAAACAACCTGACGGGTAGCGACACCGCGCGGGCGCGGGGGTTCAGCGACGAGCAGATCGACCTCACGTTCGGTGCAACGCAGTCGCTGTTCTCGCAGCTCGGCAGCAGTGAGTTGAACGAGGACGCAGGCAGGCTCGGCGAGGCCATGGGCAACATCATGGCCGAGTTCCTGTCGCGCGGGCTGGCGGAAGGCGTCGAGTTCGAGGCCATGTTCGACCAGCTCCGCCTGTTCGCGCACGAAGCTGGCATCGACGTTATGACTTCGATGCGCGGCATCAACGACGTGCTCGAAGACTCCGTGGCGGCTGGTGTCGAGTTCGGAAGGCTCGACCCGTCTGCTGCCGCTGCTCAGGGTGCCCGCTCGTACGCCGAGGCTCTCGTTGGCGTCACTCAGCTGTTCAAGGGCGACTACCCCGCTGGTGTCAATCTGACCTCGATCGCGTTGCGCAACATGGAAAAGGACGGGGTCAACGCGTTCGGCGAGATCGACGATGCAGCCAAAGATACGCTGCGCAACCTCTCCGACGACACCGCGCTGACGATGGACGTCATCGAGCAGCTAGTCGCGCAGGGCTTCTCGATTGACACGGAGGAGTTCGAGCGCCAGCTAGCCTCGATCGCTGCGTCGGCGTCGTTCATCGGCGGGAACATCGCCGCGGTGTTCACTGGAGATTCCGTGTTCTCCGGCATCGAAGCCATGGGGCAGGAGCTGCGCAACCAGATCAACAGCGCGACGATCGGGGTTGCCACCGAGCAGCTGTTCGACAAGACGAGAATCGCCGAAGCGTTCTCTCCGGTGTTCGAGGTAGTCACCAAGCTACAGGAGGGCGACTTCGACTTGACGGATACGGTCGGGCTGGAGTCGTTCCGCAACCAGATGGTATCCGCGATCGCGCTCGGCAAGGCGAATCTCCAGGAGTACATCCCGCAGCTTCGTGCGATACGCGACGCGGCCGCGGAGGTCGATCAGGCGATCGAGGAGGCGCTCAAGCCGACGGATGCCGAGGCGTTCTGGATCAATCTCGAAGAGACAATCAGGGCGAACAAGGACGCGATCGAGGGCATGGCCGAGTCGTTGTTCGAGGTGGCTGCCAACGCGGAAGCGCTCGCCCCCGGGTCGGGTCGCGATGCTGCGCGCGAGCAAATGGACTCGACGATCGACGCGAGCGCGTTCAACGCGGCGAAGGTAGCCGCTGGCGACTTCGCTGCGAAGAGTCCGCAGGGCGACGCGCTCGCGCAACTCACCACCGAGTTCCAGTTCAAGGTCGCGGCGGCGTTCTCGGACGGCGTGATCTCGGGGGCAGAAAAGGCCGACCTCACGCGCCTGAAGGCGAAGATGGATGAGGCGGGCCAAGTGTTCGCCGATTCCATCTCGAGCGGCACGGCCGGCCTGTCCGATCTCTTCCGGGCTGACCGATTGAAAGAGGCGATCGACGCCGCCACGTCCTCGCTCCGGGACGCGGTCGGCGGCGCGAGTGGCTCGATGTTCGACGTCATCAAGGGTGGCGGCTCGACATCCGAAGGCGTCGCCGCGTTCGGTGAGTCGTTCCGTTCGTCGGTGCGCGACAACATTTTGCAGGGGATGCAGGAAGCACTCGTGCAGAGCGCAGTTATGGAGGGCGCGCTCGGCACGTTGATGGGGCAGCTCAAGCAGGCCGTCTCGGTCGCGCTCGAAGACGGGTTCATCTCGGCCGACGAGCAGGCGTTCATCGACGGGCTCGCGAAGGGGATCGGCAGCGCGACTGACGCGACGCTCACCGCGCTCGGCCCGACGCTCGAGACCCTGGGCGGCGTCGCACAGACGGTCGTCGGGAACACCGACAAGGCGGTGGATGACGTCAAGGATTTGAACGAGAACGCGAGGAATACTGGCGGCGAGCTTGACGAGATGGCGCGGCGTGCCGCGAAGAACCTGGAGGAGGTCGGCGACGCGGTCGGGCCGGACGTGACCGGCGCCCTAAAGGACGGCATCAACACGCTCGCGGTCGAGCTGGATGGCGACAAGGCGGCCGAGATCGGCGACGGGCTCGTGGCGCTGCGCGAGGCGTTCGGTCCTGACGCGAGCCCAGAAGAGATCGGAGCCGGGCTCGAAAAGATCAAGGCGGCGCTCGGGGCGAACGGTGGAGCGGAGGCGCTCGCCGTAGCCGCCACCGATGCCAGCACGGCGCTGCGCGACGGCGTACTGTCGTCGGCCGAGAAGGTGGCGCTCGCGCTCGGCGCGACTGGCGCGGCCGGTGCCGCCGACGAGATGGCCGAGAAGCTCCGCAGCGGGCTTCAGCCGGCGACGGACGAGATGGCCGAGAAGCTCCGCAGCGGGCTTCAGCCGGCGACGGACGAGGCTGCCGAGGCGCTCCGTGGCAACTTCAAGAGCGGACTGGACCTAGCCGAAGCGGCGGCGCGCAAGCTGGCCGAAGCGCTGGGACTCGTCCCGCCGATCCCTGGCCGCGCGAACGGCGGCCCGGTGCCGGCCGGCACGATGGCGTTCGTCGGCGAGCGTGGCCCCGAGCTGATCCTCGCGCACGAGGGCGGCGGCGTCTCGGTCATGCCGCTTGACGGCGTGCCCGGTTTCGCGAACGGCACCGGCGACCTGATTCCGATCGGCGTCGGACGACCCGGCACGGGTGCGCCGATCACGTCGCCGCTCGACCCTCGACACCCCGACTACGTCGACCCGCGCGACAAGCCAGCGGCCGGCGACGACAAGCTCGATGTCCTGGTCTCCTTCAACTTCGACAACGCGATCGAGGAGTTCGCCAACGGCGGATCCGCAGATGACCTGCAGGAGGCGCTGAGGAAGTCCACGGGCGAAGGGGTCCTCGATGGCATGATGAACGCGCTCGTCGAGAGCATCGCTTTCGAGGCGTTCAACGAGAAGCTCTCCGATGCGACGCGCGAGGCGATGAAGGACGGGGTCATCGACGTCGCGGAAGCGGCCGAACTCGGGAACATGGCCGAAGAGTTCGCCGGCACGGCAGAGACGGCGATCCTTGCCATGGGCCCGGCGTTCGACGTTGTCGCGGAGGCCTTCGGGCTGAAGACGGAGGAGGAGGTCGTCGACGCGCTGACCACGGCGAGCGCGACCGCTGGCAACCTGATCGGCGGCAGTCTCCAGTCTGCTCTGCGCGACCCAAAGAACCTGTCATTCGACACGTTCTCTCTGGCTCTCCGGCAGGCAGTATACGGCAACATCGTCGAGGGCTTGGTCGGTGCGTTCATCGACGCCGCAGTGATCCAGGGTGCGCTTGCTCCAATGCTCGCCTTGATCACCGGGGAGTTCGGGAACCTCGGCAAGGCCATTGCTGCTGGCAGCGCGGAGGGCATCGCCATGGCCGCCGCCGGGATCGCGATACATGTCGGCAAGATCGCTGACATCCTCGACGACCCCGCGTTCAAGGCGGCCATACAGTCGATCATCGACATCGGCACGGACGCGGCTAAGGCGCTGGGCCTCAACCTCGACACCACGGTGCAAAACATCGACCGGGCCGGGCAGAGCTTCGACACGGCCGCGGACAAGGCCGCGAACGCATGCACCGGAGAGTGCGACCTGGGACAGAAGCTCGTGACGACCGACGAGAAGATCACCCAGCTCGACGCCTACGGGAGGACGGGCGGGGTGTCTGACAGCCAGTGGGTCGACACGTTCACCCCGCTGGGCCGCGACCCTGCGGCGGGGGCCACACCGGACCCCATGGACATTGGCGGCAACGGCCGGTTCGGCAACCCAAGCTGGACGAAGGACAAGGACTGGCGGCGCGATCGGTCGAGGGCTCGGTCGAGGGATCGGCGGAATCGGATCGAATACGGAGGCCCCGACGATGACGGTTGGTACCACGACGACGACGCGCCGTGGAAGGAGCCGCCGCACTTGGCCGCTGGTGGCATCGTCACCCGTCCGACGTACGCGCTTATCGGCGAGTCAGGGCCGGAGGCGATCATCCCGCTGAGTCGCGCACGGAGCGGCGATTCCGGCAACCAGGATGTCGCGAAGGCTCTCAATCGCCTTGCCGATTCGCTGAAGAATCAGCCGCTCCACGCTGAGGTCAAGATGAACGACGAGGTCCTGATCGAGGCGTGGACGATCGCAAAGCGAGTTGCCGACAAGGCTGGGATTTCGTTCGGAGGCTGATGTGCCGCTAGAATCGCCACCTGAAGCCGGAGCCATCTGGTTCAACAACTGGGCCCTCGACGCATCGATCGCGGGGAAGACCACCGAGCGAGCGCTGTATCCCGCGACCAACCTGCTCTCTCCGCACAGGTCGGAGACTTGGCGGTCAACCAATGCGACCACCGACCAGTATGTCAGCTTCGACCTGGGGTCGGCAAAGCTCCCGACGTGTTTTGCATTGACGGACGTCAACTTCGATGCGGGCGCGACTGTCCTCCTTTACGGCACGGATGATTCAGCCGGCCTGGTCAACGTGGTACGCTGGGACTTCCCGCTCTATCCGCAGGACGACGTCAGTAAGGTGCTGCGGTGGTACCTGGGCACGCCGACGCCGGGTTGGGGTCCCGCAGGGGTGCGGCGGTTCTGGAGGGTGTGGCTCTCGCCAGGGACTTACGGCCCCTATGGAACCGACGAAGACCTCTTCGAAATCGGCTCCGTCTTCCTCGGCGACTACACCGCGATCACGCCGAATCAGGGCGTGAGAATCTCCCCCAACGACCCCTCGGACAGGCAGAGAGCCTACGGCCGCGCACAGTGGTCCGACCCAATCAGGCCCTACCACGAGATTGACTTGACGGTCGCCGACATGACGTTCGCGGAGTTCTACACCCTCAAGAGAAAGGTCGCGGCTCAGGGCTCGAAACACGCCATCTTGGACGTACATGCATATTCCACCGATCCGATCGTGAAGGGCGGCGGGTGCTTCTACGGCTACTTCTCCGACAGTCAGACCGGGACACTGGAGGCTCCAGAACTGAACGATCTGCGCATCTCCTTCGAGGAAGCCAGTGGATAGCTTCGACCTGTTCTATGACGCGCAGGACGGGTCGAGCGCTTCAATCTCAAGCACGACCGCGACGACCACGGGCTCGGTCTCTCTCGGCACGGCGGGAGCCGCGTTTGTCCTGACTGCCCCCGCTTCACCGCTCTACGTCGAGGGCCAGCTAGTTCTGCTGTGGGACGGGTCGGCCGGCTTCGCCAGCTGCTACGTGACGAAGGTCACGGACTCCACGAACTTGACGCTCAAGCCGGTACAGTCGGCTGTCGACACCGTCACGTTCCCCCACACATTTCCGGGCAGCAGCACGATCTTTTCGGGCGCCGAGTTCGTTGCACGCTGCGTGATAGATCTCTCGGAAGCACCGGAGGATGCCTACACGTATCTGGTAGTAGCGTGCGGGACACTGGAGTCATCCGGGACTCCATCCGGCGCCGAAGCCTCACTGTGGCTCAACGCGCTTCAGGATGATCCATACAGCGGCGACGGCGCCCACGGGGCGTCACGGGTCGACCTCACCTCTGCGAATCCAGACCGGGCCAACTATGTCGCGGCGGCGAAGGTGTCTCTCGTCGGAGGGCAGCGGTACGAGCAGGCCGTTTACCTGACGAGTCCGACGGCGGGCGCAACGGCCACCATCGGCTCTCCGCGCATCCTTGCTCTCCGGTATCTCTCCGGCACATTCGCGGGAGACGGAAAGACCGCAGAGCAAACGACCACGTCGGTAAGCTACCAGGACCACCTCGACCTGGGCGCGAACATTCCCGCCGGCGAGTACCTGATCGTCGCCACGTGGGTCGCGACCAACACGAACACCGCGACTCGGGCCGACGTAGTCCTTGAACTGACGTCCGGCGGGACAGTCCTCGCGAATCAGCTGGTCAAACCCGGAACTGCGAACGACTACGTGAGCGCGGGATTCTTCGGCGTCGTGACCGTGCCCGGTACGAACAGGATCCGCATCCGCTTCCGCCAGTCGGGCGGCAACACGGCCAAGATCAAGAATGCATTCCTCGCGGCCATCCCGCTTGCGAACATTCCCGCTCTTGCCGCCGGTCAGCACAGCGAGGACCTGTCGACCAACTTCTCGCAGTCGGTCAGCGACAACAATTACGTCACTGCGAAGACCTCCGGTTCCGTCACGCTTGCGTCCGGCAGGCATATAGAGATCGTCGCTGCGTCCGTAGGGGGAGATAATCCCATCCGCTCGAGGCCGCGCTACGAATTGGCTGGGATAGGACTAGGGGCGCACAACGAAATCTTCGGTGCGGCGTCCACCGACTTCTCCCCAACGTTCTGGTTCATCCGCAATCGCAGGGACGCCGGCGCGACGACAAACGCCGTCGAGCTGCGTCGCAACACCGCCGTCACGACGGTCCTCCAGGCACGAGATTTCACGTTCTCGTGGATGCGGGAACAACCGGATTTTCGCGCGCAGCCAGACGAGAGAGTGGCCGTCGTCGCCGACGTAGAGATGGGCGGGCGGATCTACAAGAACTGGAACTCGACGACCACGTCAGGCAGGTTCTCCAAGCGACTCTCCGACGTGCAGATGATCTCCAGGGTCACGGTCGGTGAAGTGGAGTACACCCGGGTCTATTCGCTCGCGGACCTCTCCGATGGGGAGTGGTTCTGGGACTCGGCAATGATGGACATATACGTCGAACTCCCATCCGGTGATTCGCCCGCCGACAGCGACGTGACGGTGATCGTCATCCCTGCCCTTCTGGTCGGGAGGGAAAAGGAGAACCTCGTCGATTCGGCCGGCACCACCCTGCCCTATGCGCCACTACTGAAAGACGTTCCCGGTGCCACACAGAGGCTCTCATCGAGCAAGGGTGAGTACTCCGCCAGCACCAGCCTCGGTGCGTTGTCGGTCGTCGCTGCCGACCGTCGGTTCGACGATGCGCTTCTTGTTCCTGCGACGTTCGAGGGCTTCCGCGCGAAGGTGCGGAGGGGGTTCACGCGTAAGTCCAACAACCTCGCCGACTTTGAAGTGGTCGGCGATGCCGTTCTCGGTCTTGCCGGATCGGACTTCAGCAAGCTCACCCTTCGACTGTTCGACCGGCGACTCCTGATTCAGCGCCCCATCGCGACGACGACCATATCAGTGAAGGAGGGGCTGGCTTCGGACTCCACGCTGAGGACCCGCGACGACCAGTCGCTGCCGCTCCTCTACGGCTCCCTTCGGAGGGTCATCGCGTATCGGATCACGACGCTAGAGGGCGGGGCGAACTGGAACGAGTATCAGTTTGCCGGTCACGCAGTAAAATCGGTATCTGCGGTATACCTCGATGGCACCACCAGAAAGACGGTCGCCGGGGCGAATCTCAACGTCACCGCGGCCTACATCGACCTGGGGAAGGTGCGGGTCAACAACGCCGCTTTCCCTACGACCACGGAGCCGGCGGACGTTGTCTACGTCGATTTGATCGGCTCGACCAGCACCGGAGCATCGACCGGCACGGCCCTTCAGACGCCTGGCGCGATCGCGCGACACATTCTCGCCACCTACGGGGGAGTGTCAGCGAAGCATCTTGTCGAGCCTTCGTTCCGGATGATCGACCGTCGTTGGCGGTATCAGATCAACAGCGGGATCATTCCCACAGCACCAAAGGTCGGACTGGTCATCGACGGCGCGATGAACACCGAAGATGCGCTCTCCGAGTTGTGCTCCAGGGTCTTCGCGTTCTGGAAGGTCAACCGTCAAGGCAGAGTCGCGATCGACGTGCCCGACTTGACGGTGGGCAACATTTGCCGCAATCCGGGCTTCGAGGACGACTCAACCTCTGGGTTCCCATGGCGGGTCAAAAACTCCGCCACCTTCGTGACCACTACCTCGAGGAAGTACAACGGCGCCCGCTCGGCGGAGGTGTCCAACGGCGGCTCCCCTGATGCCGCGGCGGCTATCGCTCAGAACTTCACCCTCCCGAGCGGGGGAAGCTACGTCGTCACGTTTCTCGCGTCCCTTCTCTCGGGCGCGTCCACCCTGTTGCGGATCGGCGTCACCGGACCATCCGGCGTGGAGACGCTCTCCGACCCGATGGTCTTGGAGACCGGCAAGTGGACCAGGCATTCCCTTCTTGTTGAAACCGAACCTGGGGACGCAGGGCACACCGAGCTGCGAATCTATCCCGCCCACGGCAGCACCGTCGCTACATCGATCGCGCTGGACGACGTCGAGGTCTATCGCATTGCCGTCCTTGCGGATTCGGTCCGATCGGAACCGCGGGCGCTCTCGTTCCTCGATGAGCACTACTACGAGGCTGCGGTCACCTACGACGTCAACCTCCAAGCCTCCAATCGCGTCGCCGAAAGAATCATCGCGGACATGGAAGCGCGAGGGCTCTCGAGCTCGCTTCCATCGGAGGGCAAGTTCGCGATCCAGAGTTCCAAGCGAATCGCGGTCAAGGCACTGGCCACTGATGGACCGTCCGCTGCGGGCATCGGAGCGCCCATCGTCCTGCACTACTCGAGGCAGCGTCACCAGCTCGAGTTGATTGTGCACGGACTAGAGAGGCTGCCGATCGTCGGGGAGTATGTCTACCACCGACTGAACCCGCGAGTCCCGGAGATGGCCAACGAGTACCCGGTGTGGCGCATCACTGAGGTCAAGTATGACGACGCCAACGCGAAGATTGTCAAGCTGAAGGCTGAGCGACAGAACGATCCTGTCGCTGATCGGGTCGACATCTCTCCTGACTCCGTTCCGATGGGCGGCATCCCGATCACCTTGGCTAGTGGAGCAATCACCGACTACGCCGAGGTGACCGACCTACGGAACCAGTTCGCAATGGGAGCATCGTCCCCCGATGTGGCAACGCAGCTCGGGGGCACTCACCACACGCACAGCCTCTCGCACGTCCACGCTGTTCCGTCGCACCAACATTCGGCGACACCATCGTCGCACGGGATCGACGGCGCCGGGGCAGTCACTCTCGACTGGGAGATTGAGTACCTCGGAAAGTACGCCTATCCGGCAGCGGTCGGCCCGCAGGCTCCGGTCGATGTGCACCGTGGCTTGACCGACGGCGGGCACACGCACCCTGTACCCGGGGCACCCTCGAACGTCGGGGCCTCGAGCGGGACAAGTGCCACGCCGACTTCGCTGTCCACCGTGCCGGGACCGAACGAGCCCGACTTCCGCCGCGTGAAGTTCATGCAGCGCACGGCGAACACCACGGGCGCGCTCTCTCAGGACCTGATCGTCGGGTATCGCTCGGCTTCGATCCCAGCGGGGTGGACTCGCGTCACCGACCTGGACGGGCTGTATCTCCGGGGAGCGACGACGAACGGGGCCGTTTCGACTCGGGTCAACACGTCGGCCTTCACGACTTCCGACTCGGGATCTACGCTGAACGTCTTGTCGGGCACGAACATATCGATCGGGAAGCGGCTGACGATCACCAACACCGCCGACGCGAGCAAGGTGGTGCGCGTCGTTGTGACGGGTGGGTCCGGAACGGCGTGGACGGTCATGCCGATGCACGAAACGGCGGACCAGGACAACAGCTATTCATTCCCCAACTCGGCGAATTCCACGGTCACCGGCGACTCGGAGGTGGTCAACACCGCGTTCTCGGCGGGGACGCACAAGCACACCGGAGCGATGCCGTCGCACACGCATTCCTCAGGTGGACACGTCCATTCCGCAGCCGCCTTCAACTTGGGGTCGGCGACGAACGCGATCGTTGCCCAGAAGTTCCCGGGAAACTTCGGTGCCATCGGTGGAGTCGCCGCTTCACTGGATCATCAACACCCGTTCACCATCACTGCGCCCGGGGACAACACCACATCTGGATCAGCGTCCGGGACGATCGCGGACGATCTCGAGCCGGCCCTGCCTTTCTACGAGCTGGTGTTTATGAAGCCGGTCGACGCGAACCAGACAGTTCTACCGGCGGGGTCGATCATCTTCTGGGCGCAATCCGCTGACGCTCCCGGCGGGTGGGGAGTCCTGACGGCCGCGGTCGGCATCTTCGTCAAGGGCGCTGCGGCGAGCCCTGCCGCTCCCGGATCCGGAGATGGTGGGCATGTTCACACGCAATCGAACTCCTCGCACACACTCTCGCATGCACACGGCGGGACCGTGATCCAACCCTCCGCGGCTCCGATGTCGGGAGTCTCGGCATATGAACTGATCGCGGAGAACGCGGCTGCGTCTACGATCAGCGTCGCTGCAGGGTCGGACGCGGTGTTCCTCGGCGGGCACGCGCATCCGATCACAGCCCAACTGTCGACGGTCAACCCCGGACTGAGTGCGAGCTCGCATTCGACCGGGGCCGCATTGAGCGGGCTGCCCTACCACAAGAAGATCGTCTTGATTCAGAAGCTCTGAACCACCAGCGGTAGCGGTTTTTCATTCGCGGCACGCAACATCTGGGCGATTCGGGGGATAATGTGAAGGTAGCACAACTCGGGGTTAGGGGGTGCGGCGGTGAAGGCGAGACAATGGATGGGTGCGGTTGCGGGGGTGGTCTTGTCTTTCACCGTCGCGGGGGCGGCGGAGATCGTCGGCGTCTGCACGACGACCAACGGGAACAAGAAGCAGTGCGTCGAGTTCCGGCCGAGGGCGACGCCCACACCAGTCCCGACGGCGACGCCGATTCCAACCGCGACGCCGCGACCGACGCCAGCGTGTTCGGATAGCGACCGCTTCTCGAAGATCAGCGCGAACCACTGGCGCAAGCAGGACGTCAACCTAGAGGTCGGGGTCGAGCGGATTCTCTGCGCCGACCTCCCAGCAAAGGCGTTCCCGTTCTTTGAGATCTTCACGATCAACCTCGGCAACGCGTCGTGCTCGAACTTGGAGATGACCGCGATCGCGCCGGACGGCACGTGGACGATAGACGTCGGCCCCGCACCGGGGGTGCGCCCGAGGCCCCAAGCCGGCAGGTGGCTCGTCAAGCTCTACCTGCCGTGGGGCTGCACGAAATACGAGTTCAACGTCGCCTATTGAGTAAGGCGTGCACAGTAGGACGTTCACAACCGGGAAGAAGTACCAGATTAACGGGTGGGGAATGGGGGGGCGGCGGTGAAGGTCCGAGTTGTCTGCGGAATGACGCGACAGTCTCGGACCTTCACCGCCGCGAGATGCGGGAGACTTGCTGAGTGAGCAAGAAGCAATCCGAAGGCGAGGCGACCTGATGCCTCGTCCGGTCAATCAGGCGACGGTCAATCTGGTCCGCCAATTTGAAGGGCTCCGTCTTCGGGCGTACCTATGCCCGGCCGGGAAGCCGACGATTGGTTACGGGCACGCCTCCGGCGTCATTTTCGGCGACGTCATCACCGACGACGAAGCGGAGGAGATGCTCGGTCGAGACCTCGAGGAAGCAGCCGAGCACGTCGACCGACTGATCCGCGTCGACCTCAACGACAACCAACGCGGCGCGCTCGTCTCGTGGACGTTCAATCTCGGGCCGGGCAACCTCATGACAAGTACGCTGCGCGACGTGCTGAACCGCGGGCAGTACGACGCCGTCCCGACGCAGCTCCGGCGCTGGACGAAAGCTCGGCACCCATTAACCGGCGATCTCGTCGTGCTGCCGGGATTGGTCCGCCGCCGCGAGGCGGAAGCGCAGCTCTGGTCCGCATTGGGCTGAGGCGATGCGCACGACCATCGACAAGCTGAGCGTGAGCGAAGACCACGGGGGGCTAGACAACCGCGTCACGCGGCTGGAGACGCAGATGTCATCCCTGGCGTCGAGCGTGACACAGCTCGCGGAAACGGTCGGCGAAACGAACCACGCGGTCAACGAGATCAAGAGTATAATCAGTAGCTCGGGCAAAATGGACGGCCGCTCGATGATCACGATTGGCGGCGGAATCATCGCGGCATTCGCCACGTTGGGTGCCCTGTTCCTCGGGCCGATCCAGCGCGACGTGGATTGGATGTCGCGTGAGGTCCGCTCGGTCGAGACGGGCCTGGACAAGCACGAGGCTTCCGATTTTCACGACAAGACGGGAATTTTATTCGAGGTGTTGAAGGGCGATGTGAAGATGCTCGACATGAGGTTGAAGTCGATCGAGCAGAAGAGCCTGCAGTGAGCGAATCCGCCAACGTTGGCGAAGTTGATGCTTCACGTGAAACATCGGGCGTCCTACTTCCCGCGGAGCCGAGCCTATTCTTGCCCGTCGCGGCCGTCGCCCGACTACTCGAACCCGCGGCCGCCCCGCTGGTACTGCGCGTCAACTCGGTGCCTTGGTTGTCGGAACAGAAGCATGCCTATGTCCGCCAGGGGGTGGTCGCCGCGCTCCCGCTCCTGCAACACAGCGTCAAGGAACTCCGTGGCGTGCCGCCCGAGCTGCTCGCGCTCGGAGTTGACCTCGCTATCCGCGGCCTCGTTGCCGCGCTGAAAGACCTGTTCGACTGATCGGGCAGCACGAAAGGAGTACACGATGAGGTTCCTAGTCTACGCACTGACCGCGCTCGCGGTCGCATGCACGTCGCTCGTGGCGCTGGCGCAGGACGCGCCCCGCGTGCGGTTCATCCCGATCTGCACGGAGGTACTCGACCCGTCGGTGATCGAGTGCATTCCGCAAGCGGAGGTCGACAACCAGGAGCGCTTGACGCTCTGGAACTACGCCTCGCGGCAGCTCAAGCGCTGCACAATTGTCGTGCTCGACCCGTCGGGGGAGTACACGGCGGACAACCTCGGGTTCCAGTGCGCCGGTGTGCTGACGATCGGCGGGCTGACCGAGGATTCGGGCGAGTAAAGATGATCCTCGCCCTCGCACTCTCGGTCGCGCTCGCCACACCCGCGCCGCGTGTCGTGCCGGAACGTCGGTACGACGCGCGGCTCGTGAGAGTGGTAGATGCTGACACGATCGATGCCCTCATCACGGCGCGAGCGGTGGTGCGAATGCCAGGGCAGGACGTGGAGCTGTCGACACAGATCCTCGACACGGTGCGACTGGCCGGCGTGAACGCCCCAGAGACATTCCGACCGGCGTGTCCAGCCGAGAAGAAGCTCGGGCTGGAAGCCAAGGCGTTCGTCGAAGATCGGCTCCGAGGCGAGCAGATCGTGCTCGTCACCCGCGGCGAGGAGCGTGAGAAGTTTGGCCGCGTGCTCGGTGACATCGAGGTCGGCGGCCTGTCGATCTCGAAAGAGCTGATCCGAATGAAGCTCGCCGATCCGTACGACGGCGGGAAACGAGACCCAACTAGGTGGTGCCGGTGACCAACGGGCAGAAATACTTGTGGGCCGCGCGGATTGCGATGTTCGCCATGGCATCGCTCGCGGTCACAACGCTGGTCTCGATCTTCAAGTGGCCGGCGGACAACGGCGAAGTGTTGCGCTCATCGAACGCACTATTCGCGTCGGTGGTGAGCGGCGTGCTCGGCTTCTTCTTTGGTGCCTCGCGGCCCGACCCCGACGCGGCAAAGAACCTCGTCACGTCGATCACCGGCAAGACGGATGGAGACGAAGGGACCGTAACCGTCGCGACCAGCGCGACCAACGAAAGAGGTGGATGATGAGCAACACGAAGTCAATTTTTGTGTCGAAGACGTTCTATCTGAATCTGGCGCTCGCGGCCGTGGCGGTCGTCCAGTCCGTGACTGGCGTCTCGATCGCACCTGGAGAGGTGGAGCTGATCGTCGCCGCGGTGCTGAATATCGCGGTGCGGTTCATGACGACGCAGCCCGTCGCCATCGTAGCGCCGTAAGGGCCGCCACATGATCCCGAAGCGATGGTGGTCGTGGTGGCGCCGCCTTCTCTGGCGGATCGGGGACTCTCGATGGGGCATGTAACGCAGGATCGCTGCGCGTGGTGCGGTCGCCGGTGAAGGTGCGCTGCGGACATTGCCGCCGCTTCTTCAACCAGGTCCATTCGGCGCGCACCGAGTGTGGCGTGGAGTGCGAGCGGCAGGCGCTCGTCGATCGCTCGGTACTGGCGTGCGAGTGCGGCGAGTGCGTCGCGCTACGTCGCGGCAACGAAGCCGCTGAAGGTCGAACTTGAGCGACTACCGCTATCGGTGCGAAGCTGAGGGCTGTCAGCGCCGAATCGGGTGGGGGCTCTCCTACTGCGTGCTGTGCGGGGAGCGCCTGAAGGTCAACCCGTCCCGCACCGCCAAGGGAGTTGTGCGGCCGGGATCTCGCAAGCTCGGTCGTCGAGGATGGTAGGTAGCCCGCTCGTGCTGCTGGCGACGACTGCGCGTTAGCGGTCCCGTCGGCAGCCGAGCGCCTTGCCTCCCTTGTCTGGCCAGCGCTTGGCGCTCGCCAGCTTCGCGTTCGCAGCGGCCGCAGCGGCCTTGCGGGGGCTGGTCTTGCCACCACCCTTGGCGCCCTGACACGCAGGGCAGACCAAAGGGATGTGGTGGGTGCGGCACGTCGGTGCATTCATCTCGGCTCCATCATGGTCCACGCGACGCACCGCTCTGCGTCCGCGATCAGCTGTATGTCGTCGATTTGGCATCCGATCGCGCCCGGCAGCATCTCGACCGTCAGCCACGGTACGGAGGGTTCGATCAGCGCCGCCGATGCCGTCTGGATCGGGTTCTCGGCGAAGTGGTCGAGCGCATCGCGCCACGACGTCTCGTGCGCAGATCGGTCACAACAGAGCACGCAGCGCACTGCCGGCGAACGACCGTCGAGGCCGATGGTGTAGGCAGCTCCGAGGGTGCGACCATCGAGCAACGTCCGGCGGAGGATGTCGATGTGCAGGCCGTGGACGACGCCGCCGGCGAGGGCCACGATCGGGCGTAGCGCGTCGATCGTGTCCGCTTCGACCTCGCTGCGCGGGGAGCGCCTGCCGTGCCCGGTGGTCAGGGTCAGGTGCCACAGGTCGGGTGTATCAGCCGCCATGCTGGCGTCCCGAGCGCATCGGCAACTCTTCGAGCGCGTTTGCGCACTCGATGGTGTCGGCGCGTAGGTGCGCCGTCCAATCCATGGATGGGCCGAGCTGGCCCCAGAACACCGGCGCGGGGTTCCACCCGGGCTCTGCGATCCGCGGTGCCGCGCCGCTCACGTGGCCTAGGTGCGCCAGCGCGTCACGCAGCTCGGCGCTGGACAGCGGCTCCGAGCTGCGGACGATGACAGTCGCCGTCGACGGTCGACACAGCCACGGCCCAAGGGAGCTGATACGCTCCAGGCATTCGATCGTCACCCCCTCTCGCTCGTGGCAGATTCCGCACGTCCCGCCATCGACCCATTGGTGGTCGCGGCAATCGCCACCCCCACGAGCGTCAGAATCATCTACGCGCGTCATGACGCCACCCCGAGCGCATCCAGGCTAGGATGGCCATCGCGCACGACGTAGACGTGGTAATGCACGGCCCCGCGCGGGCGGTAGTTCCCGCGCTCGTCGTGTACCAGTCTCACGCGCAGGGCATCGCCGCGAGAACGTACCCATCGCTCAGTGCTCGCGCGCGATTCTGGCGTCTGGCATGCCCATGCAGCTACAGAATTTCCATTCTTGGCCAGACCCCAGCCTGACATGAAACGATCCGTCATGACTACCAGCAATTGGTGGCTTGCGATTTCCGCTGTCGTTCGATCGTCTTTGCGAATCATGGTCCCTTCCCCCTGGCACTCTCCAGAGCGCCTGTTGTCTGTCTGTCATCAATGTACACAAGCTGCTATCGTGTGTCAAGCG
>ENA-ORBV01001540-ORBV01001540.1-microbial-mat-metagenome-genome-assembly--contig:-NODE-1540-length-51005-cov-12.655985_pt1 | contig 51005 bp, 40 predicted proteins | sample MGYA00237777_ERZ505514 | MGnify/ENA primary metagenome ERZ505514 (study PRJEB26160, sample SAMN06269048) | microbial mat metagenome | isolation source: Oligotrophic lake microbial mat | place... | reverse complement strand
TGAAACACAAGGCAGCATGAGGTTATCCACAAAATAATGTGGATTCCACAAAGAAAGAAAAAAGTAGCAAAAAAGAAGGAAAGGTGATGATGGTGATAATGATTAACTTCGTTTATGAATTAAACTGTCCTAAGAAAAGGGGGAAGATCAGTTGAACTTGCGCCCGCGTACGAAAAAACAAAAGAAACTGCATCCAATTAATAATCAGTGTAGTCGTCTCCTGACGACAGGCACATAATATACGTCAACTTGCCCCTTACCCTCTTTACCCAATTCGGAGTGTGTGTGGGTTTGTGTGTGGTTTGCTCTTTACAGCTAGTTGTTCTGACAATATAGTAGGCTGCTTAGTTTCCTAAGTCCTAGTTTCCACTTATACCATTTTCCTCTTTAGCCTTTCTGCCATTCCGCCCCTTGCTGAAAGAATTATTTCTTCCCATGTCAGGATCGGTAACGAATGACGACCTATTGGGTGTAAAGCAAATAGTATGCGGGCAACAGCGAGGCTGAAGGGCAGGCGACAGTGATACTGAAGGACGGGCAACAGTGGAACTGAAGAAATACATAAAAACTAAATCAAATGAAGAATTTTAAAATGATCACCTCGGGACTCATGATTGCGTTCATGTCCATTTTTCTTTTTGGATATCAATCAGCAAGCGCACAGGGCAACCTGGTGACGATCAAATCCGCCAAAAATTTTGAAGCGACGATATCAGCCCTTAAAAAGGGAGTAGCGGATGCAGACATGATGGTTATTTCTGAAATCAATCATGGTAAAATATTGTCCATGACCGGATTGTCCATAAATGCGCAATCCCTTTTTATTGGCAACCCGAATGTAGGTAAGGATGCATTTACCGATAACATAGCCGTGGGGTTGTGTATTCCGATCAGAGTAAACGTCTATGAAGAGAAAGGCGTCACGTATATCAATTACTTCTCGCCTTCCAGTGAGTTTTCCAGTTTCAAGGGGGAGAAAGTAAAAATGATAGGCCAGGAAATGGACAAAAAGGTATCGATGTTGACCAGCATGGTAGCAAAATAGAAAGTGGGGAGTTTTATTGCTAAGGGTGGACTTTACAAGAGTCCATCCTTGGTTTATTTAAAAAACAAAATCATGAGCATACCATTCAAAAATCTATTGCTGACCATCATTTTATTTGTTTTAGCCGCAGTATCTCCCAATCTTTTTGTCGCTGCTCAGGCAGGTTTGGCACCGTTGTCATCCATGGCTGTTAAGTTTCTCCTGCCTTCGGTGGCATTCATCCTGGTAGCGATCATCCTGGCTAAATATTTCCAATACATAGATATTTACCAGCTTGCCATGAATGGCTTATTTGCAGGACTTATTTCAACTATAGCTCTCGAGGTTTTCAGGGAGGGTGGATTCAGGCTTGGAATGATGCCGGGCGATTTGCCCAGGCTTATGGGCGTATTAATGTTGGACCAATTTGCCACTGGACCTGATATCCGTTCAGATATTTCTGGATGGGCATACCACTTTTGGAACGGTGCTTCATTTGGCATCCTATTCAGTTTGATCATGGGACAAAATAAAATATGGCACGGCCTGCTGTTTGGATTACTGATTGGTATGGGCTTCATGATTAGTCCCGTGGTGAAGTCCCTGGGCATAGGGCGATTTGGCGTGAATTTCAAAGATGGATATCAATTTGCCATGACGGTTATCGTATCCCATGCTGCTTTTGGTTTAATGCTGGGTTGGATTTTGAATAAATGGAATGATGGGATTCCTCATTTAGGGGTGAGGTTGAAAATGCTTATGAGTATCCGGTGATGGATGGTTACTTGCAGTATCGTGGAGCATTGTGACTGGGATACAAGACTGAAGATCATTTTTAAGATCCCTGAATATCGGTATCCAATGATCTTTTATCAGCAACGAGTGGAAACAAATTAAGGATCACCTTATTTAAAGAAAACGGATGATGAAGAAATATGTTCTTTTGATGCTCCATGCAGGGCTGTTGTATTATAATGCCTTCAGCCAGGATTTTTCGCGTTTGTATGCGGCGGCCTTACCATCTGTAGTCACCATTTATGTCGCCGATTACGAGGTGGGGAAGGGCGAAATAAGGGAAACCGGAGTCATGGGTTCCGGCGTTCTTATAGATTCTGACGGCTATATTTTTACAGCCTCGCATGTAGTACACACGGCTAATGCCATAGTTGTAAAATTTAATTCAGGGGAAGAGGTGGCTGCGCAGGTTGTTTCTTCAATCCCATCAGCAGATGTGGCTTTATTGAAAATTGCAACCATTCCGAAAGGCTCGAAAGTGGCAATCATAGGGAAGTCAGAAGAAGTGAAAATTGGTGAGCAAGTCTTTATTATTGGATCCCCCCTGGGACTTGAGTATTCATTATCTATTGGCCATATCAGTGGAAAACAAAATGGTAGCATGCTTGCCCATGGCCAGATGGTAGAATTCCTCCAGACCGATGCAGCCATAAATCCAGGCAATTCCGGTGGACCTATGTTTAATGAAAGGGGAGAGGTGATAGGCATTGTTAGTTATATCCTTTCCCAAAGCGGTGGGTTTGAAGGAATAGGTTTTGCCGTTGCCGCTACACCTGCCAAAGCGATGCTTTTTGAAACCTATTCCTTATGGACTGGCTTTGATGGGATTTTTCTTGATGAAGGCCTGGCAGCAGTGCTCAATGTGCCGCAACATTCCGGATTACTCGTCGAGCATGTTATTAAAAATTCGATGGCTGCAAAAGTCGCGCTACAAGGCGGAAATTTAAAATTTAATTATCTCGGTAATGAAATCTTATTGGGTGGTGACATCATATTGAATGTACAAGGCACAACCTGCGACACACCGCACAATTTTGACAATATCAAATTCCAGGTGGATAACTTAAAGCCGGGACAGCCACTGATGATGCAGATATGGAGGCATGGAACCGTAATCGATATATTCTATACACCCTAATCTGGCTTACAGATGAGCGTGTCTGTGGTCAGCCTAATTTGAAAATATTTTAACATGAAAACATATGTTTTTTACTTCATCTTATCAATCGTTTTTCTGCAAATGAATAATGGAATGACTCAATCAACTTTATATAAAAATGTATCACAAGCCAAAGGATTATTAGTAGGGGATAAGGTCCAGGATTTTTCGGCCATGGATGTGTATGGGCAACGCTATAGTTTGCAAGTGGCGCTACGGAAGGGACCGGTAGTACTATTATTTATCCGAGGACAATGGTGTCCGGTTTGCAATAGGCATTTGTCAGGCGTTCAGGATAGTCTTCCGATGATTTATGAAAAAGGTGCCTCGGTAGTGGTGGTTTCCCCTGAGAAATCAGAATTTCTGATGCGCACTGTGGAAAAGACAGGGGCTGAGTTTACCATATTATATGATGAAGGGTATACGATTTCAGATGGATTTGATGTAACCTTTCTTCCGGATAGTCTGACCCGTATCATGTACAATACCCTTCTTGGGGCAAAACTGAAGGAGAGTCATTCTGATGATAGTGAGCGATTGCCTATACCGGCCACATTTATTATTGGTCAGGATGGTGTGATCAGGTGGAGGCATTTTGATCCGGATTATAAACGGCGCGCTTCGGTCACTGATATTGTCCGAAACCTCTAGCCGGCCATGGCACCCGGGCTCCAACAAGAATTAATTTAAAGACAATACAATGGTAAACAAGATCACGATGTATGGTGCCGAATGGTGCCCTGATTGCCGAAGGACCAAAACCTATTTAGATAAGAATGGGATTCCATTTGAATATGTTAATGTTGACATAGAGCCAGAAGCGAGCCTATTGGTGGAGAAGATAAACAATGGAAAGAGAATTATTCCTACTCTGGTGATAGACGATACCAGCTATAGTAATCCACAAAACCATCAACTGGCGGGGTTATTGGGAGTAAATCTCAAAGGCAGAGTAGTGATTTATGGAACAGAATGGTGTCCCGATTGCAGTAGAGTAAAGCACTTTTTCCGAGATAATCAGATCAATTTTGTTTTTATAGCCATTGATCTGATAAGGGAAGCTGAGTCTTTTGTCATGGAGGTAAATGGCGGAAGGAGAATTACACCCACCGTAACCATTAACGATATTGCTTATTCAAATCCCGGCAACCAATTGCTTACCGAACTTTTAGGACTGGATATCGTGGCTGAGGATAAAATTTACGATGTGGTGATCATTGGCGGAGGAGCAGCAGGTCTCACTACGGCCATTTACGCTCAACGTGACAGGCATGATTCGCTTATTTTGGAGCGAAGTCATATAGGTGGCAATGCCTTTATCACTAGGAAAATTGAAAACTACCCAGGATTTAACGAAGTCTCCGGTCCGGAATTAATGCATAGGATGGAGCAGCAGGCCGTTGTGCTTGGAGCGGAAATAGAAACTGGTGGGGAGGTTTTGCACATTGATAAGTTGGATAGCTACTTCAGCCTTCACACCACGTCCAAAGTGGTGAAGGGTAAGTCAGTCGTGATCGCCACTGGGAGTACTTACCGGACATTAGGTATTCCGGGTGAAGCTGAATTGATAGGGAGCGGCATTCATTTTTGTGCAACCTGTGATGGTGCTTTTTACCGTGACAAAGAGGTTATTGTTATTGGAGGTGGAAATTCAGCCCTGGAGGAAGGTATGTTTTTGGCTGGGTTTTGTAAAAAAGTGACCATTATTCATCGCGCTACCGTATTTTCTGCTTCTGCAGTCTTTATAGAGAAGTTGGAGTCGTACAAGAATATCTCAGTAATGTTGAATTGCACCCCTGCAGCTTTTATATCCGGGAAGAATGGAACATTTCAATATCTGGACTTTATCAGCAATGAAACGCAGGAGCGCTTGAGCCTTGCGGCCGATGGGGTATTTGTCTTTGCAGGGTTGGTCCCGAATTCGAAAGCATTTGATGGGTTGATCAATTTATCGGAAAGCGGCCATATAATGACCAAGGGATTAAATAAGACAAGTATGGATGGCATATTTGCTGCCGGCGATGTGCGCAAAGGGGCTATCGCGCAGGTCGCAGCCGCAACAGGAGAAGGGGTCGTAGCCAGCTATGGGATCCGTGAGTATTTAACGACACAGCGTTAGAAAGTAAATGAAAGGGGAAATAATTATTCAATACTATCCTTTATAGATACTGTTTCACAAGATGAGTATAGCGAAAGCAAGAATCATACGTGCGCTGTCAGGAAGCCCTGCTTTCCAATATCTTGACGAGAAGGAAATTTTAGCGTTGAGTGCCATTTGCAGGTATGAAGTATTCTTGCAAGGGCAGATTATATTTTCTGAAAATCAGCCAGTCAACTCCTTTTACCTGATCGAAAAGGGCAAGGTAAACCTGATCTTTAACAGCAGGCAAATCATACATGTATCGAAGGGGCAGATATTCGGGGATTGGGCAGTCCTAAATGAAACTGTGCGGCTGGCCACGGCTAAGTCCATGGGGCAGCTCAATGTTATAGCGATTGATGCGTATAAATTTAAGGACAGCCGCTTCCTGGATTCAAGGGTGAGTTTTAAAATCGTCCTGGAGCTTGCCAAGGGATTGGTGTCGAGGCTTCAATCCAAATCACAGGTCTCTTCAAGGATATTGATCAGTGGAGGGGAGACGGATCAAGTCGAGTTTAAATCCACCTTACGCAAAAATCTTTTTACAGGAGAGAAAGACCCCGCTATGGAGATGGCTGTCGTCAAAACGATTGCCGGATTTTTAAACACCGATGGAGGCGTGCTGTTTGTCGGGGTAAATGATGAAGGGGAGATACTGGGTATCCAACATGATGATTTTGCCAATGCGGATAAACTTCTGTTACATCTTAATCAGGTCATCACCGCCCGAATGGGCGATTTGATATTGGGCGACGTGCACATCAGCATCGTTACGATTGATGAGCATAAGATTGTCAGGGTGGATTGCACGCCTTCGCATGCTCCGGTGTTAGTGACGGATAAGGGGTTGGAATATTTTTATGTCCGTTCCGGTGTACAGACTATCGCCTATTCCATGAAGATGACTTTTCAGTATTTAAAACAAAGATTCTAGTGGCTGGATAGATGGCTGATGAAATCCCTGTCACCTGGAAACGTAGAAAAATGGATAATTATAATTTAAGAATTTGCTTAAATAAGAAATAATTTGTACGTTTGCAACGTTATTAAATGCCAAAAGGGAATATTATGGAGAAAAATCTTACTTGTATTAGGCTGTTTGCCGACAAGGTTCAGATAGAGAACTGTCGGCAGGTATTACAAGCCAATCACAAGTCGTTTAGCCAATTGAGTGGCTTGCTGGCACTTGCAGGAAATGAAGTGCGGTTAAAAATCTTATTTCTTTTAGAAGAAGAAAATGAACTCTGCCCTTGCGACCTGTCAGATATTCTCGGAATGAGCATTCCAGCTGTTTCCCAGCACCTCAGAAAGCTTAAAGACGGAAATGTCATTGAAAGCCGAAGAGAAGGACAGACTATTTTCTATTCGCTTAAAGCCGAAAAACTGACCATACTTCGTCCTTTTTTTAAACATATCGTTAAGCAATCAAAAAAAGCTTCTGCATGAATACAAAAGCTAGCAAGCTGGTTGGTGCCGGCGTACTTTCGGCCATTGCAGCCTCTCTTTGTTGTATCACTCCTGTTTTAGCCCTTATTTCAGGTGTAGGTGGAATGGCCTCTTCTTTTTCGTGGTTAGAACCCTCAAGACCATATCTACTTGGTATTACCTTATTAATATTAGGTTTTGCCTGGTATCAAAAACTTAAACCTCGCATTGCCGAAGAAATTCAATGTGCTTGTGAAGAAGATGAAAAACCACCATTTATGCAAACCAAAAAGTTTTTAGGAATGGTAACCGTATTTGCATTTCTGATGATGGCTTTCCCTTATTACGGACATATTTTCTATCCGGAAGCAGACAAAGAAGTAGTCATCATTTCATCCGGAAACATCCAGGAAGCAAATTTTAATGTAACCGGAATGACTTGTGCAAGTTGCGAAGAACATGTAAAACACGCAGTCAACGAATTACCAGGAATTGTAAGCGTTTCGGTTAACAGCGATGAGGGAACTGCCAATGTAAAATTTGACAATTCTAAAACGGACAAAGCTACGATCTCAAAAGCAATAGATGGATCAGGTTACAAAGTCTCGGGAGAAGTAACCAAGGAAAAGTCGGCACACGGAGAAGCTGGACACGTTTGTGGAGCGAACGGATGCAAATAATATTTAACCCTAACATTTAAGAGCGTCGCTACTAACAGCTTGATAAATAAATATCCTTGTTGATTGTCAACTCATTGTGGTGGTTGCAATCACCTGTTTGATAGTAATTAGAAGTGCCCTTAAGAATTTAGTTAAATAAGGAAATGAAACAAGAAACCATAAACCTCCACATTACAGGAATGACCTGCGACCATTGTGCCACAGGCATCGAAAAACTACTTTCCAAAATCGAAGGCATAAAAGAAGCCAATGTGAGATATCCAAAAGCCACATGCGAATGTTCTTTTGACTCTTCCAAAACCAGTAAGGAAGAAATCATCAACACCATCAATGGAACGAAAAACTATCGGGTAAAAGGTGAAATACTGGAAAATGGTAGTGGGGATAGCAACCTATTTGACCTCATTATCATCGGGGGTGGTTCGGCAGCTTTTTCAGCAGCTATCAAAGCGGAGCATTTGGGTTTGACTACCTTAATGATAAATGGTGGTTTGGACTTTGGCGGCACATGTGTCAATGTAGGTTGCGTACCTTCTAAAAATCTAATCCGTGCAGGTGAAACGGCTTATCATGCTACCCATTCTAACTTTGCAGGCATTAAACCAAAAGGTGTTGATATTGATTTTGCTCAAATCATCAAAGAAAAGAAAAAATTGGTAGCTACACTGCGAGAGAAGAAGTATAAGGATGTGATAAGCGATTTTGAAAACCTGACTTTGCTTAAAGGTTGGGCAACATTCACAAAGAACAAAACCATTGAAGTGGATGGAAATCAATACAAAGCGCTTAAATTCTTAATTGCCACTGGAGCAACGACTAACATTCCGAATATTGAAGGATTGGACAAAATTGACTACTTGACCAATGTTTCTCTTTTCGATTTAGAAGAAAAACCCGAAAGCCTGACCATTTTGGGAGCAGGTTATATCGGGTTGGAAATCGCAATGGCGTACAATCGTTTAGGTGTAAAAGTCCGCATCATCGAATTTACCGACCGTATATTGCGGACACAGACACCAGACATCAGTGAAGCATTGGAGACCCAAATGCGAAAAGAAGGAATTGAAATTTTGCCCAATTTCAGAGCCGTAAAATTCGAGAAACTAGGAAACGAAACGATTATTCATTGCAAATGTCCTGATGGTTCATTTACACAATTTACAGAAAAAGGAAAGGTAGTGATTGCTACAGGAACAAAACCCAATACAAGCCAATTGGGATTGGACATCATTGGCTTGGAACTCACCCGAAGCGGTCATATTGCTGTAAATGATATGATGGAAACCAATCTATCCAACATCTACGCAGCAGGAGATGTAACTAACACCCCTTCATTTGTTTATACAGCTGCCTTTGAGGGAAAAATGGCCGTTGAAAATGCTTTCTCTGGAGCAGAGAGCAAAGTGGATTATTCTTCCTTGCCTTGGGTGGTGTTTACTGATCCACAAATAGCAGGTGCAGGTTTGGACGAAGCACAGGCAGAAGCAATGGATATTCCCTTTGAAGTTTCAAAATTGGAACTTAAAGACGTGCCTAGAGCCATTACCGCAAACGACACAAGGGGATTTATCAAACTCATTCGCAACACCGAAACAGACAAATTGATAGGTGCAAGAATCGTAGCACCCGAAGGTGGAGAACTTATCCAACAATTGAGCATGGCTATCAAATATGGCATTTCCGTCAGGGATTTGGCGGAGAGTTTCTATCCCTATCTGACGTTGGGGGAAGGCGTTAAATTGGCAGCGATCACTTTCGGCAAAGATGTTTCAAAGTTGAGTTGCTGTGCCAGTTAATATGTGCTTGCTCAGCCTAAAAACTTGAGGCGCTATTTAAGAAATGAATGATACGAGGCTCGGCTTAAAGCCAAACGAAGTTGCGTATATTAATAATGATGATCGAAGGTAGGAGCAAACATTTTGTATTTCTATAAGGTATTCTTTAGACAAATGGCACAACGTACATGAGAAGATTTATTGCTATTGGAACGTTTCTGATTGTATTGGTTACCTTTAGTAGTTATACTTATTTCAGGACTTTTAATGCAACAGAAGCGGAAGCGCATGGATTTGATTTTGAATTTAAAGGGGTAAATCTGGTCGCGCCGATCAGCGAGTGGTCAGATCATTTGCCTGATGAATTCATCCGGAGTAATATCAATGCTGTTGCGCTTAATCCTTATGCTTTTGTAAGCATGGAGGAAGGAACAGTCTCTTACAATACTTCCCGGCAATGGTGGGGTGAGAAAACGGAGGGGATCAGAGAATGTGCAGGAAAATTGCACACAGCCGGGTTCCGTTTGATGTTGAAGCCTCATATGTGGGTTAATCACCAAATGTATACCGGGGATTTAAAATTTTCCTCCGAGGAAGCCTGGACCACTTTTGAGAATGAATATAGAGTATACATTATTGATTTTGCAAGATTAGCCGAGGATCAGGGGATTGAGGTGTTTTGTATCGGTACAGAACTTAGGGAGGCCGTTGCGACCAGACCTGAGTATTGGACCCGTCTTATACGTGAAATTAGAAGTGTTTACCATGGAAAGTTAACGTACGCGGCAAATTGGGATGAATACGATAAGGTTCCTTTCTGGACTTCACTTGATTTTATCGGCATAGATGCTTATTTCCCACTATCTGGGTCAGATACACCAAGCGTTGAAGAATTGAAAAGGAGCTGGCGAAGTTGGATGCTAAGGATAGATAATTTTCAGAAGGGGTATAAAAAATATATTCTTTTCACAGAATTTGGGTATCGTAATACAAACCGCTGCGCGCAGGAGCCATGGAAGGAGGACAATGAGATAGTGAATTACCAGGCCCAGATGAATGCCTATGAGGCATTATTTCAGTCATTTTCATGGAAGCCCTGGTTTGCTGGGGGTTTTGCCTGGAAGTGGTATTCCGACGATTATTTCAAGAAAGGCATTGACATTGATTTTACACCCCAGGGAAAGCCGGCTACAGGAGTATTAGAAAAATGGTATAGATAACCGGAATTTATGACTCAAGGAAAATGGCCTTGTGAAATGCAATGGCTGTCAAATTTGATCCGAGCATAGGTGACGGGAAATGTTGACCTACGGTATTTTCGGAGGAGATAGGAATAAGGAAATATTGAATAGTGCAGCTGGTTTCATGGTGGTGTCAAAGATTACATTTTTTCGTATTTGGTTAGAATTGGATAAGTTCAAGACAAGATTTTCTCTGAGGCCTACTTCAGTGGCTATCCAGAGCCAGCCTACTATCCTTTTTTCAAGCTTGGAGGTCAATTGAACATTGGACCTGTGTAAATACAGATCAGTATATTCAGAAAGTGGAGCAGTAAATTGGTTCAGGCGATAGGAAGCGCCATCTATTTCGATGGTGTTTAACCAAAATAATCCATCATTGTACTTGTAGCGGGATCTGATATATACAGGTAATACAGCCTCTACTCCCCATCTTTCATTGAAATTCTTATTAAAGGCTACCACAGGCAAGAGGAGGGGTTTTCCGAAGCGATAGTTATAGCTTATCCCGAATGCATACGAAAAATGATCATTGACCTTCCAGCCTAAGGCCGGCGAGATAGAGAATTTTAAATATTTGTTTAGGATACTTGTCTTATTGTCAAAGTCGCCGTTGAAGTCCGCGCTTGCATTTAATATCCAGAAGTGTTTTGATTTGGATGGCTTGATGATCGTTAGATTAGCCCCTACACTTTTAAGCCCCTTGTCTTCAAGATTTTGATACAGCGGATTAGAGATGCTATTTTCGAAATGGTATTCTTCGATCGTATACTTGAGCCCGGTCAGGATGGTCAGAAAAGGAGTATGGATTACAGGTATCTTTAGTCTTGCTTCGATACTGGTGATCGATTTGATCGTGTTTTTAGTGTCTTCAAATTGGCCAGTCTTGTCACTTGTGGTAATCGCTATGTTAGGTATCCTTTGATATTCTATAGAAAATCCTTTGCCGACCGGAACTCCTTTGAGCGAGGGTACGCAATATTCTCCATCCCCCGTTAGGCAGGTGTCAAGTTGCGCTCTTAATGGGATATAGGCTAAGAGTATAATTGCAAAAAAGATGAATTTAAGTGGGTTCATTTGCGAATGAATTAGCTTTAAGTTTTGTTAAGCTGTAAACGAGAATTTCGTCAACACGCGATAATCCTCTTTATGCCAATGGCAATGACTTCTCGCTCGATGGCCTAACGCTATATGGTCGTAGGGCGATCACTTTCCTGATGGTGCATGAGGCGCGGATTAAAAGTCGAAACCGAGACCAAAGACAAAGCGGCCTCCTTCTTCAGATGTGAAATAGGAAGTTTGTATACTTAATATTCCTGCAGAGTTTACGAAGATTCCACCGCCGAATGAAGTATGCCATTTGCTGGAAGGATCGTTGGGTACCCATACCCGGCCGTAATCAAAGCCTGCGAAAGCACCAAATCGTGCAGGTAATATTCCTGCATTGAACTGAAACAGGCTCCAACGCAGATCTGTATTTTGGTAATAGGCGTTTCTACCCGTGAAGCGATCATTCCGGAATCCGCGAAGGCCTTCTTTTCCGCCGATACTGGATGCCTGATAAAACGCAAACGTCGAATTGGAGATTACACTTCCTTTCCAAACGGTGGACAAGCTTACATTTCTATTTTTAAGGAGGGGATAGTCGATTTGTAATGATGAAGTGAGGTATCCAAACTGATGATTGATCTGGCTCAGGCTGGACTTCCAGCCGGTAATAATGGAAAATTTAAGCCCTAATGTTGGGTAGGACTTATTATTCTTGTTTTCATATAGATAGGATGATTCTAAGCCCATGAAGGATTGGGGCCGAAGTTGTTCAGGCGTAAGATAATCTTCCGCAAATCGATTATCCTGATCTGAGGGATGTATATAATCCATTGGAAGGCTGAAGGTCCATTCGCTGCCTAGGCTTCCTTTTCTGACAACGGATACGTTAAGATTTAGTTGTTCAATTCTTGTGCGGTAGTATTCTGCACCGAGTTCATCCTCGAGATTTACAGTTTCATTGCCATATCCGAAGAAATTCTTACTAAAGGCTGGGGTTGTATATCGGCTGTGTAAGCGGAGATTGGATTTGCCGGGAAGGTTAGCGAATTCACCGGTATACTTGATGGCGAATCCATTCGTGGCTGTAAAATATCCGGCACTGATGGTATGCCGATACGAGAATGGATTGTTTTCAAATCCGAATCTGGTAAACTGCGCCGTAGATCCAAGGATCAAGCCCTCATCAGGACTATAGCCCAATGAAGGAGTGATCTGACTTGTGTTGTGAAGGTATTTATGAAAGTTATAATTGTTTATATCATAGTCGTCCGTCAGAAAGGTGTTGACGCGCTTGCCGATAATTTCGGATGCTTTGGTTTTGTAATCATAGACCTTAATGTTCTTCGGATTTTCAATAGAATAGGAATCTAAATTTTGCCCTCCGATCATTCTGATTTTTATGCTGGACCGTTCCGGGCCTTTGACAGCGAACTGATCCCGGTCATCGAGGCCATAAAGCCATATTTCTTGTGTACGGGTATCAGAGAATATCCTGTTAAAGAGTGTATCTCCAATCGCGGGGCTGGATTTTTGGCGTCTTACGATCACCTGGGTATGTCCATTTTCCAATCGTAGGACCTCAAATATATCGTCTTTTTCGGTTCCGGTAACGATTACATTATGATTGAGATGATGATAATAGGCTTCCGCCCATTCCGCGATATGCACTCTCCTGTCCTTAAGGTTAGCTATAATCGATTGGACAGGCTTATGATCGATGAGGGCAGGGAAATTCGAAAATGCGCTGTCAATGGAGGCATCGGTTAAGTTGTTTTCTAAATAGGTTGCGGCCTCAATCCATTCGCTCAATTGGCTGTTTTGTATTAAGCTTTTATCTACACGATATATGACCTGATTAAATGTTTTAATGTTTTTAATATTATCCTCAAACGACTGCATAACTTGTAGGGAGGGAACCAACTGTACAGCTGATGATGTAAAAAAACCGTCGAATTTTGGAAAGGCCTGGTCCCTGTCTCTCGGGATGGGGGAGTAGCTGACTGAGCCATCCCGGTGCGTATAGGTCGCCCACCGATATTGGTCTTCATGCCGGTCCCAGTCGCCAACCCACATATCAAATAAGCGGGTTTTGATATATTGCTGGTGATTGATGGTGTATTTTTCATCTTTCAAGATATTGTCCAGGACCTCTACGGTGGAAACGATATCATCAGATGCCCCGAAGGATTCCAAATCCATAAATTCCCTGGATATGTGCTCTTCAATCAAATACACGTCATCTCCTAACATATTATTATACCGCTCTAGCACCTTTTGTTTTGGAACATAGTATATCTTCGGATTGGCATGATAGACTCCTACGATATGCGATAGATTACCTATCACCAGTGCCGCAAATGGAAAGGAGGACGTATAAAAATTCATCAGAAAGGACTCAGCTATGGTGTTCTCCAGCCGATCTTTTATATATTCTTCTTCAAAGGCTTTTGCCTGGATGAACTGAATAGCGCTTTTACGTAATCGGCGCATTACATACTGTTTGCCTTCCGCATCCTCTAATCGTAAGGAAATAGATTGGTTCCCTCCTCCCAGCTTTATTGGTTTCAGTCCGCCATACAGTGTATCCAGGTTTGCAACAGAGAAAGGGTGCTTGTCGTAATATAGCGATTTATAGAGATGACACAGTCCTGATCTGTAACAATGGGGTAAGTTGTCTTCTTCAGCGTTATAAATGGACGCGGATATAAGACTATCGGTCGGGAAGTCAGCATATGGCGTTTGATTTTCGGTATCCTTCGCTCGAAGATGCCTGGAATGGATTAATTGGTTCTGGGCGTCGTAAAATAGAATAGTTTGCTGATCAGATTGAATATTCAGAATCGCATATCCCTCGCCAGCGTATCCGAAATTTCCATTGCAATTTTTATAATGACGCACAGGATTTACTTTTGATCCGGCCCCACTGATGATTTGCGGAATGCCATTTTTCATCAGATATTGTAAATTATGATCATGTCCTGACACCACAATGCTATTACTTGTATACCCCTGCAGGATGGTAGTGATTTTGTTCGAAAGCGCTCTGTAAAGTGGGTGATTACTGTCTTCTGGAATGGCTCCGGAAGTTCTTCTGATCAGGTTTAAGGGAACTTTTAAGGGATTTAATGGATACTGACCTCCATGACTGCCGTTGCTCGCCAGGGGGTGATGTATAGCCACAATGATTGTTTTGTCCTGATAGTGATTAATCAGCGATTTAAATTCAGCGATGGCGCCTTCCCTTGACTTGATGGGACAATCATCATTTATTTTTGGGTGTTTGTCCCAGTCGGCGAGATACCATTCACTGTCAAAAGTGATGATAACGATTTCCTCGGACACTTCAAATTTGTCCAGCGGACAGCCGGATCCGGGCATAAAGCTCTTTTTGCCCAGGGCTTTTTCAACGATTTTTTGTTGTTCCTCCAGGCCTGCGGTGCCGGAGTACCAATCGTGATTGCCGGGAATAAATATGGCCTTGCCGTTGAATTCTTTCGCCACATCGATTTGCGCCTGCAGGGATTCTTCTGCGGCTTTTCGCTTGCCATCCGCTTTGTCTTCCGGCATGCCGGAGGGATAGATATTGTCTCCAAGAAAGAGTATGACATCATCGCTTTGGGCTTCTTTTAGGCGCTCCCGGATGGCGGTCAAGGCGGCTGAGGGTTTGCCATCGTTCAGGAGGCCGGCATCCCCGATTAAGTATATGTTTTTTCCGGGTAAAGGAATATCTGTTGCGACGTGACTACTGACTGATTTATCATAGGTAGCACAGGAATTCAGCCAGGTCCCTAAGGAGATCAACAGGAGGAATTTGGAAATTTTTTTCATTAGGGTATGAAGGCTACGCTTTTGAAACATCGAAAAGATGTAGGGTTATCTGCCGGCGCTTAATGTTTCGATGATTTTTTCTTCAAATCCATGGAGTGCTCTTCGGGCATACAGCACCTTTTTCTGCGATTTGAAGGAATAGGATACTTCCAGGAAATTCTTTTTCTTCAGTGCGGGTTGAAGTTGGGGAGCATCATTTTTCTTATACTGTACTTTGACAGGGATGTCTTCATAATAGGTGAAATACGCCGGGTGGGTCAGCATGCCCAGGGTTGCACAATCGAAGGGTATAAATCCGTATACCCCAAAAAGGGATTCATTCAGTTTCATCCACGGTTGTACAGTCTCATACAGCCATTTGTCTGCTTCAATGGTCAGGTCTAATGATGCCAGGTCAATGCTTCCTATGTGCGTATAGGAACTGGGTTCATACCCTGCAAAGACAAGCGGAATGACTGATTGAAGAAGGACATCCATTGACGTTGTATCCATTTCATAGTTATAGTCAAAGACATTGAGGTTCCCCATGCCTGGATTAAAAACCAGGCCAGGTGTTCGCCCTGCGCATATTACGATTTTTTCGATCCTGGGAATAATATCGGGATGATTAAGGATTAAGGTAGCTATATTGGTCACTGGGCCTAAGGCCAGAATGGTGAGTTTTTCCGCTTGTAAAGTAGCATACAAAGCTTTAGTCGCCTCATTCTCTACGCCTGGATCATTCGCGGAGTCCGAGCCCTTGTAGACAGGAATGGTGTCGCCCGTGTTATGCCACTTTAATAGTTTTTGAGTTACCCCATATCCGTAGTCAACATAGGTCACATTGCTTATGCCTACTATTTTGATTTGCGGCTGCTTTAGCGCCATAATCAAGGCGATTCCGTCATCCACTTCACGTGCCTCCTTATCCGGCATTCCGATCATGATGTCCGTATCGATCCATATTTTGGTCTGTGTAGTGCCAAGGCTATAAAGCATGAGCATTAAATAGGCAAGCAGGATTATTCTTTTCATTGGGTCAGAAATGTATAGGCCTTTTCAAGAAGTTCTTTTTTTCGGTTTAGATCACAGGCCAGAGGTACATGTGCCAAACCAATTAACCTTCGCATCATCTCTACGCCGATAAATGAATATAACAACTGGCTATTCAGAGAAGGGTAAAGTTTGTAGTTTACGGAAATGCTCTCCATGACGTCTTCATTCTGCGCTGTCATGTAAAAGTGAGCCAACATAACGGCCACATCAAATTCTTTAGGCCCGTAGAAACAAAATTCCGGGTCTATTATTTTAATACCATGGAGAGTCCTTAACCAGCTTCCGGGGTAGTAATCACCATGTAGAAGTGTATCTCCCGTACCTAAATAGATCTTGCCAATATTGTGTACGATTCGCTTGAGGGTCATATCCGTTTTGTACGTCATCGCCAATGCCTGTAATCCTGGCTGAATTAAATCCAAATCAAATCCATTTTCTGCTACAAAGGGGTAATGAAAGATATGTTCATGGTTAAGTTTGCGCATGGCCATATTGCCCATTTTCCGGCTTCCTTTTGGCTTCCGAAAATGACCATGTAAAAGATTCAGGTAATTGATCAGCGCGATGACTTCGTTGGAGGATAACGCTGTTTGAAATCCGTATAGCCCGGTATAATCATTGGCTGTACCTAAATCTTCAAGGACAATAATATTATTGATCTTGTCGACACCTAAAATGGTCGGCATCAAAGCCTGGATCGAAGGAAGAGCCTGAATGGTTTGATAAAAGGTTCCTTCAATAATGGCTCTGTTCGCCGGCGCTGGTATGTGCGGGAATTTTTCAACGTAGGCCCTTGATTGTTTAAGGATAAAGGTCCGCCTACCCGTTTCTATCCGCAATACATAATTCATATTTCCTTCACCAGGTTTGGATAGGGCACAGATTTGTTCTGCAGGCAGGAGCCATTTTCGCTTTTTCAGATATTTTGTCAATGACTGAGGATCGTTAGTATTGAGTTGAAACATTAATGACTGATTGATTGACGTGGATTAGCCGGCTCTGGGGTGCGTGTTTACAAAAGTTCTTTTTGAGTTCTTATAAAATGTATCGTATACCAAATTGAAACTGGCGTGGTGGAGCGGCATTACGTTGCTGAAAAAAGCCGCTGCTGCTTGAGCCGGCCTGTATCTGGTTGCTCTGCGTTGCATTGTTACTATACCCACTCCAGTTATTGGCGTTGAACACATTAAAAATATCCGCGCTAAGTTCCAGTTTTGATTGGTTGCCAAATGTAAAACTATGTTGTATGCCAACATCAAATGTATTACTCCAGGGCAGGCGGTCGCTGTTCCGGCTTTCGCCCGGATATCGGTCGCTATTGCCTACATAGGCATCCCCAAATCCTGATCCATCTCCATTTAAATCATTTGTGCCAAAGCCAAGGGGAATTCTATTGATCGGTTGGCCGCTTTGTAAAAGGGCAGCGATCGTAATGGACGTTTTTCTGTAGGGGTAGTAATTGAAGATGCCATTAATATTATGCGTACGGTCATTGATGGAGGGCCCCCATTCGGTATCATAGTTATTAGCATCCTGTGCACGGAAATTGATGTCGTCCGTATTATTTTTTAAAGAGGAGAGGGTATAATTCAGGCGATAGGCGTATTTATCATTGCCCTTTACTTTTTGAAAATTGAAACTTGCCGCATAGTATTCGGACCGCCCTGCTGATTCTGACATGATGATGTTCCTGGCCACGCCTGTAAGGGTTTCGCCATTGATGATGGCCGCATTATTGAAGATGGGAATAGTGCGCGAAGAGTCAGCCTGAGATACCGGTCTGACGATGACATTCTCCGGGTCTATAGGATATTCAACAGCAGCGTTGATATTACGGAGACGGAAGAGATCCTCGCCTCTATTGTGTACGATGTCTATATAGAACAATTTGGTTTGATCCACCTGCAGTTGATACCCGATGGTGAATTGATTTGAATAGGGATTTTGATAGCCATTGGGATTTAAAATTCTTCTCTCATTGGAGAAGAGTATATCACGCTGTCCCTGTAAGTCTGCGCCTGGAGGGCCCTGAAGGTAGGACACACCCGACACAGTGGTGGAGGCATTGCCATCAAAGGTGATCGCATTGATATCCGTATTTTGAGGGAGGATGCCTAAACGTACTAATTCCTGCAATTGCATTTTGTAGTCTGGAGAAGTTGTGTTTTGTTGTAAGGCGTCGCTGTACAGTGCATAGATAATTTTATCATAAGCGATGCCATATCCCGCGCGTATACTGCTGTTTGATGATAGTTTGTAATTCAGGTTGAGACGTGGAGCAATGTTGTCGTAATCACCACGGTCGCTACCGCCTTTGGAAAGATTGTCATAGTCATACCGAAGACCGACGGTTAAGTTGAGTTTGTCGGTTACTGACCAGAGGTCCTCCAGATAGATTGAATATATGTTTTGAGTCGTGCCAAAAGAATTGGGGCGAAGTTCTATGCTGTAGTTAGTGACTTCCGCATCAGCCGGAATATCATTGATGCCGAGATTGGCCCCCTGATTAGCATTTTTTAATTCATCCAGTTGTGCTTGCGTCAGATCAACGGTGTAATTTCCATTGGGGGTGCCGCCACCATAGAGGCTATGTTCGGCGCTGATGATATTGAATCCTGCTTTATACCTGTGGTGCTTAGTGTAATATTTTAATTTCTGTTGGAGTTGAATGGTATTTTCATGTGAATCGAAGACATATCCGGGGTGACCTAAAATGGCAATGACTTCATCATTTGGATTTCTCACCACTACTTGGGGGGCAAGCGGGTTTGCCGGATCAGCATAGTTCCATCTGAAACTGCTGAATTGTAAATTTGTTTCACCAGCAACGTGACCATATGTATAGGCATTCATGAGGGAGAAAAGCGAACTATTGCGTTCTTGCTTATTACCTGCCGAGGGAAAGGCGACTCCACCCTCTAACCCACCTCCTTGGCGTTCGATATCAACAATACCGACATTTGCCTTCAAGGCACTCCTGAAATTTTCATTCCAGATGTGGTCTACTTTTCCTGAGAAGTAGTTAAACTGGTTTGTTCCTCTTACGGTTGTATTGACACCTAAATCAGTTGATACGAGGTAATTATCCTTCACATCAGTGGTATGTTCCAGATTGATATAATAGAAGGTTTGGTCTTTTTTTATGGCGCCACCTATGCCTGTGCCGGCCTGATAGCGGGCAAAGCCATCTTTTACCTGATTTCCCGACAGATCCCTTTGCGCATATGGGGAGGCAGCATCAATGGCCGGCCCTGGGCGGGTGATGAAAAATACTTCACCCTCCGTCTCATTCGAACCTGATTTGGAAGTGATGTCAATGACGCCGCTTCCCGTCAAGCCGTATTCTGCTGAAAAATTGCTTGTCAGGGCAGTAATGTCTTTCACAAAGCCGGATGGAATATTGAATTTCTGGCCACCTAGAAATCGCTCATTATTATCCATGCCGTCTATCTGGTAAGATGTATAGAGCGCGTTGGCTCCATTTATGCTGACATTTGGGGCCTCAGGGAAAAAGCCTGTAGCCTGGGAAATATTGGGCAAACGAAATAGCACCCTGGTAATATCCCGGCCTTCTACAGGAATTTCCTTTATTTCCCGGGCGCTTAGTGATGACGAGACTTCGGCATCCTCCCTGTTGATACTAAAAACTGGTCCTGCGCTGACGACCACTTCCTGGAGGTCAATCCCTTCCTGAAGTGCTGATTTTTTTAGTAGCAATTGGACGATCACATCCTGGTTTGAGCGGATATTGATCCCATCAGCGATTTGGGGGGCGAAGTACCCGTTCCCTTCAAATACAACAACATACCCTTCGAAGGATCCGACATTTTTAAAGACCACTTTACCATACCCATCGCTAACTTGCTGCTGACTGTAATTTCTGGAGTGGTTTTCAAGCCAAACAGAGAGTCCGGGTGCAGGTGATTGTGTTTCCCCGTCGAGGATATTTACAATAATATCCTGCTGGGCAAAAGTCTTGAGTGCGATAAGTAGTATTAGGGTAGTAAAGGTTGATTTCATTATTTTATTGATTTAGTGATATTCGTAGAATTGGTTATGCGAAATTAAGCGCGTTGTGCAAGGTGATGTGTAGAGTTAGATATGTATCTTCCGGTCAGTACGGCTGTCTGGGTTAGATGATGTCTTGGCGGAATAGCCGTTGGATATCGCCTGTTAATTGTCTTACCTAAAAGAATTGTAATCTGTCCATTCGCCTTTTTTAAGATCATTAATATATTTCTCTGCCCGGATCAGTTCCTCATCCTGATAGTGTAGTACATAGCCATTTCGTTTGCCATTTTCATATTGACCTTTCCGCACGATATATCCTTTTTCGTAGAAGATCCACCAACCTGAAGCAAGCCCGTTGGTGTAATGTCCTTCCTTCAGGCGCAATTCATCTTCAGTATAAAAAATCCAAAACCCGGTTTTTACATCATTGCTGTATCCCCCTTCTTCTTTGCGTGAACCAGAAGGGAAATAGGAAATCCAATAATCCATTTTATGATTATCACGGACCCAACCTTCTTCTTTAATCTGGCTATCGGCATAGTACAATTTGACATAAAACTTATCTCCTTGTGGAGGGGTAAGGAAATCTAAAAGGATAAAGAGCGCTAACATTTAATGCTATTGGTTTTGGTGACTAGCGTATATGGATATCATTGCCCAATAGAAAAGGCTGTTCGGTAATCCTGTCTTTTTCAATACCATTTTCAAGTTTCAGCACTCCACGAGGACAAACGGCAGAGCAAATACCACATCCTACACAAGAGGACCGAACGATATTTTCTCCCCGTTGTGCATAAGCCCTTACATCAATGCCCATTTCACAGACACTGGAGCAATTCCCGCAGGAAATACATTGCCCACCGTTAGTAGTAATCCTGAAGCGCGAAAACAGTCTTTGTTGCAAGCCGAGTAATGCAGCCATGGGACAACCGAACCGGCACCACACCCTATTCCCCAGAAGGGGATAAAACCCTACGCCAATAACTCCACTAAACGTCGCACCAATCGCAAAGCCGTACCAGGAGCGGAGTTTGTAGCTATCTACAAAGAGAATTTCATTCTGTCCACTCAGGTGGTTAAATAGGATAAGCAAAACTAGAATCAGACCTAAAGTGACCATTGTAAAAACAGCATCCTTATCCATTTTCTTTCGCTTAAACAGATATAAGACACCTATGGAAGTGGCAAGCAGGAAAACAATGCCATAGACGAACTGATTCCTGGTGATCATACTGTATTCCGGGCTCTCGCCTAAAAAACTATAAATGACTGCTACAGTCATGACAAAGGAAAAGACCAGAACAAGGTGGATACTCCAGCGTTCAAATTTCCAGGCTCGCGTTGATTTATTGGACAAATGACGAAAAGGATCGCCCGCTGTTTCTGCCAGACCACCGCAGCCACATACCCAAGAGCAATACCACCGCTTGCCGAAGAAATACGTGAGGATAGGTGAAATCAAAAAAACCATTGCGATACCAAATCCCAGCATGAACAGGCCCAGCGTGCCTCCATCGATCATGTTTTTTAAATGCCAGTCTTCAAAGAAATAATAGTTGAGCGGCCACATGTTTTTGATGTCCTTTGCGAAGTAAGCCTTGTCCGGATGGAGTTTGGAGAGTAACTCCGGAATCAGAAAAGCAAAGGCAAGTTGGAAAAAAATCACGGAGATAGTTCGTATTACTTGGTAGGTATTATGCCTGTATTTCAAAATGAATTTGTACCCAAAGCCTACAATAGCGAGGGTGTATAAGGTGCCATAGACAAACCATTGCGTGGCAGCATGGCCATTGAGCAGATAGCTTAGGGGATCAAAGAAACCCACTAGTCCGGTATTCCCCTCTTCCGGATATAGTCCCAGGAATTGGGGATACCAATATAAGATGATGTAGAACAGGGTCAGCACCAACCCAACTGACCACCCCAAAACACCTCTGGCTGTAAGTGAGCCAAACCAGAGGCCATTGTTGTGGATGCCTGCCGGATGCCCTAAATACAAGGTTCGGGCATACCATACTATGCCAATAAAAATTGCTGATAAGGAAATGGTCAACCAGACTGCGTTTTGAAGAAAACCGAAATTTGTTAATGAGAGGCTTAATAGCAGTAAGCCTGCAAAACTTAGGCTTAGGGCGATGCGGCCGGGGATCGACCCGGACGGGATAAATGGTATAGCTGGAGATTTTATCTTGTCTTTATCGTTCATCTATACTGTTCTTGGTTGAACTGTTGATTTAAATGCCTTGTATATTTCCTGTTCATGGTGCCCATAGAATTCCGGATCGAAATTGGCAGCCTGCAAGTTTTCTATAACTTCATCCACGGACAGTTGATTAGTGAGTGCCTGGTCAAAGAAGGAATGTCGCATTCTGATGCCAATGCTATTGATCCCCAGAAATCTTCTGGTCGCTAAATCAAATGCGATACGAATAGATTTATTTCCACTAGCATGAAGCCAGAAGAAGTGATGTTCACCTGGCCTTCGTTTGGGCCACACCCAGCCATACGTCTGATATTCCAGGTCAAGAAATTTGGCGGAATTGAACCAATGGGATGGGTTATAGATTGTAGCCAAACCGCAAATGGTTCTGGCTACGACCTCACCCATCATCCTTCCCGTATACCATATCGCTTCTATCGGTTTTCGCTCTCCGATAGGGATTCGCTGTTCTGCACAGTCGCCTATCGCGTAGACATTCACAATATTGGTCTCCAGATATCGGTTTACTTTAACCCCTCTTCCGAGTTCAATACCACTATCTTTTAGAAATTCAATGTTTGGTGAAACGCCGACAGTCAGTCCAACGATCTGGCAGTCTATGATTTCCCCGCCGTCTGTCATGACCGCCTTTACGCAGCCATCTTCATTCGCTATGATTTCCTTAAGGCCTGTTTTCAGGCGCAGGTCAATCTTGTGTTCGGTAATATGACGATTGATCATTTCGCTCTCTTCGGTGGGTAATACCGCATTCCAAAAGCTTTCTTCTCTGACCAGAAAAGTAACCTCTATGTTTCTTGAACGTAGCATCTCAGCCATTTCAATACCTATCAAACCACCACCTACAATTACTGCTTGTCTGCAACGAAGTGTTAAATTTTCCAGGTTGTCAAGATCTTGTTTGTGATACATTCCCATAACACCTTCCAGATCCTGTCCGGGCCAACCGAATTTATTGGGTTTTGATCCTGAGGCGATGACCAGCGTATCATAATGAAGTTTGGCATCACTGGCCAGGCGCAATACTTTATGTTCACTATCCACATGTCTCACATAGTCATGCACGAGATGGATATTATTCTCTGCCCAAAAGTGATTTTCATAAGGCTGGGTCTGTTCAAATTTTATATGCCCCATGTATACATACATCAGTGCAGTACGTGCGTAGAAGTATGTCGTCTCTGAGGAGACTATTGTAATTTTCTTATTTGCCGATAGCTTTCTGATATGCCTTGCAGCTGTTACGCCTGCAATCCCATTTCCAATGATCACAATATGTTCCATTCTACAAGTGCTGTATGGGTTATCGTAAGTGTCGAGTAGAAGGGAAATACGCTATATATTCCATTCATTTTTCGTCGTTTGGCCATATGCAATCAATATTCTCTTCGTTAGATGAATAGTCCCGTGAACGGATAAAACTATAGTGGGCACAGCCCCAATTTTTTTAGGTTATTGATTACATACTTTTACGCCGGTCTTGAGATAGTAGCCCCATTTCTTAGAATAGATATGGACGCTATCTGTATAAATTCCGTTAGAGTCTATCACGGGATGGCCATTGTTTTTCCATTCAAATATGCCGCCCCAGAGATTATAAACCTTCCGAACCCCAGCTGACAGAAGTCTTTTTCCGATTTTTTCACTTCTTACGCCAAGCGTGCAATACACGACCACCTTGCCTTGATAATCAGCTAGAAATTCCAATGTCTTTTCAAGATTAAATTCACTGAAACCAACATACATGGCACCCGGCAACCGGCTTACGTTGAATTCACTCCACTCCCTGGCATCCAGTAGAATATAATCCTTGTCGGTGGATAATTGCTCAGCATAGATATAAGAGACGGAGCCAGTATTGAGATGGTCTAGTACATCCTTTATACTGTTGGATTGACAAACTATGCGTGAACTCATTGTTAGCAGGAATACGAGTACGCCAATTCCAGCCAAAGGCTTAACCACTGCATTGTATTTTAGATTCGAGGCAAATGAATTCATAAGCTATAGATTGTCATTGAGGGCCCAGTTGTATTCTTTAAAGTTCAGCGTCGCATTAGCGGATACCTTCACCCGACTGTATTTATTTATAAATGTTGTTATGTTTCCAAAATCGGCCTTGTACCAATCAAATATCTTGGAAAGCAACATTTTCGTGGCACTGATCTCATTTGCAGATCCATTGATAAAATTTGTAGTTTGCTTGTCCAGAAGTTCATTTACATTAGATTCTGTGAAAGCGATATTCCCAATTGGCGGACAAGAAATAGCCCCGCAATTCAAGGCAAAATGGATTCTTGGGTCGTGATGGACAATTCGAATCATATCGTTTTCAATGGTATTTAGGGAATAGAGTTTTTCCCCCAGTTTGATCCACTTCACATCCCAGGGCGTGCCTCCATGCAGGTCTTTAAGACTATTGATGGGGTAGTGATCTGTTATCATTTTCAAGGTGAAGGCATTGTAGGCGTTTATCCAATAGGCCAGACTTGCAGACCTGGACCAATTTGCATCCGGCACTTTTACAGCTAACGCCTTCAGGTAGGTATTCAAAGCTAGGGTGTCCTTGGTAAGTCCCCTGTAGTTTACCCTGCCATTGGGTGTTACGTATTTCAGCAGCAGGTCATTAAAGGGCTTATGTGATATCGTTCCAATGGCCTTGCCACCTGGTACTTGGCTGTAAAGAGGTAACCATGCCATAAGCGTTATGCCAAAGACCAGTAGTACATTTTTCAAACGTGTATAGAATAATTCAGGCATCATTGCACAATGAGTCGCGGCAAATACACTATCCTGACAGGATGTCAAGTATTTTTTGTCGGCAAGGTGCTTTACGGAAGCAGGTTTCAAGGGAATCGGCTACTGGGTAGCTGATCTTAGGATTGATCCGAAAAGTTGTTTAGTTTTGAATCCCAGTGGTAGTCTTTATACCTTATGGTGTATATTGTAAGATCCTTTTGGAGATATTTTGTCAACATCTTCCGGATTCCTTTGCAGCCTCCAAAATCGCCTCTGAACCAAAGCATTAATTTGCTAATAGAGATTATTTTTTCTTCTTCGTCTATGGTGATATCTGTTGTAATGAAAGAATCTGTGGCAAGTTCGAGTTGTTGTTGAATTGCATCGGCGGTATAAAATGCGATTGGAGGACAACTCACGGCGCCACAGTTTAAAGCAAAATGAATCCGAAAATCAATGGCAGAGACACTTAGTCTTTTAATCAGGCTTGCAGGATAAAACATAGGGAGGTACCCTAAGGCAAGTTTCAACCTATATTTGCGCAAAATGCCATGCTCAATGTCATCAAGACTAAACCTTTGTCCGGCGATTGGAATTAATTTCTCTCTGAAAATGGCCGGCTTTGCTTTTTTATCCCTTGCCGCAAGGATCTGAAACCAGGCATTATAGATATTTATCCAGAATGCCTTTCGTTCATCATCTGATTGAAGACCGTTGAGTAAGTCTTCAAACTTTATTTGTTGAAGACGGCCCTCCGCATCCCTTGTTTCTTCTGCCTTTTTTACCTTCAATAATAATTCTCCACTCATGGATACCAACGCAGGATTGGAATTTCCTCCGAAAGGTCGGTTAGGAGCCCGGGCTCCCAGCCACCAAAGGACAATGAGGAGTATGGGTATACACAGGAGGTAGATCAAAATTTAGGTGTTTCAAGAAGTTTTATAATACGGTTCTTAAGCGCTCTATTTTCATCAACGTGTTCATGAGATGTATAGGGGCGTTTTTGTTCTTGCTCTACCAGCCGATCGATCTGTTCACTTTGCTTTTGATAGCTGGAACAGGCATCACATAGATTGCTATGGATGTGAAGCTGAACTTGCTCTTTCAAGGATAGTCTGAACATGGATTTTTTCTCGATCAGGGAGGTGGCTTTCCTACAGGAAAGCATCAGAAAGTTCATTATTTTATTCATTCAATGTTTTTAATAGTGTTATTTAAATCCTGGCCCCTCCTTATCGGTAAGCGGAAAGTGTTGTATGCAAAGCAATATTAGCAGGAAAGGGTTTTTCCTGACATCAATGTTTATTATCGGACCGAATGGAGCACCTTCCGGTATGCTCTTAGCATCTGCCCCTGGGATGCCCCTAGGATATTCATGATGATCACTTTCAGATTTGCATACTGAACCCTCAGCCAAGAATTGTTTCTGTATTTTCGGGTGGACACCAGGGTTGTTCCTTTAAATATTTTATACGGTGAGTATTTCCGTGCACGTTTGACCAGGTCATAGTCCTCCATGACCACCATTTGTTTATTGAATCCATTGATTTTTTGAAACAACGGCTTGGTTATAAACATTGTTTGGTCACCCCCATAGCAGACGAACCAGTCAAAGCGCGTAAAGAAGGCATTAATGGCCAGCCATCGGCTTCCACCGTCGAATCTTGTCCTATACCTCCCTATGGCGTATCCTGAAGACACTGCGCCCACAATGTCGGTATAGAATGTCTCTGGAGGGATGGCGTCGGAATGGATAAAGTATAATATTTCATAACAGGCTGCGGATGCACCACAATTCATTTGGGCCGCCCTGCCTGCTATCGCGGAGTTAATTACTTTGGCCCCTAACATCCTGACCTGTTTTACTGACATATCCGTACTCCCTCCATCGACGACAATTATTTCAACAGTTTCTGGTGGATACTGATCCTTTAAATAAGGGATCAGTTTTGATATATTTTCTTCTTCGTTCAGGACCGGTATTATGATACTTATCATAGATCGTGGGGGATAAGATTCACTTTTAATCTATATTGAATCCTGCAGCACAGAGATCCTTTTCTTCGTCAATATCATGAAGGGGCTCAAGTAGGTAATAGCTGATATTGTTCATCACGCAGCGGTTTAAGGTGGTTTCCAGGACCGAAGAAGTACTCCAGGGGATATTTTCAAAAAGACACTCGTACGGATTATTCATTCCAATCAGATAATATCCCCCGTCATAGGCTGGTCCAATAATGACATCATAATTTGATAGGCGTGAAAATGCGTCATGGAGCAGTTCTTTTGTCAGGCCGGATCAGTCTGAACCAATGACCACCACTTTTTGATAGTGCCTGGTGAAAGAAGATGAGATCGCGTTCAGTAAACGGCTGCCTAAGTGGCCTCCCTCCTGGACATTTCTCATGATGCGGGGATCATTCACCCGCAGTTCATGATCGTTAAAGTCCGAGAAAAAAAGTACTTTATTCTGTGGCAGGTCTTCAATGGTTGAAAGCGTGTGGGATACCAGCGCATTATATACCTGTAATGTTTTCTCATTGCCCAGGGTGGCTGCTGAGCGTGTTTTAACCTGGCCAGGTATTCTGTTTTTTATAAACACAATTAGAATGCTATTCATTTTCGAGCGCTTACGTTTTTAATCTTCCACTGGACAAAGCAATGATGATCAGGCTTAAGGAAGAATCATCTTTTTATCGGGTGGGCGGGTAAATTATTTTACTGCTGGTCGTTCAATCCCCAGTCGTAGGTGAGATAACTTAATGGAGCGTCATCGTTTAGTTTTGTAGTAGCATATTGGTTTATATATTGGTTGAGGGTCAATCCACTCCATTTTTTTAGATCACCACCATACCAATTTAAGATTGGGGATATCTGTGGTTTGTAGGGATCGGGCTGGTTGCGTAAAGGATCGTTAAAAAAGCGAATCGCCTGATCATTCAGTTGGTGATCTAATGTAGATCCCTGATAAGCTTCATTTCTAAGCACAGGGCAACTGATCGATGCGCAGTTTAGCGCAAAATGGATACGAGGTTCTTTAAACCGTTTGCGTAGGATCCCATGTTCGATCCCGTTGAGTGTTATCGTTTTATTGCCTATGGGAACTATATTTTTATCCCAAGGGGTATTTACGAAAATCACCTGATTTTCAGGGCCGATGTCCTTTATACTTTGAATGGGGTAATAATCTACAATGAGTTTTACCGTAAAAGCGTTGTAGGCATTCAGCCAGTAGGCGATCTTATCATTCGCGCTCCAGTGGTCGCCAGGTGGATTGGCGGATAAGTCATCCAGGTATAGCTGAAGAATCGCTTTGTCTTCGACAAAACCTTTATAATTGACCAATCCCTCATCATTCACATGTTTTTTCAGAAGCTTTGTCCAGGCGTCATGGGAGATGACAGGGCCTTTACCATGAGGATTTGTGCCACATCCTGCGATAAATATACCGGATACAATGAGTAGGATTAAACTTTTCATATAGATTAAAGGAAGACTTTTGTCGACTACATTCCCCTTAGACGTATATCAACCTCAAACCTGACAAATGGCAATTTTAACTGCGTGGGGGAGATCAATACCTCTTGAATAAAACTAGCTCTATCTTTATTTATAGTGATGAGACAGTTGTCAGCCTCTGGCGTGCATGCAATGGTTTTATGCAAGGATAAAAATTAATAGGAAGCCTTGGTGATCAACTCAGTATCATGGGTCGTCATAAGTAACTAGGAGATGGACATTTGTAAATTTTCGGTTGTTGTCCTGATGGTATTGCGCAATCATCTTTAAATCAATTACTTAGAGAAATAATTGCATTGCTTATGTCAGGAATCGGAAATGCCGGCGTCTAATCAATAGACTTGAATTCAGGAACTTTTGAGGATTGAAACATTAAGGGTGCCTTTAATAACCGCTTGATAATGAAATATTCATGTTGATTGTCAACTTATTACAATTATGGAAATTATCCTTTTGATAGTATGTGGAATCGTCCTTAAGCATGGTGGATATAAAGAGGAACTAAAGGAATAAACTTTAAATCAATTGAGGTAGTTATGAATAGTTTTCCATTGTCGTCCTTTAACTACGGTTTTCGGGTCTTTACATTAATGGTCCTGATTTCCATTTTTAGCGCACATGCGCAAGCGCAAACAGATCCGATACTAGGTAAGTTTTCTTTATCTGAATCAAATGGCCAGGTTTCCATGTATTGGCAAATTCTGGCAGGTAGAACGTGCAATGGCATTCAGATATTTAGATCCACTGATAAAGTTAACTATGCGCGCATAGGGTTTATCGGGGGTATTTGTGGCAGTGTAACCGAGCCTGTAAATTATTTTTTTGTGGACACTACACCAGTTTTGAACATGATTAATTATTACTATCTCGAATTCGGAGGAGTTGGAACCTCCCATGTGATTGCAGTAGAAATTGTAGATAAACGGAATGGCGGGTATCAGATTCGGCCGCATCCAATACAAAGTGCCGGCAGGATTTATTTTGAAGCGATAGGTGGAGAAGTCTATATCCTTCGGGTGTATGATGTACTAGGGCATGAACTTTTTTCGGATGAAACGTCTACAAGCTTTTTTGAAATCAACGCTTCAACATTACCTCCTGGGTGTTATACATTTTCTATTTTGGCCGCAGGCAGTGCTCGAAGATTTGCAGGCAAATTGCTTATTCAACAATAACAATTGACAGAATTGCAAAAGGCGAAGTAGCTATTTTTAGTAACCTATTATATGACTGAAATTCTTGAGAGAATACTGAATGATTATTCCGCCGCGAGTCGGACAAGACATCCTATCTATACGGAGAAACGTTTGCGACAAGGTCTTGCCGCACTTGAAAGTATGGAAATCCAGGAGCATGAGCGAGACCTTGCCCGAAAAGCGATATGGATGTACTTTCTCGGGTTATATGAAAACCCGGGTAAACCACTGGATGGGGCCATGGCTATTCATAACAGAGAGGAGCATTTAAGAGAATCAATAAGCAACGAGGTGCTTGCTCTGATCCAGTCTGGTATTGAAAAGTCATTGCCCGGTACAGAAGCTGAATCTGCTTTCCGGGATAGTATACACCTGCATTATAGCAGTAAAAAAATTGTCAAATGGATAGATGATCTTAAAGTAGCTAGGGAAAGGGCTGCCGGTGTCAAGATAGACCAGCTTGAATGGTATAAAGAACAGTTGAGGGGCATCGAAACCTATCAGTACACGACGACATACGGCAAAGCAACCATGGAGCCGCAGAAAGCCTTAAATATTGTCACGATACAAAAGGAAATACGGAAGATGGAAAAAGAGATGGATGTGGCGTTGGCAAAGGAATTGAGTGTGGATCCTGAAAAGCTAAAGAGTCTTAAAAAGAAAATATTAAAAGCAGAGGCATCTCCTGAGCGAGGCATCGAGACCTGGTTTCGCACAGCGAGCGGCAACCTATACACGAGACGCCAGATTGTGGATACCAAATCCAATATCATGATCACGATGAATGCCATTATTATTTCGGTGATGCTGGGGAGTGTATATCCGCAACTCAAGGAAAATCCTTATCTCGCATGGCCGATTACGCTCATGATTCTGACGAATGTAATATCCATTGCCTATGCCATTTTTGCTACAAGGCCTATACTTGCCAATGGTATATTTACGAAAGAAGATATCATAAATAAGCAGGCAAGGCTGTCCACTTTTGACGATTTTTACCGGGTCCCCCTTGCTGATTATGAGTGGGGGATTGGTGAAATGCTGAAAGACAGAGAATTTTTATACAACACCCTTATTCGAGATATGCACCGTCTTGGTGTGGACCTGGCAGCAAGGTATAAACGCATTCGTCTTTCGTACCACGTATTTCTGACGGGCCTGATAATCTCCCTGTTGTCATTTGCCAGCTGCTACATCTTCCTATAGGATGGTATTATTAATTTTATCTTTGGAAAATGTATAACGAAGTAAACGACTCAAGCGCATCAGCGACCCTCAAAGGATGGGTTGAAAGTTATTCGGACAGCATGTATTCCTGGGCATTGCACAAATTGTCAAACAAGGAAACAGCGGAGGATTTGGTCCAGGAGACGTTTATGGCTGCGATGGTCTCCATGGATAAATATAAGGGAGACAGCAATCCAAAGACATGGCTCTTTGCTATCCTCAATAACAAAATAAACGACCATTATCGACATGCTTTTCGGAACCCTCAGGTGGATGGGCTTCCGGATGTGGAAAAATGGTTTGATGCGAATGACCAATGGAAGTCCGAAGAAAGGCCATTAGACTGGGCGGCGGATACAGGCCACCTTTTAGATGACAGCGATTTCCAATCTGTATTGCACGCCTGTATGAAGAGACTGCCTGACCATTGGTTTTCGGCAATCCAACTTAAGTTTATCGAGGAAAAAAATGGAAATGCAATCTGCCTGGAATTGGGGATAACTAATGCAAATTTCTGGCAAATACTCCATCGGGCAAAGTTGCAATTGAGAAAGTGCCTTGAAGTCAATTGGTTTAAAAAGTGACAACATGAAAAAGGTGATGAACAAAGTTATGCTCTCCTGCAAAAAAGCTACTGAGCTTATCGATAAAAAGGCAGTAGCAAACCTTTCCATTAAGGAGGAGGTGATGCTCATGATGCATACCGGTATGTGTACGGCATGTACGGCCTACCAAAAGCAGAGTAAGATGCTAGATCAGTTGCTGCACAAGCATATACAAGGCACAGATGAAGGAAATGTGCCGGAGGTGAGCAATGAAGAGCTGAAACGAAAGATCAGCTCAAAATTCTAGTTGGTTAAGCCCATTATGCTATGGGGTCATCTGTCATGTTAAGCCTTTATGAGCAGTGATGGAAGGCGAGTAAAGGTTATTTCCATATATTTGAGATGTGCAAAGAGGATCAGCTTTAATTTTACTTCTTCTGTTTTGTGGTTACGCCTTCACCATCAAAACGCACTTTTGTTATCATGATGATACAGGCGACCGGTTTCATGGATTTTGCGGGCATGAAATTATGGAAGCAGGTACTCCAGGCAATCTGGCACATGCCAACCTGTTTTCATTGCGCTATCTCTGTCTCGATCTTGTCAAAAGCAGTTATACACAGGATTCTAAGATCATCGGTCCAAAAAAACAGTTGACTGACTCCTTTTGTCTCCCACCTTGTGATCCACTGCTCTCCTCATCTTATCCTCCTGTCTCGTGGATATTTCCACAATCAAGGTGCCGTAGTGGTCCACCGCTCCCGTCATATTCCCTTCGCGGGCCTCCAGGCTGTTAATCGTTTCTAACCAGGTTTTGGTTAAAGGTAATCTCTGTGCATAGCTACAGGAGCCATTTTTTTTTACAACGGTTAACAAACAGTCTAATGTTAGATCTAGCATTTAGGAACAAATACCTGATCATCGTACTATCGTTATTGATCGCGGTAATCAGCTTGGTTGTGACAGCACGACTCCCGGTAGATATCCTACCCAATTACAATACATCTGCTGTCCAGGTACTGACACTCTATCCGGGGATGCCGGCTGAAGTGATGGAGAAAGATATCACAAGCCGCCTTGAGCGGTGGACAGGACAGGCAAATGGGATATCCAGCCAGGAAAGTAAAAGTATGATAGGTGTAAGTATCGTTAAGGATTTCTTTACGGAAGACACAGATCCAAACGCCGCACTCTCTCAAGTCACTTCATTGGCCATGTCCGACTTGTATTACCTGCCTCCGGGAACGGTACCACCCATGGTGATGCCTTATGATCCAACCGCCTCAACGCCATTGGCTCTGCTGGCCGTAAGTAGTGACAGCCTGGGTGAAAAAGAGCTATATGACATTGCCTACTTTGAGTTACGAAACCTGTTGGGCTCAGTGAAAGGAATCATAGCGCCTGCCGTGTATGGTGGAAAGTTGCGTAGAATCTTCATGTATGTGTATCCTGATAAGCTGCAGTCATATAATCTTTCGCAAACTGACGTGATAGATGCCGTGCAGAAGAATAATGTGATGATACCGACCGGAGACGTGAACATTGGCGAGATGAACTACAGTGTCAATGCCAACGGGATGTTGCCAAAGGTTGACGACTTCAACAACATCGTCATTAGAATGAGTGATGCTGGTTCTCCGATATTTTTAAAGGACATCGGGTATGCCAAAGATGCGAGTGCCATTCAGACCAATATTGTGCACATCAACGGCAAGCGACAGGTGTACATTCCCATTTACAAACGCACAGGTGCAAATACCATTGCTTCCGTTGAAGCAGTGAAAGGGAAATTGACGGACTTAAAGGAGCGTTTGCCAAAATCGGTAAATCTGGATGTGATTTTAGACCAGTCAGCGTATGTCAGGCACGCTATACGAGGTCTGGTAAAGGAAGGTATTATTGGTTTAGTGCTTGTTTCTCTGGCCTTATTTATTTTCCTTGGAAATATTCGAGCTACGTTAATTGTAGCCTTAAGTATCCCGCTCTCCATCATGTTCGCTTTTATTGGTCTTTATTTTACAGACGATACGATCAACAGTATGACTTTAGGCGGAATTGCATTGGTCATCGGCTTGCTGGTGGATGACAGCATAGTCGTTGTCGAAAATATTGAGAAACATCTGAAATTAGGTAAATCTCCATCTATGGCAGCATATGAGGGAACGAAGGAAGTTGCCTTACCTGTTTTGGTCACCACACTGACCATCATCATTGTTTTCTTCCCAATCATTTTCCTTACAGGTGTTTCAAAATTCCTTTTTGCCCCCCTGGCCATTGTGGTTTCTTTGGCAATGATTGGCTCGCGATTCATCTCTATGACGTTGGTGCCTATTATGGCGGCTGCTTTATTCAAACACAACGTCATTGATACGGTTAATGCAGATGGAAGACATGAGCTGAAACATGCAGATATATCCATTCAGGGGTTTCAGAAATGGTTTCACCGGCTGACGGTTACCTATGCCAATTCAATGGAAAAAGCAATTCGTTTTAGAGGAATCGTTTTAGCAGGAGTGACAGGTCTTTTCATCATCTCCATTTTCGGGTTCCGAAAAATCGGAACTGAGCTTTTTCCACAAATGGATGTAGGTCAGCTTTCAATGGATGTGCGAATGGAAAGCGGAACGCGGATTGAAAAATCCGAAAAGACTATAACCGAAATAGAACTTTTCTTAAAGGAGGAAATTGGCGAAGATGTGAATTTGATCGTTTCCAATATGGGTGTTTTGAATGATTGGCCGGCCGCGTACACGACCAATTCAGGAACACAAGATGCCACTATTGCCGTGCAACTCAAAGAAGGACATCCGACGAAAACCATGACGTATGTTCAACGTCTGCGACCAAAATTGAAAGAAAAATTTCCGGGCGTTCAATTCATCTTCAATACGGGTGGAATTGTCACCAGTGCGTTGAATTTCGGGTTGCCTTCGCCTATTGATGTGCAGATTATCGGAAACGATTTGCATAAGGCCCACGACATTGCTGTTATTGTCCGGGACATCGTGCAGCATGTTGACGGAACAGAAGACGTGCGTATTCATCAACGGTATGACCATCCGGAAATCAAAATTGACATTGACCGCACAAAAGCAGCACAACTTGGCATCAATGCCGATGATGTTGTGAAGAATACGGTTTCCGCGCTCAATTCATCTGTCAATTTCAAACCCTCCTTTTGGATAGACGAAAAGAACGGCAATCACTACTTTGTTGGTGTTACCTATCCTGAAATTGAATTGGACAATCCGCAATCGGTAGAAAATATTTCGCTCACCGGCACAAGTGGCAAAACAACGTTGCTGAAAAGTATTGCCAAAACTTCGTTGACTTCCGCGCCGATAGAAATTAATCACTTGAATTTGCAACGTGTTACCGATGTGTTTGCAAATGTGGAAGGCAGAGATATTGGTTCAGCTGCCGCGGAGATTGAAAAGGAGCTGGTACGACTAAGGGAAAATTTACCTGAAGGATATAAAATAGAGATACGTGGTGAAATACAAAGTATGAAAGAAGGCTTCAAAAATCTTGGCTTGGGGTTGGTATTAGCTATTCTGTTGGTCTATCTCGTCATTGTTCCGCTTTTGCGTTCATTCAAATTACCACTCATTATTATTACAGTTATTCCGCTTGGGTTAATCGGCGTAACAGGAATGTTGCTTGCAACAAACACGTATCTCAATATACAATCCATGATGGGAATCATCATGATGGTGGGGATTACAGTGGCTTACAGTAATTTGTTAGTTGACAAAATGAACAATCTTTTAAAAGGGGGAAGAACGCTTGAGGATGCCATCAAGGAAGGTGTAGCACATCGTTTCCGGCCGATTATCATGACCGCAGTAGTGGCCATGTTCGCATTGTTGCCTATGGCATTGGGTTATGAAACAGGAGGGGAAGCCAATGTTCCCCTTGCCCGTGCTATCATTGGAGGCGTCATGGCAGCAACATGCCTTTCGCTTTATGTAGTTCCAATCCTTTTTTACATGCTCAACAAAAAAGCCCAGACAAAAATGAAGCTCTATCAAACCATTATAATTGTTCCACTTATGATGTTGTTCACGTCATGTGGAGGAAACAAAGCGGGAGCACTGCAGCCTGAAAAGGAATCCAGAAATATTTCGACAGTTTTGGTCGGCTACCCACAGACGCATCAGTTTGATGCTGCGGTGAGAATTTCAGGAACTGCAATGCCCAATCAGCGGGTAAGATTATTTGCTATGACCAGTGGTTTTTTGCATCAACTGAATAGCGATATTGGTGATTTTGTAGTAGAGGGGCAAGCCCTTGCTGTATTAAAGAATCCTGAATTGCTCAGTAAGAAATGGCAATTGGAAGCGGAATTAAATGAGCAGTCCTTTCTTAAGAATTGGTATAGCAGCAATCCAAATACGACTCCTTTGGGCGCTGAATTAACAGGCAAGAAAGCCATATATGAACGAATAAAGGGCGTTTATGAAAGGACGCCCCATCTCACTAGCCTTGCTGAAGTTGATCGAACAAGAGCAGATTATGAAGCAGCCAAGGCAAATCTTGACTTAGACATTGGGAAAATTGAAGCTGCGTTTCAAAGTTTAAAAGCAAGGCACAATGCAGTCATGGATCAAATTGGTTTCCTTACGGTAAAAGCGCCGTTTGCTGGAGTTGTTTTCAATCGTTTTGCGGATAGAGGGGCTATTATCCAGAGCGGATTGAATACGGCGGATGCGATGCCGTTATTTGAAATTCATGATATTCAACCGATTCGCTTGTTGGTTGATGTTTCGGAAACAGATGCAGCATTGATCAATAAGGGCACAAAAGTGGAAATTGTTTTTCCTGAAATACCTGACTTGAGATTGTCCGCTACTGTCTCTCGTATTTCCTATGGTTTGAGTGAAAGCAGCAAAACCATGAGAGTGGAGATTGATTTACCTAACTCCGATTTAAAAATACGTCCGGGAATGTACGCCAAAGTAGAAATACAACGCGGTGGGCACAAGGAGGCCTTGTCTGTTCCAAATGAGGCTATTGGCAATATAAAGGGACAGTCTTTTATTTATTTGGTTGATGACGGTACTGTGCGGAAAGTGGACGTTAAGACGGGCATCCGGGACGAAAAATTCACCGAACTTTTAAGTGGAGGGTTAAAGGCTTCAGATAAAATTGTTCTTCAGGGAAAGGAGTTTTGCACTGATGGTGCGAGCGTACTGACCAAAGAGCTGATCACGAAATAAAGGCTACGGATATGAAAATATTGATAAAAGATTTAGTTGTCTCAGTATGCATGGTGGCAACAATCGCAGCAAATGCACAGGAAGTGTTGCCAATCAATTTAGAAACGGTACTGGAACTGAGCGGAGCAAACAACCTGACCATACGGGAATTTCAGGCAAAGCAGGAATTATCAGCAGCCAGTCTTTCGAAATCCAGGGAATGGTGGTTGCCGGATGTTTATGCGGGTTTACAGACCCATCAGCTTTATGGTGCTGCTATGAATGCTGACGGTCGTTTTTTTCTGGATGTAAACCGCCAGAGCCTTTGGGCCGGACTGGGATTAAATGCCAGTCTGGATTTCGCTGAAGGAATATACAAAGTCAAGGCTTCAAAATGGCAAGTTCAGGCTGCCGTGTATGAAACGCAGGCCATGAAAAGCAAGGTGATTTTGGAGAGTATAGAGACCTACTATGATTTGCAAACCGCACAGATGGAATACGTAGCCTACCAGAGCTTAATTGCGCAATCTGACACCATTACACAGCAAATTGCTTTTCAGGTGGATGCGGGTTTACGTTATCAATCAGAGTTACTCCTGTCAAAAAGCAATCAAAGTCATTTGCGCATTGAGATGCTGAATGCGCAATTGGAATACAGTCAAAAGTCAGCTGAGTTGGTAAGGTTACTAAATCTTGACAGCAAGGTGAAATTGGTGAGTGTGGATGAAGTAATGCTGCCATTGTATTTTCAGCAAGAGATATTGATGGTTAGCGACTCAGCTTATGAGAACAGGCCTGAAATGAAGGCTATTGAATTTACGGTTCGTTCATTGCAGGCAGAACGGAAAATCACTACAACAGGATTGATTTTTCCAACATTCGGTGTAGGTGCATATGGTTCTTATTTTGGCAGGATAAGTGGGCAGGTAAGCCCGATGTTCCCCCTACAGTATCCCGAGACTAAGCAGCTTTACCCTACAGGAGCGTTAAACGCTTCATTGACATGGACTATACCGCTTGGCCGATTGGTATATGGTGGAGACGTTCAGCGATATAACAGTCAGGTAAAAGTCCAGGAGGTTAGGGCGGCGCAATTCAAAGCCCAAATCAGTAAAGAGATATCCATTGCCACTCAGCAGTTGCTGAATGGAAGGGAGCAATTCCAGATTGCAAAGGAAGCGATTGAAATTACCGCGGAGGCATTGTCTCAAAGCATAGAACGGCAAAAGCTTGGAACTGCAATGCCATTTGAAGTCTTTCAGGCACAACAGTTTTTTCTGGAGGCCCAGGTTGATTATTTCAAGGCAATAGGCAGATACAACAAAGCTCAGTTTGGATTGAAAGCGGCACTTGGAGAATTGCGTTAGTGTATCCGTGTTAAGGAAGTTATCTGCTGTCTGGGAAGGTGGTTAGCGCTGAATTGAGAATATTATAACGTCCGGATGTCAGGTTATAGATAATGGAGCGACTATAAGTCTGTAATCGATTCCTAAAACCTATAAATCAAACTCAATGAAGCAGTTAATTCTTGCCTTTGTCCTCCTTGAAGGAATCTCAGTCACTTTGCATGCCCAGCAATCTTCACAGAGCGTCAAACAAGGGGATCAAGTGGCGGAGATGAGAGATGGGGTCATGATGAAGAATGACACCATGATGTTATGCAAAAACAACACCTTTACACCGCTAAAAAAATCTTACACGTGCGCGGATGGATGCAAGGTGGCCGTGGATGGAACGGTGACCAGGCCGGATGGAATGACAATGAAGCTCCAGAATGGCCAGGGGTTGGACAAAAATGGGCAGATGACATTGGTTGAGGTGACAGCGACAGTACCTCATACTTGCACAGGGGCATGTACAACAGCTGGCCATACCTAAAAGCATGGAGAGCATGGACATACCTGCACAGAAGCCTGAAAAAGGAAAATGTAATTTCAGGGGAGTTGGATATCTAACTCCCTCTTTTTTATTTCTAAACTATAATGTTATGTCAACAAAAATACAGCAAGCGCTGATCGCCGGAATGGTCGGTACAGCCGTTATGTCGTTCTTTATGTTTATGGCCCCGATGATGGGCATACCCAAAATGAATACTGCTGAAATGCTATCATCCATCATGGGTTTTCCTGTCTTTGTGGGGTGGTTCGTGCATTTCATGATTGGTATTACGTTCGCATTGAGCTATGTATTCTTCTTTAACAATTTCGTTAAGAAGATCAAGAGTGTGATCTTAAAAGGCATTGTATTTGGGATAGCCGTATTTATTTTCGCCCAGGTCATGATGGGTATCATGGATGCAATGATTGGAGGTATGCCAGCCATGGAGGGCAGTTTGGTATTAATCATGATCGGGAGTATTGCCGGTCATTTGGTTTTTGGTATTGTTGTTGCCTTGTTAGTCCGGGAAAAAGCGTAGGATCAGGCGCATACTTGCGGGAATTGACCAAGACAGAAATGGCCCGGAATCAGCCTTTTTGGGGTGAAGGATATTCGTTTTCAAAATTTTAATATGACAGTTGACGCCAGAAATACGATTAAGCTGTTTGGCTACCTGGGCTTACTGGCATCTGTCATGGTCGGGATTGGGGAATTCCTTGTTCACTTCAACCCGGAAGGATTTAATTCCGATGTTCCTTTTGGATACCTTATTGGAATTGCTCCCTGGCGATTTACGATAGGGCATTACCTGATGGTGGTCTTCCTGCCGTTATACATTTTCGGTTACTGGCATCTTTATCTGTCGCTGCGGCCGGGTTCTTCAGGATTAGCTGTGTCAATACTTACCCTGGGTATATTTTCTTTCGTGATCGGAGGTATGTGGGTGGGGTCCAGGGCTCATTTGGGCATAACCATACAATCCCTGCGTGAAGCAAATGTGCCTGAACTCGAATTGAAAATCCTTGCTTCCTATCGGTTATACATGGAAAATCTAGTGCAGATCCTTCGGGTGCTTGTGCTCCTCATATCAGTGTGCTTTGTCTGGACTATTATGAAAGGAGGAACGCTGTATCCAAAATGGGTGGCTTTTTTTAATCCTATCCTTTTGTTAGGATTGGTTTTCGCTCTTTTCGCATGGGCTAGGCCATTAGGTCAGTACCTGGCCCCTACGGCTATGAATGTTGCCCATTTCGGGTTATTTGCGGCATCGCTTATCGCCCTTGGAAAAAAATAATATTTCGTATATGAAAAAAGTACTCTTCACCTTACTTGCTATCATCTTACTCGGGGTCGGCGCCATCCTATGGTTTTTCCAATCGGATACACAGAATCCTTATGCGCCTTATCAATGGGGACGGTTCAGTGGAATATGTGAAGATCAGGAGCCTCCAGGAGAGGATTACGGGAAGAATATTGCTACCTGTAATTATACGGTTCCCCAGGAGGCCATCCCAACTTTCAGTGAGATACCCTTTCCATTTGAAAATACGTTTGACAATACGCGGTCACTGCCTATGATGGCGTCGGTCATGATCGATGTCGACAATGACGGAGTTGATGAAGTTTTTATTGGTGGTGGTATATCCCAAGGGGATGCTCTTTTTAAGTATACCTCACATGGTTTTATAGATATTTCCTCCGCAGCAGGACTTCCTCAAAAGCCTGAAGGTACTACCACTTATGGTGCGGTATCAATTGACCTTGACAAGGATGGGTTGACGGACCTCTTATTGACAGGGGATTATGGATTGCTGTGGTACCGGAATAATGGAAAGGGATTTGAATCAAGGAAAATTGAAGTATCGTTGGATGAAAAATCAACCGCAGCTACGACTACGGTTGGCGACTTTAACAATGATGGCCATGCCGATATTTTCCTGTGCACCTATATAAAGCTAGATAAGATGGAGGGCCAAACTATTTTCAAGAATCCAGCCTATGGATCCTCAAGTGTTTTGCTACAAAATAAAGGGGACAACACTTTTACAGATGTGACCAAAGCATCCGGGCTGGAATATGTGCACAATACCTTCCAGGCGGTCTTTGTGGATATTGATATGGACGGGCTGATGGATCTCGTAGTAGCCTATGATACCGGGGAAGTGAGGACCTACAGGAATACGGATGGACAACATTTCACAAGTATGCCGAATCCATTGACAGGAAAATATGCATACCCAATGGGTATTGCCGTAGGCGATTACAATAATGACGGGCGTGTGGATTTCTTTTTCTCCAATACGGGCACTTCTGTACCCACCTTTCTTGCGAGGGGAGATTTAGCTAAAGAGGATACATTTACCAGTAAGTGGATCCTTTATAGAAATGACGGTGATTTTAAATTTACCGATGTTGCTGTTGAAACGAGAGTGGCTGATTTTGAATTTTCATGGGGAGCTGTCTTCCAGGACTTTAATTTAGATGGACTGCAAGATTTGGTGGTGGCTGAAAATTATGTTGATTTTCCGCCACACAAATTGTTTAAGTTACCATGCAGGTTTTTAATCCAGCGGCCTGAAGGTACATTTGCCGCTGTCGAAGAGCAGGCTGGTGTTGTCAATAAGCTTTATGCGGTCACGCCTTTGACCTCAGACTTTAATGGGGATGGCTATCCTGATTTGATTTATACCAATCTGGACGGGCCTGTAAAAGCTTTTATCAATGGAGGTGGAAGTCAGCATTATGTAGCAGTTCGATTTCCGGAAAATAGTGATTACATCGGAGCTATAGTGACCGTAATTCTCAGTGATGAAAGCATTATTTCAGATGTTTACATTATTGGTGAGGGATTAGGGAGTGATCAAACAGCTACCTTGACATTTGGGTTAGGTGCGCATCAAATTGTTCGAAGTATCGATATCCAATTTCCTGATGGTACTGAAAGGGTGCTTATAAACCCAGCTATTAACCAGGTCCATTTTGTTTTAAAATAGGTATAAGTTCCAGGATGCTGACCTGATAGGGGCGCAATTAAATTATCTAGCCCAGAGCCGCAGTTTATATTTCTCCGTGTATTCCTTGCTCTCTCCCGCTGCTAGAATTGGGCGGGATCTACGCTGCGCTAAGACGTGCGAAATTATGGCAAGGCCCGTATGGGCCTCACGATGATTTTTCTGATGGAATCAGATATGAATATAGATTTGAAGGTTTCAACCTTCAAATCTATATTGGTGCCTGGCCCTGTGGGCCTCTCGATGATTGTTTTGGACAAAGAATTTGTGTCGCGCTGAGACGCAGAGGCGCAGTTTAAATTCCGTTCTGCCCTTCTACCTTTCCGCCCTTCCGCTTATTGCCTAACAACTTTCTCCGTCCACACATCCCCATGATCACTAAAGATCTTTACAAAATAAACACCTGGCTGGTATCCGCTGAGATCGATTGCTTCCTGCCAGCTACCCATGTTTGCAAGGATCTTTTTATCAAATAGCTTGATGCCGGATGGAGCATGAATGCTCAGTTGAAGATGCTCAGCCTGACTGCTTTGTCCTGTGACGATACTGTGACCTGATGTAGGATTGGGTTGTAAGCTGATAGCCATTCCTTGTACTGTTCCCTCGGTAGAGACAAGGGTTGTCTCCAGCCAGATGTTATCAAGATGCATATTGTTGCCATAGCCGGATTGGTTGACAAACTTGATGGTCACATATTGACCTGCATAGTCACTAAGGTCGAGCGTCACTGGCCTCCATTCTTCACAGTTTTGTGGAGAGAATCTTTCATATTCATAAAGATTGTTTGGACCCTCGCCACTGGAAGTGGTACTCAATGCTTCGCCTCCACTTCTAAACAAAGTAGTAAACGTGGTAGCGCAATTGTTACTGATCATGACTTTGAGGGAATCAATAAATGCATTGCCATCATAATAAGGAGCATAGGCAACGTTGAAGTGTAATGCCGGATCCATCACTTGGGTCAGATCGAGGTTGACAGGCAACATAATATCATCGATGCCATAGCCGCTGTAGTCATAATTGTTGACGTAATACGCTACATCCCCATCCGGGTTACATCTGTCAATCGTGACAGGGCTCCAAGTGATACCATTGTCCGGATTGACAATAGTAAAATGCTCAGTCGTGCTGAAATCAATTAAAGGAGGTACTTCATTAATCAAAGGTTGAAGTACTTCAATCATGCCTTCAATAGTCTTTGTTGAGATGCCTTTTGGATTTTGCACGGTGAGAGTTACATCATACGTTCCGGGATACGGATACAGGATGGCCGGGTTTCTGAGTGTCGAAGTTGATGGGACACCTCCGTCAAACTCCCAGGCCCAGGTAGCACCTTCATGGTCCATCATCGAATAGTCATCGAATTGAATCATGTCACCGGGACAAGTGGTTTCTCTTTTTTGCACCATAGGTTGTGCGACGGGTCGTGAAGCAACAACAAAAGGTGCTTCCCAGATACCTTTACCATACGCACCGATACGTAGTTTGTTATCGCGGTAGAAAGGACGAAGGATGCATGTGGCAATTTGTTTGGGCAAACCATCATTATAAGGCATCCATTCTGCGATGTTGTCGTCCTTGAACCAAATTGATCTGTAGGTGCCCAGATAGAGCCCGCCATCTGTGCCACCCTGGTGGAGGATGTAGGTGATATGTTCACCATTCAATGCAGCGGTTGTAAGGTTTACCCAGTTTTCACCACCGTCATAGGAGGTGTATATTTTTTCACCATCGCCGCTATCTGGAAAGGCGAGCCAGATGCGGTTTTCATCCTCTGCACTGCAGGCCAGTAATCCTCTGCGTGCATAGCCCGGAGGAAAGGAAAGTTCATTCCAAGTCTCTCCACCATCAGCCGTTTTCCATAAACGGCCCGGATCCCAGGAATAATCATCGCGCTGAAACAAATACATCACCTTCGGATTGCTCCTGCTGATTTCGAAGCTCATGGCATTTGCATTGATGAGGGTATCGAAGGTATGCAGCACAAGGAAGGAATTCCCTCCATTGGTTGTTTTCCAGATTTTATTTTGATTGGTCACGTAGAAGGTATTCCAAGAGCGTGGATCCCATTCCATTTCACCACTCTCTGCGTCATAATAACTTTCAATTGGAAATTTTGAAAAGGGAAAATAGCGGGCATATCCATTTTGTGATTCAGGCAACTCAACACCACCCAGATCTGAATAGTATGTGAGTCGTCCTTCTCCCGGATTGACATAACCTGTAGGAGCTTCGCCTCCACCCAGACCAAGGTGCTCGCCGGGCAACCAGTTTTCGTGCCATGCGGAGTTGCCATTGTGGTATCTCCCGCCCACGAGGATGTCTTCATTCCAGCCAGTACCGAAGCCCCAATAATCAGCGCTGGTGATACCTCGGTTGAGTGCATAATGGGTGACAAAATGATCATTGGAATATTCGATTCCACCATCGCTCGTCATCCAAATGTCGGTGCCGTTGATTTCTATTTCCTGGCAGTCGGGATGCACGTAGTTGAAATTGTTACCGCAATATCCTCCATCACATGAAAAGGTCTGTCCGCCATCAATCGACACCCACAGATTGAGAAAGCCTGCCATGACAAAGTCCGGATCTACATCCGAAGCATCAAAACCTAAATTGTAAAATCCCTGATGATATCCACCGGTGCGTCCGATAGTAGCCATATTGGGATGTGTGACTTCGTTCCATGGGCCTCCTGCAGGCGGATTAGGTAAGGTCCATGATTCACCTGCATCATCTGATCTCCAGATGCCTATAAAGCCTGAGTCATCTGTCTTTGCTTCCCCTATCAGCACTGCATATATTCTGTTTGGATCAGCCTTAGTGACAGCCAGTCGGGCGCCACCATCATAGCGACCTTCCTGGTCAGAGAAAAACCATCCATTGTCTTTGAGGTTCCAGTTGAGGCCGGCATCTGTTGATTTATAGAAGCGGCAGATACCTGCTGCAGGGTCATTGCGCACGAGGTAGGCTAAGGATGGATCATTGGGTTTCCATTCGAGATCATAGCAAGGTTCATTGAGCAGTCTGTCCCATGTTGTTCCTCCATCTTCGCTTCTATATAGTCCATGTTGAGTGGCTGCCAGTACGATTAAATCATTTCCCGGATTGATGAGGATATCATTGGTCCACATCTCATTGTCACTCAGCACGAGTTCCCAGGTTGCACCACCATCTGTACTTCTTCTGATATTGTTGTTTTCACCGACAAATACGATGTCGGGATTTGTCGGGTGAACTTCGAGTGCACCAGGTGCCCCAATCTCATATGCTCTGGATACACAGGTCCAGTTTAAACCCTTGTCAATGCTCTTAAAGATTTCAGCGCCTTCGGTGCCACAGTAGACGATATCAGGGTGGGAGAGGGATTGGTCGATGCAATAGATATTGGCTTGTTCAGATTTGGCTAGCGGGGAGGGTCCGGTATTGGTATTGAATGTTTCAAAAGGGCCTATGTTTGACCATGCGGTGCCGCGGGGAGCTCCGTTTATTTTGAGTTTCTCAAGCCTAGAATTAAATGCATCGATGGATGCCTGGGTTGGTTTTTCCTCATAACCCTGTGCATTGATATAAGGCTCCACAGCACGACGCCATTTTTTATAATATTGGGTATAGGTAGTTTTTACCTGTGGATTGGTCTGTCGCCAGATGCGATATTCATCATCTACTTGCCATACGTTGGGATGATCTTCATACATTTTCATGGCCCAACCTGGAAGAGTTTCTCCGGCAGTAGGGGCAACTTTGCGCAATTGTTGTGCAGTAAGCTGCTGATGGAGCATGAAAACGAGGATGAAAGAGAGGATTTTCATAAATCTTGTGTTTGAAGAGCTAAATGTATCAGATTACGGACTATCCGCAAAGCTGGTAAGTCACAAAAGGGCACTTATCTTGCGCCTTGATTTGTAGTATTTTATGGACAGGAGGCAAAATATAGCCATAATTGGACCTGCGCATCCACTCAGAGGCGGCCTGACAACCTTTAACCATCGGTTGGCAAAGGAATTTATAGCTCAAGGGGATACCTGTGTGATCTATTCGTATTCACTGCAGTATCCGTCCTTTCTTTTTCCCGGTACCTCCCAGTTTACCGACGAACCAGCACCTGCAAACCTCACCATTTACACCATCATCAATTCTGTCAATCCTATTAATTGGGTCAATGTCGGGCGAAGGATTGCCAAGGACAGGCCTGACATCATCCTGGTCAGGTTTTGGATTCCCTTTATGGGACCTGCATTAGGGACGATATTACGGCTGGTGAGAAAAAATAAACATTCCCGGATCATCGGACTTGCTGATAATATCATCCCGCATGAGAAGAGGCCAGGGGATAAGATGTTTACAAAGTATTTTATTGGAAGTTGTCATGCTTTCATCACGATGTCTGAAAAGGTCATGGCAGATCTGCGATCACTTGAAAAATCAAAACCTGCGGAGTTGGTAGCGCATCCGCTTTATGACAATTTTGGTGACGCGATTCCAAAGTCAGTAGCCAGGGAAAAACTAGGAATAGATCCTGCAGATAAAGTGATTCTTTTCTTTGGGTTTATCCGAAATTATAAAGGGCTTGATATTCTGCTGGAGGCTATGGCTGATCCGGGGATAAAGCAGGCTGGTATAAAATTGATGGTGGCGGGCGAATTTTATGAAGATGAAAAAGCATACCAGGAACAGATAGATCGTCTCGGTATACGATCACAGCTCATCATGCGAACCCATTTTATTCCGGATAGTGAAGTCGTGAATTATTTTTGCGCGGCAGAGGTGGTCATACAGCCCTATCGCAATGCGACCCAGAGCGGAGTTACACCTCTTGCCTACCATTTCGAAAAACCAATGGTGGTTACCAATGTGGGCGGATTGCCCTCTATGGTTCCGGACCGGAAATGTGGATTGGTAGCAGATGTGGAGCCAGGGGCTATTGCCAATGCCATATTGGAATTTTACCTATTAGGTGAAGCCTTTTTTATTCCTCATCTTCGTTCCGAAAAACAAAAATTATCCTGGTCGAAATTAGTGGAAACCATAAAATCTTTAGCCGCTTTAACAACCAGGAAGGGTTCATGAGCCCCTCCGATGTGACCAGAAAGCAGCCAGATGACCAGACACATCACTATGATCTATCGCAGTAAAGCTCCATTACGAATAGGCCTCGCCGGCGGAGGTACCGATGTCAGCCCATATTGTGACCTCTACAATGGTGCGATCCTCAATGCAACACTTTCATTGTATGCATACGCCACTATTGAAGTCCTCGATGAGCCTCGGATAGAGTTTCATGCATGGGATCAGGGCGAAAGGCTTAGTTACGATCGGGCTGATCAGTTGCCAATTGATGGGCAGTTGGATTTGCTCAAAGGGGTATATAACCGTATTCAGCGCGACTATGGTATTCCGGTTACAGGGCTTAGATTGACAACGTATGTTGATGCCACAGCAGGATCGGGGTTAGGGACATCTTCTACATTAGTGGTGGCTATTGTCGGTGCATTTGCAGAAATGCTCAAGCTGCCCTTGGGTGAATATGATATGGCGCATTATGCTTATGAAATAGAGCGCAAAGATCTTCATCTTGCCGGGGGCAGGCAAGATCAATATGCAGCCACTTTTGGGGGTGTCAATTTTATGGAGTTTTATCCAAATGATAAAGTGATCGTCAATCCGCTGCGTATCAAGAGGGAATATCTTTTTGAACTTGAGCATAACCTGTTATTGTACTTCACGGCGACCAATCGTGAGTCAGCAAAAATCATCGAAAAGCAGGCCGGCAATGTCATCAATAAAGACCAGGGTGCGATTGAAGCCATGCATCAGTTGAAAATCCAGGCGCAGATGATGAAAGAAGCATTGCTTATGGGCAAGCTTAGTTCGATCGGTGAAATTCTTGATTTTGGCTTCCAACAAAAAAGGAAAATGGCCGAAGGCATCTCCAATGCACGGATTGAAGAGATCTATGATGAAGCCAAAAGGGCTGGTGCTACCGGTGGCAAAATATCCGGAGCAGGTGGCGGTGGATTTATGATCTTTTATTGCCCGGGTACGACGAAATACAAGGTGATGAAATCGCTTGAGCAGTTTGGCGGGACGGAGAAAAAATATGAGTTTGTGAAATTGGGGTTGAGTACGTGGACGGTTTAACCCCCTGCCCCTGAAAGGGGGAGCAAGGAGCAAAGGGCCATTGCAGAAACAAAATGCCCCATCGGGGCAACAGTTCGGTAACATGAAGAACAATGCCCCATCGGGGCAACAGTTCGGTAACATGAAGAAAAATACCCCATCGGGGCAACAGATCGGTAACATGAAGAACAATGCCCCATCGGGGCAACATGTCGGTGGCATGAAGAAAAATGCCCCGTAGGGGCAACATGTCGGTGGCAAAATGTGAAGTAAGGAATAATCAAAATGCAAAAAGTATAATCATCGAAATTGTAAAACAATGCCCCGTAGGGGCTACAGGTCGGTCACAAACACATCGGTAACAATCATGGAAGAAAAAATAAAATCAATCATCACCCAATCAATTGAAGTCAAGCAAGGGATCCTGCAGGATCCTGCTTTGTTAAAAATAATTGAAGCTGTGGTGACAGAAATCGTGCTCGCATTTCGTGCGGGCAACCGGATCTATTTTTGTGGCAACGGAGGGAGCGCTGCTGATGCACAGCATCTTGCGGCAGAATTTTCCGGCCGTTTTTATAAAGACAGAGTAGCCTTACCTGCAGAGGCATTGCATTGCAATACATCCTATCTGACCGCAGTAGCCAATGACTATGGGTATGAGCATGTGTATGCGCGATTGATTGAAGGTATAGGGCAACCGGGAGATATCCTTCTGGGGCTATCCACTTCGGGCAATTCCATCAACATCATTGAAGCTTTTAAAAAGGCAAAGCGCAAAGGCATAGTCACCGTTGCATTTACGGGTGCGAGTGGTGGTAAAATGAAAGAAGAGATTGATTTTCTGATCAATGTGCCATCCACCGATACGCCCAGGATCCAGGAAAGTCATATCATGACAGGACATATCATCTGTGAACTTGTCGAGGACCAGTATTTTGATTAAAGAAGCGATCATATTAGCGGGTGGGCTTGGAACGCGATTAAAAGATACGGTGCCGGATTTGCCTAAATGTATGGCCCCTGTAGCCGGTCATCCCTTCCTGTACTATATCATCCGATACCTTGAATCCCAGGGCATCAAACGGTTTATCTTTTCGCTGGGGTACAGGCATGATGTGGTCGAAACATTTCTTCAATCTCATTTTCCTTCGCTTGATTATACCTGCGTCATTGAGACTGCACCGCTAAAGACCGGAGGGGCTATCAAACTTGCACTCTCTTCGGTGGTAGGTGAACATGTGTTGGTGATGAACGGAGATACACTCTTCAAAACTGATCTCAGAGAACTCGAATTTGTTCATCTGCATAAAAACTCGGAATGCACCCTTGCTTTAAAACCAATGCTACAATTTGAACGCTACGGCGCGGTTACTTCCACAGAGGATGGAAGGATTATTGGTTTTCAAGAAAAGAAATATCTGGATAGCGGAAACATCAACGGAGGCGTGTATATACTCAACAAGAAAAAATTCCTTACTGAGGACTGGTCTGAAGTTTTCTCTTTCGAATCCGATTACCTGCAGAAGGAGTGCAGTACACGGGATTTTTTTGGAGTCATACAAGACCGGTACTTCATTGATATCGGTATTCCTCAAGACTATGCAAGGGCACAGGATGAATTAAAGTACTTTCCTTTTGCCATGAATGAACCTGACAACACCTGGACTCTTTTTCTGGACCGCGATGGTGTGATCAATGTCAATAAGGATGACAGTTATGTGTTCAAGCGCAGTGAGTTCGTTTTTAAAGATGGAACATTGGAGGCCATAGCACAGTTAAGTGGCTTATTCGGTCGAATAATTGTTGTCACCAATCAGCGTGGGGTGGGGAAAGGTTTGATGTCGGTAGCTGACTTGGCCGATATTCATGATTATATGAAATCGGCTATTGAAATGGCCGGTGGTCGGATAGATGATTTATTTTATTGTATTTCCACTGACGATGCTCATCCTGACAGAAAGCCAAGTCCCGGCATGGCGTTCCGTGCAAAAGAAAAATATCCGGAGATAGATTTTTCGAAGGCAGTGATGGTGGGTGACAAAGCAGTGGATATGCTGTGGGGTAGAAATATCGGATCCCTGACGGTCCTGATCAGAGCAGCGCGTTTTAAAACTTCGATTGATCCTTCCTCTGTCGATATCACCTGCGACTCCTTATTTGAATTTGCTCATCTCCTCCAACACAACGAATAAGTGACTGACTATACAGTGATCATCTTGTGCGGCTTCTATTGCCTGGGGCTTGCTTTATTTCATAGCCTATTCTGGCGGTTGTTTGATTGGAAGAACGACTTGGCTAAATTAAAAGCGCACAACAGGGGCATCATGCAGATCTTCAATACGAGGTTGATTTATTTTTTCCTTTTTGTCGCTGCAGGTTGTTTCTTTTTTACAGAAGAGTTGGCGACAACCCGTTTGGGTCATTATTTTCTAATTGGAATGTCACTGTTTTGGTTAGGTCGCACGATCGAACAGTTTATTTTTCTCAGGATCGACCACCCAATGGTGCACCTGCTGACGTATGTATTTCTCGTGGGGACGATATTGTTTGCGATACCTGTTTTTATGTGATTTGTTGAGAAGGGTGTAATGTGTAATGTTTAGTGTGTGGAAGTATTCAATTTTTAGTTCCGTCAGGTTTGTCTTATTTAGCCTTGGTTGCTGATCTAGGATGTGCTGATTGAAGTCGAAGAAAATCTAAGTTGATCTTTAGATTGAGCGATGGTATTAGTCACGCTGGTGATAGAGGCGTAAGAATCGCGGATCAGTATATAATGTTGCTTGAACTGCCGTGGAGACAATATCCTGTTGAGGTTATTGTCCTCTTCCTGAAGCGTAGGCAAGGGGTTGGCGCGGTCATTGGCAAAGGCGAGACAAATTACATCCATGGGTGAGAGAGATATTTCAAGAGAAGAGGAGTATCTTATTATGCAATACACAATAATACAAAATTTCAATGGCGGTGAGATGGAGGTTGTAAGGGACCAATATGTTGTAGGGGATTATTATGTTGTAGGGGATTAATATGTTGTAGAGGACCAATATGTTGTAAGGGAGTAGTATGTTGAAGGGACCGATATGTTGTAGGAGATTATTATGTTGAAGGGGACCAATATGTTGAAGGGGACCAATATGTTGTAAGGGATTATTATGTTGTAGGGACCAATATGTTATATGGGATTAATATGTTATATG
>ENA-ORBV01001538-ORBV01001538.1-microbial-mat-metagenome-genome-assembly--contig:-NODE-1538-length-51013-cov-5.686116_pt1 | contig 51013 bp, 40 predicted proteins | sample MGYA00237777_ERZ505514 | MGnify/ENA primary metagenome ERZ505514 (study PRJEB26160, sample SAMN06269048) | microbial mat metagenome | isolation source: Oligotrophic lake microbial mat | place... | reverse complement strand
CCTCTATCCACCCGCGTTCGACACACCGGGCGGCCGCGGCGGCACGGGTCTGGGTCGCAAGGGGATCCACGCCGAAGCGTTTTGAAAAAGCCGGACGGTCTACCCCGTCTTTCGTGCGCAACGCCAACCACAGGGCCTCGTTCTCGAGATCCAACAACAACCGAAGCTCGGACTGTGCGGGAACGAATTCGCCGGCACCTGCTTCCACCGCACTCAAATACGTATCGGTCGCCCGCGGATTGGTGAAACGAAATGCGCGCCCATCGCGCAGGGGTCGAAACGAGGCCGACGAACATCCAATGCCGAGGTAAGCGCCCTGGGTCCAGTAAAGCTGATTATGACGGGCGCGGTGTCCATCGCGCGCATGGTTCGACACTTCGTATTGCGCATACCCGGCGGCGGCAAGTTGCGATTGCGCGACCGCGTACATCTGGGCGCAAAGGTCCTCGTCGGGGTTTGCGAGCTTGCCTGCGCGAACCATCGCTCCAAATGGCGTTCCGCGCTCGATCGTGAGTCCGTAACACGAAATGTGTTCAGGACCCAACGCGACGAGAGCGTCGATCGCCCGTTGCCATGCTGGCAAGCTCTGCCCCGGCAGCCCGAACATCAAATCGCAACACACCGACTGAAAACCGGCGTCTCGGGCGGCCGCAATCCCCTCGCGTGCGCCCCGGGCATCGTGATTTCGCCCGATCACCTTCAGCAACCCATCGTCGAACGACTGCACACCAAGCGAAACACGGTTCACGCCCGCCTCGCGCAGCGCCGACAGCGTGCCGGAGGTACTCTCCCCGGGATTGGCCTCGACCGTGATTTCGAGCGGCGTGGATTCCGCGACGCCAAAAACGCGGCGAGACTCGGCTATCACCCGGTGAATTTCGCTGGGATCCCACAGGCCCGGGGTTCCACCGCCGAAATAGATCGACACGAGCCCGGGCCCGGCCAGCCCGGCATCGCAAAACCAGGTATGGCGTGCCTCCAACTCGGCGACCACGGCATCGGCGTAACGGCGATGGGGGATCACCGGGCGCGTGTCGATGGCGAAGTCACAGTATGGACAGCGCACACTGCAAAACGGGAAATGGACGTACAGGCCCACCGGTCGGCTGGCATCGATGGTGCCCTGCGAAACGTCGATCGGCATGGAACGGCGACCTTAGCGGCAAGGTGAAAGCGTGCAAGCGGCGGAATGCTGGCCTTCGGCTACACTCGGCCCCGCCCGATGATTTACCTCGACCATGCCGCGTCAACACCACCACACGAATCGGTGCTGCGCGCCGTCGACGCGACCGCACGCGAACTGTTTGCGAATCCGTCCTCCGCGCATTCGGAAGGTGCCAAGGCCGCCCGGGCACTCGAAGGTGCACGGGCTCAGGTTGCGGCCCTTCTGGGTGCGGAACCGCGCGACTGTATTTTCACGGGCAGCGGCACCGAGGCCGATGCGCTCGGCGTCCTTGGACCGGCACGACGCGCACGCGGCCGCCATGTCGTGCTGAGCGCGATCGAGCATCCGGCCGTCATGGGAAACGCAGAACTGCTTGAAAAAGCGGGCTATCGGTTAACCCGGGTGCCACCGAATGCGGCTGGCGTGATCGATCCCGACGCGGTCGCCGCCGCGATGCAAGCCGACACAGCGCTCGTCGCCGTAATGCTGGTGAACAATGAACTGGGCACGCTGCAACCCATCGCAGCAATCGCACAAAAGCTTGGACATACGAAACCACCGCATTTGCATGTGGATGCCGTTGCGGCGGCGGGATTTTTGCCGATGTCGGTGCGAACGCTGGGCTGCGATTCCATCGCGATCTCCGGGCACAAACTGCAGGGACCGCGCGGGGTGGGTGCCCTTTGGATGCGACCGGGTGCGGGCAACGAATCCCTCTACGCAGGTGGCGGCCAGGAAAAAGGCTTGCGGTCAGGGACCGAAAATCTGCCGGCCATCGTGGGGCTCGGTCTTGCGTGCGAACTTGCGCGCAAAGGATTGCACGAACGCAGCGCCGCCGTCGCACGCCTACGCGATGCCTTCGAGGAGTCTGCGCTATCGCGTGTTCCGGGCAGTCGAACAACTGTACCACAAGGCACACCACGAGGACCACATATTGCAAGCCTTGCGTTCGATGGATTGCCCGCCGAGCCCTTGCTGCATGCGCTCGATGCACGTGGCGTGCGGGCGGCCGCGGGTTCGGCCTGCGCCTCGAAAAAAAAGGGACCCAGTCACGTCTTGAAGGCCATCGGTATCGGAGACGACACGGCCGTGTTGCGTTTTTCCCTCTCACCCGAAACCACCACCGCAGAGCTAGAATTGGCCGTCGCATTGTTGGGCGAGGCAGTGGCTGAAATCGAACGGGTCGTGAACCTGTCGCGTCCCCGAAAATCCCGCCATGTCTGATCGCACCATCTACCTGCCCCGCGTCATTCTGTGTCGCTTCGGCGAACTTTTTCTCAAGCAAGGAAACCGCTCGCGCTTCCTCGGCCGACTCGAAAGCAACGTCAACAAGACTCTCGCCGGCACCGGACTCAAGGTATCGTCTCCCCACGGACGGCTCATCATCAAAGTTCCCGAGGGTCTGTGCAGCACGCCGGAGGAAACCGAGGCCCTTTTGCTGGATGCGGGCGATCGGCTTTCACGCGTGTTCGGATTGGTCTCGCTTTCAATCGCAACACGAACCACGCCCTCCATCGAAGCGATGTGCGAAACGGCGCTGATTGAGGCCAGGAAGGTTCTCCACCGATACGATGGCAAAGGCGAGCCGTCGTTCAAGGTGGATTGCCGACGCGGTGACAAGAACTTCCCGATGACCTCGTACGAAATCGCAGCGAAGGTTGGGTACCACATCATCAAGGCCCTGAACCTGCGCGTGGATGTGCACAATCCCGACTTTTCCATCGGCATCGAGTTGGGCAAAGGCACACCACCCCTCGTATTCGCCGATACGCGGGCCTGTCCGGGTGGCTTGCCGATCGGCACCGCGGGACGGGGATTGTTGTTGTTGTCGGGTGGTATCGATTCGCCCGTTGCGGGATGGTTGGCGGGCAAGCGAGGGTTATCGCTCGACGGAATCTATTTCCATTCGCCACCCTTTGTCGGTGAAAAAACGCGCGACAAGATCCTCGAACTCGCCCGGATCCTGGGCCGAAGCCAGGCCATGGACAACGTGTTCGTGGTACCTTTCACCGAAATCCAAAAGAAGCTCCGCGAATCGACCAAGGGCGATCTGTCAGTGATTCTTTACCGTCGCATGATGATGCGCATCGCCGACCGCATCGCAGACAAGACGAACGCAGGATTGCTCATCACCGGAGAAAACCTTTCGCAGGTCGCAAGTCAGACCGTCGAGAACATGGCCATCATCGACAAGGCGGCACGGCACCTCGTCATTCGACCGCTCGTGACCTACGACAAGATGGAAACCGTGGCACTGGCCCGCCGACTCGGGACCTATGAAACGTCGACCTTGCCCTACGACGATTGTTGTTCGTTGTTCATGCCCAACAATCCCGCCATCGCGGCGCGTATCGAAAACGTGCTGGCGTGCGAGGTCAAGCTGGATGTCGAGGCCGAGGCCGACGCGGTGGCGGAGAGGGTCGATCGAGTCCCCGTTTTGGTTTGAACGCCTCGCGATTTGGGTGTGCTAAGGTCGTCTTCGGTCGTATCAATGATGGCGCTGAGTGCCGAACTGGCTGCAAAGTACGAGACCCTGAAGACCCGCATTGCGGGCTACGGGTCCGCCCTCGTCACCTTTTCGGGTGGCGTGGACTCCGCGCTGTTGTTGAAGGTCACCCACGATGTCCTTGGCGAACGCTGCGTCGCCATGACCGCGGTTTCGATCACGATGGCGCAAAGCGAGCGTGCCGGTGCGATTGAACTTGGCAAGCTGTTCGGCGTGCAGCACGAAGTCGTCGAATCAGCGGAACTCGAACGACCGGGATTCGCGCAGAACCCCGTGGATCGCTGTTACCACTGCAAGGCCGAGTTGATGGACCTTGCCCGTCCCCTCGCCTTGCGGATGGGACTGAAAGAAGTCCTGCTCGGCACCAACCTGGATGATCTGGGCGATCACCGCCCTGGTCTGCAGGCCGCCAACGAGCGCGCCGCACAACACCCGATGGTGGACGCGCAGCTCAACAAGAACGAGATTCGCACCCTGTCGCGAGCCCTTGGACTTTCGACCTGGGACAAGCCGCAACTGGCGTGTCTGTCGTCGCGTTTCCCCTACGGAACGGAAATCACCACGGAACGTTTGAAACAGGTGGATGCGTTTGAAGATGGGTTGCGATCGCTTGGCTTTCGCCAGTTGCGCGTTCGGTATCACGGCGAGGTCGCCCGTCTCGAGCTTGAATCCGGGACGATGGAGCGCGCCTTACAACCGGGCGTGCGCGAACAAATCGTCACACTGGGGCGCCGACTGGGGTTCACCTTCGTCGCACTGGATCTCTCGGGATTCACTTCCGGATCGCTCAATCAGCTGGTTGGGTTGCGTCGCCACACATCGGTGTAGCCGCCATGAGCGCTCTTTTGGCCCTGCTGTTCGCCCTCGATCCGGCGATTCAAATTGCGTCGTCGGCCCGCTGCGCAGATTCACCTTCGGTCACGGCCCAACTCGTCGAACTCGTCCACGATCCGGAACTTGGCAAGGGATTCGTGGCTTCGCTGGACGACAATGTTTCAAACCCCGTTTCCGTCGCCAGATACGTTTCAAATCACGAGCGATTGGTCCCTTGCTTCGCGACGGCGATTGCCAACTATTTTCTGACGAGCTGGAACGGCGCAGCGGACCCGGAGTTCGCGTGGAAGGCGTTCAACTTCGAGGGGCGGAGTGGGAACGCCGTACCGCGAATAGGCGACACGCTGGAAGGTCGGCTGACGGGGAAAACCGATGCCGCGGACATCATCGCAACCGTCGTACGATTTATGTTCGAGACCAAACAATTCCCCTGGTCGTAGTCTTCCCCAAATAGAGAAACCCCGTCCGGTTCACGCCTGACGGGGTTTCTTTATTTCTACGGGTTGCGTTTAGTACGGCATACCAGGGACCGCGAGGGCAGCCTTGTAGATCGCTTTTTGATCGCAACCTTCGACTGTCACGTAGAGCGTCTTGTGGTCTTCGCCACCGAAGGCGACGTTTGATGCCGAACAAGCCATGGCACCCTTCTTGGTCGCAATGGTGCCGAGCGGCTTGTTTGTCTTGTCGAAGACCTCGACGCCCTTGGTCGAGGTGACATAGAGGTTACCGGCGCAATCCACCGTCATGCCGTCCGAGTACGACCCGAGGAGCGAGACGAACTTGACGCCGGGCTTGGTGGAACCATCGGCGTTCACCTCGAACTTCCAGACGTTCTTGGTGTCACCGCCGATGTACAAGGTCTTTTCGTCCGGAGAGAGCGTGATGCCATTGGGTTTACCAAGCATGAACTCAGAGTTGTCCATGATGAGAGACACGACGCCCTGGGGTGTCGCACGGTAAGCAGCGTCGAAGGTTTGGGTTCGTGCCCGGTTGCCAATCTGCCACGACGGATCCGTGAAGTAGATCGTGCCATCCGAGCGGACGGTGAGGTCGTTGGGTGCGTTGAACTTGTTGGTCTCGAACTTGAAACCCTTGTTGGTGCGCGCCTTGTCCGAAAGCTTGAATGCCGAGATATCCTGCTGATCCTGCGTGGCCGCCAGGATGCTGGTGCCGTCCTTGTCGAGCGCGAGTCCGTTCGAGCCGCTTGCGGCAACCCAAACGGTGAACATGTTGTCGGCGGGTGTGTACTTCTGGATCTTTACCGATGCAGCCAGTGCCCAGTCGACGCCGTTGCCGCGATTCATCTCCGAAAAGTAGAGCGCCTTGTCGGCATCAACCCAGACGGGGCCTTCTGCACCGAGAAAGCCGTCCTTCACCAAGGTCGCATCGATTCCCGCGGGCGCAAAGGGTGCCGGGTATACCGTACTTGCGTTGCAGAGCTTCGCCGCGAGCGAACCGGCAGGATAAGTCGCAGCCGTGCCACCCGTACCACCGACAACCGTACCACCCGTTCCACCGGCTACCGTACCACCGGCGCCACCGGTCGTAGCCTTGCCTCCGGTACCGCCCATCGCCTTACCACCGGTCCCGCCACCCGTGTCGCCAGCCGATCCGCCGGCACCGTCTCCAGCCGAACCACCCTGATTTCCGCCACCGCTTCCACCCTTTTTGCCATCGCCGCCACCGCTCTCGGTGCAGGCCGCAGCGACCGAAAGAAGAGAAACACCCACGAGCGTCAGAATCTTTTTCATCTACGAATTCTCCATATAGGACAGAGGCGACGGCACGCCGCCCCGAGTTTCTTAGGAGATTGCTACAGAATCCCACTCTGTGGATCCCTTTTTTGAGCCCGTCGCGCTCCAATTTTGCTTTCGTCAACCACATGTAGGTAGCCCAGTTTCCCAAGCCATGCCTTCCGAGCTCTCGGAAATGGTACGACGGGGCAGTTTTTCGGCATTACAATCCATACAGTCCCATGGTTTCCACCTTCCTGCTCCTGGTCAGCGTTTTCGCGCAAGGCGCCGTACTCGCGGCACCGGCCGATTCGCCTGATTCGAGCGGGTTGTCCAAAAAGGAGAGTTGGCTAAGGGACAAGGCCACACGGAAGGACCTCCACCTCTCCGATGCGGTGTTTCAGACCGAACTTCATCGGATACGAAAACCCAAGCGCGACTCCAAGGGCAAGCCTGCCCCCTCCCCGCCCGGCACGCGCATCACCCCGGTGGTTACGCTCGTCAACCTGAAAACACGCGAAGCTCTGCCGCTTTTGCCCGGTGAGGATCTGGAGCGGCGTTTCGATCGCTTCTTGCGCGACCATTTCACCAACCAGGCCACCGACATGGACGGCAACTTGATGCAGGCGCTGTTGTCCGCGGCCGATCATTTCGATGCGCCCCGGATCGACGTGGTTTCCGGCTACCGCTCACCCAAATACAACCTGATGCTCCGTAAAAAAGGCCGACAGGTGGCGGAGAACAGTCAGCACTGCCTGGGCCGGGCCGTCGATTTTCGCATCCATGGCATCGCGACCCCCCATCTGTTGAGGTTTGTGCGGACGCTGCGCATGGGAGGCGTGGGCTTTTATCCCCATTCGCAATTTGTCCACTGTGACACCGGCCCCATCCGATTCTGGCGCGGAACATAATCGGTAAACGGTCGTACTTGACGAGGGGACCCCGAATGTGAGCGGATCGCCATCCGTCTACACTTCAGGCCCTGATTCAAGATGACCCCACCCAAACACCCCCTGTTCGCCTTCGCCCTCCTGTCGCTGTTTGCCACGAGCGCTACCCGGGCCGATGCGCCTGCTCCCTATACCGTGAAGATCCCCGGCACCGACGTGACCGTCGAGATGGTCCCCCTTCCCGGTGGTACGTTTCAAATGGGCAGCCCGGCCAAGGAGAAAGGCCGGAAAAAGGACGAAGGGCCGCAGCACACCGTCACGGTTCGACCTTTCTACATCAGCCGAACGGAAATCCCGTGGGAGGCCTACGGCGCCTTTCTCGACATCGGCATGGAACGCTTGCTCGATGGCCTCGACAAGGACGATGCCGTCGACGCCGTCACCTACCCAACCCCGCCTTATGCCGACGAAACTTTCGGGTTCGGGGATGGCAAACAACCCGCGATCGCACTCACGGTTCATGCGGTCAATGAATTTAACCACTGGCTGTCCTCTGGCGCAGGCAAGAGGTACCGACTTCCCACCGAAGCCGAATGGGAATATGCCTGTCGCGCCGGCACCCGCACGGCGTACAGCTTCGGCGACAAGAGCAAGGGGATCGACACCGTCGCGTGGTACGTTAAAAACAGCAAGAAGCGTCCCAATCCCGTGGGTTTGAAAAAGCCCAACCCGTGGGGTTTGCTCGACATGCACGGCAACGTGGCCGAGTGGGTGATAGACCAATACGACGCCGGGGCCTATGCCAAGGCAACCGCCGGCGGACTTGGATTCGTCGCACCGGGAGAGAATCGTTTCTCACACGTGGTTCGGGGCGGTGGATGGAAAGACAAACCCGAAGCCCTGCGCTGCTCGGCACGCCGCTTCTCGGAGCCGTGGTGGTCGAAACAAGATCCGCAGAATCCTCGCAGTATTTGGTGGCATACGGAATCGACCGACATCGGCTTCCGCATTGTGCACGTTCCCGATGAATACCCTGAACTGAAGGGATTCCGCTCTCGCATCGTCAAGTAAAGTCTGTAGACGACTGAATTTTCCCTGTCCTATTGAATTGAAACAACGGAGGCCTCGCTACATGAACGACAAGAACAATGGCAAACTCGGTGACTGGTGGACCCGCCGCGAGGTGGTCAAGACCAGTGCTGCGGTTGGCGTGGGTGCCATGGTGGCAACCCGACTCGGGCGCATCAAACGTGCCATTGCCGGCACCGGCAAAACTGACGAATTGCGCATCGGCCTCATCGGCTGTGGTGGCCGAGGATCGGGAGCGGCAGAAGACGCCATCGAGTCGACACCAAACGTACGACTGATTGCAATGGGCGATCTGTTTCCGGACCGGCTTGCGGCCGCCCGCAAACAGTTTTCGGGTAACAAGTTCGCAGATCGTCTGACAGTGACGGACGACCACGCGTACTCGGGTTGGGACTGCTTCGAAAAGGTGCTCAAGACGGATATCGATTACGTCATCCTCGCGACCCCTCCCGGCTTTCGTCCGATGCAGCTGAAGGCTGCCATCGCCGCTGGAAAACATGTCTTCACCGAGAAGCCGATGGCCGTCGACGGGCCGGGGATCCGAACCCTCTTCGAGGTTGCCGACGAGGCAGACAAGAAGAAGTTGTCAATCGGCGTGGGGTTGCAACGCCGTCACCATCCCGGATACATCGAGATGGTCAAGCGGCTCAAGGGGGGCGCCATCGGCCAAATCGTTGGCGCACGATCCTACTGGAACCAGGGCGCACTCTGGATGAAGCCACGCGAGAAATCCTGGTCCGACATGGAATGGCAGCTGCGCAACTGGCTTTATTTCAACTGGTTGTCCGGTGACCACATCAACGAACAACACATCCACAACATCGACGTAGTGAATTGGGTTTTGGGAAAAAATCCCGTGGCCGCGGTCGGCATGGGCGGACGCCAGCAGCGCGTCGATCCCGCGTTCGGCCACATCTACGATCACTTTGCGATCGACTTTGAGTACCCGGGCGATATCCACGCGCTGTCGATGTGTCGACAGATGCTGGGATGTGTGAACTCGGTTTCAGAGCACTTCCAGGGCGCAACAGGTCAGGCCCACGCCGACAACAAGCTGTTCGAGATCACGGGCAAGAAGAAGTGGAAGTTCGACGGTGAAGCCAATCCGTACGAGCAAGAACACGCCGACCTAATCGCAGCCATCCGCTCAGGCAAGCCCTACAACGAACTGCGTCGCGGCGCAGAGAGCAACCTGACCGCCATCATGGGACGCATGGCCACCTACACAGGCCAGCGGGTCACGTGGGATCAGGCCTTGAACTCGCAAGAGTCCCTGATGCCGGCCGAGCTCGCCTTCGGCAAGTTACCGGTGGGGCCTGTGCCAATCCCTGGCAAGACGAAGTTTCTGTAATACGAAACCTTCAAGGCGCAACCAGGTGGTTGCGCATCCAGATCCGGTCGCGCAACCCGCCGTTGCCCGACCGGATTTTTTTTTACCCTTTCAGTGCAGAACGGCCGACTGGGTACCGAAGAGTTGTTCGATTCCGGACAGGAGATCGTCGTTGGCGTTGACGCTGTATTCCGAGCCAAGCTCGAGCAACGTGCGGCTGCGCTCGGGGATTTCAAGCACGATGCGCGTTCGACACGGGCCTTGGTGCTGGCGCAGCAACACTTCGAGGGACTGCAGCGCGGTTTCACTCACGGCACTGGCATCGACGCGGATTTCGACCAGCTTGCTTTTTTCGAGACGGATCGACGCGAGCGGGCGTGCATCGTTGAATAGCAGTCGCTGCCTGACTTCGGCGCCGTCACCAAACGGCGTATCCACCGTCCCGCGTACCATCAATGGCTCGCCATTTTGCAACACTTCGCGATAGTCCGTGAGCTTGGCCGTGCGAACGATGAACTCAATCTGCCCGTGCTGATCTTCCAGCTTGAAGAAGGCGAACTTTCCACCGCTTTTGGCCTGCCGCTCTTGAAAATCGAGAACGACCCCCGCGATGGTGACTTCTGAACGCGGGCCGCGAGCAGTTGCATTCGTCGTCAACGCATTGCAGAAGCGTCGAACCTCGTTCTTGTAACCATCGAGCGGGTGACCGCTGATGTAAAAGCCCAGACTCTCCTTTTCAAATGCGAGCAGCTCGAGTGGTTTCCAGTCCCCGCCTTCGGCATACGAATCATCGACAGGCTCGACGCCAACCGTACCACCTGATGCGCCGCTCAACAGCGCCAACAAACTGGTCTGCCCGCTGTCCCGTTCCCGTTGCGACGAGGCGGCACGTTCGAGTGCCGGTGTGATAGCCCGGAAAATCATGGAACGCGCAACGCCGCGTCTTTCGGCGATCCCATCGAAGGCGCCCGACTTGACCAGGGCCTCGATGACCTTGCGGTTCACCTTGCGCTGGTCAACGCGATTGCAAAAGTCATACACGGACTCGAACGGTTTTCCCGCATCGCGAACCTGCTGAATGATCTCGACCGCACCTTCGCCGACACCCTTGACCGCCGCCAGTCCAAAACGAATTCCCTTGCGCCCGCCGGTGGTCGTCTTGTGCGTTTGACCGCTCTTGGATTTTCGCGAGGGCCCGGCTTTTTCTCCTTCAGCGGCCGTGAGTTCCACAACCGTGAAGTTGGCGTCGGATTCGCTCACGTCCGGTCGTTCCACCACGATCCCCTGCTCGCGCGCTTCGGAGATGAACTTCACGACGTTTTCGGTAGAGTCCTTGTCGCAGGTCATCAGCGCGGCGAAGAACTCGACCGGGAAATAGTGTTTCAGGTAAGCGGTTTGATACGTCAACAGTCCATAGGCCGCCGAGTGACTTCGATTGAAACCGTACCCCGCAAACTTGGCCATCAGATCGAAAACACCCTCAGCGATCCCGGCATCGACCTCACGTGCCTTGGCGCCGGTCAGGAACTTTTCCTTCTCCTTGACCATGACCTCGTGCTTTTTCTTGCCCATCGCTCGACGCAATAGATCGGCGCCGCCGAGTGAGTAACCGGCCATGGCAGACGCAATTTGCATGACCTGCTCCTGATAGACGATGACGCCATAGGTGTCTTTCAGGATCGGCTCAAGCGACGGATGGGCATATTCGACCTTGCGACGCCCATGTTTGCACTCGATGAAGTCGTCCACCATGCCGCCCTCAAGCGGACCTGGACGATACAAAGCACCTGCGGCCACGATGTCCTCGAAGCAGTCGGGCTTTAGTTTCTTGAGCAGCTCACGAAAGCCCGACGATTCGAGCTGGAACACACCCGTCACATCCGCCCGCGAAATCATCCCGTAAACGGCCGCATCCTCGAGCGGAATCGAACTGATGTCGACGGGCTCGTGCCCCATCAACTGTTTCTCGCGATTGACGAGATCCAGCGCCGTTTGAATAACGGTCAGCGTCTTCAGGCCGAGGAAGTCGAACTTGACGAGGCCGACCTTCTCGACGTCCGTCATGTTGAACTGTGTGACGATGCCTTCTTCGTTGGCCGGCTTGAAACAGGGAACGTAATTCCAAAGCGGCAGTTCAGCGATGACGACGCCCGCGGCATGTTTTCCGGCGTGCCGATTCAAACCTTCGAGCACCATCGCGGTTTCCAGCAACTCGCGGTATTCGCCCTCATAGGCTTCTTTCAGGCGCGGCTCCTGTTCGATCGCCTCCGCTATCGGCGGGGACTTGCCCTGCACGGGCTCGGGCACCATGCTCGCAACCTTGTTGGCCTCGGCCACGGGCAAACCGAGGGCACGGGCCACGTCGCGAATGCAGCTACGGGCCTTCAGCTGGTGCATCGTCACGATCTGCCCAACGTTGTCCTTGCCGTACTTGTCCGAAACGTAGTGAATCACCTCGTCGCGACGGTTCATGCAGAAGTCGATGTCGAAGTCCGGCATCGAAACGCGCTCGGGGTTCAAAAAGCGCTCAAACAAGAGCTTGTTCTCGATGGGATCAATATCCGTGATACGCAACGTATAGGCGACGAGCGATCCGGCACCCGAGCCGCGGCCCGGGCCAACGGGGATGGAATTCTTCTTCGCGAAATTGATAAAGTCCCAGACGATGAGGAAGTAACCCGAGAAATCCATCTTCGCAATGACGCCAAGCTCGAGTTCGAGGCGGTGAAGGTATTGTTCGCCATCCACTTTCTTGCCACGCCGAACGGCCGCTTCGAGGCGTTCTTTTAGGCCGCGTTCGGCGAGTGCACGCAAGTAGCTGTGGGGATCCGCATCGTTTGGGACCTTGAATCGCGGCAACAGATTCTTGCCGAGATCCAGTTCAACATTGCAGAGATCGCCAATCCGCGCCGCATTCTCCATCGCCTGCGGAATCTGGGTGAAATAGGCGTTCATTTCCGACGGAGATTTTACGTAGTACGCATCGGTTCGGTGATGCATGCGGTCTTCGTCGTTGATGGTGCGCTTTTGTTGCACACACATCAGGATCTCGTGCGGTCGTGCATCTTTCCGGTTCAGGTAGTGGCAATCGTTGGTGGCAATGAGCGGAATTTCAGTTTTCTTCGAGATCTCGATGAGCTGACCGTTGACCGTTTCTTGCTCCTCCAGTCCGTTGGGCTGGATTTCCATGAAGAAATTGCCCTTGCCGAAGATCGATTCGTATTCGCGGGCGACGTCGATGGCGGCACTTTCGCCCCGGCGCATCAGACTTTGCGCCATCTCGCCGCCCAAACACGCCGAAAGCCCAATCAGCCCTTCCGAGTGTTCGCGCAACAACTTCTTGTCGATGCGCGGGTTGTAGTAAAACCCCTCGAGAAAACCCATTGAGTTGAGATAAGAGAGGTTGCGCCAGCCCACGTTATTCTTCGCGAGCAAGATGAGGTGGTGGCTGCGGCGCTGCGTCTTGTCGAGGCGATCGGGCGCAACGTAGGTTTCACAACCGAAGATGGGTTTGACCCCGTGGGCCTTGGCTTTTTCGTAAAAGTGAATCGCGCCGAAAAGGTTGCCGTGGTCGGTGATGGCCGCGGACTTCATGCCCCGTTCGAGGATGGCCGGAAAGAGATCGTCAACCCGGATCGCACCGTCGAGAAGACTGTACTGCGTGTGCAAATGCAGGTGGGTAAACTCAGCCATGGTGCGGACTCCCTGTTGGGGTAACATTTGCGACGGTACCGGTCAACGAGCCAATGCGGAACAATGGCGTATAATGCCGGGCGAGGCGCCAGGGGCGCGCACACGTGCTGCAAACCTGTGGACAACTTTTGAGCGGTCGGAATGGAGTGCGATTTTACGCGTGTCTCCTGTGGTTCGCACTTGCTTCAATGGCTTCCTGCGTTGATCGCGACGAGTCCGTACCGGGCCCGAGCGGCCAACTGTTTCTGCGACCGCAACCCGAGAGCCGAGTGCTGGGTCTGGGCGAAAGAGCCACGGTTGTGTTCGTGCTGAAAGACGCACGAGAAGTACCCGCATCTGGCCAACTGGTTCGCTTTCGAATTACCGGAGCAGGTGACAATCCAGGCATGGGCGCCACGCTCAACGTTTCCGAAGCGGTAACCGACACGACCGGTTCAGTCTCACTCGCGCTACAGGCCGGTGTCGCCGCGAGCTTTCTTGTCGAGGCCACCACGTCGCGCGCGGATCCCGTCCGATTGCCGATCGCCGTACAGACAGCGACGATCGCGGACGTGGTAATCGTTCCGGTCGTGGATCCGACGGCGCCACCGCTGGCTGCGTTGACGCTGTCGCTTTACGACGGACAAGGGTGCGCCTCATTAAAACTGGAACCACCCTTCACGTTGCCGCTACCGGTGCGACCCATCCAATCGCTGTCGGCACAAACCGCAGCACACACCTTCACAGCGTTGCGCACGGACGAGGCGCATTCGGCCGTTGCGGTCGGGCGGCGTCAGGACGGGGTCCCGCGTGCGATCGGTTGCGTGGACATTTCCGGCAACCAACTTTCGGCCGCCACACCGGTGCGGGTGTATCTGCCGCTCACCGCGTTTTATCCGATGGCCACTGGCAATTATGCCCTTTCGTCGGAATGGGAATTCGCTCCGCTGCCGAATGCGGTCACCGACATCGCTGAAGCGTGGCGAGCTCAATCGGCGTGTCCGCTCGGGCCCTCCGACCTTTGGCTAGACTGCACCATCGATGCGCTGTCGGACAGCATCGACGATCCGCTGGACTGCCGGCCCGGAAGCGACGAGGGTGCGATTGGCCTGGCGTTGCAGGCCCGACGGGGCACCACAGGTACGGCGCCAGGCTGCGCGGGGCGACGAGACAAAAACGAACAACCGTCGCTCGAAGCGCTGGTGTTCGACACCTTACAGTCGAACGCCATTGCCAAATCCCTGGTCGCGACGTTGCCTGGGCTAGCAGACAAGGTGGAACATATGTTTGACCGGGTGCGCTTCACGTCGGTCATGGAGATCCTGTCCGATGGCCCGCAGGCTAGAGCAGCACGGACCCATCATCGCCTCGTCAGCGCCGAAGTTGCGGTCGGGGCTGACCTCGAACGGGTGAACCTGAATTTGCTGGGATTGCCTGCACTGGAATCCCGCCAAATCCCGACGACCCGAACGGCGGACCGCGTGACATTCAACACCCACGGGTTTTCGGTTCGGCTTGGCACCACCTTGCGCTACGCATTTGTATCACGGGCACTCCGCCAGGCGAATGTTGCCGACAGCATCGACAATCTGACCGCTCGCATCGCAGCGGGTCTGCAGTCGCGAGGCACGACGGGTTGCGAGGCACTGGATCGCCTGCTGTGTGGCGAGCTGACCAAAGCGCCAGGATGTCTGCAAGATGCCTGCACTCGTGGTTTACAGGCCTGGTCTGCAACGCTTTCAGATGGCTTCCTGGCGCTTGACGGCGAGGGTCCGGACCTCACAATGGACGGCTACGCCAAAACCGACGATACGAATGCAGACTTCATCGTGGATCGACTCGGAAGCCTGGTTGCAGGCGGATTGCCCCCGGGCCTCTGGGACGGCCTCTTGCGAACGCGATCCGGGGACCATGTGCTGAACGGTGTCTGGGTTGGAACGCAGGCGGCAGAGTAGGCCTACCGCCGCTGGCGTTCGCCGCGTTTTCGCCGTTTTTCGGGGACCGACAGTACTTCGACCTCGACCAACACCACGCCCGTTCGGACCATATCGAGCGCGCGGGCTGCGGCAAGGGACAGATCCAAAATGCGACCGGGACCGTAGGGTCCGCGGTCGTTGATCCTCACCTCAACCGATTGACCAGTCGCGACCCCATCTTTTGACAGGCGGTAAACCCTGACCACCGTTCCAAGCGGCAGCTCAAGATGGGCTGCCGTCCTCTTTTCGGGGCGGTACGGTTCACCGGAGGCTGTTGGCCGGCCCGCAAGCGAACTGGAATAGAAACTGGCCTTGCCCCGTTGCCGTAGGCCCGGATGAACCCCGTCCGGGTGCGACCCCCGAACCGCCTGCGAAGATCCGCACCCAACGCCACCCCAGAGCGTGACAAGCACCACGAACGGATATAGTAGCGAGGCAATGAATACCGATGCACGCGTGCAACGGTTGCTGGAACATGCAACCGCCCTGGTCGGGGCACGGCTTGCCGATATCGCGGATGGACTGGGCTTGCCGGTTCCGGCGGGAGGGTTGCGAAGCAAGGGGTGGTCCGGCCAAATCATAGAGCGCGAACTTGGAACAACGGAAGAAAGTGGGCACGGCAGCGCACGCGGGCCCGATTTTCCGGAACTCGGCATTGAACTGAAAACAGTGCCCGTCGACCAAGACGGATCGCCCCTTGAATCCACGGCCGTCTGCATGATTGATCCGGTTGTAATAGCGGGCGAGTCCTGGGAATCGAGCACCGTGCGCAAAAAACTTCAACGCATCCTCTTCGTGGCGCTCGAGGTACCCGAAGTGAAGGGCGTACCCTCTGTGGGTGATCGTACAGTGACACAGGTTTGCCTGTGGTCCCCGTCACGCGAAGAAGTCGGGCGTCTGCAAGCCGACTTCGAGCATATTGTACGCGACTATTTTCGCGTCGGACGTGGTGCCGAGCTGACCGGACACGTCGGCGCGGTCCTGCAGGTGCGCCCCAAGGCCCAAAACAACCGCGACATGCGCGCAGCTTACAATGCCGTCGGTCAGCGTGTCGCACTGGGCAAGATGGGTTTTTACCTTCGCCCTGCCTTCGTTGGAGCCATTCTCCGTACCGCCTGAACCTCCAAACCATGAAAATGAAAATTCTCTCCGCCCTCCCCCTGTTCGCCGGACTCTTGCTCGGCACACCCGCGGCACACGCCGAAGACAAGTCGCTCGGGATCCGCGACGCCATATCCCTGGCGATCGAAGGCAACGTGGATCTCAAGAAAGAAAAGGTCGCCATTCAGATTGCGGATGCGAATCTCCTGGCCGCCTACGGTCGCTTCGATCTGACCCTGACCGGCAACACGACGTTTTCGCAACGCACGACGCCTTCAGTCGCAGTAAGGGACATTGCGTCCGGAATTTCCAGCCGACTTGATCTGGGCATCGGTCTGCTCCGACAGCTTGAAACGGGCGGTCGACTGTCGGTCAACTTCTCCGGCAACGGTGATCAAACCACCAACCAGTTCTCGTGCGACAACCAGAAGTGCATTGTCTACGATGCGGGTGTGTCGTTGCGTTTTGATCAGCCCTTGCTGCGCGACTTCGGCTCCGAAATCGCCCTGTCCCTTTTGCGCCGCCGTCGCATCGAAATGAACGTCGCCCAACTGAACCGCGAGGCACGTGTTTCAACCGTGTTGCGAGATGTCGCTGGCGCCTACTGGGAGCTCGCGTTTGCCAGTCGCGATCTCGAGATCCGACGATCAGCGGTGGAACTTGCGCAGAAGCAACTGGAGGCAACCAACGCACAGATTCAGGTCGGGCGATTGGCCCCGATCGACCGAGCCGCAGTCGAGCGCGCCATCGCCGACCGCCAGCAAGAAGTCGTCAATGCCGAACAAAACCTATTTTTACGTGGACTCGTTTTGCGGCGTCTGGCTGGCCAGCCACTTGAAGTCAACATGGCGCGCTATGTCGCAGCCGAATTGCCCAATGCCGATCCGCTTGCCTCGGATGCCGCGGCCTATTTGTCGCGCTCGCTCGACCACAATCCGCAGCTGCGATCGATGAAGGCGGGGCTGGAGTTATCCGAGATTGACATCTTGACCGCTCGAAACCTTTTGAAGCCGCAGCTGGATGCCTTTGCCCAGATTGGCAACCGTGGGCGCAGTCTGAACTTCGACGATGCCCTGACACAGGTCGCCGGTACGGACAATTTGACCTGGCTGGTCGGTCTTAACTTTTCAATGCCATTGCAGAATCGCTCCGCGCGCGGACAAAACGATGTCGCCCGGGCAACGCGCGACCGGAGCTGGCTGGACGCGGGAGCGCTCGAGCTCGACATTCGGGATTCTGTCATACGGTTTTCAACTCAGATCGATACCGCTGCAAAGCGGCTTGCGCTGGCGCGACAAGCCGTGGGCTTCGCCCAACAAAGCCTCACGGCCGAAGAAGCAAAGTTCGCCGCAGGCAACGTGACCAACAATGACGTGTTGTTGCGCCAGCAGGAACTCAACGTTGCCGAAAGCCAGATCGTCCGGGCGACTGTCGATCTGATGCTGGCTGAAATCCAGGTTCAAGCGGTCACAGGCGATCTGCTGGATCGCTACGGCGTCAGCTTGATGGCCGGCCAATAAAACCCAGGTGTTGTCCGGTCGCACGCCCCTGTCGACGGTACGAGAAAAATCGCGTTGGATCGCACATCGTGCAGCACCCCAGTGCGTCGATGGCCTCGGGTCGCAAACCGGCAGCCTCTAAAATCAAGGTGTTGCTGCGCCACAGGTTCACGTGAGGTTTGCCCCGAGCAGACACCGTGACACAAGACGCAGCTTGGTCCCCGAGCGTTGCGTGGGCGGCAGCGACCACGTCGTCTCCCACCTCGAAGCAGCAGGGTCCAATCGACGGACCAAGTGCGGCACAAAGGTTGCGTGGCTTCACGCCAAACTGCCGTTGCAGTTGTTCCACTGCGACGCGGGCTACTCCCAAAAACGTACCACGCCATCCCGCGTGAACGGCCGCGCAGGCACCGGTTTCAGGATCGGCGAGCACAATCGGAACACAATCGGCAACCAACACCGCCACCGCTGTCCCGGGTTGCGCTGTCACGAGACCATCGCAAGAATGTCCCCGCATCGCTTCGGGCGCGTCGCGCTCCGAGATCACCGCGACCTCGGCTCCGTGGACCTGGCGCCCCATGAAAAATCGTTCACACCGAGACGCCGCCACCACGCGTGAGCGATTGGTCGCCACCGCATGTTCGAGATCACCCCACGACCCGCCGACGTTCAGTGACTCATAGCAGCCTTGGCTCACGCCCCCGGCGCGCGTCGTAAATCCGTGCGAAAACTCGACGGGTATCACGGCCGAGCGTAGCAACGGAAGGATCACGGCGCGTCTTTCGTAGCAAGCAACAGTCGGATTGCTGCAAGCGCCGCCGAAAAATCCGCCGGCGGCGGCGCCTCGAATCGCAGGTCCTGCCCCGTCGCGGGGTGCTTGAACCCAAGCACGCGGGCATGCAGCGCCTGCCGAGCCAGGGTCCGACCAATCTCCTTGAACGCGACGTTGCGTGGCGTCTTTCCGTAAACCGCGTCGCCAAACAGCGAACAACCAAGGGCGGCAAGGTGCAAGCGCACCTGATGCGTTCTTCCCGTTTCGAGGCGTGCCTCTATCCGAGCCGCGCCGCCGAGCCGTTCAATCACCGACCAGTTGGTCACGGCGGAACGACCATGCAACACCCGCACACTGAACTTCTTGCGATCGTTTGGATCCCGTCCATGCAGGGTGGCGATACGGCCACTTGATTCGCTGGGCTCGCCGACCGTAAGAGCCTCGTAGACCCGTTCAATTGTGTGGCGTTTGAAATCGGCGGCAAGACCATTCAGCGCTGCCTCGTGTTTGGCGACCACCATCACGCCGGAAGTATCCCGATCCAGGCGATGCACGATCCCGGGACGTATTTCGCCGCCAATGCCACGCAAATCCTGGCAATGCGCGAGCAGTGCGTTCACAAGCGTTCCGCTCTGGTGCCCGGCAGCAGGATGAACCACGAGACCAGCCGGTTTGTCGATGACAATGAGGTGTTCATCCTCGAACAACACCGAAAGCGGGATCGGCTCCGCCAGTAGATCCGGACGCGCGACCACTTCGGGCTCTCGCCAGAGAATGCGGTCACCCCGTCGGACCTTGCGTGCAGCGTTCAAGCAAGGCGCATCGTTCAACGCCACGGCGCCCTCGCCTATCTGCCGCGCCAACTGCGATCGCGACGGCGTCCCTCCGACAAACACCGCCAACACCGAATCGAGTCGCCCACCGTCCCGGTCTTGATCGACCACGAAGGTGCGCCCTTGGGTCACGCGCACCTACCAGATCTTGGACTTGATATGACCCTTGGCGCGCAGCAACACATCGACAAGTGCTTTTTCAAAGAAACCGGCGTTCGCCATCTCGGGTGTGACGCGCGACTTGAACAGCGTTCGGCCTTCTTGGATCTCACCGCTTATCAGATCGAACAGGGTGTCGTTCTGAATCCCCTGCGTGATCTTGGCTTCGTTGTAGAGCGTGACATCCGACACGATGGCACGGGCCAGCTGACGGGCACGTTGCGGCTGATCGATTACGGGCGGCATGTTGGAGAGAATATTATCTCAAATTGCCCGCGGCGATAATTCTTTTGTCCTACATCGGCGCACATAGACGGGAGAAAGACGGGAGAAAGTACGTAAAAGTCCCAAATGTGGCAATTCGGAAGGCTTCTCAGTCCGTCATACTCACACCACCATGAAGCGAACCGCGTGCCCCTCGTTGTTGCTGAGCTCGACCCTGGTACTTGGATTTGGTTGGGCCGGAATGGCCCGCGCCGAATCCACCCACACGGTGGAGGCCCCCGAGGTGGCCCTGACGACCGGAAAAGCCGGATCCGCAACGGTAACGGTGTTGGGCCGCAACGGCTGGCACGTCAACGAAGAGGCGCCGATCACGCTCACCATCAATGCCCCCGCTGGCGTCGCCATCGCCAAAGCCAAACTCTCCCGAACCGATCTTGCCGAATCGAAACCCGAGCGCGCGCGATTCGATGTGCAAGTCACCGCCGAAAAGGCCGGAAGGCAACCCGTACAGGCCGAAGCCCGCTTCGTCATGTGTCAGGAGTCGGCTTGCAAGCCGGTCAAGGAAACCGTCACACTGATGCTGGAGGTCAGCACTGACGCTGCGGCCAAAGGTCGCTCAAAAAAAGCCAGGTAGACGCAGATGTGACGCCACGAAAATCGCTATTGGCGGCCCCTCGACGGTGTAGTCTGGCTTCGGTTGCCACATGGAATCGCCAACGCGGTCCAGAACGAGGAGGTTCACGATGAAACGCGAGATGCAGGTATTACTCGGAGTTGGCATCGCGATCGCGATCCCCGTTTCGTGTGACGGCGGAAGCGAAAGTCCACGTGGTGCCGGTGCCTGGGAATGCACCAACCTGAACGCCAAGGCCGCCACCCCGTTCGCGAGGGCGCGGTGGGTGTGTGTCGAGGACGACGGCTCGTTCTGGTTCGGCAACGATCCGGGGCAGTTCACCGGTCCAGCTCCGTGCAACTTGTTCAACAACGGCAATTTCAGCTGCAAGAGCGGCGGTCTGTCGGGCACATGGGACACCGCCGGTGCCAGCCTGTCCGTGTCGTTGGCTTCAACAAAGTTTCAGTTCGCAGGCACCAACGCATCGCCTTGTGGCAGGGTGTTGAAGAAGTACCGCGGAAACGATGTTAATGCAGGGACAGGTGGCACGGGTGGCACGGGTGGCACCGGCGGAACCAGTGGCACAGGCAGTGCCCAAGTCGTGTTTGAGATGTGTTTGGCACGTTCCTGTTCGATGGAACAGGCCGACTGTACAAGAACAGCTGGCTGCTCGAGTTTCCTGTCGTGCTTTCTCAACTGCGACACATCGACCTGTGTGCAAGCTTGTATCGCAACCTATACCGACCTCGCGGAGGCGGCGGCTTTCGGCTTCCTTCAGTGTTCCCTGGACTTCTGCTCGAACGATCCCGGACCACCGGGGTGCAGAAACACCTGTTTGTACTCGGAAGACGTTGAGTGCGATGACGGTGGCGCGGGTTCAGACTCGTCGGAATGCCGCAGTGGTACGGATTGTATCGATTGTGGGCCGCGCTAGAGCCACAGCCGCCACATGCTCCGTCCCTTTCTCGCCAAACCTCCCCCAGATACCGGTCCGTTTTTCGCGGTCTGGCGTCGTACCACTGACGCCATCACGTTCCGATACCACTGTCACGCGGAGTTCGAGCTGGCCTACATCATCCGATCATCGGGACGTCGCGTCGTAGGCGACTCCATCGAGAACTATGATCGAAACGATCTCACGCTGACCGGACCTTTCGTACCACACACCTACGCTTCCGAGGGAAACCTTCACGGCGCCGGTCACGAACAGGTGGTGGTGCACTTTTCACCCACGCTGTTTGGGTTGAGCAATCTACGCGAACCTGGATTGCGAACCCTGCAAACCTTGCTGACCCGCGGCTCGAACGGCCTTGCTTTCGCCGATCCCACTGCCAGCCAGGTTGGGGCTCTGATGGTCGCGCTGCCCAAGGAGCCACCGCTTCGCCGATTGCGAACCTTTCTCTCCATACTTGAGCTGCTGAGCGAATCCAAGGATGGCAGGAAACTGTCAACCCGCGCTTATCGAGAAGGCGATGCGCCCGACGATCTTGGTCCAATCGACAAGATTTGCCTGCACATCGACAAGAACTTTCATCGCGCGATTCGACTGCCTGATCTCGCGAAGTTGGCTGGTATGAGTACCTCGACCTTCTCGCGTTACTTCAAAAAAGCGACCAGCAAAGCGGTCGTGGATTACATCAACGAGATTCGATTGCGCAGCGCCCGACAGCTCCTGGTTTCATCGGATCTCTCCGTCGCCGAGGTTGGGTCGGCCTCGGGTTTCGACAACCTTTCGTATTTTAACCGGCGCTTCGTCCGCGCCTACGGTGTCAGTCCCGGTGTCTTTCGCAAACGCGAAGGTCGGATCACTTGATACGACGCAGAAACAGATAGTCGATGGCACCCGCGCGACCCACACATCCCTCTTGCGCGGATTCGAGTACCAGTCCTTCACATCCTGCGGCAATCGAAAAACCGTAACGGGCTTTATTCGTACCACAGGCACCAGTCCAGGACTGAGCATCGCCCTGAAAAATTAACTGGCCGGCCTCGACCGAGCACGCGCCCGCTCCGGAAAAAGCGGGCGACTGAATCGAACAGCGCCCCCCTTCGATGTTTAATTCGACATGACCCGGGGTGCCAGCCGTGGTGACCGTGCTCGACCAACGACCGTTCAGCCCGCAACCGCTTGCTGCGCGCGCCACCAGCTCGGCCTCGGTCGAATCGGTGCACAAGGCGCCCTTGCTGTCCTTGCGCGCAAGCGTATACACCATGTGGAGAGCGCCCTTGCCATCGCTTCGCAGAGACAGCGCTCGGACGGCGTAGGTCGTCGCATCCTGTTTGCAGGATCCACCTGTCGGCGCGACAAACGCGCAGGCGTTGCGAGAAAAATTATATCGACACGTACCGTCGACCATATGAAGGTTGCCACCATCCGTGCCGAGTTCAACGGAACCGCCCGCCGTAATGCTGGCTTCACGACCGTCGTCGCATTTCATGCGCGCGGTTCCACTCTGAATCAACCAACGGCCCGCCAGCGCATCCGGAGCGCAGAGGTCAACCCTCGGTATCGCAACCTCCGATTCAACCTGTGTGGGCGCAATCGGCGTCACGGGAACCGGCGCGGTGTCCTTGGCTTTGGGATTCGATGCACACGCCAATGCCAGCGAAAGACTCGCACCCAACCAGACAGGGGAGCTGAACAACCAAGGTTTCATGCGTTGCGATGGGACAATCGATTCCTTCGGCGTCAGGGCCCCATGCCAATGACGAGCTCAAGCGCTACGTTCATCGAAAACAGGGTCTGATCGTTCGTCACCCATACCATGGGAGACAACAGTTCGGCGACCAGATCGACCTTCGAAGAGAGGGGAAAGAGCAGACCCGCGGAAGCGCGCACGACGGGCCCATTGCGGGGCAAGTAGCCCGATGTAAAACGCAAGGGCACCGCATGGACGACGCCCCAGTCGACGGCAAGCCGGTATTCGCCCTGCACCGTCGGCATGAGCGCATGATCACGGCCCCCTTTCCCCTTGAGATTCACGTAGTTCAACTGCGCCGTCAGGTGGACCGCCGGAGCAAATTCATAACCCAGGCCCACGCCAAGCAGGCGGTTGACGAAGCCGCCACCCGCCTTGCCGTTGGCGACCTCCCCTCGGACCGAAAGCGCAAGCGGTGAAGGCGTCGACGCGTCGTCCGCTCGGCTTTGGTCGCTTCGGATGCAACAGAAGACCAGCGCCACCAGTTGCAAGCATCGAAAAATTGGCTTCTGTTTTGTCACAGTTTTCCCTTTCGACCGTTCAGAACGGCTTCCGCACTTTGAAGCAAGCGATCGGCGTACAAACCATTGTGGCGGTCCGCGGCCGGATCTTCGAGCACCAACAACACGTTCCAACCTGCTCTGCCAAGCGGCGTGTTTTGATCCAGGCCATGCGACCGACCGGGCAAGGTGATGCTGGCGTGCACGGGCTCGGTGTTCGATCGCGGCGCCAACTGGGCAGCCTCTGCAATTCTATCCCACAGAACGCGGGCGCGTTCCGCCACCGCACGCGTGCGGGGTGGACTGGCATGGCAGCCAACACACGCCGAGGACGGGACCGCAAAGCTATGGTTGCCGCCGCGCCCGCCGCTGCCCGAGTGGCACCCCACGCAACCACCCGGAACTTTGTCGTGCGGACTCACCGATTCGAGTGGTCCACCGGACACGGGATCGAGTCCACCGCGACCAAGCCAGATCGAAGCTGCCGTTGCTTGCGGAGGTTGATTGCGTTGTTCGGTCGGCGTGTGACACGAAAGACAAACCGTGCTCTCGCCGAGCGTCGCTGCGGGAAGTGCCTGCAACAACTTGGGCAACGCCAAGGCTCGCAACAAGCCTGCTGTCGCCCCGCCTTCGGGATGGACGTCGTGACAGGTGGCACAGCCGATCCCGAATGGCTCGACGTGCGCAGGTGGACGGCTTGCCATGGAAACCGCAGCCCAACCCGTATGACAATTCACACAGGATGCATCCGTGCGCGCGCGTTCGTTCCGATCCGACCGCGCCATCCGGGTGGATCTCCATGCGGCAGAGTGACCATAGGTCGGCGGCGCATCATGGCAGGTCGCACAAACGTCACTGCGGAAGATGGGCCAGCGGGCCGTGGGCTCAGGAATTGCGGACGGGCCGTGGCAGGCAAGACACCCGACCCCGGCTTGCCGACGCAAGGCACTCGGCAGCGTATCCCAGCCTCGATCGGCGACGCCCAGGTGACGAAGGGCCGACGCGGTGAACCGATAGCCGCCATCCTCCAGCCCCGGCTCGCCAACCGTATGACATGCCTCGGCGCAGTGCAGATCGTCTCCGGCGGCGCCACCATGGGCAGTGAGGATGTCCCGCGCGGCGGTACCGGGCACAAACAATCGCTTCCAGGTCGAGGTCATCGCGCTCTTGGAAATGCCCGAGCTGATCGTTGGGTGACAATCGGTTCTGCCACAATCAAGCGGTGTTGTATCCAGGGCGCCGACCATCAGAACAAGCTCTTTGTCCTGTGCGTCGCCAAGCACAAAACGACCAGCCCGATCGGGCGTGATCGATGCGGCGAGGTCGCCATCCATCACGGCCGCATCGGAATCTTCGGGACGCGCGCGCACCGTCCATCCCTTGCCACCCAAATAAACCCGCTTACCAACCGACACGTTCGGAATCCCGGTGGATCGGGCTGCTGCAGATACCGAAAGGGTCCGCTCTAGCGCAACGACGCCCTTGTCGTCGCGAAAGGTCGCGTGCAGGCGCAGCTGCCCTCGTGTTCTCGGCGAGATAGGAACGATCCCCCAGGGTACGCCATCGCCGTGGGCCGCTCGCATCGACGGCAATCGGCCACTCAACGCGAACCCGCGATCGGCAATCAACCACTCTGCTGGCGCTTCACCCTCGAGTCGCTTCCACTCAATACGACCTCGCGCCGCCTTCTGACAGCCTGGTTCGACCACGATCTGAAAGGGCTGCCCATAGCCTTCCTGCGCGCGTTCCGGACCAAAATCGAGCAAATCGACCAGTGGATGCAGTACGGTTTCGCCGGGTTTAAGTCGACCCACATCGATGAACACCGGACACATTTCTGGAATCTCAATGCGCAACTGACGAAGCGGGGACGAAAGATCCAGCTCCACAAAGATCGTATTGCCGTTTTGCCGAATGGACAGGGCGGCCTCACCGGGAAGAACTCGAACCGATGCGGCCGTGACGGCGTGTTGCGCTTGCAGCGCCAGCTTGGCCGTTTTACCCGGATAGGCACGAGACCCACAGCCAAGGACCAGCAAGGTGAGGCAGAGCAGGCGGCGCTGCAAACGACTCACGGATTCACCTTGCGCAGAAGGCATCCGGCGAAGCGGCAGACCGCATTTTTCTCGCAATCCCCATCGACCCAACAAAACGGGTTTCCCGAAGGCGCGACACAGCGTCCGCCCTGGCAATCCGCGCCGTCCACACACGGCGAGGTTGCAGAACATGCATCGCCAAGCACGTGATGGTCGGCCGATCGGTCGCAGATCCGCCGCATGGGCAGCTCGTTCTGAAAGTGGCACTTCCATGCGGGGGCGCCGCCCGGCGGAAAATCGGGTTCGAGATCAACGCATACGCGATGTTCTCCCCGAGGACGGCTCACCACGTCGCCGCAGCGCCAGCGTGGATTGGCCGAAGCCGCAGCCACGCCCGCCGCCTGGGTTCCTCCCAAACAAACAACCGAGCCCGCCATGCCAGCGCACGACCAATCGCTGTCATCGGGTGTGCGCGGATAGTCCTGCACGCATCGTTGCGGCCCGCAAACAAATGCGGGCGCGGTAGCCTCGCTGTGCTGCAACGGAAAATCACGCGGCGTGGACGAGGGACAGGCGGTCCCAACAAATAGAAGGTGGCCGACCGCCACAACCGCAATGCGATTCATACCCAACGCCGACGCACCCGAGACAATCCAACCAAGACCAACCCCGTCCAAATCAAAGCCGTCGATTTGGGTGAACGGGGTCCGTAGCCACAGCCCACAAAATACGGAGCCTCGGTGGTCGCGACACACACCGGTTGAGTATTCGCATTCGAGGTCCGCATTTGCGAGTCGCGAACCAGCGCCGAGAAACAAAGTGTCCCAACGCCTTGCATAGATCCAAGTGGAACCTTCACCGTTTTGCCGACCCTGGGCATCGCCGCAATATGCACGAGACGGGGCGCAGCGATGCCGGGTCCGCTGGTCTGAAAAACCAGCACAGCAAGCGCATCGACGCCACCATCATCCGTAGCACCGCCCGGGGTTAGCAAGAACGTATAGCGATCCAGCAACTCATCCGTGCAAGGATCGGTTTTACGCGTCCAATCCCAGTCGAGGGCAGCGATTCCACTGAATACCGGAGCCGACGCATCCGGTGTCGCCGAGACGTTGAAATCAACCACGGTATTTTTTCCCCGTGGACCCGTCATTCCGCGCAAGCCGGGCCAGGTCACGCGGTAAATGCGGCCGGGCGAAAGACCTTCAGGAGGCAACACCTTCAACAAACCTTCCACGGCGTCGAAAGTCCCCATCAACGTCAAGGGCGGCATGCCGTCGGGCTTGAGCACGATAGGCTCGCCCTCGTAGACAGCGCTTGCCGAGTAACGGGCCGACAGCGTCGCGTTGGGAGGCACCGTGGCGAGAGTCGACTCGTACTGAAGCGGTATCGTGGATTCTATCTCCGGCTCGTCACAGTCAGCGCCGACCCTATTCGCAGAAAGTATCGCGAACAATGTCGCCGCTACGGCGGTCAGAGCCCGCATGACACCCCGTCACAACTTCCGATCGATTCGCGTCTGTCGCCATCGTTGTCGAGATCGAACTCGTCGAGGCAGCAATAACCCTTGTCCACGCAGCATTGTTCTAGTTCGCGCGACCGCATGTTGTTCTTGACCGCCACATCGCATTCGCGCGGCGCGCGTTGTTCGCGACAGAAACCAAAGGATCGCCCATCCGCAGCACAGGTCTGAACGCCCCAGTAGGTGCAGTACGGAATGAAGCAGACCCGTTCACTGCCCGGAACGCAAAGATCGCAGCGGCGTGGACACTCGGAAAAACGCCCATCCACACAGTATCGGAAGCCGCCGTCTGGACAGGGGATCGCAGATTGCCCCTCATCCACCGCGCCATCACAATCGTCGTCCACGCCGTTGCAGGCTTCGTCTACGGGCATGCAGGTTGGACCCGGCACCGGCGCTGGAGGCATCGGAGTCATCATCATCAGATCGGGTGCCGCATCCGTACGAGTTGGCGGGACCGCGATCGGTTCGGGAACAGGCGCTGCGTCAACGGTGGCCACCGGGACCTCCTCGGGCTCGACCGCAAGAATGCCCGGAAAACGCCCGCAAGAACCGACAAGGCCGAAGACCAAGGGCCATGCGAGAAGTATTACGCGAACGAGGAAAGCGCGGCTCATCTGCACATCACCCCCAATAGACAATCGCCAACGAGAAATCTGAAAGTCTTCGCCGCAAATTGTTTCCTTTTCCGTGGGGCAGCGGTGTCTCTCGGTAGATCTCAAACCGGGCCTCAAAATAGAAACCCAGTGTAACATCGGCTCGACCCAAAACCTTCGATGAATCCCCGAACACCACCCACCGCCGTGCTGCGGTCCGTTCCCTCCCGGTTCGCGGCGGGGATCGTGCTGCTGTTGGTCGCCCGAGAAGCGCGTGCACAGGCTCCTGATTCCCAATCGGCACCGGCGACCACTCAGGTCTTTCGGCCCACGCCCGTTGCGCCACCCCGGGTTGAGCCCTCGGTTCCAGCAACCCCTGCGCCCGCCCCGTTGCCGCCGAAGACCGTGTCTGCTCCGTCGCCCGCGCCTCCCCCAGCACCGGCGCCACACCTCGCCGCAGAAATCTCGACATCGGCGGATACATCAACGTCGTCGGCTGCCCAAGCCGATGCCGCTGCACCGCAGGCCGATCGGTTGATCCTGACGCCCACCGCCACCAATCAGCGCGCAGGAACCTGGGCACTCACGAGTTACGACATCGTCGTGCTGCAAGCCACCTACGCCTTTACCGATCGCACCCAGATCTCCATAACGTTGACCCCGCCCTTGCAAGACCAGGGTGGATTGTTTCCCCTTGATATCAGCATCAAGACGTCACTCTATCGCACGAGCGGACTACGATTGGCCGCAATGACCTCCGCCACAGGAATTTCGGGACTGGAAGATCTGGGAGCTGTATTGGTGGGACGCGGCGGCGCCATTGCTCAGTTTTGTCGCAATCCGTCCTGCGTATCCAGCTTTGTGCTGTCCACCAACCTGACGATGGCCGGTCCCCTGTTGCTCCTGGCCAATACGGCCGGCGCAATCTTGCCACTTGGACAACGGCTTCAGTTGCTTGTGGAGATCACCACGCTCTTGCCGCTCGGCCCTGTCGGAGGTCAGGCCAATGGCGTCGCCACGGCGGCCGGATTTCGTTACCCATGGCAGAACTGGTCGCTTGACTTGAGCGTGGTACGTTTTCCGTCACTCGACCAGGCCCCAATCATTCCGCTCTTGGCACTGACCTGGCGCAACTGAGGCCGCGTTCCGCAACACCCGCGCGCGACCGTGTCAAGAATAAGCCGTACCCTTGCCGGGGTTCAGAATGCCGCGCGGATCAAGCGCATGTTTTAGCTTGCGCATGAGTTCGATTTCGAGCGGGCTTTTGTAGCGACGGATCTCGTCGCGCTTGGCAAAGCCAATGCCGTGTTCGGCACTGATCGATCCTTCATGCCGGGCGACTATGTCGTGAACCGCCTCGTTGACCGCTCCCCACCTTGCGAGGAAGTCGGCCCTCGACTGTCCCACGGGCTGCGTGACGTTGAAATGCAGGTTCCCGTCACCCACATGTCCAAACGGAACAGGACGAATCCCGGGAACCAGACGTTCAACTGCCGCGAGGGCGTCGTTCAAAAAAGCTGGAATGCGCGATACCGGAACGGAAACATCGTGCTTGATGCTACCCCCTTCGGCTTTCTGGGCATCCGAAAGCGATTCCCGCATTCGCCAAAGCGCGGAGGCCTGAGCACCGGTCGTGGCAAACACCGCATCGCTCACGATGCCTGAATCGGCGGCGGCGGCAACCGCGGACTGTGCAGGCGATGGACCAACCAAGAGATCGCACAAGACGTACCACGGCGCCGCGGCGGCCATTGGATCGACACATCCCGGAATATGACGCACCACCAGTTCGAGTCCAAAGCGTGAAATCAACTCAAAGGCGAGCACGGCATCGTCGGTCGCATCGCGAAGCTTCGACAACAACGACACCGCCGCCTCGGGTGTGGGCACTGCCATCAACACCGTCGTGACCTCGCGATGCCTCGGAAACAACTTGAGCGCGGCAGCGGTAATGATCCCGAGCGTTCCCTCGGCCCCAATAAACAACTGTTTGAGATCGTAACCGGTATTGTCCTTGCGCAACGTACGCAGGCCATTCCACACGAGACCATCTGCTGTTACCACTTCGAGACCGAGCACCAGATCGCGCGCGTTGCCGTATCGCAACACATGAACGCCGCCGGCATTGCTCGACAGATTCCCGCCTATTTGACAGGTGCCTTCCGACGCAAGGCTGAGAGGGAAGAGGCGGTTGACCGCCGTGGCGGCATCTTGAACCAAAGCCAGCGTGCAGCCTGCGTCCACGGTTATCGAGTTGTCGATGGCGTCAACCCGCCGGATTCGATTCATCCGGCCGAGGTTCAACAGGAGCTGCTCACCTTCGAGCCCCGGCATTTGTCCGCCCACGAGTCCGGTATTGCCCCCTTGTGGCACGATTGCGGTGCCGGTCTCGGCACAGACAGCCACGACGGCGGCAACCTCGTCCGCGGAATCAGGTCGAATACAAAGCGGCGTTTGTCCCTGATATCGACCGCGCCACTCCTGTAAAAAGGGAGCAAGTTCGTCGGGTTTTTCGATAAAACCACGGGGTCCAACAATCGCCTTGATGCGCGCAATCGCGGCTGGGTCTATCGCCATGACTCGCCCTTTATAGCAGTGGACCCGACATGTAGGACGATATCCGATGCGCTGAATTTACAAATGTGCCCGAAACCTTGGAGGGAAACAGACTGTACAATGAGAGGCAACATGGATTCCCGGAAATCAGCGGACTCGAAACGTCCTCCCCTTCGCCGCCGACAGTTCCTTCGTGGAGCCGGCGGATTCACGCTGGGTCTACCGCTTCTGCCATCCCTGCTTACGCGCGACGCGCTTGCTCAAGCGGCGGCTCGACCCAACTTCATTGCGCTCACAACGGGTCACGGAGCCGTTTCGGTTGCCAACATGCAACCTCCGGACAGCACCTACACACAGACGGCGCCGATCTATGGCAGCCACCAGGCCCGCTTCGGCGATCTGAAACTATCTGTCAACGCAGGGCGCGCGACGGTATCGCCGGTTTTGACAGGAGCCGCAACGATCTTGACGCCCGGATTGCTCTCCAAGATGAACGTCTTGCGAGGCTTCGATATCCCATTTTACATCGGCCATCATTCGGGTGGGCACCTCGGCAATTTCAAACGCAGCGATCAAGGTCCGCAGGACTTGACGCCCTATGGGTCCATCGATCAGGTGATGGCCTGGTCTCCCAAATTCTATCCCAACCTGGATGGCATCAAACGACGCGCGATTGCGGCTGGACGCGGCCAAATATCCTACGGCTACGCCGATCCCGCCGCCAGGACCGGAGCCGTCAATGGCATTGATCCCGATCCCAGCTCGCGTCGGCTGTTTGATCAGCTCATCGCGGGCACGCAAAGTTCGGGACCCAAACCGCGCGCCCCGATCGTAGATCGCGTCCTTGAAAACTACCGCCGGCTTCGTGATACGGATCGTCGAATCTCGAAAGACGACAAGATCCGAGTCGAGGGCCATCTCACGCATCTTGGTGAACTCGAACGTCGGCTGGCGCCCGGCACGGCTCGCGAGTGCAGCAACTACACCCGACCGGCGCAAGACTCCGAGGACGTGGCAAAATATCCCTTCCTCGGGAAAGCAGACGGAATCAGTTATTTCGGTTTGATGACCGACGTGTTGGCGATGGCCTTTGCCTGCGGCGTGACCCGTATCGCAACGATGAATGTGTTTCAGACCTTCAGCGATTGGAGCGGCACGAGCTGGCACCAGGACATTGCACATCAACACACCGGTGTTACCCAACAACAGATCTTGTCCGCCCACAATCAGGTCGCGTTTGAACACACGGTGCTCAGCCTTGCCGCGAAACTAGACGCGATTCCGGATCTGCCGGGCAAGACGGTGCTCGATAACACCCTCTTGCAGTGGACCCAGGAGTCCGGCTTCATGACGCATGACGCGCAGGACATGACGATCGTGACCTTCGGCTCGGCCGCGGGCTATTTTAAAACCGGACTCGCGGTCGATTTTCGCAACCGAACGCCGGGCAAACAGTTCGCAGCGTTCGGCAATCCCGAAACAAACACTCCCCACATAGGATTGCTTCAACGGCAGTGGCTGGCGACCGTCATGCACTCGATGGGTCTACAGACCTCCGATTTCACCTCGGGCGTCAATACAGGTTATGGCGACAACCGCGCTCATCCGAACTACACCAAGTTCGCGCATCCCGACCTGCAAAAGAACGCAAGCCTTCCGGCACCCATCATCACGATGGGTTGAATGCGATGGGTCGAATCGGAGCGACACGCGCTGCCACTGCACGCGCCGAATGCCGGTAAGCGGAGCGAACTTTCCGATGTCGTTTGCGCCAAGGCCAGTTCCAACCGCTAGTCCCATGAACTGCGCGGCGTGAACCAGGACGCCTCCAACCGATCCCTTGGCCGAAATCGCCTTGCCGCTGGTATCAAACTCGCCGGATGCGCCTATGAGATTTACCACCATGCCACCACCGGTATTGTGCGGATCGCTTGATCCGCTGTACGGACTGAATTCCGTGCAGATATAGACGAGGGTGCTGTCGAGCAAAGACTGCCCGGTCATGTCGCGGGTTGAGCCAAGGCGATCGACGAAGTAGCCGATGTCCTTGAACAGCTCGATTTGCATTTTCGTAACACGGTTCAAATCTCCGACCTTTCCGTCGTTGAGGTTGTGAACCTCCCCGTGATAGCCACCGTAACCGGGCACAGAAAAGCTATCGCCCGAGGCTGTTCCTTGCTGAAACACAGCGACCCGCCGCGTCCCTCCTTGAAAGGCCGCCACGATGAGGTCGGCCATGTAGTTCGAGCGCCGGTAGAAATCATCGGTGCCAGCTGCGTAACACCCTTCGCTTGTACCTCCGCCTGATGCTGCTGGCGGTTGCTGCGTTGTCGGCGGCGGTGCCAAGGAGGCTTTCGTGCGAAGGTCGGCGATCGCGTCCAGCTGATCATCAAGCGTGTTGCGGGACCAGGAAGGCAGTGCCTGTTTGAGGGCATTCAAATCACCCGCCACAGTATCGAGGACATCGGGAGCGAGGCGCGAACTGCCCGGCATGGGTGTCGGTGTCGTGAGGCCGCCCGAGGTTGTGCACGCTCCCGCTGCGGCGACCCGACCGTATACCCGCTTGAAGGCTTCTGCCACATCGTTGACGGGAGTCGTCGCACCCGCCTTGTTGGCGTCACTCCACGAAACCAGATGGCGTACACCGGCAGACGCTTTTTGACCCAGCACCAGCGGTTCCTGTTTGAGATGGCGTGCAATCAGCCAGTCGGCCGAGGGCGGTGTTGCCCCCCTGATGCCCGTATCCTTTTTCGAGGCCCGAGCCAAGTCCACCCACAATCAACATTTTGGATTTGTGCTGGGCAAGTGGCTCAAGGACCCCGGTCAGGCTCCCAAGTGGACCCGCGCCTGGCCAAAAACCCGAAGTTTCAGGCGTGCCGTGCGGAAAGAACACAAACGCCACCCGACGTTCAGCCTGTCCGGTCGCAGCGATGCTTTGCAGCTGATTGAAGAACGGCGCCAACAGGCCACTCGAGGCAGACAGTTGGAGGAACCGACGACGCGTTTTTAGAATGTGTTTCATCGTTGCGATCATTCTGCGAGGGTTCGGAACAAAAAGGATTCAGAGCCGACGAGCGACACCGCGAGCGTTCGCATGTCACCACCGCTTTGCGAAAATGCTTTGTGAATCTTTGAAACGTCGCACAGCTCGGATTCGCTCTCTATCCGGCCGCTCGCAAAACGAAACGCGTTGAGCGCGAAACATTCGGATACCTGTTCGGATCTGGACAGCTTGTCCGACATTTCGGTCATGTTCGCAAAGGCGCCATCGGCATCGCGCGTGCCGACAAGAGAGCCGGAAAGGTCCACGTCCACACCGTTGTCCATCGTTCGATATCGTCCGAGCTCGTCAAACGCCTCGAAGGCAAAGCCCATGGGATTGAAAAGGCTGTGGCAAGCCGAGCAGGTCGACGGTGAGGTCGACCGCTCGTACACATCGCGATTGGTCACCACGTCACCCGAGCGAGGGAGAAGCGTCAGATCCAGGTTGTCGGGTGGCGGCGGGATCGGCGCACACAAGAAATGCTCGCGAACCATGACGCCACGCTTAATCGGCGAAGGATGATTGGTCCCCGCATTTGCGAAAGCGATGGCACCGAGTGAGAACAGACCGGCAACAGGCGCCGGAAGCGACACGGTTGCTTGCTCTGTGCCAGAATCGGTGCCGAGGTTACGGAACTTGGCCGCGTCGGCAACCGTGACCAGCGAGCGATTCGTGAGCAGCGACTGCAGCGTGGCACCCGCATCCAAATTTTGCTTCACGTACGATGCGAACTCGGTCGAAAGCTGTCGCATGACAGACAGCGAATCATTCACGCTGTCCGCGCCTTCCCGTCGCGACATGCGGGAAGCCAGCGTCAAGTCGCTCAACATGTCCACGTAGAATCCGACGAAGCGGGCGTCTTTCACCATGCGCTCGGCCTGTTCGACGACCCCGTCTACCGTTTTCAACTTGTCCGACGCTGCAGCACCCATCAACTCGGCATCGGGACTGTCCTGCCACAAGGTAAATGACAGGGCCGATGCAATCTCGTAAGGCGTCAGTCGCACGATTCCGTCTCTCGCGGACGACGCATCGCCAAGTTCCGATCGGTAAAGAAAGTACGGCGACTGCAACATGGCCGATAGCACCGCACGCGTCGCATCTGCCCTGGCGGTCAGGGTTCCGGTGAACAACAGTTGATACCGCTTCGTCTCGTCCGTTGATAAGGGACGACGAAACAGGCGCGGCCCGAGATATCCAAGAAGAGAGGTGGCACACTCCGGCTTGTCGTAATCGGCACAAGCCTTCGCGGCCTTCACAGCGGGGAGCGCCAGCTCTGCAAGATCAACCGCGCTGAGCGCCCACGAGCTGGCCGAATGCGACGGAGGAAATACCACTGCGGGACGCAACCCGCGAAACATCGCCGAACCGGCTAGCCTGGTCAGCTACGACGCCAACAACACGGCCTACAACACCAATCAACCGATGTTGTTTGTGTCACGTTTCGCACCCGCAGTGGGAACGCTTGCTGTCGGACAGGTCGTGTTGGCCCGCGCAAACACCACGGCATCGGCACCCGGCATTGCAACCCGCCCGACCGCACTTGCAGCCAACCAGAGTGGGATGGTGCTCGTGGTCGGCACCCACGGTTGCTGCGATCCGCAGTTTGCTGGACGCAAGGTGGCAGGCCAAGCACTGACCGCCTCGACTTCGGACGCGTTTGCACTGATGCTCTCCCCCGATATGCGGGAACGCCCGCGCTGGACAACCTTTGGGCTGGGCAGCGCAAGCCGGGGCACCGCCGCCGCCCTTTCTGGCAAGCAGGCTGCGTTCATTGCGGTCCAGACAACCTCGGACGCGGCCACCGCCGCCATGCCTCAATATCGTCCGCTGCAATCCGTGCCCACCGGACTTGGCACCGAGGTTTATCTCGCTGCGTGGCCAACCCAATGAATCGTCCTGCGTTTTAGTTCTGTGTCGCGATCCACTTTTCAAAGGCGGCGGGCCAACCTTGCGAGGTCGCGCCCGTGCGTCGGATTCCAAATCCGTGACCGCCCGTTGCGTAAACGTGCAACTCCGCTTTGCCTCCAGCCTTTTTGAGTGCAACGTAAAATGGGATGCTGTTGTCCATGGGTGTCAGACGATCATCATCGGCGTGGGCAATAAAGGTGGGGGGAGTGGTCGCAGGCAACGATGGAATCTTACCAAGTGCCGGGTAAATCAGCGCGAGAAACGCGGGGCGGGTCGCATCGGGTTCAAGTACGCCCATCATTGCCGTCAGATGTCCACCGGCCGAAAAGCCCATCATGCCAATTTTCTTGGGATCAAGGTGCCACACCGAAGCGTGCTCGCGAATGGTGCGAATCGCTGCGCGTGCATCCTCAACCGAGACACGCACGGTCGAGGTCGCTCCCTCTAAGGTATTGCTCGCGGTGATCTTGAGCGCCCCAGCAAAACCTGGCAAGCGGTACTTCAACACAATGCCCGCTATCCCCTTTTGTTGTAACCAGCGCGCAACGTGGTGACCTTCCTTATCGATCGCAAGCAATCCATATCCCCCGCCCGGTGCGATCAAAACCGCCTGGCCGGTAGCATTTCCGGCGGGCAGATAAACTGTCAGCGATGGCTCAACCACCGATTTCACCAGACGGTCCCGAACGCCATCCTTGCTGTGATCCTCGATCTCCTCCTTGCCGTCGCCAGGCTTTGCCGTCGCCAAAACAAGGGTCTCCGGCTCTGAAAGGATGTCATCGGTTTTCAGCGCGGCCTTGATTGCAGGCCATTTTGGATTCGGTCGCCCCTGCCGAATCACCAGATTTCCAACGCTGCTTTCGCATCCGGTGACAAACATGATCGACTGCTTGACACGTGCCAGCTGAGGGTGACGACCCACGATGGTTCTGCCGTCAATGGTGGCGGCGAACTCATCTCCGCGCCACTCCACCATGACATGGGTCCACGTTCCCAGGGCCATCGCTCGATTGAGCCGACCAAACGACGCCGCTTCGTCGGGCCCATCGCGATCGTTGTCGTCTTTCTGAAGTCCCCAGTTTTCCAGGTTCAGCGACAACGTCGTGACGTAGCCACGGTCGGCGGTGGTGCGAAGATTGAAATAGCGCCACTTCCGCCCCTCCCACGGAACATCATTGATGCGCACATCGAATTCAACAATGGCATCGGTGTACTCGAAACCGTATGACGCTGTCGCAGGATGGTTGTGACTGGCATTTTCCGCACCGCTGAACACCCCATCCTCCTGCCGCCAGGCCCCGGCACGTTCCTCAATATTGAAACGCCACCCCTTGTATCCGGATGCGAAATGACTGGTATCACCGGTCGCCAGCTTTAGCGGGCGCGCGAAGTTCTCCTTTGACAACACGCTACCCGGCGAATTCAGCACCGCACCGCCTGGGGGCGCTGCAAACGCGGGCACCACACCCGCGCCAAAAATCGTCCCGACAACAATCAACACTCTGGCAACGCTCCGAAACAACATGGGGACGTTCTACGTCCACCGCCTCGCCAGATCCACCTTGCGAGCGGCGCGCCTCACAGCTTGAACCAAATTTTACAGGCGGCGCTACAATGCTCGGGATATCGTCGCCAACGTTATACGGACGCGGACGTTCTCGGAGTCTGTGTCACCGTTGCGATCGAGTTTTCTCCCCAGTAGCCGTCGCTCACGGTTTCGACACAGGAGGGATCTTTGACCCACTTTTCGCCGTCAATCACGAACTTGTATTCGTAGGTTCCAGGCGCCACGGGAACATGGGTACTCCAAAGCCCGTCGCGCAACGACATGGGGTCGGCGAGCTTGTCCCAATCATTGAAATCGCCAACGACGGCGACGCTGTTCGCCACCTTCTCGCTGCGATAGTGAAAGTTCGCACGTGTCCCCGGAACATAGGCCAGCACGCGATTTCGGCCCTGTTTCTTGCACTGGTAAAGCGCGGTATCCGCGGCCTCGATGAGCTGTTCGCGACTGGAGCTGTCGCGTGGAAAGGTGGCGATGCCAAGGCTCGCCGTCACGCGGTGAAACTCGCCATTGTCGAGTGCTATCATTGCCGTCTCGATCTTGCGGCGCACGCGCTCACCCAGTTCGAGCGCCATGCGCTTGGTGGTTTCTGGCAAGATAAACGCGAACTCCTCGCCTCCGTAACGAATCACAAGATCGGTTTCGCGGCTTTCGTTGACCAACATCTGAGCGACCTGCACAAGGGCGCGGTTTCCCGCTGGATGGCCGTGGGTGTCGTTGAACCGTTTGAAGTGATCGATGTCCAACATCAGCAATGAAAGCGATCTTCGATACCGCCGTGCACGTTGCACTTCTTCGTCGAAGCGTTTCTCGAAATAACGCAGGTTGTGCAACCGGGTCAGGGGATCGCGAAAGGCAAGGCTCTCCAGCTCGGCATAGGACAGGCGCGTGGATTCCGTCTTCACGTCGAAAGACGCCTGCAACAGCTCGGCAAGATCGAGCGCTGCGGTTTGTATCGACACGGGTCGACTGACCTTTGCGGATACCTCCTCGCGATGTCTTAGAAGCGTCTCCACCACCCTCCGAGCCACCCCCCCTTCTATTGATTGACCTCCCACCTCCCAGGCGAGCAACTGAAAATCGATCAAGTCGAAATTACCCGCCAACACCACATTTAGGCCCTGCCGTGGCTCTCCGCCAAAGGCGAGTGCCCTCAACAAACCCGTGCACTCCTGCGTCGCAATGGCCTTCAACCCCTTTCCCGTTTCGCGTGTCGCCAAAATGTCCCTGTTCCCAAACTTCCAGGCAGGCTATCATTATCAAGCGGAGGTTCCCATGAAGTACAGCGTCAAACATTGTGTACAGGCCCTTGGTGTACCGGCTCTTGTAATCGCATTGTCGTTCGCGTGCGGCGCAACCAGTGGCGACGAGGGCGGCGGAACCGGGACAGGTTCAACCGGAGCCAATGGTAAGGGTGGCGGGAACGGCTCCGGCACCAACGGTGGCGGGAACGGCTCCGGCACCAACGGTGGCGGTGCTGGCTTCGCACCCAACTTCCCCGATGGTGGCGGCATGAACCTCGGAGGTGTATCCGGCACCGATAGCGAGGGCTGTGGCAAGCTGACAGCGATCGTCCGCGACTTCACCCCCGACCACAAAGATTTCGAGAACTACAACGGCGGGTTGGAAACCGGGCTCGTCAAGGACACGCTTGATGCCGACAAACTGCCCGAATACGCCCGCGACAAGCCGTCGCAGATCACCAACCAACAAACGTTCTCGCAGTGGTACCGGGATACACCCACCGTCAACATGCGCATTGAAGTTCCCCTGACCCTAACCAAGGAAAAGCCCGGTGTGTTTGCGTTCGAGGACAACTCGTTTTTCCCGGCGGACGGCAAGGGCTTCGGTAACTTCAAGGACACCGGCCACAACTTTCACTTCACAACCGAGATCCGCGGGCGCTTCAAGTACATGGGCGGCGAGGTCTTCACCTTCAAGGGCGACGACGATGTCTGGGTGTTCGTAAACGGAAAACTGGGGCTCGATCTCGGTGGCGTGCACGGCGTTCAGATGGCGACCCTCTCGTTTGACCAGCAAAAAGACAAGCTGGGTATTCAAGTTGGCAAAACCTACACGCTCGACATTTTCCACGCTGAGCGACACACCAATGCGTCGAACTTTCGGATGGAAACCTCGATCGAGTGCCTGGCTGTAATAATCGAATAGACGGTTACTTCTTCGCGCGGGTCAAAAGGCCGTATTTGGTGATGCAATAGAGAGCGCGAACGCCGTCTTTCCAGCCGATCTTCTTGCCCTCTTCGTACGTTCGGCCCGAATACGAAATACCGACCTCGAAGATTCGCCACCCCCCCTTTGCAAGCTTCGCCGTTATCTCCGGCTCAAACCCGAAACGGTCTTCTTCCAGTACGATCGACTGAATCACCTCGCGTCGGAACGCCTTGTAACACGTTTCCATGTCAGTGAGGTTGAGGTTGGTGACCATGTTCGAATACAAGGTCAGGAAGCGATTCCCGACCGAGTGCCAGTAATATAGGACCCGGTGGGGACGGCTTGTATGAAAGCGCGATCCGAAAACAACGTCAGCCTTGCCGTCGAGGAGCGGCTCAAGCACCCGATCGTATTCCCTCGGATCGTATTCGAGATCGGCATCCTGAATGATGACGTATTCCGATTTTGCGGCACGCAAGCCTCGACGCAACGCGGCCCCCTTGCCCTGATTGCGTCCCTGTTCCAACAAGACCACCCGTGGGTCGGTCAGCAGCGTTTGAATTTGCGCCACCGAGCCATCGCCAGAGCCGTCATCCACGATCAAGAGTTCGGCCACGTAAGGGGATGCGAGAACCTGTCTGGCGACTTCAACAACCGTGTGTTCCTCGTTGAAACAGGGCATCACAACGGAAAGGACTCTGGGCGGTGTGCTCATGACGAATGGGATTGGACGGTCCATTCCAGACTACACCAACCGGCACGGCTCAACCTCCAAAGGGACCGCAATCCCCTCACAAAAGGGATTGAACGCCCATCACGACCCCGAAACCGAAGGTCTGGCGACCCAGTGGAATCTGAGGCCCGCCGAACATAGACAAACGGTCGGATACCCTGAGCGTTGCAGACGGCATCAAGACCAGCATGGTTGCGCCCGCGTCGCGTGGCTGCTGCAAGACAACGTTGGTGGACATCCGGCGATCCACCAGTGCCGTCATCGCACGCGCCTGGAATCCCACCGACAGCTCCGGGCCAATCCTCAGGGTCGAAGAAACGCCATAATCGATCGACAAACCATTGTCGGCGCGAAAGGCCCGGGAAAGGCCAACTTCACCACTCAGACTCAGGGATTCCGTCCATGTGCCGCCCAGTCCGCCTGCCGCACGCACCAGAAATGCACCCTGGCCAAAACCCTTATTCGTATCACCGGTCGGCATCGAGATATCAACAGCGCCATGCGAACGCAGCGTTCCAAGAAACATTCGGGCCAAACCACCGACGCGAACATCACCCAGACCGGCGTCAAACGCAGCACTGCCAACGGGCAAAGCCGTCACAGAGGGAATCGCGGCCCGAAGACGAAAATGGGAACCCACATCATGCTCGGCCGACAACTGTGTCACAAGGAAATCACGCTCGATCGCGACCGGCAACATCCCCAGCGCAGGAGACTGTTCGGTGGCAAGGTATCGAAAGGAGAAAGCAAGAGAAGATCCGCTCGACAGGCGCGAACCCATGCTGGCGTCATCAATTGCACCCGCATCGGACAAGCCCATCGGGGCCGCGAGGTCGGCCGCGGTGTCGGACGGATCGTGGTGGGCAAAACCCGCGCGCGCGCACACGAGGGCCGCAAGCCCCGTAAATAAAGCAATCACCCGATGCGTGCCCGTGCGAATCCGAAACATCCGCACGTTGGATACCAGCGTGGTGGACGGGTAGCCATCGAGAAGCCGCGCCTGCGACAATAAACCGCACCGAGACTAGCTGGCCGGCGGGTATTTCTGTACCTTGCGCTGCAGAGAGCGTCGGTGCACGCCCAGGCGGCGCGATGCTTCGGACAGGTTGCCACCGCAGTCGGTAAGCACACGCTGGATGTGTTCCCATTCGACGCGCGCCAGGCTAGGCGTGGCAACGGTTGATTGCTCAGCTTCCGGTTTACCCACGGTCGTGGTACGCGACAAGGCTGCTTCGATATCCTCGACATCCGCGGGCTTGCTGAGATAGCCGTCCGCGCCGAGTCGTACCGCCTCGAGCGCGTTCGCGATGCTGCCGTAACCCGTCAACACCAGAATCTGCATTTGCGCGGAGCGAGCCCGCAAGTCGGCCACAATCTGTAGCCCCGACGGACCGGGAAGGCGAAGATCAACGATTGCGATCTTCGGCTCAAACTCGGACAAACGGCGCAGCGCCTCACCATGGTTGGCGGCAGTCTTGACCCGGTAACCGCGATCCTGAAACGCGCGCCCCAGCCGTTCACGAAAGACCGCATCGTCATCGACCACGAGCACGCTGTCTTGTGTTTGGGTTGGCGTCACGATGGCGATTCCGATGGCAACAATGGCAATCGTAGTCGAGCCACTGTCCCGACGCCAATCTGAGATTCGAGATGCAACGAACCTCCCACCTGCTCGGCCGTGCCTCGGGTCACAAACAATCCAAGGCCCATCCCCTTCCCCGCCGGTTTGGTCGTAAAAAATGGCTCGCCAACGCGGGCCAGTGCGTCGGGAGACATGCCCTGCCCGTGATCCCGAACCTCGAACAACACGTCCCCCTCCATTCGATGCACAGACAACACCGCGGCCCTGCCCGATTCGGAACTGGCTTCGATAGCGTTTCGAATCAGGTTCAACAGAGCATAGACGAAGGGTCCGTGCGGTACGGCCACGATCCAACGCATATCGTCGGCCACCGTTTCGACCACCAGCGCGGACGAATCCGAACCAAGGCGGGCCTTCACATCGCCAATCGCCACGCCGATCTGTGTACCGCTGCTGGAATCGACAGACAGAGCCCCAACGTTTGCCGCCATTTGTTCGAGAATCTGACGACAACGCTCGACCTCGGAACGAATCAGGCCAGCATCGGCAATGACCGAAACCTCGGCGTTCGCACGCGACAGCCGAAGCGATAGTTCCTTCGAGACCAGCGCGATCGTTCCAAGCGGCGTCGACAGCTCGTGGGCGGCACCCGCCGCAAGCGTCGCCAGCGCAGACAGTCGCTCGTTGCGTTCGGCGTCCCCACGCGCACGGGCAAGCGCTGCTGCTTGCAAGCCCATCGCCCGCCTTATTCGTATTACAAAGAACACAATCAACGTGGCTGCCACGGCCAGGGCAATCCACATCCCCTGTACGTGTAGGCCAAAGGTGGAATGCTCACCGTGTACATGCGGCATTTCGAGCACAGTCGACGGAACCAGGAACAAGGCTGCGGAATAGCCAACGGACAGACTGACAAGGCCCCATTGCCAGCCCGCTGGCAATACGAATGCTGCAAACGCGATGTAGATGACGTAGAGCGAACTGAAGGGGTTGTGCGCCCCGCCCGACAACATCAACAGTGCCGTGAGCACCGTCATGTCGAGGATCATGCCGAGTGCAACGTGCCGCACCTGCAGTTCCGTGCGAGTTAACAGGTGCGGGACTATCCCGAGATTGAACAGCACGAGGAAGGTGATCACCCCGAAGAGCGGCAGGATTGGAATGGCGACGTTCAACCCGAAGCGAACAAGCAAGACGGTTGTCACCTGGCCGAAGATCGCGGCCCAGCGCAAACGGGCGAGCCACTGAAAATTTAGGAGGTGATCCACTGGGCGAAAACTATCAGATCCTGGAGATCGCCTGACCCTCACCCTGAAAAGGATATTTGGGTCGCACTTCCCGCCAAGGATAGGTTATGATTCGGGCCTGGAACCCCGACGCACCATGCCTAAAAACGTACTCATTGTCACGGATAACACCGAATTGGCCTCGACCTTGCCTCTCGTATTTCGGGGTGATTCCTTCCATGCCACCGTGGTCGCAACGGCCGGCGCCGCTCGCGATGCCATCCGTTCCGGACAAATTGGCGCGGTCATAATTGACGAGAAGTCCGGCGAGGAGGCAGGTCTCCCGCTGCTGCTTGAGTTCGCGCAGGACCATCCCAACATCCCGCGCTGCTATGCGGCAGGTTCTGTCGACACCGAGACGGCGATCCACCTCATCAACCGAGGCCAGATCTTCCGCCTGCTCCGCAAGCCCTTCGATACGGATGTGTTGCGAATCGTGGCCCAGAAAGCGATTGCCCAGCACCACGAAAACCTCCTCTCAGACTCGGTGATCAACCTGACCCGCCTTCAGGTCCCCGCGCTTGAACAACTTGAGCGCGAAGTCACGGCAGGGGCAGAGCGAGGGTCTGCGCCAACGGCACCCACCTACCGAGAACCGGTGCCCCCGCGCCCGCAGGTCGCGGTCGATAATACCGATCCGATGAACCTCTTGAATCCCTACGAAGCGTCTGTTTTGTCGCGACGCGAGCGGGAGATCCTGCGTTCCTTCATTGCGGGTCACCGACCAGCGCAAATTGCGAGCACCTTCATGGTTTCGGTCCACACGGTGCGGAACCAAATCAAGACGATGTACCGTAAGCTCGGCGTCCATTCGCAAAACGAGCTGCGTGCGAAGGTGCTACGACCTCGCGGCCACGACACAAACGTCGCGTAGAGCGTGTGTGCCGCGCCACACGCCGCTCCGAATTGCCCTTTTTTCACCCTGGAAGCCGATTTTTCGGCTATCAACGGTTGCAATGAAAAGCATCGTATTTCAGGGGGTGGTTGCGTTTATTTTGACATCGGCCGCGATGTCGGAGTCAGTTCAGGCGGGCGCGCTTAAAGTCGTCGATCTCAAGACCGAGTATCACCGCAATCCGATAGGCCTTGATGCCGCCCGTCCACGGCTGTCCTGGATCCTGCAAAGCGACAAGAAAAACGTAACACAGGCCGCCTATCAGGTTGTCGCCAGGCTACCGAGTGGCGTCATCTGGGATTCAGGCAAGGTGGCGTCCGATCAGTCGATTCAGCTTTCCTACGGCGGTCCGGTCCTGAAGGCACGCGACCACGTGAGTTGGACCGTTCAAGTTTGGGATCAAGGCGGCGCAACGGCGAACTCAAAACCCGCATTCTTCGAGATGGGTCTTTTGACCGAGGCCGACTGGGGTGGCGCCCTGTGGATCGGCGACAAACCTTCAAAACCGATCCCGACCATACCCGTGGATGGCAAAATCGCCTGGATCTGGTACCCCGACGCAGGCGATCTTTCAGTCCAGGCGCCGAGTGGCAAGCGCGGCTTCCGACGAAGCTTTGTTGCGAAGGCAGGCGACGAGCTCGCAAGGGCGTTCCTGGTTTGCGCCGGCGACGGCCCGGCAAAAATTTGGCTCAATGGCCATACGGTTGGGAACTGTTCGGGAACACGCGCGTTCGGAACAATCACAATCAAGGGGCTCCTCCGCGCGGGACAAAATACCATCACGGCCCTTGCCTCCAATAACTCGGGGGCGGCCGGCTTCGTTGGACAGATCCTCATCGAAGAGAAAAACGGTACCGTGTTGCGAATCGGGACGGACGCCTCCTGGGAGGCCTCCCGGCTTGCGGATGACGCCAACGCGGTTCCGGATGCAGGGCCGTGGGTGCCCGCCAAGATCGTCGCCGCTCTCGGCAAGGGAAAAAACTGGGCCCCCTTTGAGACCGCGACACGGATGCCGACCGAAACCAAGCCTCCGACCTATCTGCGTCGGGAATGGGATATCGCGACAGTACCGAAGCGCGCTCGCATCTCGGCAACGGCGCTTGGCATCTACGAAATCTCGATCAACGGCAAGCGCGTCGGGAACGAGTACTTTGCCCCGGGATGGACGGAATACTCGCAACGCGTTCAGGTTCAAACGTACGACGTTACATCGCTGTTGCGCAAAGGACGCAACGTCATCACAGCGACCCTTGCCGATGGCTGGTACGCCGGAAACCTGGGGTGGGGACCCAACTCGCGAAACGTCTGGGGCGACTACCCGCTTCGCCTTCGAGCCAAGCTCGACATGGAGGGCAATACAACCGAGTCCCTTGTTACCGACAGCGCCTGGAAATCCTCGACGGGACCGATTCGAACGGCCGATTTCTACAATGGCGAACGGTACGACGCACGGAATGAACTTGTCGGTTGGGATCGTGCGGGCTACGACGACCAAAAATGGACTGCCGCCGACGCCAAGATGGAAAACCGGCGTCTCGTCGCCGCGCCTGGCGGCGAGGTAATCGTCACACAAGAGCTCAAGCCGAAGTCACTCTCAACGCCCCGCCCCGGCGTCCACGTGTTCGACATGGGACAAAACATGGTCGGCTGGGTTCGACTGAAGGTACGCGGGCCAGCCGGAACGCTCGTGACGCTGCGATTCGCCGAAATGCTTAATCCCGACGGCACCGTGTACACCGACAACATGCGCAAGGCCGAAGCGACGGATCAATATACGTTGTCCGGTCGAGGAAATGAGACATGGGAGCCACACTTTACGTTTCACGGATTCCGGTACGTCGAAGTCACAGGCTTCCCCGGAAAGCCGACCAGGGACACGTTGCTCGGACGGGTTGCCCACTCCGACATCCCGTCGACCCTGTCATTCTCGACCAGCAGCAAGCTCTTGAATCAACTCCAGTCGAACATTGACTGGGGCCAGCGTGGCAATTTCCTTTCGGTTCCCACCGATTGTCCGCAGCGCGACGAACGTCTTGGTTGGATGGGGGACGCCAACATCTTTGTGCAAACCGCATGCATGAACCGCGACGTGGCCGCCTTCTTCACGAAGTGGGTTCGCGATGTGAACGACGCTCAGCAGGAGGGTTCATTCACGGACGTGACGCCGAGCGTGCCATCGCTGGTTGTGAGCGGCGCGCCAGCCTGGGGTGATGCCGGTGTGCATGTTCCCATGGCGATTTACGAGTGTTATGCGGACCGACAACTGCTTGAGGAATCGTTTCCGCACATGGCACAGTGGGTCGAGTACATCCTTCGCAACAATCCCAATCTGCTCTGGAAAAACGTTCGAGGCAACGACTACGGTGACTGGCTTTCCATCGCGGATGATACCGACAAAGAGGTCCTCGCCACGGCGTTTTTCGCGCGCAGTGCAACCCAGGTTGCGCAGGCTGCGACCATCCTCGGACACGAGGCCGAGGCCAAAAAATACAGCGCGCTGGCCGAGCGCATTCGCAAGGCGTTTGTTGCGGCCTACGTCGATCAATCGACGGGCGCGATCCGCAGCGGCACACAAACCGTGTATGTGCTGGCCTTGCAATTCGGTTTGCTGCCAGAGAACCTGGTGTCAAAAGCAGGTCAGCAGTTGCTCGCCAACGTCGAGCGACACGGAACGCACCTTTCCACCGGATTCGTCGGCGTGTCGCACCTCTTGCCAGCGTTCTCGCAGATAGGTCGAGACGACGTGGCGTTCTCGCTGCTCAATCAAACCACCTATCCATCCTGGCTTTATTCTGTATTACAGGGCGCCACGACAATCTGGGAACGCTGGAATGGTTGGACGCACGACAAGGGATTCTTCGATCCTGGCATGAACTCGTTTAACCACTACTCATTCGGATCGGTGGGAGCCTGGATGTACAACAACGTCGCGGGACTGAGTGCAGCGGCACCGGGCTGGAAGCAGATAAGGGTTCAACCCAAGCCCGGCGGGGGAATTGATCGCGCCTCGGCGACGATGAAAACCCCCTACGGATCGCTGGTCTCGCAATGGACCGTCAAGAAGGGTCGTTTTGAGCTGAACGTCGAGATCCCCGTCAATACGACAGCCGAGATTCACATTCCGGGTCAGATTGACCCGAAGACGGGCGCCTCCGGCCTCACACCGGTTCAAAGCGCGGGAAACGACACGGTTTTCAAGGTCGGCTCGGGACGCTGGAGGTTCACGAGCACCCTGCCGCCGGGGTGAACAGACCCGCTGGCGCGGATTATGCGATCCCGCGTCGTTATGATTTCCCGCTTTGCCCGGGGTCGTTGTTCAAGGGTTGTACGAACCAACCCAAGAGGTTTTCCATGACCACGGCTAAAAATTTTCTATTCTGTTCGATGTTCACATTGATGGGTCTGTCTGCTGGCTGCGCCGGCGAAGGCGCGGACGGTGATCTGGGATCAACCGGCGGAACCGGTGGCGGAAGCAATTCCACCAACACCGGAAACAATACCAGCAAGACCGGTGGCAGCAACAACACCGGTGGCAACAGCAACACCGGTGGCAACAACAACACCGGTGGCAACAACAACACCGGTGGCAGCAACAACACCGGTGGCAGCAGCAATACTACCAGCACAGGCGGAAGCAGCGGCACAACATCTGGCAGCGGCATTGTCACTGTGGGCGGATACATGATGACGAAGGACCTGGCGGGTTACTTCTTCACTGCCGCCGACGCCAAAGGCTCGACGATCTCGCCCAAGGACTTCGCGGTCAACGGCAAGCTCTGTGTCAATGGAACCGCGGCGGTGGTCGTCGCGGAAGCGTACGACACGACCTGGGGCGCTATCCTCGGTTGGAACGTCAAGCAGAAGGCAATGGAACCGAATCCCCCGGAAACGCTTCCACTAAGCGCAACCGGAACGTTTGGCATTACGCTGAGTGGAACTGTTCCGGACGGAACCCGCTTCAAGACGAGCGTCGGTGGCAAGGACTACTGCACCGCGCTCAGCTCGGGCGCCAACTCGGTGAAGATGAACACCCTCACCAAAGAATGCTGGATCTCGGGCGGCGCAGCCTACGCTGGCGAGCCGATCAAGGATGTCGGAATCCAGATCTCGACAAACGGCACGTCCGCGAAGACCTTCGACTTCTGCGTCACGGCCTTCGAATATACCCCGTAGCACACAGCAGTGTTCGTTCACGACAGCCAGCCTCAGAAGGGCTGGCTGTTTGCGTTTGTGCTACACTAGACGAACAGGCCCGGCAACACCTCGCCCTGATCCTTGTCGTACCCAACCGGAAATAGACCCGCTTGTTTGCCCTGGGTCGTGTAATGCCCATATCCCGGTTTACCCGTGCGTTCGTAGTCGCCAGGCGACAGGCCCATCGCCTGCATTATTGAAACCAACAGGCGGTTGTGTGCGAGGCCCTGAATGGCGTTTCCACCCTGCTGCGAGAAGAACGAGCGCGAATACCAGTCTGTGTAGTCGAGGTAACGACCCATGTTGAACCTGCCACCCGCCCCACCCACCAGCAACGCAGGAACACCCGTATTGACGTGGTTGAAACCGAGCTCGTTGCCCCAGAAGACCAGACTGTTGTCGAGGTAGGTTTTTCCGCCGTCCTCGGGAACATCCAACTTCTGTAGGACCTTCAGGACCACTTCTTCGGCCATCCACCTGTTGATCTCGAAGATATTGCGATCCGCATTCACCGTCCCCCATTCGTGCGCCTCGCCGTGCCACGAACCCGGATTGCTTTTCTCGTGGTACCAACCGACGAGGCCTTTGGCTGTCATTGAAAGTACCTTGCGCATATCAAGTGTAACGATTCGCGTGTGATCGCAAAGGATCGCTGCCACCAGGGTGTCGATCATGATGTCGTACGTGGTCATAATTGAATCGACCTCCGTCAAACCACCGCCAACCGGTTGATTCGGAATCGATGTGGGGCGAGCGGGGCGGACGCATCGAGCCGCAAACACGCGACCCACTCGACCTTCGAGCTCGGTCAGAAACTGCATGTGGCGTTCAAGCATCTGTCGATCGCCCGCACCGAGGCGAGGATGTTTGACATGGCGTCGGTAGTCCTCGAAGACCGCATTCAGATTGGGCAACTTCTTGCTGGGGCCGCCTTGTGAGGCGTCTTCCGTTCCAAAAACGTCGATGTAAGCAGCGAGCGGATCGAGCCTCGCTTGAACCTGCCGCACGGGTCCGCCCGGATTGCCGTCGTGGGTATAGGAAATGCTATTCGGATTTCCCGGCGACAGGTGCAAGGATCGCAGACGCGGCGCCGCAGTGTAGAACTTGTTCGAGAATGCGAGCACTTGATCGATCGTCGCCATCGGTGTCAGCGCCTGGGCGCTCGTCGAATTCGATCCCTGATAGTTTCCGAGCATCCCACCGTCGTTGTGGTTTGTGTCCGGTGGCATGTCGAGGCCCCGCAACAACGTCATCTTCGGGATGAAACGCGTGTACCCGGAGCTGAGCAGTCGCGATATCGACGGCGCTGCAAAGTCGGACAGCGGTGCCCAGGTATAGGGTAGGCCATTGACGATCGGCTTTGTCAGATGCGTGGTGCCATCGGCACGCGGGTTGTTGCTGTAGCGTGTCGCGCCCGGCGCATCGTCGATGGGCATGAAGCCCACGAAGGCGTCGTTTTTGAGCTGATAACCGTTGCCCTTGAATGCCGGGTACCAGTCGCTATGCCGCTGGGTGCTGTACGACTTGATGGCCACGAATCGTCGCACATCCGATGCTGCCTGGCTCGTGCGTGGGTGCAGCGATGACAGAAACGGCAGACCCAGGGTGATCCCGCCGGCGCCCCGCAGGAAGGCGCGCCGTGCTTGTTTCGAGTTGCTACTCATGGTTTGGGCACCCCTTTCCACTGGAAGGTCGGCTCGAAGGCCGCCTGTCGCAGGGCGTATTCCAACGAACCACCCTTGACGGAAAGTGCCCGCTCGATCGACGAAAGCGTACATCCGTCCGTATTGCCTTCCAGGCGACGAAACGCGAACCGGAAATACTGCTGGGCGAAGCATGTGTTGGCTCGACCACTTTTGACCACGGCGTCCACCAAGGCGAGCGGACCCTCAAGACGGGTTTCATCACCCGAGGTGATCTGAGGGCTCGCAGCGATATCAATTGGCAACGTCGCAATGACCTTTCCGGAATCGTCGTACACCTTTTCCTCGGTACGGTAGCGTCCGAGAGAGTCGTACGACTCCAGCAGGTAGCCGATGTCATTGAAATGCGTATGACAGGCCGTACATGCAGATGCTTGTGTTTTTTCGGTGAACCGCTCCCGGGTGGTCATGGACATACTGGCAGCCGGAGGCTCGAGTGAGCCTGGCGGCAAGGTTGCCGGATCGGGGCTCGGTATTTCGTCGCACAACATCAAGGTGCGAACAAAGGCGCCCCGGTCAAAGGGGCCCGTCTTGTGATCGCCAGTCACGAGCGTCGCAGCGCGGGTGATGAGACCTGCGCGGTTGGGCAACACGGGGGCAGTCCCTTTGCCGTCCCACACCTCGACGCCATACAGTTTAGCCAAGATCGTGGAGGTCGAGAAGGCACGGTCGGTCGACAACACATCCGCCACATTGCCGTCGGTTTCCCAGGTGAAATGATCCGCCATCGATTGAACTTCGGCCACCATTGCCTGGTAATGCGCTTCACCCTGTTTCTCAAAGTCGAGGCCCGCCGAATGCGCCGCAAAGACGGTGCCCGACGAGAATCCCGGGAAACCCTCCAACTCCCACCACTGGCGATAGAAATCCCAGGCGGTTTCGCGGGTGCGCGAATCGCCAAATAGCCGATCGACCTCCGCCTTGTAGCCCTCGGGCGTCAGCAACGATCCGTCATCAGCCGCAGCCAGCAAGGACGCATCAGGCATCGTATCCCAGAAGAGGTAAGACAGGCGCGACGCGAGGGCATGGGCATCCAGACGAACGACCGTGGCCTCGCCCTCTTCAAGCGTACCACCGAGTTCCAGGTGGTAGACGAAGGGGGGCGACATCAGGAGACTGAACGCAACCGCCGAAACCGCGTCCTTGCTGGTGGCTTCGGCCATCGCGGCATCCAGGTACAAATTGCGCTCGGCATCGGTGATGGGCCGTCGGAAGGTCTGATGTCCCAACTTCTCGACGAAAGCCTCCATGCAATCGGCATCCGGCTTGGCCGAAACAGCACAGGCGCCTGCCACAGTGCGGGTCGAACTTTCATCCGCTGCGAACGCATCGGCCACGGAACGTGCGACGTTGTAGTACGTATCGATGTGATTCTGCGCAACCCGATCATCCAGTTGCCGGTACCCTTCATGAAGGTCGGGTGGCAAAGTCACGAGCGCATCCTCGGCGGCTTTCCAGGCGGACTCGGCGCCAATAGACTTCAGAAGATCGCGCAACGTGTTGCGATACTGACGGGAAGTCAGCTTCAAAAGCGGCGCGGCGTCCGGCCTGCACGTTGGGCCATTGGGGAGATAGACGGGCCCGTCCTGCGTCGGCAACCCCGGAGCGGCCGTTCCTCCCAAGC
>ENA-ORBV01001535-ORBV01001535.1-microbial-mat-metagenome-genome-assembly--contig:-NODE-1535-length-51029-cov-10.222072_pt1 | contig 51029 bp, 41 predicted proteins | sample MGYA00237777_ERZ505514 | MGnify/ENA primary metagenome ERZ505514 (study PRJEB26160, sample SAMN06269048) | microbial mat metagenome | isolation source: Oligotrophic lake microbial mat | place... | reverse complement strand
TTTCAAGCAGAAGACGGCATACGAGATTCGCCTTAGTCTCGTGGGCTCGGAGATGTGTATAAGAGACAGGTGCTTGTTCATGTTCAGGCCATGCAAGTCCCAATGCCTACCTTGGTTCCTTTTTCTGCGCTTGCCTTTCTTCGTGTTACTTCGTGTCCTTCGTGACTCAAGGGCACACTTGTGCCGCTCGCGGCGCGTGGTGCGCGGGGTAGATTGCCTTAACTAGAGCGGCTTGCTGGGATCGATCAGCGTGCGCCACATGTGCGCCGTCGCGCTGGCGTCGTTGCCGAGGCCTTCCTTCGGCTGGCGGAAGTGGCGGCCGATGATGTCAGCGAACGGCTCGATCGACCAGGGCGCGTTCTTGTCGAAACTGTAGTCGTCGAACAGCGTGATGTCGCGTGCTGCCATGTACCACTTGTGATTGCGCGCAAATTCATGTGCTGCGGCGATGTACTCGGGCGGCTTGTAGTCTGCACCGAACATCTTGACGTACATCTGCGGGTATTCGTAACCGACCGATTCGTCCGGGAAATAGCGCAGCGCCTGGTGATAGCGGATCGCCCACGAGACCTTCTCCGAAACGTAGGGCTCGACAAGCTGTGCTCCCCACCAGCCGTGATCCGGACGGACGACGGCAAGGCCGACGTCGTGCAGCAGGCAGGCAAGTACGGTTTCCTCGTCCATCCCCGCCTTCAGCGCCAGCGATGCGCACTGGATGCAGTGTGGGGCCGCTGCGACCGGCAGGCCGAACTTCGGTGTATCGAGGCGCAGGTTGTAAATATCGATCAGCGCCGGCTTTGCTGGCATCGGCGCATCCGGTTGGGGAGGCCGCGTTAGTGCAAACGCGGTGCCGATGTCCTCGAGTGTTTCCTGCCTTTCATCTTTCATGCGATTACCTCGCTTCAGAAGCAGGCGCGAACAACGCCGCCGTCGACACGCAGCGCCGCGCCGTTGGTCGCCGAAGAGAGCGGGCTGCAGACATAGGCAACCATGGTCGCGACTTCCTCCGGCGTGGCGTAGCGCTTGAGCAGAGAACTCGGTCTGACCTTCTCGAAAAATTCCTTCTCGAACTCCGGAAACGGCTTGCCGGCCGCGCGCTTGGCGATGGCGGCCTTGTTGCCGTCGCTAAGGGTCGGGCCGGGCAGCACCGCATTGACGGTCACGCCGGTGCCGACGCAGGTCTCTGCGAGCCCGCGTGAAATCGCCAGTTGCGCGGTCTTGGTCATGCCGTAGTGGATCATGTTGTCCGGTATCTGGATGCCGCTCTCGCTGCTGATGAAAACAATGCGGCCCCAGTTCCGCTGCTTCATCCCGGAGAGATAGGCGCGCGACAGGCGCACGCCGCTCATGACGTTGATATCGAAGAAGCGTTGCCACTCCGCATCGTCGATTTCCTCGAACAGTTTGCGCTCGAAAATGCCGAGGTTGTTGACCAGGATGTCTACGGAAGGCAGATGGCGCACCAGGTCGGTTACGGCGGCCGCGGTGGCGAGATCGCCTGCGAAGCCGTCGAGCTTCGCGCTCGGGTGATCGGTGCGTATTCTTGAAATGGCATCCGCAACCGCCGTTTCTGTACGGCCGTTGACGATGACTGAAGCGCCTTCCTCGGCCAGCGTGTGGGCGATGGCGAAGCCGATGCCCTTGCTGGAGCCGGAAATGAAAGCCGATTTGCCGTGCAGCTTGAGATCCATTCGGTATCGTCCCCTTTAGTTTTTGAGATGCCGGTCGAACCACTCTATCGCCAGCCCGGTCGCCTGCAAAAAGTTTAAGGGTGCCCGCCGGGCTCTCGCGATCCCTATTCGGGGTCTGTCGAATCGTCGGACCAGCGGCGGCGCGGTCCGGAATAGCCGCCTTCCGGTGAAATGTCCGAGTCCCCGTCATCCTCCGAGTCGAATCGATCCATTTCCTTGATCAGCGACTGCAACCGCTTTTCCGCTGCCGATTCGCGTTCCGCCTGGTCGGATATTTTCTTGACGACCGTCTCCGCGCCCTTGTAATCCCGGCTGGTCATGATCGGGCGCGCGGCGCCATTCAATTTTTTGGTGTTGCCGTCAGACATGCCTGCTCCCCGTGCTGAACGCCACTGTCCGCCGGCGCAGACGGATTCTGCGCCCGATTTGGCCGTTGCGGGAATCTTGCCGCGGCGGACGGGTGGATCGCGCTCAGTTCGTCCGGCCGCCGGTATTCGGTGCTTCGGATGCCGATTGCCGGCTCATGCGGGCCGCAGCCGCGGCAGTGCGATCCTCGTCGTCGGCCGCGCGGAAGCGGAACCAGCCTACATTCATTTCTTCCCAGGTCTGGTCCCCCCAGTGGACGATTTTGCCGGGATCGGGATTCGCCGGGTTCTGGGCGGAGTTGTCCCAGCTCATGTCGAGCACCACGCGCGTGCCTGCCGGAATGAACTTGGAGGGATTCAGTACGTAAAGCGGCTGCCAGTTGAAATCGTATTTCGGCACGGACAGCAGGATTTCCCTGCTACCGTCCGGATAGTGTGCCGTGAATTTCGCCGCCCGGCCGCGCAGGTGCGCATGGGGCAGCAGGCTGTAGAGCATGACATCGCCGTCGAATATTTTTTCTAGCGAATGCGAATGCATTTTCGCGTTCGCGGGTATGGCGAGTGACGTATCGAATATCAGATCCATGTCGAGGACGTGCTTCGGCGGTTTGTCGTAGAAGTACAATCCGATGCGCGTGACGTCGGTGACGGGCCTGCCGTTGGGCGTGTAGTGCATCTGGAAGCGGAAGCCGGCTTCTTTGCGCAGCAGGATCCCGGTGTCCTTCGGATACGGCACCGCATTCTTTCCCGGCGCGTAACCGCCCAGTTCGCCGAGCTGGCCGCGAATTGCCTGGCGTTCGCCATTGCCCGGATCGTCGATGCCGGCCAGCACGTGGTGGACCACGGAACGGTCGCCCGGGCGGATCTCGATCGCCCGGACCCAGGCATCGCGTCCCATGGGATTGACTGCGGACGGGTACTTGTATTCGACTGCGCCGGTGGCGGGGACCTGATAGGCGGGGACTTCCACAATGAGATCCGGCTCGCCCAGCGCCCAACCCGACCATGTCCTGTCCAGCGATGCCAGCGGGTCCGGCCCCTTGCCGCGTGGCGCGCCGGCCTCTATCCAATGCACCAGCGTCCTGGTTTCCTCGTTGGTCAGCGAGCGATCGCCGACGAAGCTGCCGTAGTGCGGGTCGGCATGCCAGGGCGGCATGCGTTTGGTGCGAACCACTTCGCGGATCATGGGCGCGAATCCACGCACCATTTCGTAGTTGCTCATGGACCAGGGTCCCACGCCGCCCTCGCGGTGGCAGGAAACGCATTTGTCGGCCAGCAGCGGCGCGATGCTCTCCGCGTAGGAAATTCCCGCGTGTTCCCCGCGGCGGGCCTGCCCGGGAAGATTGACCAGGCATCCCGGCGCTTCTGCCCGGGAGATCGGTACGGTTTTGCCGGCGATGGTCGCATCGAGCGCATCGGCCAGGTAGTGTTTTTTTACCGGCCGGGTTGACCCGTAGGCGCTGCCGTCGTCCACTGGCCCGCGGTAAAGAATCTTCCACGTACGGGTGTCGATGACGAACACGTCGGCGGTGCGCTCGACCGCCAGCGATTCGCCGATCAACTGCGTCTCGTCGATCAGGATCGGGATGTCGATGCCGAAATCGGCGGACTCGCGCGCGATTGCGTCGCGGGTGTCCTGCGGATTCGAATTGACCATCAGGAATTCCACGCCCCGGTCGCCGTAGCGGTCGCGGATTTCCTTCAGGCGGGGAATCGTGCTGCGCACGATGGGACAGCCGTTGCCGTGCGTCATCAGCACGATCGCGCGCGCGTCGGAATGATAGTACAGCTCGTGCGAAGCGCCGGCCTGATCGAGCAGCCTGAAATTGTCGACCCGGTCGCCGGGCTCCAGGGCCACGGCAGGGCCGGCAAGACCGAGGACCGTGACGAGGGCGAACAGGCGAATACGGAATGTCATGCAGCCTCCTGCGAAGCAGGCCCCTCATGGGGCTCACGCTCATCTTACGCCGCTGCCGGACAAAAAAAGAGCCTCGCAGGCGAGGCTCTTTCCATTTCGCCGAGCGCTTACGGTCAGGGCATGTCGAGGCTTCCGATCGACTTGGGAAAGGTGACGATGCCCCAGGGCAGCTTCTTGTCCGCGATGCGCTTCACCGTGGTCAGCGTCTTCATGTCGATCACCACCACTTCGTTCGAGCGTCCGCACGCGACCAGGATCTGGCTGTCGTCCGGGGTGAAGGTGAAATGCCAGCAGCGCTCGCCCGTGGGGACGTTCTGGATCGGTTTCCAGGTTTTGGTATCGAAGATCTGTAAAGCCTTGCCTTTCGACAGCGCGACGAACAGGCGTTCACCCTTGCGGTCAAAAGCGAGCCCGTAGGGTACTTCGCCGGTAGGGACGGCTTTCACCACCTTGAAGTCGCTATCGAGCACGACCAGCTTGTTGCCGTACTCGATGGTGGCAGCATAGGACTTTCCGTCGGGGGCCATCTTGATCCCGCGCGGGCGGTTGCCGTACTCCCTGGTGGAGATTTTCTTCACCAGGTTGCCGGTCTCGATGTCGTGAACGGAAATGTTTTCGTCCGCCTCGTTGGTGATGAGGATTTTCTTGCCGTCAGCCGAGAACTCGATGCCTTCGGTTTCCATGCCGCCCGTGATCTCGCGAACCACCTTACCCTGCTTCAGATCGACCACCGCGATTTTCGCCGGTTCTTCGTTCTCTTTTTCCCGTTCCTTTTCCAATGCCTTGGCTTCCGCGGAGCCGGGCTTCGGCGGCGGGCCGCCCTTGGAGGCCGGCTCGAAGGACACAAAAGCCTGGTCGCCGCGAACGCGCACGAACTCCGGATTCTTTCCGATCTTGATGCGCTTCAGCAGCTTGCCGCTGGCGCGCTCTATCACCGAGATGTCACCTTCAACGCCATTGGCGGTGATCAGGAGTTTCCCATCGGCAGTGACGCCGATGCCGCGCGGACCTTCCGAGCCCACGTCGATTTCGGAAACTGTCTCCAGTGTGTTCAGGTCGATGACCGTCACGTCACCTTTCTGATTGGTGACGTAGGCCATGCCCTTGTCCGCCGCGCCTGCCGGCAGGGCCAGGAGCGCGAGGCTTAACAGAGTGCCGCCCAGCAGCGGATGGTTTTCGGTTGCAAATGTCACGGTCTAAGGACCTCCCTGAGGATTTATAGATGAACGCGATTCAGCGGCCGCGCTAGTTTAGAAGCAAATGGACTCGCAAGGTTCAGCGATGAGGTGGATGATGTTACACGGGGTTACCTTGGGAAAAATTCCCAATGTGGGGTTGGCCGGGGGGAAATCCGGTCGAATGTTCAATCAACGTCCTGCAGGCGCCGGCGTTGACCCGGTCAATCGGCCGGTACGTGAATGGCGAGGCCGCGGCCGGTCTTGCTCGGACTCGACAGGGAGATGCCGGTGCCGATACTGACTCCGCCACCGCCGATGCCCGTGCCCACGCCTACGCCGGTCCCAACGCCGCCGGCGCCACTGGATCCTGTGCCTTGCAAAAAAACCCCGTTGGCTCCCAGGGACGCGGCTTCTTTCTTTAGCCTGGCAATCACTGCATCCATTTTGTTCTGGTCACCGAATGCAAAGGACATCTGGCTGGATGCGTCGATCACCGCGATTTCCTCGTACTTTGCGGATGGGGCGGTGTAGAGCGTGACCTGCGCGGGGTCTATCGCTGCACGCGGCTTGCCGGTTATGACATGGGATGTGTTGGCGCAGGCTGCTAGCAGACTGACGCTGGCCAGGAGGATCAGCAGCCACGCATTGCTGGATTGCATCGAGGTTCCTTTACTTGGTTGGCCCAGGCGCAAGCAGGTATGTGCCCGCACCCTATGTCGGACTGCCGCAGACCCGCTGAGTTCGTCCCACCGCAATGCCTGCCGCATAGCTTCGACGATATCTCGGCGCCGTATGCCGACTCCTCGTCCAATACCGCTGGAACGCGGCGTCCTCCGATTTGCAACTTACTGTTATTTATAGTAAAAATAATGGCCTGCGACTTGCTCATAGATGTGGGAGTTCGGAAATACGATAGTCATATACCTTTCAAGGAGGACGGCAGTGAAACATACCAAGGGCTTCACTCTGATCGAACTGGTGGTGGTGATATCCATCATCGGTATTCTCGCCGCAGTTGCCTTGCCGCGTTTTGTGACCATGCAGAGCGATGCACGGATTGCCAAGCTCAACGGCGCACGCGGAGCGGTCGGAGCCGGTGCAGCGCTCGTGCACGCCCGCGTCCTTACACGCAACGGTGTCGCCGATCCGGCGGCGTGTCCCGGCGGCGGTGGCACGGCCAACAACACCACCACAGTTTGCACGGAAGCCGGCATCGTCAACGTGATCAACGGCTACCCACAGGCGCTGGCCGCTGGTGGTGGCCCCGGCATCATCTCCGCAGCGGGCCTGACCGGAATCTTCAACCCGACGGCGGTACAGTTCACAGCCGAGGGTTATGGCCAGACTGGTGGCGGCGCGGGTGCCGGCGCAGTTCTTACGATCCAGGTCGTTGGCGGTGCCACGCCGGCCGCCTGCAGCTTTACCTATACGGCGCCGGCTGCGGCAGGCGCGGCGGCGGTGGTCGGCGTACCCGTTACCACGGGCTGCTAAGGTACATCTCGCGCAGGAAAACGGCTGGCATTGCCAGCCGTTTTGTTTGTGACCGCCTTCCCGGTCGCGCCTGGAAACAGGACCGGGTCTGCCGCCATTCAGCGGGTCGCTACCCTTGTCCCAGTCGCCCTGCGCCGATACCGGGCTTCAACGCGGGGCCGGGCACGGCGCCCTGCAGGATCCGGCCCAGGATCAACAGCATCGTATCGATTTCCTGGCGCGTAACGTTCAGCGCCGGCATGAAGCGCAACAGATTTGGCCGCGGCGCATTCAGGAGCAGGCCGCCGATCAGCGCGAGTTCGACCACCTTGGGGCCGATCTCGTGCTCCAGGTCCAGCGCAACCAGAAGACCGCGTCCGCGCACTTCTCCCAGCGCATGTTTCGTGGAAAGGGCCGACAAGCCTTCCGTCAACTGGGCACCGCGATCCTGCACGCTTTGCAGGAAGCCCGGCGCCAGCACGGCATCCATGATGGCGCAGCCAACCGCGGCCATGAGCGGATTGCCGTTGAAGGTGCCGCCCTGGTCGCCATGGCTGAAACAGGACACCGCCTCTTTCGCCACCAGGGCCGCCAGTGGAACGCCGCCGCCCAGCATCTTGCCGAGCGTCATGATGTCCGGCTCGATTGCGGAATGCTCGTAACCCCATAGCGTGCCCGTGCGACCCACGCCGGTCTGGATTTCGTCGACGATCAGAAGCAATGCCCGGCGCCGGGTCAGTTCGCGCAGGTCCCGAAGAAAATCGTCCGTTGCGGCAATCACTCCGGCTTCACCCTGGACCGGCTCGAGCATCACCGCAACGGTCTTGTCCGAGATCAGGTTTTCGACCGAAGCCAGGTCATTGAGCCGGGCTTTTGGAAAGCCCGGCACCTTGGGTTCGAACAGATCTCGAAACTGCGGCTTGCCGGATGCCGACATGGTGGCAAGCGTGCGGCCGTGGAAGGAATTTTCGAAGGTGATGATTTCGAAAGCGCCAGCCTTGTTCAGCGTGCCCCATTTGCGCGCGAGCTTGATGGCGCCTTCATTCGCCTCGGCCCCGCTGTTGGTGAAAAACACGCGCTGGAAGCAACTGTGCGCGACGATGCGGCGTGCGAGCTGCATCGAAGGCTCGTTGTAGTAGGCCGGGCTGGGGGTAATGAGCTTGCGTGACTGGACGGCCAGTGCCTCGGCCACCTGCGGCGGGCAGTGGCCCAGGCAGTTCACCGCCCAGCCCTGCACAAAATCCAGGTAGCGCCTGCCTTCATGGTCCCACAGCCAGGAGCCTTCGCCGCGCACGAACACCAGCGGGGGCCGCTCCGTGATGTCCATGAGTGCGCTGGCGGGAAAATCATCGAATTTCATGATCCGATCCTCGGGTATGGCAGGTCTTACAAGGTAAAAAGGCCGCAGTCATCTGCGGCCTTCATGTGAATTCGTCGGGGCGTGTCAGGATCGTCGGCCGCGCCGATCCCCCGCGGTTATCGCGGCACGGCGTCGCAGCGCAATCGAGGCCCCAAGCTTCATGCGAACCATTCTGGTGGCAGGCCGTCCGCCGGTCAAGTCCGGCCCCATTCGGCCGGCTTCATTCAGCCGGTTTCATTCAATCATGGCCGCGTCCGCATTCCATTCCGAAATAACGAAACGCAACTGGCCGCGGACACCCGGGCTTTTGCCATTGTCGAATGGCACGCTGACTTCGACATTGCCGGATTTAAGCGCTTTCGCATCGATATCCGCTCCACCGGCCTCCTGCTCCTGCCAGGTGTGCGTGACCTTCCATTTGTCGCCGGGATTCTGCGGCGGCACCATCTCCAGGATGATGGCATTGCGAAACAGGTACCCGCCCTCGTAGTGTTCGTTGATCCAGAGCTTGCGGTCGATCTCGTAGTCGGGGACACGCACGCCCAGGGTCATGCTGTAGGCCAGGGATTTGCGCCGTGGATTCACGCGCGCCCGGTTGGCCAGGAACACCGTGGAAACATAAAGCGATTTGCGCTTGCCTTTGTTTTCGGTCCATTGTGCCTGCGTCAGGCACGCAACCGAATCCTCTTCGGAGGTGCGCCGGGTCAGGAACCACATTTTCCCGCGCGGGGAAGCGAGGATCTCCATCTGGTACAGCGCATCGACCTTCTTTTTTTCCTCGAGGGCCTTCTGCACGGGGGCTGGCAGGCGCAGCTCGTCGACGTCGACCCAGATTTCGACGCGCACGTCGCCGAACAGGAAGCGCGTCAGGTTCTGGTAGGCCTCTTCGCTGTTGACGATGCCGTAGTAACCGGAATGCGAACGGTAGGTGAAGGCCTTTGCGCACTGGACGCCCTGCTCGCCGTTGGCCTTGAGGCCGTTCAGGGTGGCGTTCTCTATCCGTACCAGGCCGTCGCTGCCATGCCCGGCGAAAGTGCGCGAAGCGCCCAGCGCGACTTCGTAATCCATGCGGTTGGTGCCGACCATGCAGAAAACACGATCGGCGGGAAAGCGGCCCTCTGGAATCCAGTCAACCCGTTCGGTCTTCTTGTAGGCGGTCTGCAGGTCGAGGTACTTCGCCATGTTGTCGCGGCTGAAATTGTTGATGTCGTTCAGGCCCAGCCATTGCGGAACGTTCACACCCGCCACGTCAATGCCGTTGTGCGGGGTGGCGTAAGTGAAGAACTTGTCCACGTGGCGCCGCGTATTCTGCCTGTCGAACTTCGGGTTCTGCAGCAGCGCGCGGCACACCAGGCCACCCATCGAGTGCGCCACCAGATAGCAGCGGAAGTCTTCCTCCGCGATCTTGTTTTCCTTGTTCGAAACGACAAGGTCGCGAATCTTCAGGATCAGCTCGCCGAGCTTGGTCGCGAAGACGTCTATTCCGGGCGTCTTGCCGAGCCCGAGCAGTTGCGAGGCCTCGTCGTAATAGCGATAGACCACGATCGAACGGCTGGTGAGCTTGTTCTCCGGGTCGGCGGCCCAGTCCTCGTCGAGGATGTCGTAACCATCCTCGTACACGTCCCGGTAGCCGAAGTCCGAAGCGAGGCGTACCACGGGCGATTCGAAAATGAATTTGCGCGGCGGCTTTTTCTTGTCGGGCACCGCCCGATAGACGGTGGAGCCCAGGTTGAACCCGCAGAACGGATCGGCGGTGGTTTCGTCGATCTCCTTCTGCGTCATCGCGTAACCGCGGACATAGATGATCGGGTGAAACGGTGCGTTCCTGTTGGCCATGGCGTCCTCCCGTCCTGGTGCCTGTCGTCGTTCCAGGCAACAGCGGTGCCCGGGGCGCCGCTGTTGCAATCAACTTTCGCCGTTTTCCCTGCGCTCAGCGCGCAGCCATCGGGTCCGTGTCAGTGGCGTCGATGTCGGCCTTGTAGGTCTCCGGGCCGAAGTAGATGGCTATCGTGGTGATGACGGCCAGCACGACCATATAGCCGGCAACGTACCACGGCTGCCCGGTACCCCAGCTCAGCAGCAGGGTGGCCAGGAACGGCGCCGGGCCGCCGGCAAACAGCGAGCCGATTTCGCGTGCGGTGGCAAAACCGCTGTAGCGCAGCCTGGCTCCGAACATCTCGGCGAAGTACGCCGCCTGGGGTCCGAACATGCCTGAAACGCCCACCGAGATGGCCAGGATCAGGGCCAGCCAGATGATGGGCTGCGATCCCGTGCCCACCATCAGGAAGAACGGATAGGCAAACAGCGCCGAGAATACCGCTGCTCCGCCATAGACCGGTCGCCTGCCGATGCGGTCCGACAGCGCCGAAAACAGCGGCACGGTGACCAGCGAGATTGCATAAGCCAGCATGATGCCGTTGAGCACCATGCTCTTCGGCAGGCCGAGTTGCTTGGTCATGTAGCTCAGCGTGAACACGGGATAGAGGTAGCCCAGGCCGTTCTCGGCGAGGCGCGCGCCGAACACCACCAGGAACTCGCGCGGATGCCTGGCAAAGGCTTCCCTCACCGGCGAGCGCGCCGCCTTGCTCTTGGCGGCGATCTGGCTGAACACGGGTGTTTCCGAAACCCTGGCGCGGATGTAGAAACCGACGACGATGAGGATGATGGAAAGCAGGAAGGGGATGCGCCAGCCCCAGGCCAGGAAGTCTTCCTGAGGCAATTGCGTTACCAGTGCGAATACACCGGTGGCCAGCAGCAGGCCGATGTTCACGCCAATGGCGGCGAAGCTGCCGAACAGCCCGCGCTTGCCCGGGGGTGCATGTTCCACGGCGAGGATCACCGCGCCCCCGTACTCGGCTCCCGCGCCGAATCCCTGCACCAGGCGCAGCGCCACCAACATGATGGGCGCCCAGATGCCGACGGATTCGTAAGTCGGCAACAGTCCGATCAGGAAGGTACCGACGCCGACCAGCATGAGGGTGATGACCAGCACCGGCTTGCGCCCGATGCGGTCGCCGAGGTGGCCGAAGACCATGCCGCCGAACGGGCGTGCGAAAAAGCCGACGCCGAAGGTCGCGAACGAAAGCAGCAAGCCGGTAGTGGAATCGACTTTCGGGAAGAACAGGTCGCTGAACACCAGCGCCGCGGCCGTCCCGTAAATGAAAAAGTCGTACCACTCAAGCGCCGAACCGACGGCCGATGCCATCATGACCCTGCGATGCGATGCGTCCATGTCTCCTCCCGGTTGCGGCACCTTTCGCTCGCGCGAGGTGCCGGTTTGTTATTGCGCGGCCGAAGCCTCGCGTATCTTGCGGCTAGTCGTTTAGTGACACGAACGCGACTGCATAGGCCCCCAGTTCCAGGGAATTTCCCTTCAATGGCTTCCATGACTCCTGGAACGCTTCCGGGTCGGTCGTGGCTTTCACGAAACTGCTTTCGTCCAGTATTCCGGCAAATGCCGCGCCCCAGACGCCGTCCAGACTGACCGTCAGATTGTCCGCAGTCAGGTTGGCAAGCCACAAGGTCGTGCCTTTCCTGCTTCTGTAGGCGAGGCACCGGACTTTCGCGGGCTCCGAAGAATCGGCGTTGACGCGCTTCTGCCCGGCGCCGCGCGTCAGTCCGGCAATCACGTGGAATGCCGGAAAAACCGCAGGACCGGATAGCTGGTCGTACCAGGGCTGCTTGTGCTGCGCCTTGCGGTAGACGATGCCCAGCGGGCCGGTCGGTGCGCCCAGGGAAATGGCTTCGATGCCGGTTGATGCGAAGGTCGCGATGTAGCCGAGCGTCCAGGCCGCGGCGAACAGACCGCGCTGGCGCGGCTCCAGCTTCGTCAGGCACACGCGCACGTTGTCCGGATTGGGTGTCCACGTTGATCCGTGCGGATTGTCGCGGCAGCCGATGCCGCTTGGTCCGATGCGGTAGGGCGTCTTGCCGATGTACGAACGCGCGGTGGCGACCTGGTAGGGCAGGGCCTCAAGTGTTTCCATGACCGAGCGGTCATCCGCCGCATGCACAATGGGGCAGGTGGTATTGACCACGAAATCCAGCAACTGCGCCGGCGGGCGCTTGCGGTTGAGTTCGGTGAAAAACGAGAACATGCCGCCGCCCAGCCTGACACCCGGAAACGCGGCGCGGGTGGCGGCATACAAGTCTTTCAGTTCAGGAGCGGGGGGCCGCGGCCCGCCAGGGAGCACGGACTTCAGGTCTCCCGCCGGGACCACGGCCAGTGCGGACAGCCTGATGCCGGACTGTCCAACCATGGCGGCCAGCTTCTGCAGTTCCTGCTGGAACTGCCCGACGCTTTCGACCACGACTTCGAGCATGGCCTCCGCCCCGGTCTGCTCGCAGAGGACGCGGTAGCCATACAATTCCTTCAGCCCGTGTTTGCGGCGCGGATCGAAATGGCAGACCAGGAAACGCGGTGCGGCGAGCTTCAGCAGATCCAGTTGCCTGATCGCATGTTCGATCTCCTCCGCGGGCACGCCCAGGCCGACCGGTTGCAGGGACTCCCGTGAGACGGCGCCGAGTTTTACCTCGATCCCCTTGCCGGCGGCGCCTTTCGCGCCTTTTGCGCTGCCATTGAGCGTCACCTTGATGGCCTGTTTGACCGGCTCGCCGGCTTTCAGCGTGTAGGGCCATGGCAGGATCAGCGGCCGCACGTAAGTCTTGAAGGATGCGTCGGACCAGTTGCGGTGATCCTCCATCTCGAAAGTGTCGCCTTCCATGCGAACCGTTGCCTTCAATCCCGGCACGACCTCATGGGTCAGCGACCGGATGTTGAGCACCGGCTGCACCGGATTGACCAGTTCGGGGAAACTGCCTTTCACGACCTTGCCGTCGACATGCTCGATCTCGAGCGGGAATCCCGCCAAGCCCTCGAGCGGATGCAGCACCACGAACCCGGTGCGGGCGGTCAGGAAGTCTGTTTTCGGGACCGCGGTGCCGGTGAACTCCAGATTTCCATCCCTGCTGCCCTCGATCCTGGCGTCGTAGGAAAGCTCCTGGCTTTCGATCCGGCAGACGGCATGGAAAGACACGGAAAAACTGTCGGCGCGCTGGTCCACCTTGAGACCCGAAATCTCCGGCGTGGCCGTGCCCCAGTTCTTGTCGCGGATCAGGAAGCCCACCGCGCGCAGCACTTCGACGCCGTTGACCCTGAGATAGCGCAGTTGTCCGTTGTCGAGTTCCACCGACATCGGTCCGGCTTTCAGGATCCTGCCGACGACGTCCGGCTGTTCCGTTCCGGTCAGCGCGATCGCGCGCGGGGGTTTGGTTATTGCCATGTTCTTCTCCTCGGACTTGTTCTCAATCTTGAACCACGGAGGACACGGAGAACACGGAGGAAAAGCGAGAGCGAGGAAGATCAATGTGCGGGTTGGGCATGTCGGGTTGCGAACCTACCAGGCCAGCCTTGACCGCGGCGGGATCGTCGGAGGCTGAAAACCCAATCCCGTACTTTTCCCTTTCTCTTGCTTTTCCTCCGTGTTCTCCGTGTCCTCCGTGGTTCAAGGTCTAGATGACTTTTTCAGTAGCCGGGTCGATCAAAATCACCCGGTTCATGTCCATCGACAATTCGACCTTCTGGTTGATCTCGGTGACGTCATGCGCTTGCAGTTCCGCGACGACGTCGACGCCGCCGAGCTTGAAGGTCGCATAAGTACGCGATCCAGTCGGTTGCAGCAATTCGATGCCTGCGGTGAAGCGGACGAGGCCGGGGCGGTTGTCGGACGCCCGGCTCATGTGCTCGGGGCGCACGCCGAGCGTGACGGCCTGGTCGCGGCGATCTCCCAGCTTTGCCTGGCGGCCGGCTGGCAACGGCAGTGTGGTGCCGTCCGCGAGCTTCACCGCGAAACTGCCGCCGTCGCCAATCAGGCGCGCATCGATGAAATTCATGGACGGCGAGCCGAGAAAGCCAGCTACGTAGCGGGTGGCCGGCCGCTCGAACAGATCCAGCGGTGCGCCGGCCTGCTCGATGCGGCCGTCGCGCAGCAGCACGATGCGGTCGGCCATGGTCATGGCCTCGATCTGGTCGTGCGTCACGTAGATCATGGTCCTGCCGAGTTCCTGGTGCAGGCGCTTGATCTCGCCGCGCATTTCATCGCGAAGCTGCGCATCGAGGTTGGACAGAGGTTCGTCGAACAGGTAAAGCCGGGCGTTGCGCACGATGGCGCGGCCGATGGCGACGCGTTGCAGTTGGCCCCCGGAGAGCTGGCGCGGGTAGCGGTCGAGCAGGTGCTCGATGGCGAGCATCTGCGCCGCGCGCCTGACCTTGGGTTCAATCTCCGCCTTCGGCGTATTGCGCGAACGCAGTCCGAAAGCGATGTTGTCGAAGACTTTCATGTACGGATACAGCGCGTAGTTCTGGAAGACCATCGCGATGTCGCGATCGCGCGGCGGCAGGTGGTTGACGGCCTGGCCGCCGATCTCGATGCGGCCGCTGTCGGCATCTTCCAGACCGGCGATCGTGCGCAACAGCGTGCTCTTGCCGCAGCCCGACTGTCCGACCAGCACGGTGAATTCCCCCGCGGGGATCTCCAGGTTGATGCCGCGCACGGCATGGACGGAGCCGTAGTATTTGTTGAGAGCGGTGATCCTTAAGTCAGCCATGGCCAGCTCAGGGCCGAGGGGCGAGGGACGAGGGACGAGGAAAAACGAGATTTCCCGCTCGTTCCGATGCCGCCCGGCCGTCCGGCCCTGTTCCATTTAAGTCGCAAAATTGCATGTGTGATCTCCCCTCGCCCCTCGCCCCTCGTCCCTCACCCCTCACCCCTTTACAGCGCCCAGTGAAATCCCTCTCACCAGGTAACGCTGCATGAACGCCACCGCGATGAAAATCGGCACGGTGCCGAGCATGGACATTGCGGAAATCTTGGCCCAGAAGTTGGACTGGCCGCCGAAGTAGTGCGTCACCTGGACCGTATAGGTGGTCACCTCGGTGCGGGTCAGCACCAGGGCGAAAATGAAGTCGTTCCAGGCAAAAATGAACGTGAAGATGGTGGTGGCGAACAGGCCGGCCCGCGACATCGGCAGCACCACTTTCCAGATCACCTGCCAGCGCGTGCAACCGTCCACCAGCGCGGATTCTTCCAGCGCCTTGGGAATGTCGAGGATGTAGCCGCGCATCATCCAGATCACGTACGGCAGATTGAAGGCGGTATAGAGCAGGATCACGCCGATGTAGGTGTCCACCAGTTTCAGCCAGACGAACAGCAGGAAGATGGGAAACACCACGGCGATGGGCGGGATCATGCGCTGCGAAATGATCCAGTTGGCCAGGTGCTCGCCGCCAGTTCGGTAGCGGGCCAGCGAATAGGCGCAGATCGTGCCCAAAAACATGGCGATCACGGTGCTGGTGCCCGCGACGACGAAGCTGTTCCAGACCGTTTTCGCATCGCCATCCCTGAACAGGACGGTGTAGCTGTCGAAGTGGATCTGCCCTGGATACCACTTCGGCGGGAAGGAGTAGATCTCGTCCGGGGTCTTGAACGAAATCATGAACAGCCAGTAGACCGGAAACAGGAAAAACAGGGTGATCAGGACCGCCGCGGCCAGTCGCAGGGCGGTTCGGATGGTTTGGCGCTGGCTGACGGTAAGCATGGAGTCAGCGGGCCAACTGGATGCGCTTGAGCGCAAGCATGACAACCACCGATAACAGCACCACCACGAGCAGCGCGACGGCCGCCGTATAGCTGGTCTCGAACTGCTGGAAGCCCTTGACATAGGTGAAGATCGAAATCGTCTCCGTCATCGTGCCCGGCCCGCCCTTGGTCAGCGCCCAGACGATGTCGAACAGCCTGAAAAGGTCGAGGCCGCGGATCAGGATGGCGATCGCCATTACCGGCCAGATCGCGGGTAGCACGATGCGAAAGAAGGTACGCCACCAACTGGCTCCATCGATGGCCGCGGCTTCCAACTGGGACTTGTCGACGTTGGCCAGCGCGGCGAGCAGCAGCAGGAACATGAACGGCGTCCATTGCCAGATCTCGGCGGCGAGGATGGCGGGATACACCAGTGAGGTGTTGATGGTCCACAGAATCGCTGCGTCGTAGCCGGTGAACCACTCGATGATCTGATTTATGGGTCCAAACCGGTGGTTGAACATCAGGGACCAGGTGGCGCCCGAGACGATCGGTGAAACCACGACCGGGAGCACCAGCAGGGCGATGAATACCTGGCGGCCGGGCAGCTTTTCCAGAAAGAGTTGCGCCATGAACAGGCCGAGCAACAGCTCCACCGGCAGTGCGATCGCGGTGAAGATCACCGTATGCAGCAGCGCCTCCCAGAGGCGCGAGTCGTCGAAAAGCTGCGCGTAGTTGGCGGTGCCGATGAAGTCGGAACTTGTTTCCGTCATGGTGATGCCCTGGAAGCTCACCAACAGGAGGTAGATCAGCGGGAAAACGCCGATCAGCAGCAGCACGAATATCGCCGGGGCGACCAGCAGATACTTGAAGTTGCGCTCGGAAAATTCCGCGCGCGATGTGGCCTGGAGTGAAGTCAAGTTGGCAGTCCGTATCGACAAAAACGGGAGCGCCGCGTTCCGGCGCTCCCGTTGGTCCCACACCGGCCGCCAGCGGCGGACCGGGTCGATCGCGATTGCTTGGTTACTTCGGGTAGGCGCCGGATTTCGCGGCCCAGGCGCCGTAGGTTGCCTTCTGCTTTTCCAGGCCCACCTGCTTGGTCGCCGCGTCCCAGTCTGCCGCAACCTTGTCGAGGATCTTCTGCGGATCGTCGCCGGCCCACAGCTTGCTGATGCCCTGGCGCAGCGCTTCCTCGTACTTGTCGGTCTGGATCAGCGACAGGTCGAGCAGGCCCGTATTCGCGCCGGCCTGCAGGGCCTTGAGGTAGTCCTTGGCATCCGGCCACAGCTTCGCGTACTCGGGATCGGTGAAATGCGAATCGCGGAACGGGTCGCGCAAGGCGTAGGGCAGCTTGACCCGCTTGCCGCTGATCTCCTCGCTATTGAGCCACTGGATGAACAGGTAGGCGGCTTCCTTCTGCTTGCTGGTCGAAGCGACCGACAGCGCAAAGCCGGCGGCGAGTTGGGGATGGCCGCCCGGGGGCAGTGCGTAGCCCACCTTGCCTGCAACCGTAGACTTCGGCACCCAGTCCAGCGCCTTCTCGTTCGCCAGATACCCGGCGGCGAATCGGCCGTACGGCGGCCACGAGATGGTCATCGCGCTCTGTCCCTTCAGGAACGTAGCGAGGTTCTCGACGAATCCGAACTTCTCCACGCCGGGCGGCATGAAGCGGTTCTCGTTGCGCATCTCGGTCAGTACTTTCACGCCCACCGGGCTGTTGACCGTGGCCTTCATCGTCGCGGCATCGAAGAACTTGCCGCCTTCGACTCGGAATCGCTCCTGGAACATGAACATCGTGTAGGGCGGTTCGCGGAAGAACGCGCCGCCATAGACGCCTTCACTCTTCAACTTCTCCGTGAGAAAGGATCCGATTTCGTCGAACTGTTTCCAGGTCGTGGGCGGGGCGAGTTCATAGTTGTACTTCGCCTGGAACGCCTTCTTCAAATCTTCGCGGGCAAAGATGTCCTTGCGGTAATAGAACAGGAACACGTCGCCGTCGTCCGGAAAGCCGTAGATCTTGCCGTCCACCGTCATCTGGTTGTCGCGATACGTCGGCGCAATCTTATTCAGTTCGTCGCGGAACTTGTACTTGTCGACGTAGGAATCAAGCTGCTCCAGCGCCCCGGCCTGCACCAGGTCGGGCATCCACGCCGGGATCACGTTGAGCGCGTCATAGGCGCCCGTGCCCGCACGAAATTCCTGCATGATCTTGGTGAACATTTCCGCGGTGGGAACCTCGACGACCTTGACCTTGCAACCCGTTTCCTTTTCCCAGAGCGGGCCGGAGAACTGGGTCGGGTCGAGGGACTGCAGACCGGCCTCCCAGACGATGGTGATGGTCTTGCCGCCCTCGCACAGCGGTTTCGCTGCGGCCACTGCCGTCTGGGCGGCGTTTCCAGCGGCCACCGGCGTGGATCCTGTCGACGGAGCTGAGGCTTCTTCCTTCTTTCCGCAAGCGGTCAATGCGAAAGCAACAGCGAAAAGCGACGGCCAAAGCAGTCCCAGCCGCAGGCTCCTTGGGAATTGGAACATCATGGTCTCCTCCTGACTTATAAGTTTATGATTACCCGTTCTTTATTGCGGGCGATACTGGATGGCCCGGCGATTATGTTGAAGCGTGCCCCGGGGTGTCAAGCAAGCTTCCTGCTGCATTGCGCCGTTCTTTTCTATCTGCGCGCCTGTTGCCGATTTGTGGTGCAATTGGGCTCCTTCCGGACCCCTGCCTTTCGCGGAGTTTTCATTGAGCAACCAGTTACTGCAGGCGGCAGCCCGCCTGCGCGACCAGCGCCTGTTCCTGACCCCTATCACTGACCTGCCGGAACCATGGCGGCCGCGCGATGAAGCGCAAGCTTATGCGTTGCAGTCCACGCTTAACCATTTGCTTGTGGAAGCCGGCATGGGTGAACTGGTGGGGCACAAGATCGGCTGCACCACGCAGGTCATGCAGGCATTCCTGAACATTCCCAATCCCTGCGCGGGGCGCATCTTCGGCCATGCCGTGATCCATCGCAGCGGCCGTATCCCGCACTCCGGCTTCGTCAGGGTCGGTGTCGAATGCGAGATTGCCGTCGAATTGGGCCGTGACCTCGATGCCGGTGGCGCGCCCGCGACCCGTGAAAGCGTGGCCGGCGCGGTTGGCGGCGTGATGGCCGCGATCGAAATCGTCGACGATCGCTATCAGGACTTCCGTACCCTCGGTGTTCCGACGCTGATCGCGGATGATTTCTTCGATTCTGGTTGCGTGCTGGGCAAGCCGGTGCGCGACTGGACGCGGCTGGATCTGCCGAACCTGACCGGCAGGACGACCGTCAACGGCACGGAGGTCGGACGCGGCACCGGCGCGCTGGTCATGGGACATCCGTTCGAAGCCCTGGCCTGGCTGGCGAACCTGCGTGCGAAGTACCAGCTCGGCCCCCTCAAGGCCGGCGAGTTCGTCCTCCTCGGCAGCGTCGTCGAGACCAAGTGGCTCAAACCCGGCGACGAAGTGAAAATCGAGATCGAGGAACTGGGGACGGTGTCGCTAGGAGTGGACCCCTAGCAGCCTGTCGGACTTAGGATGATTCGGCTGCAACGGTGGGAGAGCGGTCCATATCTCGCCGCTTTCTCCTTACATATTCCCGATATGCGCGTCGAAATCGTCAAGATCTGTCCTCGCTCTCCCACCGTTTCGCTATCGAACACCTAAGTCCGACAGGCTGCTAGAGCGCACGGTACTTTCAGAGCTCGCCGTTCTCGTAACGAGTCGACGAGCGTGAGGCCGTCCGTAAAGTAGGGGACTTCACTCCACATGGCCGTTCGCGGAACGCCCCCGTCGACCGCTGCCATGCCAGAGGTTTTCGTACCAGACGAGCCCGCCGCCCGAGTTGCCGCCGACGATCAAATCGGGTCTGCCGTCGCCGTTCAGATCGCCCGTTGACTTGCCCCCATGGGTCAAGCGAACCGCTTCGATCCACGAATTCGTGAACGAATGGGATGGCCTCCTGCATGGGTGCCTTAGGCTGACACCCGCCAACGATAACCACGATCGCAGCGATTGCTGCGGCAATCGCGCTATGGGTTGCCGTTCCGTGAAGCTCGACCATTGTCCGACCCCGCCCCTGCCTCGTGGACTGGCGCAAGCAGCCCAACCCGCTCAAGATCCACCGCGGCATTGAATATCACACTGAACGGTAGACGTGAACGTTCGGCAATGTCGACAAGGGAATGCAAGCCGTCCGACTGGTTGAGTACCCATAACAGCGCCAACTGCCTCTCTGGCACATCCTGATGACCTCCGGTCGCGCGGTACAGGCCGCGGCGACCGAGTTGTGGCTCGCCCTTCGGCTGGAGGTTAACGTAGCGCGCATCGCAATCGAGTGCTTCCAGTACCTTCAGGCAGGCAACCCATGACTCGGCTAGAGACTCCGCACGGAGAAAATCGGGATTATCGGCAGAGGTATGGTATTCGGGGAATTCTCCGTTGGGTGTCCGCGTAATGCGGCCTACGGCCAGGTTGATTCCGGGCGAATTGTATTGCCGCTCGTCATACCCCCAGGGCAGGAAGTCGACCTTTTTTGAACCGGGAAACTCCGTGCTCAAAACATGCCACGCAGCCCGATCTATAGGATGATCGCCCACGCGCGTCTCCTTGTAATGGATCGGGCCGCTGTCGCCCAACAAAGATAGAACCAGTCCGTGCCTGATACGATGCAGTGAGCCCTCGTTGGAGGCAAGCCAGGTGAGCGAACCAATCGTCGCGGGCGCAAACACAAATCGATAGGTGTAGTGCGTGACGCGCGAGCGCAAAAAAGCCGCCAGATGAATGGCGACGGAAAGCCCCGATAGGTTGTCATTGGCCAGAGAGGGGTGGCAGTCGTGCGCAAAAATCAGCACCTCATCTGCCGTTGCACCCACATGCACATATTCAGCAAGTGTCAGACTTCCCGGCGCAAGCTTTGATTTGATCACAACGCGATAACGGCCTTCAGGAAGGCCCTTGAGTACGCGATCAGCCAGACAAAAACCCCAGTTTGGAGAATAGTACGACGTTCGGTAAGGAATCCAGTCCGGGTGCTCAGGCAAAGAGTACAGGTGAGGCCTCAACTCGGCCAACGTCATTTCGGCATCGATTGGTAAACTGTAGCCAACAAGGTGGAGGTTCGATTCCTTCCAGTCGACAACGCGTTGTCCAGTGGCGGTTTCGATAAAGGCTTCCTCGACAGACCACTCATCGGGCACGATCCAGTCGAGGACCTGCGTCCCGGAAGGCACCTCAGTGATCTGAAGAGGCACGATTTCAGACAATCGAGCAACCGTCTCGCGCAAACCAGGCCCGGTTATGCTGCGCCCGATCGGATACAGTTCCCGTATCAGCGCAAGCATGGATTTCCCGAGTTCGATCGACGCGGCCCGAGCCTTTTCGTCGACCCAAAGCGACTGTTTCATTGGCTTAGCTGTGTCTTTCCTGCAGAAATCAAGGCAGTCCAAACCTGACCCAGGAACGAACGTCGGTTCCGGTTACACGAGCCGGCTTCAAGCCAGTAGTGCAACAAGGTCATGACGAAAGTGAAAATGCTGCATGAATACCTCGTGTGGCATGTTGGAGCCGAGGCCGCTTTCATGCGGGTCAATCCGTTCCTGGGGTTATGCGGACATGCAACGCGCAGCCGAACGAGCATATGGGCTCTCGACCCTAGTCCCAACGGGTCAAAAGACCAGTTTTCGTGCGTGAAACGCTTCGGAGTATCCACTTGGTGATCGCGACTCCATGCCGCGAATTCGCATCAGCCCCAGGAAATTCTCGGCGATAAACCAGTCTTTGCTACGTTGGGAGGAAAAGTAACGGTTGAGATGGTCAACTTTGCGGCGTGCAAGCGAGGTTGGTATCCCGACGTACGCATTGGGTGGTGTCAGATCGCCCTCATACTTGAGAATCTCATACTCGAGTACCAGATGATTCCGCCAGGTATTCCAGGTGAGCTCGGCGGTCAAGCGATGATCCTGATGTCGATCGTGCAGCCAGTGCGTGAAGACTACGTCCGGTTCGACTTCCGTTTTAAGATTCTCGAAAAAATTCTTCGCATCGGCGTACTGCGCTGGCAGGTAACCGTCACGGAAGTCTGCAACCAGAATCTTGCGTGCGGCTGCGCTCCGCAGCAACGCATTCGCACTTCGACGCGCCTCCGCAGCCCGCGCCCCTTGCGCACTGAGGACGACCCAAGTTACCTCGATTGCGGGCATGCTCGCCAGCCAGGTCAACAAAGTCCCACCACAGCCAATCTCAATGTCGTCGCTATGTGCGCCGATACATAACAGTCGCAGCGGTTGGCCCGCCGGGACTTCAGGCACTAGCCGTAGCATGGTCGAACTACTGCTTCCACCCTGCAGAAACGCAAGTAAGCTACTTCGGCCTCCAACAAGAGGGGAACGTGAACTGCCGGAACGCTCACTTCGCCGCCTTCCAAACCATCCAGGGACAATCACCGCGCGCTTCCATGCGATCCAGTGTGATTTTGTCCTTGAATGTATCCATGGCCCCCCAGTAGCCCTCGTATTTCAGCGTGGACAGCTTTTGCTCCGCGAGAAGACGCTTGAAAGGCTGCTCGACGAGTTCTTCTCCCGGTTGAATGTAATTGAATATCTCCTGGCGGATGCAAAAGAAGCCGCCGTTGATCCAGTAATCAGACGCGCTCACCGGCTCAATTGCATTGACCATGCCACGATCATCCGCGTGCACGGCGTGGAAGCTTTGTGAGGGCCGAACCGACAGGAAACTGGCAACAGTCCCGCGTTCGCGGAATTTCGCCAAATGTTGATCCAATGGGAGATCGCTCAGACCATCGGAGTAATTGGCAAGAAACGTCTCCTCGCCTTCAAGCAGATGCCTCACGCGCATCAGCCGCTGCCCCAGGTTCGAGTGCATCCCTGTATCCACAAACGTGATACGCCAGTCGTCAATGCTCTCGCCGAAAAGCTCGATGCGACGCCCGCCCTCCGACAACACGAAGTCCGACGACATAGCCGCACGATAGTCAAGAAAAAACTCACGAATCATGTCACCTCGGTAGCCAAGACACAAAATAAAATCCTTGTGCCCGAAGTGCGCGTAGTAACGCATCAGGTGCCAGATAATTGGACGATAACCAATATTCACGAGCGGCTTCGGAATGGTTTCCGAATGCTCGCGCAGGCGCGTGCCTAACCCCCCACAAAACAGGACTACTTTCAAAGCGCGCCCTTTATTTTCTCTCGTTCAGCAGACAATGCGTGACAACTCTTCACCTGCCGCTCCAAATCAAATCCTCATCGATCTGTCCAGTACGCTGGAGGTACTTCAACTGCTTCAGACGGGTGAAAGCCCGGAACTCGAACGTCTGCTGGGAGAACTCGATGCGTTCGAATAGCTTTCGAAGCTCCTCGGCACCGCGCTGCGCCGTCCAGCGAGCCTGGAATCCCGGCAACCCAGATACGATCTTGTCGAAATTGACGCGGTAACTACGATTGTCCGCACTTGGCGGACCAACCGTCACTTCGCAACCCGGAAACGCCTTGCTGACGATCTCGGCAATCTCTCGGATGCGGTAGTTTTCTCCGGTTGATCCTACGTTGAAGATTTCGCCATTCACCGCGCCAACGGGCGCGTCAAGCGTACAGCGCACCGCCTCGATAATATCTTCGATGTGCACAATTGGCCGCCACGGCCTCCCATCGCTGATCATGGCAATCTTACTCTTGGTCCAGGCAAGAGCGCAGAGGTCGTTGAGCACGATATCGAAGCGCATGCGAGGCGATGGCCCATACGCCGTCGCATTGCGCAGGAAAGTCACGCAGAACCCGGCATCGGCAAAGGCCGCAACATCGCGCTCGACGCTCACCTTGCACTTCGCATACGCCGTTTGCGGGTTCGTGGGAGAAGTCTCGTCGAGAAAATCCTCTCCAGTCCCCACGCCGTATACGCTGCAGGATGAGGCATACACGAGGCGTTTGACGCCGGCCTGCTTCGCTGCTTTGGCGATGCGAACGGAGCCCTCGTGATTGATCTTGAAGGTTATCTCGGGTCGGTTTTCGCCGAGCGGGTCGTTCGACAACTCAGCAAGATGCACGACCGCATCAAAACCCTCGAAATCCGCGGGCGTCACCGTGCGCAGATCCTTGAATATCGTGGACGGCAGTTGCGGCAAGCCGACTGGGTCGAGGTACAAGGTGCCGTCGCGGTAAAACCCGGTATCCAGTCCGACGACCTTATGCCCGCGCGCGGTCAACCAAGGTGCGAGCCGCGCGCCAATGTAGCCCTCAGTGCCGGTGACAAGTACTTTCATGAGTTTTATCTATGTACCAATCAATTATTCGAAAACCACGTTCCGTGCACTCGAAACCCACATTCCATGGCGTACCCAGAGGTCGATTGATCGTACCGGCTCCACTGACGGTCGGCATGATCACAACACCCGCGCCTCCGGAATCGGCACTACGAACTTGCCGCCCCATTCGCCAATATAAGCCGCCTGCGTGCAAATCTCGTCCTTTAGGTTCCACGGCAGAATCAGCACGTAGTCCGGGCGCGCCTCGCGAATATTATCCGGCGCGAGAATCGGAATGCGCGTACCAGGCGTGAACCTGCCATGTTTGTATGGATTGGCGTCAACGGTGAAGTCCAGGAAATCAGTGCGAATGCCGCAATAGTTAAGCAGCGTATTGCCTTTGCCAGGCGCGCCGTAGCCTACCACCTTCTTGCCGCGTCGCTTCGCGTCAATCAGAAATGTCAGCAGCTTGCGCTTGGTTTCCTTGACTAGTTCATCAAAGCCGCGGTAGCGCTCCAGCGTCAGGAATCCGTCGTCGATCTCGCGCTGACGCAACTCGCTAACGCGCCCGGTCACCGCCAGCGCGGCATTTTCGCTATGGCGGCCAAAAATGCGCAGAGATCCACCGTGAGTCGGCAACTCCTCGACGTCGAACAGTGTGAGTCCATGATGGGCAAAGATGCGCTCGACCGTCACGAACGAGAGGTAGCTGAAATGCTCGTGATAGATCGTGTCGAACTGATTCTCCGCCATCAAACGCTGCAAATGCGGAAACTCCATGGTTATTACGCCGTGCGGCGCTAGAAGAATCTTCATGCCTCCGACAAAATCATTGATGTCCGGTACGTGCGCCAGGACGTTATTACCGAGCAGCAAGTCGGGCCGACCGTACTCGGCGGCGATCTCGGCGGCACTCTGGCTTCCAAAGAACCGCACGACCGAAGGCACACCCTTTTCGATCGCGACCTTGGCGACATTGGCCGCCGGCTCGATTCCCAGTACGGGCACGCCCCGTGCCACAAAATGCTGCAGGAGATAGCCGTCATTGCTGGCGATCTCCATCACCTTGCTTGTAGATGCGAGCCCGCAGCGCGGAATCATCATTTCGACATAACGGCGCGCGTGCTCGACCCAGCTTGTGGAATACGACGAAAAATACGCGTACTCGGTAAAGATCTCGTCGGGTGTGACAAACTCCTGCAACTGAACCAGGAAACACTGTCCGCACACGTACGCATGCAATGGGTAAAACGGTTCCATCTCGGCCAGTTGATCCGGGCGAACGAACGACTCACAAAGCGGCGACAAGCCAAGATCGACGAAAGTTGTCTCGAGGGTAGCGCCGCAGAAGCGGCACGCACTGTTGCGTGCACGCGCGGGCAGGCGCGATGATTGGCTCGCGGTTGAAGTCACCATTGATTCCATGCGACGGACTTTCTCCAGTCAGATTTGCGCTTTTGAGGGCGCCGAATTCAGGAATGCCGAACAAGCCCGCTCGAGTAGCGATTCCCGCAGGCATCCATTACAGCGCATGACCTAACGTCCGTGCGGCGCTTTCTTCGCATGCAGGAAGAACAGCCCATGCAATCTGAGACAGTAGCTCGTGGAGAAGGCGAGGAAAGTGTTTGCGGCACAATTGCCGGCAATTGTCGCTTTTTTCTCTGCGCCTGACAATCGTACCAAATTCGACCGTGCGTTGCCGCTGTGCAGCGCGCAGTTTAGCTTACCGGGCTGCCAAGGCTCGTCGATCGAGAGCGTAGATTGGGACTACCATGCTTCATCGTCAATCTGACGTCGCGCACAGAGAGTACCGGGAGGGGGAGAATTGGCGTCTGGGATTGCATCCGATTCGATTTTGAACAGGTATGCAGGAGGAATTTTGGCCAACTAATGTGCAGGACAAGCCGTTTCCCGGGGCTTGCCGCCACCCTGCGACAAAAACCTCGTTGGCGGCCTCGACCACTTCAATATTGTCCCGAATCCACGTACCGGAAATGGGGTCTGCGAGGGCTCTCGATAAGGACAGCGCGCCGACGCCACTTCCCAATTGCGGAGAGCAATGCCGAAGCGTTCGGTTCGTTGTTTCGTCTACTCACTCACTCCAGAGACTCGGTCGCGCAGTCCCAACCCAGGCTGGGTTGTGTCCGCGACCGGATTTGTCCGAGATATCGCTGGGCGTAGGATTAAGATTCAGGTACCAGATGCTGGCAGCACCAGCACTGGTAGAAAACGGCGTACTCGCCTCGCTCAAGATGTCCGTAACCGACAGGTCGGCCGAGTAGACCTGAATCCCGCGCAAGATACCGTTCCACACCTCCTTACCGGGGTTCCACGGCGCATCGCCCCACGTAAGGGCCGGCACCGGCGGATTCGTGTTGCCGTATGTGGAGGGTGAGATCCGGGTGACCACGTGAGCTGCATCGGTGTTCGGCAGGTCCCAATAGAACTCGTGATGTTTCCTGCCGCTGGCGTCGGACCACACCCGCAGCGCCTGAATGTACCAGCGATCGTAGACCACAAAAGTATCGCTTACGAAGTCCGCCGTTTCGACCGCAATTTCCCAATTGTGCGCCGTGCCGTCGGGTGAAGGATTGGGATACGGGTGCGCGCCGTAATAGGTATCGGCAGAACCGTTGCTGGTCCACCAGAATGTATCCAGACCCTTGCCGTCGTCATTGCCCCAGAAGAATGCCGTGTAATAGCCCGCCTGCCGTCTCGGGTACGCGCGCCAGATGTAGGTCGCCGGGTAAATTGCCAGCGGATTCAAGAACCGAAAGCGCATGGTCGTTGAAACGGCAGCCGAGCCGGGAAAATTCAACCCGGAAATCGCACCCGTGGCAGAAACCGTGACAGTGATTGAGGCTGCTGCAGTCCCGCTCGGACCTGTGCATTCGAGACTGAACGTCGTGGTGCCAGTCAACACGCCTGTCGACTGGCTATCGGAAGTTAACTTGGTGCCCGACCAGCCACCCGACGCAGTGCAAGAGGTCGCGTTGGTCGACGACCAGATGAGCGTCGACGTCCCATCGCTCGTGATCGATGTCGGGTTCGCGGCGAGCGACACGGTCGGCACCGGTGGTGGCGGCGTTGTGGTAGTGAAATTCCAATTGAAACTGGCCGCCAGCGCGTTACCTGCCGCGTCTTCTGCAGCGGTGGTAATGGTCGCCGTGTATTGCGTGCTTCCGGCAAGATTGGCCGAAGGTGTAAAGGTCTCGGTATTGCCGCTGACGTTCACCGTGCCGCTGACTGCCACGTCCCCGGAGGTCGTCGCCAGCCTGAAGCTCGCGCTTGTCAGCGTGGCGTTCGTCATTGCCTCGGAAAAGGTTGCCGATACCGATGTGTTCAACGCGACGCTGGTCGCGGCATTCACCGGTGAAGTGGCGGACACGGTCGGGGGCGTCGTATCAGGCGTGGCGCCGGTGGTGAAATTCCAGGTGAAATTGTCCGGCAGCGCATTGCCCGCCGAATCCGTCACGCCATTGGTAATGGTCGCGGTGAACTGAGTGCTCGCAGGAAGATCGGCCGAGGGTGTAAAGGTCGCGGTATTGCCGCTGACGTTCACCGTGCCGGAAATCGGAAGGCCTCCCCGTGTCGCTAGCTTGAAGGTGTCCGTGCTCAGCGTGGACGTCAACATCACCTCGGAGAAGGTCACGGTTATCGCCGAGTTCACCGCGATGTTGATCGCATCATTGGCCGGGGAGGTGGCGGATACCATCGGGGGCGTCGAATCAGCGGCCAGCGTGGTCGCGCCTGCCATTTGCGATTGGGCTGAAACATTTCCCGCCTCGTCAAAAGCCCGGACAGTGTAAGAAAATGCGGTGGAAGCGGTCAGGCCGGTATCTTCGTATGTGGTGGTGTCTTTGCCCACCGTGGTCAGCAATGTGCCGTTACGCCGGATTCTGTATCCGGCAACCCCCCGGTTATCAGAGGAGGCAGACCATGCGAGATTAATCTGCGCTGAGGAGACGACGGTTGCAGCAACGTCCGCGGGGACGGATGGGGCGATCCTATCGCGATTGCCTCTCCAGGCTGCCGTAACAGCCGGGTCCTGCGCGGAAGTGGCATTGGTCTCGTCTCCTCCTCCGCTCCCGCAACCGGATAGACCAAGTGGACCGAGCAGTGCCGCCATCAAAAGCCCCGTACGAAGTCTTGATCCGACTAGTGGGTAATTCGACATGGGATGACCTCAAGAATGAATGACTGCGCGATATTTACGGTGGCATCAGAAGCGCAATCGCCCGCGCTTGTATGCATCAATTCACAAGAAAAATTGCGCGATTGATGCGCCAGCTCACAGTAACAAACACCTCTGCGAAGACATCCTGACGCATCCGGAAAACCAATTCGTATCGAGGTCAAACGCAACACGTTCTCCTGGAAACATGTCGCTCTTACGGTCGCCTCTTGTTGCGAGTGCGTGCGGTACTACGGCTTCAACTTGATGCTCTAGGAGTACGCTTCACGTCAGAGCTTCATGTTTATCTCATCTCTTATCTACGATGCTCTGTGCGCTGACGCGCATAAGGCGCGAGAAAAGATCTCAGACGCCCTATATATTTCCGTTTTTCCCGCTCTCGCGTGCGGTGCTCCATGGGCTGGCCTGGTTGACGCGCACGAAGTGAGCACCAGATTGCTTCTGCTGTTTTCCGTCGGCAGAATTCGTAGACAAGGGGGTAAGGCGCGAGGGTGCTCATCGCAAAGATTGACTTCGGGGCCTCGCAGACTGCGCTGTACAAACCAAGGAGTAACAACGACTACATCCGCAGTCGACGGAGGGTCCGTAGTTCTAAACCTGCAGGTCCGAGGTACGCGCCTTAGCAGGGCAATGCTGCGGGTCGGCGAACGGTTCAACCATCATGGCTCACCTCGCGAACACAACAATTGGCAATTTGTTTGCAGCAACGCTTATGCCAGCAACGATTTCCCGTTATCTGTTTGGGAGTTTGCGAGTGAGGACAGGGAGGCGCATGATTGAAGCAGCGATTTCAAGGGAAAACTAGCGCCACCTGGCGACCGAACTCCGGAAGCAAAAGCGCTATGAAGAGAAAACGCCGGATTGAGACGATTTTGTTGGCAAAAGGATTTCGCACATGGAGCCAGGATTACGCTCGTGCGATATGACAGCGCGGGATGAAATTAACCGGCTGTGTACTGAGGCGGCTTCCCATTTACGCGGAGAGCACGCCGACGCGACCATCCCTGTCGATTCACCTACTCTCTCCAGAGATTCGGTCGCTTATCACCAACCCACTCGGGGTGGTGTCCTTGGCCGGATTGGTCCGAGATGTCGCTGGGTGTGGGATTGAGATTCAGGTACCAGATGGACGCACTGCCCGCCTGCGTCGATTGCGGCGAGGCGATTTCCTTCTGAATGTCCGTCGGCGACAGGAGCGAGGAATAGATCTGGATGCCGCGCAGGACGCAGGAGCACAGTTCCTTGCCCGGCTGCCATGGCGCATCGCCGAAGGTGACGGCAGGCTCCGGCGGATTCATCTCCCCGTAAGTCGTCGGTCCCACATACGCGACCACATGGCCCGAATCGGTGAACGGAAGATCCCAATAGAATTCATGATGCTTGTTGCCGTTGGCGTCGCGCCATACCCGCAGTGCTTGAGTGTGCCACCGGCCATTGTCCACAGCTCCGTTCAGGACATCCCCCCCCCCGGCTGAGATTTCCCAACTGTGCGTCGTGCCGTCTGGCGAGGCCGAATCGGGATAAGGGTGCGCGCCATAGTAGGTATCTGACTCAGCACCGTTCTTCCAGAAGAACGTATCCAAGCTCCCTTTTCCGTCGTCATTGCCCCAGAAAAACGTCGTGTAGTAACCGGTCTGTTGCCTGGGGAGCACCTTGAAGATGTAGGTCACCCCATTGCCGCCCGGGCCATAGATTGGCAATCCTCTGGTTTGCGGACTCGTGAACTTGAAGCGCACCGTTTGGCCGTCGGGTACTTGGTCATTGCGCGGGAACTCCAAGCCAACGGTCGGGGGCGTCGCGCCAGCGGCGGCACCATTGTCACCGCCACCGCCACCGCAAGCCGCGAGCGTGAGACACAAGATCAGAAGTCCGAATGGACGTGAAACGGTCTCGCATACGCCAGTCGAACTATCAAACTGCAATTGCTGACCCGAAGTGGGTCGCAGCGCCCTGAGTATGATCATCGACCCCTCCCTTGCATATGACTCAACTGCTGAATATGCGTGACATGTCCACCCCGCAAGTATTCTTATTTGTTCTTGGTTTTATTTTTCCGCGAGTGCATGTGCGCGTTGATGCCCAAACGTCTTCGTTCTGCTGCAACGACTTTCACCGACACCTCCCGGTTCAGCGTTTGCAGGTTGACGCTCCACAGCGATCCCGGCTTTTTGGAGTTGACCGCCTGCGGTTGTCGCTAAGGGGCGACATCAGAATAGGTCAAGTTACAATTGAATACAATTAATCAACAGAAAATATGATGTCTACATTCTCGCAAACTGCTTCCACTTGATTGATTTTATGTAGCAAAATTGCGGGCGAGAGAATGTTGTGTATTAATTGACTAACACTTTCGTCGGGGATCGCATGAGCCCCTGCTGTAAGAAACAATATTTCAACAGCTTAGGCTCGAATTCTCCAAGGCGTTATTGAGCAAGCCCGTCCCGGTTCAACACACTAAGTACTTGAACTGCTGAAACAATAGGTATAGATGCCCAGGAATTAGGGTGGGGCGTGCCTCTTCGGAGGGCAGAAGCGGCACTTCAAGACGAATGGGGTAACATTTGACAAGGCGGCGTCTTGTCTTGAGGAGGAGGATCGACGGGCAACGTATTTCATACCGGTCAAGAGCGGATCAATTTCAAGGTTCCAAATGAATATCGACATCGTCCGAGGCTCTGAAGCGGATTCTCTCCTGGAGGATGCCCAGTTCCTAGCCGAATGGGTTCAGCTTTGCCGCCGATGTCATTGGGCTACCTCGTTCCAGGGCCCGGACTTCACCTGTACCTGGTATCGGATCTATCGCCGTCGGTTCGAACCGCTTTTTGTCTTATCCCGCGACCATGACAACAGGCTCAATGGCCTATTGACGTTGGCGATCTCGTCCGAAGACGGCGGACTCATTGTTGCCGGTGGCCAGCAGGCCGAATACCAAGCCTGGATCTCCGCGCCCGAGCTGGGTGACACGTTTGCTGACCAGCTCATGCGAAAGCTCCAGACAGAATTTCCAACCGCTATGCTCGCTTTTCGCTACCTCCCCCCCGGTACGCCTACGAGTTGGATTGCCGCCACTCAGGCCCGCAAGATTTGCACACTCGCGGTGCATCGCCGACCGCTCTTGCGGTTTGAAGGTGACAACGAGACCATCAAATCTCTCAATAAGAAAAGCAACAAGAGCCGGCTCAACCGCCTTGAAAAGGTTGGCGCACTGGAGTTCAAGCGGATCAGCGATCCAAAGGAGTTCGAGGAGGTCGTCAACGACATTATCCAGTATTACGATTTTCGCCAAGCGGCGGTACATAGCGTGGCTCCGTTTGGTGACGACGACCTCAAGAAACCATTTCACCTTGCGATGATGAAAGTTCCCGGACTCTTGCACGCAACGGTTCTGAAAGCCGGAAACCAGTTCTGTGCGGCACACCTGGGCGTTTGTGGGAACACGGAAGTCCAGTTGGGCATCATTACGCATAACCCACTTCTTGCGAAGCACTCCCCGGGCAAGTTCCATATTCTCTTTCTGGCCCAGATGCTGATTGGCGAGGGATACAAGCAATTGGACTTGACTCCTGGCGGCGACCCCTACAAAGACCGGTTTGCCAACGGCTTCGACGAAGTCCACACCTTGACGGTATTCTTTTCACAGAGACAACGAACGAAAGAGGCAATTCGCGCGGGTTTCACGCGTGCAGTCAAAACGGGCTTCAAGACTGTCGGCATTGAGCCGGAACATATCAAGTCACTGGGAAACAAGATCAAGGGCATCCGCGCAGCCCACACCCCTGCAACTCTGTTGCGGCACGCCAGTCAGTGGATTGACCGGCGACGCGAGATGCGGATCTACTCGTATAGTCCAACGAATGTGCCGGATTTTGGCGGCCTCCAACTGATTCGCTGTAACGCTCCAGAGGAGCTCCTGCGCTATCGACCGGCCGAGGGGCGGCAGTCGCGTCACCAATTCCTGTCCACTGCATTGCATCGCATCGAGAATGGTTTGCGCGTTTACACATACTCCGAGGACGGCCATCTGCTGTGTTATGGCTGGCTTAGCGAGGGAGAGGAAAAGTTATTCTTGAACGAAGTCAGACAGGAATTCCGGCTCCCGCCGAAAAGCGTGTGCCTGTTCGACTTTTGGATGTCCCCACAAGCCCGGGGCCAAGAGCTGTACACGCAGTTTCTGCAAACAGTTCTCCAGGACTTGGCGCACGTGCCGGGGACCGTCAAGATCTCTGTCTTGGCCGACAATATCCCTTTACGAAATGCCATCGAGGATGTAGGTTTCGCTTACGAATGCTCTCTCTTCGAGCAGGTACGGCTTGGGTGGGCTCGCCGATGGTCTTGTTTGCCCGACTCAAGTGATACGAACTCGTCATTTCGTACCATTTGACCTAAGAGGAGGCCGTAAGAATGGTTAAGAAGTTGCTTTATCACATGTGTAAGTGGACGGGCGGGTTCTACCTGGCTCGTCGCTTTACTCGGCGCGGCCTCCGAATTTTGGCATACCACGGATTTGCTCTCGGCGACGAGATTGATTTTCAGCCACCGCTGTTCATCGACACCTCGGTTTTCCGTGAACGGATGAAGTACCTCGTTCGCAAAGGCTACCCCGTCCTGTCTCTCGACGATGCTGTCGAGCGCCTGCAGGCCGGGACCCTGCCGGAGTGCGCCACTACCCTCACCTTCGACGACGGGTTTCACAGCATTTGGAAGAAGGCAGTCCCTGTTCTTAACGAACTCAAGTTGCCCGGCACGATCTACGTGACCACTTATTACTGCCTGAAGGGCAACCCTATATTCCGGCTTGTCATTCAGTACATGTTTTGGAAGACGACTACGACGGAATTGGACCTCAATGGCCTTGGGCTGCATGAGACCGGTAAGGTACATTTTCCAGATACCAGATCAGCGGATGAGATTGTATGGCGCATCATCCGTTACGCGGAGACGCAAATGAAAGAGGACCAGCGCGTTCACCTCTGCGAAGAGGTTGGCAAGCGACTGGGGGTGGACTACTCAGACATCGTCAAGAAACGTTACTTTACGCTTATGACGAAAGACGAAATCCGCGAGGCAGGCCGGGTGGGCGTAGATATTCAGTTGCACACTCATCGCCATGTTCTCCCCATCGAGGCAGAGCTGGTTGCGAGGGAAATCGAGAACAACCGTGAGCTGCTGGAACCACTTGTAGGCCGTAGACTTCACCATTTTTGCTATCCAAGCGGCATCTACCACAAGGACCACCTAGAGCCCCTCAGTGCAGCAGAAGTGAAGAGCGGCACGACCTGCAACGCCGGGCTGAACTACACAGACACGCCACCGCTGACTCTTAACCGCTTCCTGGATGGAAGCAACGTTTCCTGGATCGAGTTCGAGGCTGAGATGTCCGGATTCACCGACCTGCTGCGGAAGGCGCGATATCGGCTGAAGCAATTTACGTATCAGGGCGGGGATGGCCTGGCCGCGTGGGGTATGGTTGCATGCATCATGTAGACGGCCGTTGGATTCGTGGCTCCAAACACTGCGTGCTGGAGGCCGTTCTTGTCGCTTTCACACCTTCCCGGAGGCGCATTGTTCGTGCTCGTTGCAAACGAATTGCGGGGACAAATGGACATTCAGTCACATTGCGATGCTGCAACGCCCAGCCGAGGCGACGTGAACGCCTGTGGACGAGGTTCCGGACCGCGCAATAGCGGGCCTTGATTTCACGCTGTCCTGATCCTGAGCATTCCATCTTGTCGGGTTCAAGAAGCGCACTCACCTCTTCGCTCCTCGCCAACAATGTTGGTCAACGTTGACCTCGGACTCGTGTGGCCCGCGCGCGCGGTTGGAATTGAAGCGTGTCTCCGTATAGGGCTTGGCCGCAAACGAAATTCCACGGCCTTCTTCCCGCATCCGACCGGATGGTCGCTGGCAGATTTTTCAGGATGAACCGGAGGAGATGCATCTTCCATCAATTTTGTGAGGGTCGAATGAACTTCATGCTCATTTTATGGACCGGGAACCCGGTCTCCAACGCCTACCGTCGTGGGTAACCCCTTTTCCCGGGCCGTCAACGCGGTCAACTATCTGAGACGCCATGGCCCCCGTGAATTTGTACAGCGCATGACGCTGAGAAGTTCCGAGTTCTTCCATGACCATCGATTAGGCGTTCAGACTCGGGCGATGGTTGCGACCTGTGGAGGAAAAGATAGTATCGACTATATGCCTATTCCGTATAGATATCTTGCGGAGATGCTGGGCAGGGTTGACATGACGAAGGACTCCGTATTTCTGGATTACGGATCTGGAATGGGAAGGGTGGTTACGGTCGCGGCCACGCACCCCATCCGACGCGTGATTGGTGTCGAGTTGTCACACGAGATGGTGGTGGCCGCCCGGAAAAACATTGAGAGTGCGCGTGGCGTCAAATGTCCCAACATTGAACTCGTGGAGCAGAATGCCGCAGATTTCGTGATCCCCGATGACGTCTCGGTGATCTACTTTTACAACCCGTTCGTCGGAGAGACCCTCGCGAAAGTCGTGGATCGTATACGGGACTCAATCAGAAGACATCCGCGGAAGATCACAATCATCTTCTTCAATCACAAACACTTCGACCATATCGTCGAGGATGTCGATTGGGTGCGGAAGATTTTCAGTGCCCACTTCTATCCTCATTACAGTGGGGCTTTGTACGAAACGGTGGCCTCGTCGGTTGAGCCAGGCAATTCCGCCTGTTAGTAGCGGTCTTAGCTCAACAGGCTGCGTGACACGATACGCACATTCCAGTGGATGCCCTCAAGACGGCATACTCCCTGATGGAAGCGTCCCATGGCACGCAAACCTCCAAAGCATTACCTCTGCGGATTCAACTCAGACGCGATCCGGAAAGTAAGCCCAATTGCACAAGACCATCCCTCGCCGTACCGAACTGGAACTCGCCCAGTAAACGCCTCAACCGGTCCTCGCATTGTTCGAGGTTCGTGTAATGTCGAAACCGCGACAGGCGACTGGTAGGCACACGCGGTTGCGCCGGGTCGATCTCCCAAGGATGCAGATAGAACATGAATGGACGCTGTTCACGCCGGTTGATCGATGCCAATCCCCAGCTTGACAGCCAATAAGGCAACAATCTGAAGTACCCACCGCCTGCTACGGGGATCTTGAGTCCAAGTAGAGTTGCCGTTGCGAGCGGCCACTCTACGATGTAACTGCCATTGGGAGTGCTCATCCGGTGGGGGTTTCGTTCGGCGTCCGGAATACCATAGCGATCATGCCGCACAGGAAAAATGCTGGAATCGTAGGCAAATCCCAGTTCCGCGAGGATATCAAGCGCCCATAGCGACTTGCGTACGATGGAATAGCTCGCGGCCCGGTATCCCAGTACCGGGGATCCTGTGATGTCCTCCAGCAGGCCCTTGGACCGGAGCGTCTCTTCGCGAAATTCCTTGGGTGACTGCTCGTACACAAGACGATGTGAAAATCCGTGGCAGGCAATTTCGTGCCCGCCCGCCGCGATATCTTCTATCAACTGGCGCTGCCGTTCGGCAACCCATCCAAGCACAAAGAACGTGCCGCGAACGCCGAACTCCTGAAAGATGCGGAGAAGTCTTTGCGTGTTTCCGACTACTCGCGACTCACGCGTATCCCAAGTGTCCCGAGGAATACTGGATGCAAGCGCAGAAACGTGAAAGTAGTCTTCAACGTCAACCGTCAGCGCGTTGGCCGTACTCATATGCTTCTGCCTATCATGCAATCAATACTTCCCGAATGACGATCGCGATTCTACCATCAGCGCATCTGCGCAGCGGTATCTCGGTGCCGCTAATCGGCGCCGCGATCTTCCCCGGCGCCTGCACGCATTCTCCGCTGACCAATGCCAATGTCCAGGTTCGCTGCCAGTCTCAAACTGTCGAGAAACGTCAGTATTGATCGAGGCCCAATCCTCTTCATGGCCCCGAACACAATAGCCTGCGCTTCGTAGGCAACGGCCCCCCATGTTCCTCCCGCCAGATCATGTACTTGGGCGTACACAGTGCCACCAACACCCCAGGCAGCGTCCGACTGCGTGCACCAGTAACGAGCTGTAAACCGTTTCGCTACCCGACGCCTGCATGGTAGAAATACATTCCAAACTGACTTCTAACTGACGCCTCCTGGCTGATCCTGTTGGCTTGCGCAAGCGTGCTTCGAGTCCTCCGGGATATGTCGATGTAATCCACTGATCGGGTGGATTTGCAGAGGCCAGTTATGACATGTCGCTTTCCGGGCCACCCGCGACGAATTTGGCCAGGCGTTGTGGCTGATCGAACAAGCGGAAAAAAGCCACTCGAAGGGCCCGCCAATAAAGCGGACCGCAGTTCCAAGGGAGAAATCGGGGTGGATTCCAGTAGCCAGCACGGTGCATTCGGCATTGAGGACTCGTATTGCCTGTCTCCTCTCCAGCAGGGAATGCTATTCAACACCTTGCGGGCTCCCGGATCGGGCGTCGATATCGAGCAGTTGGTTTGCGAACTGCACGAGAAGCTGAATGTGACGGCCCTTCAGCGCGCGTGGAAAACCCTTGTCGCCCGCCATCCGGTCTTGCGCACCAGTCTTCGTTGGGAAAATCTCCCCGAGCCAAGGCAAGAGGTGCATTCTCAGGTCGATTTGCCGTGGGAGGAACAGGACTGGCGCGGAAATGCCGCCAGCACCCGGAGCGAACGCATCGCGGAGTTCTTGCATACGGATCGCCTGCACGGGTTCGATCTGACGCAGGCGCCCCTGTTTCGCCTGACCCTGTTGCGCCACGGGGAGGACGAATTCGATCTCGTCTGGACCATTCACCACACCGTTCTAGAGGGCCGCTCCTTCGCATTGGCCATACCGGAAGTGTTCGCGTTCTACGAAGCATTTTGCCAGGGCAAGCAATTGGCCCTGCCGCTGCCTCCGCCCTACAGGAGCTACATCGACTGGTTGGAACAGCAGGATTCAAGCAAAGATCAGGCGTTCTGGCGCGAGACGCTGAAAGGCTTCACCACGCCTACACCCCTCGTTGTCGATCGTGCCCATGATGCTGGTCGTACCAACAGGGGCCGGAAAGGATCCCGGGAGATCCTTCTGTCTGCGCAAACATCCTCATCTCTGCGCACGCTGGCCCATGACAATCAATTCACCATCAACACCATCGTGCAGGGTGCCTGGGCGCTGATATTGCACCGCTACAGCGGCGAGAAAGACATCGTGTTCGGCGTTGTTCGCGCCGTCCGCCGCGCCACAATCGCAAGCGCGGACACGATGATCGGATTGTTCATCAATACCCTGCCCCTGCGCGTTCCAGTGAACCCTGATGCAACGCTGATCCCATGGCTAAAGGAAGTGCGTCAACAATGGGTAGAGATGCGCAACCACGAGCATACGTCATTGGCGGATGTTCAAGCGTGGAGCGGTGTACCGGCGGCCAGCCCGTTGTTCCAAAGCATAATGATGTTCGAACATAACGATCTCGACACACTGTTGCGCAAACAGGGCGGCGCCTGGTCCAATCGTCGGTTTCGACTGAATTCGCAATCCAACTATCCTCTCGACCTGGCCGCTTATGATGGCGCCCAGTTACGACTGAGAGTTGATTTCGACGAGAGTCGATTCGATGAAGCTGTGGCCGGAAGGATGGCTGGCCACCTGCAGACGTTGCTCGAAGGAATGGCCAGCCATCCGCATGCCACGCTTGCGGAATTGCCGATGCTCACTGATGGCGAACGTCATCAATTGCTGATCGAGTGGAACGACACGGCAATCGACTATCCGGCCAATTCCCTGCTCCACGAACTGTTCGAGGAGCAGGCGAAGCGCGCCCCCGATGAGGTAGAGGTCACATTCGAGGGGCAGCATCTCACCAACGGGGAACTCGACAGACGCGCCAATCAGCTGGCCCGTTACCTGCAAAAGTATGGGGTCGGCCCTGACACGCTCGTGGGACTCTGCATCGAGCGTTCTCTGGAAATGGTCGTCGGCGCGCTTGGCGTCCTGAAGGCCGGAGGCGCATACGTTCCGCTCGACGCTGACCTTCCGCAGCAGCGGATAGCCTACATTCTTGGGGAAGCACACTCTCCGGTCGTGCTTACGCAGAAACGATTGCTGGAGAAGTTGCCGATCGATCGAGTACGCACGATCTGTCTGGACACGGACTGGGCAGCCATTGCCCAGGAACCCACGTTGCGCCCGCCCAATCGCGCCACGGCAAGCGATCTTGCCTATGTCATCTATACGTCCGGGTCCACCGGACGCCCGAAGGGCGTAATGGTCACCCATGCTGCAATCTGCAATCACATGTACTGGATGAAACGCGCGCACGTGTTGTCAGCCGGGGACGTGGAACTGTTGAGGACGCCGTTTGGTTTCGATGCCTCGGTGTGGGAACTGTTTGCTCCGCTCATGACTGATGCTCGTCTTGTCATAGCGCGGCCTGACGGGCACCTCGATCCGACTTATCTTGTCGGATTGATTCGTACGCATCGCGTCTCCACGCTGCAGGTCGTTCCGTCACAGTTGCGTATGCTGCTGGCAGAGCCCGCCTTCCAGGACTGTGGAGAATCGCTGGAACGCGTCTACTGCGGCGGGGAACCGCTGACAAAGGACCTGTGCGACGCCTTCAACGCGAAGTTTCCGCATGCCCTTCTCTACAATGTCTACGGCCCGACGGAAGCGGCAATCGATACGACATTCTGGGCTTGCCCTCGCGAAAACGTTCCGGAGCTGATACCAATTGGCAAGCCGATAGACAATGCACGGGTGTACATCGTCGGCCCACAAATGCAATTGTTGCCGGTCGGCGTGCCGGGCGAACTGCTGATCGGCGGAGCGGGACTTGCACGCGGTTATCTCAATGATCCCAAGCTCACCGCCGAGCGCTTCATTCCCGATCCCTTCCGCGCCCAGCGGGATGCGCGGGTGTACAGGACCGGGGATCTGGCGCGCTATCTTCCAGACGGTAACATCGAGTTCCTTGGGCGGCGCGATCATCAGGTGAAAATTCGCGGCTTCCGCGTCGAGCCCGGCGAAATCGAGGCCGCACTTCTCGCGCACCACGCTGTGCGTGAGGCTGTTGTAATGGCGCACGAGTATGCCGCCGGCGACAAGCGTCTCGTAGCCTATGTTGTCGCCGAGCAAGCGCCCGCTGATCTGATCGACCAGTTGCGCGCACTCATTCGAGCCAGAATGCCCGGGCACATGGTTCCCTCATACTTTGTCGCACTGGACGCATTGCCGTTCACGTCCACTGGTAAAGTGGACCGAAAGCAGCTTCCGGTTCCCGAACACTGTGCCTCGCAGCAGCCCAGTTACATTGGTCCACGGACGCAACTGGAAACGGCATTGGTGAATACCTGGTGCCAGGTTCTTCAGATCGAGAGAATCGGTATCCGCGACAACTTTTTCGAACTGGGAGGGCATTCCCTGCTGCTCGTCAAGCTGATCGGGAAGATGAACAGCGCACACAGCGTCAAACTCGGCGTTCCTGAAGTCGTCCAGAATCCGACCATCGAGCGCGTGGCAAAACTGATCGAGACGGGGCGGCCAGCGATTACACTGTCTACGGTGGTCTCACTGCGGGAAGGCGGCTCCGGGCTTCCTGTGTATTTCATCTATGCCGGACCGGGAGAGTTTGGCATTGCCCGGCGCATGATTGGGGGTCATCCTGTCTTTGGGGTCGAAGTGCAATGCCCCTTGGCATGGCGCAGCGCATTGTCCGAGAACCGGATCACTGACTTCCCGACCATGGAGCAGATGGTCTCTCCGTACGCGGCGGCCATAATCGCTCATTCACGGTCTGCGCCGTGTGTACTTGTGGGACTCTCCTATGCCGGCCAGATTGCCTTTGAAGCGGCCCATCAAATTCAGATGCTGGGCGGCAAGGTGGAACTCGTCGTCGCGATTGACTCCCAGATCCGGCCCACGAATCCTTATCTACTCGCGTGGCAGATATGGCGACGGGATTGGACGCGACCAGAGAACGTCCTATCCACGACCAGCGTTGCCCAATTGTTCGGTCCGCTGCGTAACTCATGGCACACAAGCTGCTGGCTGCTTCGAAGGGTGGCGAGGAAAATGGTCAAAAACCTGGAGTCATGTTTCCAACGGCGAAAGTCGAGGCCAGATCTGCTTTCCGGTTTGCTCGACGAACAAGGCATGCCGGTGCCCTGGGAACTCCTGGACCGTCTGTACGATGAGATCGGCAGGACCTACCGATTGCGCAGCATGGACAGCCGGGGGGTCCTGCTTCGAACAGCCGAGTTCGATGGAAAGCGGGTCGACCACGCCCCCGGAGATGCACTGGGTTGGGAAAACCTGTTTAACCGAGGTCTTGAAATCATAGATATACCTGGAGAGCATTATTCGATATGGGGTGAGCAGATTCCGACGTTAGCCCGGGAGATGGATCGCGTGCTCACGCGATGCTCGCCGGGCCGGGACGCCACGGACCGACATCGATGCCCATGATCCCTGACAAGCGCCTCGCGGCATTGTCTCTGGGTCGGATATACCTCTGGACATTGCTCACCGATGACGCTTCCGCTGCCGAAAGGGTATGCCGCTTCGACGAAGTCCTGAGTGAGGACGAAAAGAAGGAAGCCTGTCGTTTTCGCCGTGCCACTGCCCGGCACCAGTTCGTAGCGGCACGCGTACTGCTCAGACTGGCGCTCTCCAGTCACTTTGCCGTTCCCGCGAGCGCGTGGCGCTTCGAACGGGATTGCAATCGTCGGCCTTCCATTGCTGCGCCCGCGCTCTTAGCACCGGTTAGGTTCAGCGTCTCCCATACTGAAGGACTGGTCGCCTGTCTGATAACTCTATCGGCAGAGGCAGCGGTCGACGTTGAGAAGTTGGAGCACGATGAGGACCTGGATCTGGTCGCCAAGGAAGTCCTGACCCCATTCGAACATAAAACCTTGACCGCGCTTTCGGGAACAGATCGGACTACGCGTTTCTATGATCACTGGACGCTCAAGGAAGCCTACGCCAAAGCCCGGGGTCTGGGCCTTAGTTTGCCGTTGAACAGCATCGGCTTTGATCTCATGCAGGACAATACGATCAGTGCGCGGTTTGCAAACACAATCGATGACGATCCCGCAGACTGGTTGTTCTGGTGCCGTCATCTTTATCCGCAGCACACCGTCTCCTTGGCAGCAAAAAGGGTGGCTGGCGAAGAGATCAAGATCGTTGTCAGGCCGGTCAAATTCGACGAGGAAGAGATCGCCCTGGTGGCGTGAATCCCATCGCCTTTTCGGTCACCATACCCGAAGACCGGTGATTCCCAATAGAATCCTGCTTTTCGAATGGGAATCTCACAATTGAAGAATGGCATTCTGATTACGGGAGGTGCCGGCTATATCGGGTCGCACACGACCGTGGAATTTCTGTCCGCCGGCCACGATGTGTTCATCATCGACAACCTGCACAACAGCAAAGCCTCCGTGCTTGACCGCATTGAGCGCATAGCCGGCCGGCGGCCGGCATTCGCGCAGATCGACATTCGCGACCGCCCTGCGCTGAGGCAACTCTTCTCCAGCCACCATTTCGACGCAGTGGTCCATTTCGCCGGTCTGAAGGCAGTTGGCGAGTCCGCAGCCCTGCCGCTTGGGTACTACGACAACAATGTCGCGGGCAGCGTTGCGTTATTCGAGACCATGCTGGAGGCCGGGCTGAAGACGCTCGTATTCTCCTCTTCGGCGACGGTCTATGGCGACCCGGCGTCAGTGCCGATTCGCGAGGATTTTCCACTGTCGGCCACTAACCCCTACGGTCGCACTAAGCTGATGATCGAGGAAATCCTCCGCGACGTGGCGAAGGCCGATCCTGCATGGCGCATGGCCCTGCTGCGCTATTTCAACCCGGTCGGCGCCCACCCCTCGGGCATGATCGGCGAGGATCCGAACGGCATTCCCAGCAACCTGGTGCCCTATGTCGCCCAGGTGGCAGCGGGAAAGCTCAAGGAATTATCGGTCTACGGGAACGACTACCCGACCCCGGACGGCACCGGGGTCCGCGACTATATTCACGTCGTGGACCTGGCACGGGGGCATCTGGCCGCCCTGGATGCATTGCAGCCTCGCCCCGGCGTCGTAACGGCGAACCTGGGAACGGGCCGCGGATATAGCGTGCTGGAGATGGTCAAGGCGTTTTCCGCCGCCTGCGGCAAACCGGTTCCCTACCGTCTTGTCGCTCGCCGGCCGGGAGATGTCGCCCAGTGCTATTCCGACCCCGCCTTCGCCCGCAAGGCACTCGGCTGGCAGGCCCAACTGGGAATTGAGGCCATGTGCGCAGACACCTGGCGCTGGCAGCAATGGGCCACGGAGAATATTCCCTGAATCGGACAAGCCCCTTGGTCCCTGCTTTTTTCTAGCCGGCCGGTTCCAGCTTCTTCCAGAGGCAGGTGCCCCTGGAAGCCTTGTCGACGTCTTCGAGTTGTTTCGCGTGGGCAATCAGTTCCTCTGCGGAAGCACGCACGACAAGCAATTCGATCGAACCCATCTCAACCGAACCGTCGAGCAGTGGCGATGTCGATTCGCCGATGTCCATCAGCAGGCTGTCCTGACCGCGGGTCATCGACAGATAAACCTCGGCCAGCAGACGCGCATCCAGCAACGCGCCGTGCAGCGTGCGCGCGGAATTGTCCACCTGATAGCGCTCGCACAACGCATCCAGTGAGTTGCGCTTGCCGGGATGCAGGCCCTTGGCCATCCTCAGGGTATCCGTGATTTCCTGGCAATGCTTTTCCACCGGCTGCAATTTCAGCAGGGCGAGTTCATGGTTGAGGAAGCCCACGTCGAACGGTGCGTTGTGGATGATCAGTTCGGCGCCCGCCACGAACTCGAGGAAATCTTTCGCCACGTCCGCAAACTTAGGCTTGTCCGCCAGGAACTCCGCAGTGATGCCGTGCACCTCAATGGCCCCCGCGTCGATGTCACGCTCCGGGTTGATGTACTGGTGGTAATGGCGTTCGGTAAACCGCCGGTTGACCATTTCCACCGCGGCGATTTCGATCACGCGATGGCCGAGCGAGTGATCCAGGCCGGTGGTCTCTGTGTCGAGAATAATTTGCCGCATTTTACAGAATCCGTTTAACCGCCAAGACGCCAAGAAAATCGAGAAGCGAAGTTACAGTACGCATGGAAATCGGGAACTCCGTCGCATGCTCGTTCTTGAATGCGTACCGATACATTAACTCGCATTATCGTTCTTCCCTGGCGTCCTTGGCGTCCTTGGCGGTTCAACTAGATTTTCGCGCCGTTCGCAACCAGCCCAACCCCCTTGTTCGCGAGTCCGTCGGCCCGCTCATTGCCCGGATCTCCGGCATGGCCCTTGACCCAGATCCATTCAATGTCGTGCCCCTGAACGGCGTCTTCCAGCTTGCGCCACAGATCCTCGTTCTTGACCGGCTTCTTGTCCGCGGTGCGCCAGCCGCGCCGCTTCCAGTCGTGGATCCAGACCGAAATGCCGTTCTTCACATATTGGGAATCGGTGTGCAGCTTTACTTTGCTCGGACGCTTGAGCGATCCCAGCGCTTCGATGACCGCCGTCAGTTCCATGCGGTTGTTCGTAGTCTGCGTCTCGCCGCCGAACAGTTCCTTGTCGTGCATGCCGGATTTGAGCCAGGCACCCCAGCCGCCCGGGCCGGGATTTCCCTTGCAGGCGCCGTCGGTATAGATCTCCACTGGTTCATGCATTTTTCGGTGCGCTCATTGTCGGTCAAGAGGATTGCGGGCCGCCATTGCATCGTCGGGGCTCGTCTTGTGGGGCAGCGGTGCCAATGCTTTCTTCGGAGCCTGCGCCGCCTGCCATTTGGGTGTGATGATGCGCATGCCCTGGACCCGCTTGATGCCGTGCAGAAAGTAGATGCCCCCCGCGAACGGCCACCAGCGGTCGCCGGCGGCTTCCATGAAACCCGAGCGCCGCAGCCATTTTTCGCTGGTGAATGGGGGCACATAGCAGCACATGCGTCCGGCCGTGAGTTCGAATCCCAGCAGCGCCATCCAGTCCTTGAGCCGCGGCAGGTTGATGAACTGCCCCGACCAGGGCATGCCGCCGTTGCGCCTTACCGCGATCCGGCGTGCGCCCCAAAGGCTCCACGGATTGAATCCTGACAGCACCACGTGCCCTTCCGGCATCAGGATGCGGGATGCCTCGCGCAGGATCTGGTGGGGATTGCTGCTGAATTCCAGGCAATGCGGCATGACCACCAGGTCCGCCGTGGCGGTTTTTATGGGCAGCGCTTCGAGGTCGGATTGCAGGCCAACTGGTCCGTCAGCACCTGCCACGAAGCGGAAGGGCATGCGGTTGGCGCGCAGGAAATCGTAGTGCGGCAACCCGAGCTGGATTGCATTGAAACCGAACACATCGGCCAGTTCGCGGTCGTAGTATCTCTGCTCGGCGCCGAGCAGATGTTCTCCGAGCGGCGTCGCGAGCCACTCCGCAAAGCTTGCGGGTCCGGACTTATTTGACATTCAGCGCTTCAATAACAAAGATGCCTGCATGAATCCCGTCACCATCGCGCCCATCCGGGCGTTCAAGGACAACTATATCTGGTGCCTGCGCCGCGGCCGCAGCGCCGTCGTCGTCGACCCCGGCGACGCCATCCCCGTTCTCGACTATCTCGATGCCGAAGGCCTGCAACTCGAGGCCATCCTCGCCACCCATTACCATGCCGACCACGTCGGCGGCAATGCGGGATTGCTGGCGAAGTATAACGTACCGGTATTCGGTCCGAAGCGGGAGAACATACCCGGCATCAGCCCGAATCCGCAAGCCGCTTCGCCGGCCGTACGCTGACCGATCCGGTACAGGTCTTCGCCGCGCTGCGAGTGGAAAGATACTTTCTGACCGCTCGTAACCCGCGGATTTTCGTTACGAAAGTTAACGCCTTTTTGCTTGACTCGCCGTGGACTGCTTGGCAGCATACGGCGCAATTCGCAACGCTTCGTTTGTAGAATTTACGGCACCGCGAGCCCGGCAACCGCTGAACGGATGGGGATGACGCATACACGCAAGCTTGTGGCAGGCCTGTTCGCCGCCCTGATCGCCTCCCCGCTGTTCGCCATCGAACTTCCTCCGCTGGATCCCTCCGAGTACGCTTCAGGCTCGTCAGGCGCGGCACTGACGGAAACCCCGGCTGGCAGTCCAACACCTGTTGCCGAATCGATAAATCCGGAGGAACCGGCTGCTGCCGTCGTGGATGCCGCCCCCGCTGAAACGCTGCTGATCCCCGCGGACAGCCTCTGGAAGCGGATTCGCACCGGTTTCGCTATGACGAAGCTGGAAAGCCCGCTGGTTGCCCGGCATGAAGCCTGGTACCTGAACCACCCGGACTACGTGCACCGCATGATCGAGCGCAGCCGCCTCTATCTTTACTTCATCGTCGACGAAGTGGAGAAACGCAAGATGCCGATGGAAATCGCCCTGCTGCCGATGATCGAAAGCGCGTACAACCCTACCGCTTATTCACGCGCGCACGCCTCCGGCATCTGGCAGTTCATTCCCTCGACCGGCAAGCATTACGGGCTGCAGCAGACCTGGTGGTACGACGGGCGCCGGGACGTCATGGCGGCCACCCGCGCGGCACTCGATTATCTGGATCGCCTGCACGACCAGTTCGGCGACTGGCAGCTTGCCCTGGCGTCGTACAACTGGGGCGAGAACGGTGTTGCGCGGGCGGTGGCGAAGAATAAGGTCCGGCGCAAGCCGGCGGACTACCAGTACCTGCAGATGCCACGTGAAACGCGCAACTACCTGCCCAAGCTGCAGGCGGTAAAGAACATCATCTCTCATCCGGAACAACTCGGCTTCCCGCTGGAGGAGATTCCCAACCAGCCCTACTTCACCACGGTAACCACGGCCCAGCACATAGACATGCAGGTTGCCGCGAGGCTCGCCGAAATGACAGAGGACGACTTCCGTTCCCTCAATCCGGCCCACACCCGGCCGGTCATCACTTCGAACGGCAGCCGCACGCTGCTGGTCCCCGTGGACAAGGCCGGGATCTTCACCGCGAACCTCAAAGGTTACGAAGATCCGCTGGTTTCCTGGCAAACCTACACGCTGAAGAAAAACGAGAACCTCGAGACCGTTGCCGCCAGGTTTGGTATCACGCAGGAGAGGTTGCGTGAAATCAATGGCATCAACCGGCACGTAACGCTGCGCCCCGGACGTTCCCTGCTGGTGCCGATGGATGAAGACGCGGATGCATCCAACTTTGGCGATACCTGGAACACGCGGGAATTCCAGGCGCCGGATGACCGCTTCGGCGGGCGCGTCACGTACAGGGTGCGTAGCGGCGACAGCCTGTACTCCATCGCCCGCAAGCACCGCGTCACGGTCGCCGCGATCAAGGACTGGAACGGCCTGCGCAGCAACCAGATCCGCGCCGGCCAGCGCCTGACCCTCTTCACCAGTTCCCGCAACGCCTTGCGCTGACCGGCGTCAGTTGCGTCCGGCCATCAGGCCGATCACCCCTTCCCGCAAGCCCTCCGGCGTCACACTCCTGGGATCGAGCGGCGCCCCGACTGCGAGCCTTACCGTCGGGAACAGGCGCGCAAAGGGTACCGAGATCGCACGATTGCGGGAGAACACGCTCTTCCACAAACCCGACAAAGCCATCGGGATTACCGGTACCGGTGTGCTTTCCAGGATTTTCATCACGCCCGGCCTGAACACGCCCACCGCGCCGTCTGCCGTCAATCCGACCTCTGGGAAGATGCACACCAGTTCTCCGCCCCTGAGCGCGGCCGCGACCTCGTCCATGGCTTTGGCAAGCACCTCCGGCGCCTCCTTCGACGACCCGATCGGAATTGCCTTCATCGAACGGAAAACGAAGCTGAGCACGGGAATGTTGAAAATGGCGTGGTACATCACAAAGCGTATCGGCCGCCGGCAAGCCGCGGCCACAACCAGCGCATCGGCGAAACTCTGGTGGTTGCAGACCAGTACCGCCGCACCCTGTTCCGGAAAATACCGGGTTCCCGTCGTCTTCAGGCGAAAAACCGAATGGACCAGCAGCCAGCCGGGCACAACCCGGCGCCACCTGGATGATAGTTCGAGAATCTGACGGATCGATGGCCGTATGCTCTGCGGGAATTGAGCCCATTCAAGGAGATGAATAATCCACTACACGGGGATGGAACTTGCTTTGAGAAGGTCATGGCCGCACAAGAATTCATTTCCGCCCCTGGAGTTTCAGCCTTTCGTACAGAAATCGAACGTCAGGGGCGCAGCAGCGGCACAAGCTGCCCCTGCGGGGATTTGGCGACGGCGGAAAAGAGGCCAGCCATGAACTCGGATGGTCGATCCGGCGGGTGCTTCAATACACCCTCTCCGCCAAATAAAAAAAGCCCCACAAGGGGGCCTTTTTTACTTGGCGGAGAGGGTGTCCGCCGTAATAGTGTTCAAGGAAATCCAGTTACGTCCATTTCTGAGGCATTTCCCATAGGAGAACACTAAAACATTGTCTTGACCGGTCCAATCCCGTCCAGCACTATCCGGATCTCTAACGTGGGTAGAAATGGGGGTAGTCAGTGGCTCGGCAACTACATCGACTCACGACCAAGGCGGTATCGAATCAGAAGAAGCCCGGCTACTACGCCGACGGCGGAGGTCTTTATTTGCAGGTGTCCCCTTCCCGCACCAAATCCTGGATCTTTCGTTACACCCTGGGCGGTCGCGCCCGAGAAATGGGCCTTGGCAGTGCCGCCTCAATCGGCCTGTTAGTGGCGCGCAAGAGGGCCTCTGGTTATCGTGACCTCTTGCATGACGGCATCGATCCAATCGAAGCCCGCTCTGCGCGGAGCGCCGAGGATGCGCTGAAGAAGGCCAAGGCAGTGAGCTTCCAGGCATGTGCCGATGGCTATATATCTGCTCATCGAGCGGCATGGAAAAACACCAAGCACGCCAGTCAGTGGGAAAACACCCTCAAGACCTATTGCATTCCGACCATCGGCCCCCTGCCCGTTCAGAGCGTGGATACCGGCATGGTCCTCAAAGTCCTGGAACCGATCTGGAGCGCAAAGCCAGAAACCGCCAACCGGCTACGTGGACGCATTGAATCCATCCTTGATTGGGCGACTGCGCGCGGATACAGGGCCGGAGATAACCCTGCCAGATGGCGAGGGCACCTGAACAAACTCCTTCCGGCCATAAAGAAGGAATCCCGTGTAAAGCACCACCCCGCCCTGCCCTATGAGCAGATTGGATCATTCATGGCCGACCTGAAGAAAGAGGAAGGAACGGCGGCGAGAGCGTTGGAATTCCTGATCCTGTGTAGCGCGAGGACGGGTGAAGTCATTGGCTCCCTGCCGGCCGAATTCGATCTGAATAAGGCCCTTTGGATCATTCCAGGCAAGCGCATGAAGGGCGGCAAAGAACATCGTGTGCCCCTCTCCCCTCGATCTGTCGAGATCATTCGAGCCCAATTGAAACTGCGCGAAGCCTATGTTTTCCCCGGGCGCAAGGCGGACAAGCCGATCAGCAATATGGCGATGCTTAAACTCCTGGAGCGCATGAAAAGGAAAGATCTCACCGTCCACGGATTTCGCAGCAGCTTTCGAGATTGGGGGGCAGAGCAAACCGCATATTCCTCTGAAGTTCTGGAAATGGCCCTTGCACACGCTGTTGGAGACAAAGTGGAGGCCGCTTACAGGCGCGGAGACTTATTCGAGAAACGCAAACGCTTGGCGCTTGATTGGGCCAAGTATTGCGATCAGGGCAAGACAGCCGGGAAGGTAACAGCGATTCGCAAAGCCGGCTGATTAACCGTCCCCGATGCGAATCATCAGGAGATGGTCTTCAGTATTCTCTTCAACGATTGTCGACCCCTTCCGGCTTCTTCTTCTCGCCGTGGCCGTACAGGATTCGGCTTGTCCGCTGGCGGTCCTCTTCCAGGAACGGCAGTTCCTTCAATTCCTCGCGTAGTCCGAGGACGAGCGCTTCCATGGGATGCAGATAACCCTTGGGGTTGCCCATATGCTCGATGACCTGTTTTGCGCCTCTCGCCACAATCCGTAACCGGAAGATGTCCCACAGGAGGCGCTTGACCGCTGGCGACGGGTCCGCAGCCTGAATGGCGCGGAGTTCTTCGCTGGTCAGGGAGGTAAGGGTCGCTTCGACACCTGTATAAATATACAGGAGCGGGCCACAACCTACGTAAAGAGATACCCAACAACCGCAATGATGGCCGCAAGCCCTCCTACGGGCGAGAACAATACGCCAACCATGAACCCGGCGTCGTATCCCCAGCCGCTGTTCGGGAAGGCATACATTCGTATATCAAGGAAAATCCGAATGAGAAGCGTCCATGGAGCCAGGATTCCATGCCAGATGCCCATAAGGAAGCCCGGAGACTCGCCTAGTCCGTCGCCAACAGTCGCGAAACAGCCGGCCAAGAACGAGATTAGGAGGATCCTTGGAAGCGTTCGGCCTTGTGCAGCAAGTTCGGTTACTAGATCAGTCATCGCAATGCCCCTGATGGTTCGGGCAGTTTACTGCTACGGCTGCTTGTTCGTTGGGCGTCGCGGACAGCAATGTCATCTGAGTCACACGAGATAGTCGAGGGTCACTTCGGAAATTTTGATGTCGAATCCCTCGTTGGCACAAAGGATCAACTCCCTCGTTGAGCCGTACTCAAAACTGGATGACAGTGCTCCACCGATACCACGCAGATGAACTCTCGCAACGTGTTTTCTGAGACACCCATCAAGCAGCTTTTGAAAAAGCGCGGAGGGCAATCCGACTGTACATTCAAGCGTTTCGGCGATGTCATCTTCAGGCATGGCGGAGCAATGAACTATCCTTGCCGTGGCCAGTGGACGATCTGGGTTTCCATCCGGATTTTCCTCGGCGATGACTTCTTCGCCTTTCTCTCGCGCAAGAAGTGTCTTCTCAATGAGGAATTGCTCTTCACTCAAAACACTTAGCTCCGTTAGCGGTACATATCGGAGCTCCTCACCGTCAATAACAAAGAAGCAATTGTCGGCAAGTGGGCTAGACCAACCCTCAACACCTCTAGACCTGATAGCCAGTTCCTCTACGCGAAGGCGCACAAGATGAGAGGCGTTGCTCCTTTCAACGTACCAGTGGACAGCCTGGGGCGTTGTCGTTAGCCTCAAGAAGGCGCCTTGCCGCCGAACATTGAGACTCAATGAGCCTTGCGCTTCGCGAAGCTCAAACCTGCCCTCCACCAGCGGCTGCACGCGGTATCTTGCCGCTACGTTCCCCGGGTCGCGTTCATAATGTGACATTCAAGACTCCTATCGAATTGACGGCGAGAACCCGCGCCAATAGTGACGCCCAACGTTTTGCTCTGCCGCGGGCCAGCACGGCAATTCGATCTAGCGCGGTGCTGATGGCCCGTCGGCAGTAGCTAAAGTTAGAGATCATCTGCACCTCGCTTGCTCGTCTCTAATTTGCTGCTGCAATTCGTTGGCTGCTTGAATAGTGTGATTCGTGAGCCACTTTATGGAAAAAGCCGCGGCCGCCGAAGCAAGAACAAGAACGGAACCTAGCATCGCGAGCGGAGACTGCAGGATTAAAGGAAGACCCACCTGAGCTTCTTTAGGAACCAAGACCACTCCAACTTGTAGTCCAAACGAGGCGACCAGAAATAGCGAGCCAATTAGGTACTGCGCCCGTTGGCCGCTAAGCGATCGCATCGTGGCAGGATTTGAGCCGACGATTGTTGCGGACGAAAGTGCGATGTTCTTGGGCCCATTCGTTGCAGCCCCGATGCAAAAGCAAACCGCAGCCACGAACCCGACGGCTATGGAAGCAACGTTGAGTATGAACTGAAGGTCAAACATGATCTCTAATCGGGATAGGAAGAAGCCTCACGACCCCTCCCTCCCACACCACCGCGCGTACGGGTCAGGTACACGGCGGTTCGGCAGATTGAGTCAGCATGCATCAGAACATTGCAGAAAGCCCTGCGGCAGTGCAGTCCGGGCGCCAGTGCCGCGTCGCATATCGGCGCGGTGGTTTTCATCCACCGCTTCGGCGCGCTGCTCAA